>Ga0164243_10001346_pt1 | contig 41731 bp, 40 predicted proteins | sample OricompcompostOP_FD_108781 | JGI IMG/M metagenome (GOLD analysis project Ga0164243, IMG submission 108781) | Organic Plus compost microbial communities from Emeryville, California, USA - Original compost - Organic plus compost (OP) | ecosystem: Engineered > Solid waste > Mixed feedstock >... | reverse complement strand
CGGCAAGGGCGACGGGCCGTTCGCACCACCTTGCCGCCCGTCCCGGCCACCTTCCTGGCTCCGGGCCGGCCGCACGGGTCCCTCGACCCTCAAGGCTCCTTCCGGGCTCGCCGCCGGAGGCACGCGTGTGCCCGCAGGAATCCTCCCCATCGCCCCGCGACAGGGAGGGATTTTCCTATGCCAGCGCGGTCTGCCTGGCCTCGGCGAGGATCATGTCCGCGCCTTTTTCCGCGACCATGATCGTCGGCGCATTGGTGTTGCCGGACGTGATCTTGGGGAAGACCGAAGCATCGATCACCCGCAGGCCCTCGACCCCGCGCACCTTGAGCTGCGGATCGAGCGGGAAGCGTTCGTCCGGGCCCATGGCGACGGTGCCGACCGGGTGGTAGACGGTGGCCGCGGCGATCTTGGCATATTCGAAGATCTGCTCGTCCGTCTCGCCGAAGGGATCACCCTTCTGCGCCATGTAGGGCTCCAGCGCGGGCTGCTGCCAGATCTTGCGGATGATCTTGAGCTGAGTGACCGCCATCTCCTGGTCGATCGGATCGGAGAAGTAATTCGGCACGATCCGGGGCGCCACCGTCCCGTCGGGCGATTTCGCATGGATCGAGCCGCGCGATTCGGGGCGGAGCTGGCAGGGGTTGGAAGCGAGGCCCGGCTCCTTCTCCAGCTGGAGGCCCTGGGTGGTCGCCAGCACTTCCAGGTCCATCGAGGCGGCCATGACATGGATCTGCATGTCGGGCGTGGCCAGCTCGGGCCGGGTCTTGAGGAAGCAGCAGCCATGCGCCACCGCCATGGAGAGCAGGCCCTTGCGGCTGACGCCGTATTTCACGATCTCCTTCACCAGGTTGAACCCGGTGGAACGGTGGTTGATCGATTGCCAGTCCTCCTTGAGGCGGGCCTGGCAGCCGATCATCACATGGTCCTGCATGTTCTCGCCGACCATCTTCGCTTCCTGCACCACCGGCACGCCCAGCTCCTGCAGCAGCGCGCCCTGGCCGATGCCGGAGATTTCGAGCAGCTTGGGCGATTCGACCGAGCCGGCCGAGACGATCACCTCGCGTTTCGCCATCACCCGGCGCAGCTTGCCGTGATGGCGGAACTCGACGCCCACCGCCTTCTTGCCTTCGAACAGGATCCGGGTGGTCATGGCGCGGGTGATCACCTCCAGGTTGGAGCGGCCCATCGCCGGATGGAGGAAGGCCACGGCGGCCGAGCAGCGCAGCCCGTTCCGCTGGGTCACCTGGAAGAAGCTCGCCCCTTCCTGGTCGCCGTCATTGAGGTCTTCCTTGGCGGGCACGCCAGCCTGGACGCAGGCTTCGACCAGCGCCTTCGACACCGGGTGCTCTTCCGGGAAGTCGGACACGGAAAGCGGCCCGCCGGTGCCGTGGGCCTCGCTCGCTCCGCGCTGCTGGTCCTCGCTCTTCTTGAAATAGGGCAGGACATCGTCCCAGCTCCAGCCCCGCGCGCCCATCTGGGCCCAGCCGTCATAATCCGCCGACTGGCCCCGGACATAGAGCAGGCCGTTGATCGAGGAGGAACCGCCCAGCACCTTGCCCTTGGGCCATTTGTGCGGCCGCCCTCCGGTGCCGGGATCGACCTCGGTCTCGTAGAGCCAGTTCACCTTGGGATCGTTCAGCGTCTTGCCGAAGCCGATCGGGATATGGAGATACATGTTCGACATGAACTGGCTGGGCTCGCGCAGCGGGCGATCGTCGCCCCCGGCTTCGAGCAGCACGACCTTGAACTCGCCGCTGGCGGTCAACCGGTTGGCGAGCACACAGCCCGCGCTGCCCGCGCCCACGATGACATAGTCCGCAATCAGGTCGTCCGACATCCTTCGATCTCCTCTTGTCCCACGCCGCAACCCCGGGCGTGATTCGCTTGCGCCGCACGCTAGGGTCGTTCCGTCGGAGGGTCACGGAAAAGATGACCGGGAAGTGGCGCGGCGCTCAGGCCCGATCTTGAGTTTGTCCGAACCTCAGGCGATCCGGATATCCAGCAGGCTCGGGCCCCGCAGCGCGAAGCTCCATTGCAGGGCCTCGTCCAGCTCCTCCACCCTCTCCACCACGCGGGCGGGGACGCCCAGCGCCTCGGCCAGGCGGACGAAGTCGATCCCGGACAGGTCGCAGCCCGGCACGTGGTTCATGCCGAACTCGCCCGCAAAGCCGGTGAGCGCCGCATAGGACGAGTTGTTGAGGATCAGGAAGCTCACATCCGCCCGCTCGTCACGCGCGGAGAACAGGCCCTGGAAGGTGTACATCGCCGAACCGTCGCCCAGTATGGCGATGACCTTGTCCGGCTGGCCGAGCGCGATGCCCACGGCGGCGGGAAGGCTGTAGCCCAGCCCGCCGCTGGCGCAGGTGTAGAAGCCGCCTTCGCGGGTGATCGGCAGCGTATCGTGCTCCGGCCCGCGCGCGGTGGGGGCTTCCTCCACGATCACCGCTTCGGGCGGCCGCAGCGCGGAGACGCGGGAGAGGACATGGGCGGCGGTCATCCCGGCGGGCGGAACCGGGAACCGGCGGCCCTCGCCGTGGAACGGACGTTCCGCCACCATCTCCGCCAGCAGGGCCAGCCCGGCGCCGACATCGCCCAGCACGCCGAACCCGCCGGGCAGGGCGGCGAGGTGCTGCGGGTCCTCGCTCAGCGCGGCGAGCGCGGCATGCTCGGGCCAGTGCGGCCCGCTGCCCTCGACGTGATAGGTGAACACCGGCGCCCCCGCGACCAGGATCGCGTCATGCGGGGCGAGCAGGGTGCGCAGCTGGTCGCGCCAGGCGGGCAGGAAGCCGGCGAATTGCGGATGGGTCTCGGGAAAGGTTTCCCGCGCGGCATAGGGCGCGGCCCACACGCTGGCGCCGGTCCGCTCGGCAAGCGCGATCGCCGCATTCCAGCCGTGGCAATTGGCGGTGCCGGTGCCCAGCACCAGCGCCGGGCTGGCCGCGCCGTCGAGCATGGAAGCCAGCCGCTGCAGGCCGGCCGGATCGGGCATGGCGCGCAAGGCGAGGTCCGGCAGCGCGGGCATTTCGCACTCGCGGTCCCAATCGTCGACCGGGATCGAGACGAAGCACGGCCCCATCGGCGGGGTCAGCGCGATGGCGAAGGCACGCGCCAGCGCGGCAGGCACATCCTCAGCCCGCGCCGGCTCCAGCGCCCATTTGACATAGGGGCGGGGAAACTCGGTCGCCCGTTCGGCGAAGAGGAACGGATCGTGCGGCAGGATCGAGCGCGCCTGCTGCCCCGCCGTCACCACCAGCGGCGCATTGTTGCGGAACGAGGTGAACAGGTTGCCCAGCGAATGGCCGGTGCCCGCCGAGCTATGGAGGTTGACGAGGGCGGCCCTGCCGCTCGACCGGGCGAAGCCGTCCGCCATGCCGACCACCACTGCCTCGTTGAGGCCGAGCACGTAGCGGAAGCCTTCGGGCAGGGCCTTGAGCATCGGCAGCTCGGTGGAGCCGGGATTGCCGAACAGCCGGTCCACCCCGAAATGGCGGAAGACGCGAAAAGCGGCTTCGCGGACGGTGACGGGGCCAGGGATGGGAGCGTCTGCCATCAGACGGGCTCCCCTCCGGCGCGGGCGCGGTCGAGCAGGCTGCCTTCGTCCCGCTTGATGCGCAGCAGGACGACCAGCAACAACGCCACGATCACCGGCGCGTTCCAGTTGATCGCGATGATCGCCGCGCCGAGATCGCCCCCGTTCCGGTCGCTCACGATGCCGACCAGATAGGGCCCCATGCCGAGGCCGAGCAGAGTGGAGATGATGACATAGGCGGAGGAGGTGATCCCCCGCATCCTCGGCAGCACGAGGTCGAACATCAACGAATAGATCGGTGGCAGCCACAGGGTGAGGATCAGGCTGTAGCAGCTGAAGCGGAGATAGAAGCTCGCCGCATCCTCCGCGCTGTAGGTCCAGATGCCGAAGAAGGGCGAGATGCCGAGCGAGGCCAGGACCAGCGCGACTCGCCCCTTGCCGCCCAGCCGCCGGGTGAGGATGTCCGAAAGCGGCCCGGCCACGATCGGGCCCACCATGCCGAGCCCGGCGGAAAGCAGGCCGAACTGGATCGCGGTGTCCTTCTGCGAAAGCCCGTATTCGCGGATCAGGAAGGAAGGGGTGAAGCCCATGATCCCGTAATTGATCGAGGTCTGCAGCCCGCCCACCACCATCAGCAGGATCAGCGAGGGGGAGAGGACGACCTTGTAGGTCGGCAGGTCGGTCAGCCTGAAGCCCTGGAACAGGTTGAGGATCACGAAGGCGCCGAAGCCGACCACGAACCATTGCAGCACATGCGGATCGATCGCGAGGCCGAGCACCTCGAGCGGCGGGCGGGGGGAGAAGCCCTGCGTCACCCGCGTCATGACGATGCAGACGGCAAGGATCAGGGCGAGGCCGACGAGGTTGATCGCCCATTGCCGCGCCCCCGCCTTGCGGTGCCACAGCGCGAACCAGTTGGAGACAGGCGTGACCGCGCCCAGCACTCCCGCACTGGCGCGGAAGGGATGCGGATCGGGCGGGCTGACGATCCCGTCGATCGCGCCGCGCGCGGGCTCGCGCATCCGCCAGACCAGCCAGGCGAGCGGGAAGCCGGGCGCAGCGGCGACGAGGAAGGCGAACTGCCAGCCCGCGAAGCCGAGCGGCGCCCCGCCCGCCGCATAGCGCGCATCCCACCAGCTCGCGACGACGCCCCCCAGAGTGATCGAGAGGCCGAGGCCCAGCGCGATGGCGACACCGGTGGCGGCCATCGCGGTGCCGCGCAGCCGCTTGGGGAACTCGTCGAAGATGATGCTGTTGGCCGCCGGCTGCGTCGCCGCTTCGCCGATTCCGACGCCGAGGCGCGAGATGGCGAGCAGCGCGAAGCCGCCGGCAAAGGCGGCGAGCCCGGCGGAGAAGGACCACAGGGTGAGGCAGATGGCCAGCAGCCTCGTGCGCACCCAGCCGTCGACCAGCCGCCCCAGCGGAAGGGAGAACAGCGCGTAGAACAGGGCGAAGACGGTGCCGTAGAGCAGGCCCAGCTCGGCATCGCCGATCTGCAGGTCCTCCCGGATGTTGGGCGCGAGGATCGCGAGGATCTGCCGGTCGAGCAGGCTGAGCGTCCAGGCGGCCGAAACGAGCAGCAGCGCGTGCCACCCGGCGCGGGTGACCTTGGCGCCTTCCCCGGATGCGGCCTCGGACGTCTCCTCCGACGGGCTCGTGGAAACCTTCGCGGTCATGTGCCTCGTTCCTCCCCCGCCGGCTCTTGCCGTGCCGGCTGCCTCAGGTCAGCGCCTTGGCGATCGTTTCGCCGATCGGCGTGGTCGGGCGGCCGATCAGCTTGCCGAGCGTCCCTCCATCCTCCTCCAGCGCGCCGAGGCTGGTGGCATAGTTCGAATTGGCGACCACCGCGGCGATGAAGTCGGGCAGGCCAGCGGCTTCCAGCGACTTGGCGAACTCGGCCTCGCTCATGTCCTGATAACGGACTTCCCGGCCCGAGCGGCGGGAAAGCTCGGCGGCGAAATCGTCCATCGTCCAGCCCTGGTCTCCGGCGAGCTCATAGATCTCGCCTCCCTTGCCATCGACCAGGATCGCGGCCGCGCCGGCGGCGAAGTCCGCGCGCGAGGCGGAATTGATCCGCCCTTTCCCGGCCGCCCCGGTGATCACGCCCGATTCGACCTGCGCCGCGAGCGAGCCGACATAGTTCTCATTATACCAGCCGTTGCGGATCAGGTCGTAGGAAAGGCCGCTATCCTTCAGCAGCGCCTCGGTGGCGCGATGCTCCTCGCCCAGCTTGATCGGCGTCCGATCGGCATGGAGGATCGAGGTGTAGGCGATGTAGCCCACGCCCGCCGCCTTGGCCGCGTCGATCACCGCCTTGTGCTGGCGCGGGCGCTGGCCTAGCGCGCTGCCGGAGATCAGCAGCAGCCGGTCCACCCCTTCGAGGGCAGGTTCGAGCGTGGCGGGATCGTCGTAATCGGCGGCGCGCACCTCGAGGCCCCTGGCGGCATAGTCCGCCAGCTTTGCCGGATCGCGCGCCAGCGCCACGACATCTCCGGCGGGGACCTTCTGCAGCAGTTCGTCCAGCACCAGCTTGCCCAGCTGGCCCGAAGCACCGGTCACGGCATATTTCGTCATCTGCTTCTCCCGATCCTACAACTTGAACCAGCGTTCGGCGTTGGTCTGGAAGAACTTCTTCTTCTGCGCCATCGGAATGTCCAGATCGTCCATCAGCCGGACCTCGTCGGGCACATATTGATAGGGATAGTCCATCGCATACATCACGCGATCTTCCCCCATCACCTCGATCATCAGCCGGATCGCCGGGGCGAAGGGAAGGCCGCTGGAGGTGGCGAGCACATTGTTGCGCATGTAGTGGAACAGATCGTGCTGCAGGGGCTTGAGCCGTTCGTAACGGTTCGAGCGGATGCCCGCCAGATGCATGTAGTTCAGCCGGAACAGCCAGTAGGGCAGCGCTTCCCCGCCATGGCCCAGCATCATCTGCAGCCCCGGATAGCGATCGAACACGCCGGAGGTCAGCATGCGCAGGCCGTGGAAGCCCGTCTCCACGCCGAAGCCGAACACCGCGCCATCCAGCCCGGCTTCCACCATCGTGCCGATCATGCTGTCGGGCGGGCCCTGCGGGTGGATGTAGAGCGGCAGGTCCAGATCGGCGCAGGCGCGCAGGATGGGATCGAACTGCTCCTCATCCAGATAATGGCCGTGGGTATGGCTGTTCACCTGCACCCCGTGGAAGCCGAGCTCCTCTTTGCCCCGGCGCAGTTCCTCTGCCGACCATTCCGGGTCCTGCGGGGCGATGGCGATCATGCCGCTGAACCGGTCCGGATGCTTCTCGCAAGCGTCCTTCAGGATGTCGTTGGAGCGGCGGACGATGCCCTTGGCCTCTTCCGGGTCGAACAGCGACTGGACGCCGGGCGAGGTCATCGCCAGCACCGCGCGGTCGATTCCAGCCTCGTCCATCGCGGCGAGGCGCAGGGGCCCGAGATCGAGCAGCCTCTCGCGGATGAAGGTCGTGCGTTCCGAAGGGCTGGTGCCGTAGAAACCCCACAGGGAAACGGTGCCCTTGTCCGCCCGCCCCTCGCGCACCAGGCGCATGATCGCGTCGAGCTGCTCTTCGGTCGCGAAGGCTTCCTCGGTCGCGATGCGCAGATAGCCGCGATCGCCGCCGGTCTTCAGTTCGTGAGTCACATATCCTCCCCGGCATGCGGAGCGGGGCCTGCCGCAATCCGCCGGCATGGCGCCTGCGGCCCGTCCCCTTCCGCCATGCCACTTCGTGCCATGATGCTCCTCCCCGTCTCGGGGAGGATCGAGAGCGGCCTATCCTTCATGCACCGCCTTGGTGATCATGCAGGCAAGCACGCCTTCCGTTCCGTCCTCCTTGCCGTGGCCGGACCATTTGACGCCGCCGAACGGCGCGTCCGCCGCGCCGATGGCGTGGCTGTTGATGCCCACCATGCCCGCTTCCAGCTCTCGCGCGAGGCGCTGCTGGCGCCGGGGATCCCCGGTCCAGGCATAGGCGGCCAGGCCGTAGGGCAGGCGGTTCGCCTCGGCGATCATGTCCTCCTCGCCCTTGAACGGGTTGATGAGCGCGACCGGCCCGAACGGCTCCTCGTGCATGACATCGGCCGAAAGCGGGATCTCGGACAGAACCGAAGGCTGGTAGAAATAGCCCTGGTTGCCGATCCGCCCGCCGCCCGCGTCCAGCTTCGCGCCCTTGGCGGTGGCGTCGGCGATGAAGCGGTCGATCGCCTCGGGCCGGCGCGGATTGGCCATCGGGCCCACCTGGGTCCCGTCTTCCAGCCCGTTGCCCACCTTGAGCTTCGAGGCGCGTTCCGCGAAGCCGTCGCGGAATTTCTCGAAGATGCTTTCCTGCACGATGAAGCGGGTAGGGCTCACGCAGACCTGGCCGCAATTGCGGTATTTGCCGCCCACGGCGGTTTCCAGCGCCTTGTCGAAATCGGCATCGTCGAACACCAGAACAGGCCCGTGCCCGCCCAGTTCCATGGTGGTGACCAGCATGTTGTCCGCCGCCAGCTTTGCCAGATGCTTGCCGACCACGGTGGAGCCGGTGAAGGAAAGCTTGCGCACGATCGGGCTGGACAGGAGATGGCGGCTGACCTCGTCCGGCACGCCGAACACCGCCTGCGCCACTTCCTTGGGCAGGCCGGCATCATAGAGCGCCTGCAGCACGCCCAGCGCGGAGGCCGGGGTCTCTTCCGCCGATTTCAGGATCACCGAGCAGCCCGCCGCGATCGGCGCGCCCAGCTTGCGGCCCGGATTGCCCAGCGGGAAGTTCCATGGCGAGAAGGCGGCGACCACCCCGATCGGCTCGTGCCGCACGGTGGAACGCTGGCCCAGCGGGCGGACCAGCTCGCGCCCGTAGATCCGGTGGCACTCGCCCGCATAGAAGGAGAAGAGATGGGCCACCATCAGCACTTCGATCCGGCTTTCGGCCAGCGGCTTGCCCTGCTCCATCGTGGCGATGCGGGCCAGTTCCTCCTGCCGCTCCACCAGCAGCTTCGAAGCGCCGGACAGCACCGCGGCGCGCTGCGCCGCCGGCGCGTCACGCCAGATCGCGAAGCCGCGCTTGGCCACGTCCAGCGCCCGGTCGAGATCGGCGGGCTCGGCCAGCGGCAGCTCGCCGATCGTCTCGCCCGTGGCCGGGTTGACGACGGCGAAGGTCCGGCGCCCGCCGCCGGAGACCTTCTCGCCATCGATGATCATGTGAAGAGAGGGATATTGGGTCATTCGATAGCTCCGTTCGCCCGGGCCTGTCCGCAGGCGGGAATCCTTTCCGCCGACTTGCGCCGTCTCTGTGACGAAACTGCGGCCGTTGGGCAAGCCCGGCTCCGCTTCGGCAGGGCCGGACAAGAGGGAAAGGGGCGGAGCCGAGGCCGGTTCCGCCCGCCCTTTGCCTCAGCCTGCCTTGGCCGCAGCCCGTTCCGCGTCGCGCTTCGCATCGCCTTCCCAGCGTTGCGCCACCATCTCCTTGCCGGTGATCGGGTGCTTCATGTGGAACGGCAGGAGCTTGTGCACCGGCCACAGCCAGTGATCCTCGATCAGCGCATCGGGGCCGGCCGGATCGTCGGGATAGAGCGTCTTGATGAAGGGGGTGTATTCGGGATCGGTATAGGCCCAGCCCTTCTCGAAATCGGCGTGCCAGTGCGGGAAATAGTTCAGCACGTGGATGCGCCACTTGCCGTCCGTGCCCTTCCGGTAGGTGTTCTCGTAAAGCCCGCCTTCCCACCATTGGCGCACGCCCAGGCCCGCATCCGGATCGGCATAGTCGCGATGGCGGCCGGCCTGCATGGTGGAACGCGCGCGGGCGAGCGCGGTGACGCCGTCGGGCTGGATGTCCACGATATCCTGGATCTGCGGGTGGTCGAGCAGGAAGCCGTCCACCGGGCCGTTATTGTCGTGAGTGAAGCGCTTGCGGAAGCGATCGACATAGAGCCGGCGCACGCCTTCCTTGCCCTTCCACACGCCGCCAAAGAAGCGCACTTCTCCATCGTCGGTGAACAGGTCCACCACCTCGTCATACATGCATTTGTCGATCAGGTAGCCGTAGAGATATTGCAGCTTGCGGACGTCGAGCTCGTCCTCCCTGCGGGTGAGGCGGCCCTCCAGCTCGGCGAGCTTCGCTTCGAGCGCGGCGATACGGTCATCAGACATCGGTAACTCCCATTTTCAGAAATCCTGCGGCCTATTGCCCGGCGGCTTCCAGCCGGGCGACTTCCTGTCGATAGGGCTTCATCGCGGAATACATCAGGAAGGTCGCCAGCGGCAGCAGCGCGACCGCTGTGATGACGAGCGACTTCCACAGCAGCGCGTCCGAGCCGACCACGTAATCCTGCACCAGCCCGACGACATAGCTGCCCGCCGCCCCGAAGAAGGTGAACATGAAGAGGTAGATCGCCGTCACCTGCCCGCGCATCGCATTGGGCGCGATGCGCTGGATCGCGGCGTTCTGCGGCACCGCGCCGGCGATGCCGAACATCAGCCCCACGCCCATCACGATCAGCGCCGCCCAGCCATTGGGCATGGTGGGCGCGATGATCGCGCAAGTGGAGACCACGGCGAAGCAGATCGTCGCCGCGCGGACATTCGCATCCTTGTGCTTGCGCGCGAGGAACTCCACCATCGCTCCGCCCAGCACCAGCCCCGAAAGCGAGGCGACCAGGCCGATCAACCCCAGCGCGTCGCCCACTTCCTTCTCGTTCCAGCCATAGGTGCGGACCATGAAGGGCGTGCGCCAGAACTGCAGGCCGAAGGAATCCACCGCGCTCAGCGCGAGCGCGCCGAACAGCGGGAGATAGACATGCTTGCGCGCCATGATCGCCCGGACCGCGTCCCACCCCATGAAGGTGACGACGCGGCGCAGCGGCGAAGCGTCGCTCGGCGGCTGCAGCGTGTCGGCGCCGGTGGCGGGCATCAGCCGCTTAGGCTCGCGCACGGTGAGGAACAGCAGCGCCACCACGAAGCTGGGGATCGCCAGCCAGATCAGGATCCATTGCCAGCCGAGGATGGTGAGCCCGGCGAGCTGCGAGGGTTCCCAATCCTTGGTCATCAGCACCAGCCGCCCGCCGATCATCGGCCCCAGCGTGGTGCCGCCGATAAAGCCGAACTGCAGCAGCGCGAAGGCGCGCGTCAGCTTGCGGGGCGGGAAGGCGTCGGCCAGCAGCGAGTAGGAGGACGGCGCATGGGCCGAGCCCCCGGCGGCGAGGAACACGCGGCTGCCGACGAACTGCACGAAATTCTGCGCGATGCCCCCCAGCGCCATGATCGCGCCGGTCACCGCCACGCCGGCGGAAAGGACGAACTTGCGCGGATAGATGTCCGCCAGCCGCGCCAGCGGGATGCCGACGAAGACGTAGCAGATGATCGTGGCCGGCCCCGCGAGGAAGCCGAGCTGCGAATCGGTCAGCCCGAAATCATGCTTGATCCGCTCCGCCAGCATGCCGAACGTGACCTGGTCGAAGAAGGAAAGGAACGTCGCCAGGATGATGACGGTGAGGCCCCAATAGGCCGCGCCGGAAGAGGGCCACTCACGGGTTTGCCCCGAATTTGCCGCTGCCGTGCCTTCATCGATGCCTTCACTTGCGACCGTCGCAGTCGGCCCAACCGCCATACCGTTCCTCCAATCCCGATCCGCCCCCGATTTTTCGGGCCGCGCGTTTGTGCTTGGCCGATTTGTATGTGGTGAATACAAAAAGGCGAAGCGAAAATTGACATTGTCCGTATTTGCGCCATCGGCGCGAGGATGCAGGCATAAGGGAGAGAGACCGACATGCAAGAGAGAACCACTGGCGCTTCGCCGACTTGCGCGCCCGCCTACGCGCCGGGCTATGCGGAGGATCGGGCCGCGATCGAGGATCTGATGGCACGCTACCTCTTCGCGATGGATTGGGGCGATCTCGATGCCTATGCCGAGATGTTCACCGAGGATGGCGAGCTGGACTATGCCGGCGGCACGGCCAAGGGGCGCGATGCGGTGCTGGCGACGGTCCGCACCTTCAAGGAACGGATCGGCCAGCACTATGTCGATGCGTCCGGCGCCCCGGCCAAGCTGCGCCATGTCCTGGCCCAGACGGTGATCCGGGTGGAAGGCGACCGGGCCTGGTGCACCGCCCTGTGGTACGAGATGGCGAATGACGGGCCGGAAGGCGCGCCGCGCATCGGCACCTTCGGCACTTATGAGGACGAGCTGGCCCGGATCGAGGGGCAATGGCTCTTCACCCGGCGCAGGATCAACAACGAGTTCCTCCCCGGCCGCGGCACGGGGAAGGCCAATCCCGTGGGCAAGATGGACAAGGCAGCGCAGGCTGCGCTTCAGGAAGGGTAATCGCATATGAAGGATTTCGCTGGCCGCACGGCCTTCGTCACCGGCGGCGCCAACGGCGTCGGCATCGGGATCGTGCGCAATCTGCTGAACGAGGGGGTGAAGGTCGCCATCGCCGACATCCGGCAGGACGCGATCGACCGCGCGCTGGCCACGCTGGACAATCGCGAGGTGATGGGCGTGCAGCTCGACGTGTCCGACCGGGCGGGCTTCAAGGCGGCCGCCGACCAGGTGGAGGCCGAGTTCGGCCCCGTCTCGCTGCTGTTCAACAATGCCGGGATCAACCTGTTCCAGACGATCGAGGACAGTTCCTACGACGATTGGGACTGGGTGATGGGCGTGAACCTGCACGGGGTGATCAACGGGGTGATGACCTTCGCCCCGCGGATGAAGGAGCGCGCGCTTTCCGGCGAGGTGAAGGGCGGCCACATCACCAACACCGCATCGATGGCCAGCTTCATCGGCGGCGGCATCCCCGGCATCTACAACACCACCAAGTTCGCGGTGCGGGGCCTCACCTATTCACTGCGCCATTCGATGTATCAATACGGCATCGGCGTCTCCGCCGTGCATCCGGGGCTGGTGAAGAGCTACATCTACGCCAGCGACGACGTGCGGCCCGACAGCCTGAAGGCGGAGATGAAGCCGGTGGACGCCGCCGCGATCGAGCGGCTGGCCGGGGTTCACGAATTCGGCATGGAGCCCGACGTGATCGGCGCGCGCATCCTCGATGGGATCAGGGAGAATCGGGCGAACATCTTCACCCACCCCGACCACAAGGAGGAAGTGCGCGAGATCATGGACGAGATCCTGGCCGATTATCGCGACTATCCGGAAGATCCCGGTTTCGCCCAGCGGGTCGCCTTCGAGAAGATCCGGCGCGACGGATTCGCCGAGACCCGCCGCAAGGCGAACGAGGTGCAGTGAAGCCGGCGTTCAGCTTCGCCATGCCAGGAAGGCGCGCATGAAACGCGCCTTCCTGCCCGCCGCACTGGCCTTGCTGCTCGCGCCCTGCGCCCTGCCCGCGGCGGAGCCCGGCCTGACCCTGGAGCAGAAGGCGGCCCTGCGCTGCTCGGCCGCCTTCGCGATCGTCGCGGGCGATCAACAGCGCGGCCTCCCCGCCGCGCAGGCCTATCCGCCGCTGCAGGAGCGCGGGAAGGAATATTTCGTCCGCACCGCGGCCCGGCTGATGGACGATTTGTCGGTGCCCCGCGAAAGCGTGGAGGCGATGCTGAAGCAGGAGGTCGAGCGGCTGCTGGCGGAACGCGCCGCTTCCCCCGATCCCGAGGCGACCACCGGCAGGCTGATGGGGCCCTGCCTGCTGTCGCTGGATGCTTCGGGGATCTAGGCTGGGCCGTCAGGCCCCGGAAATCGCAAGGAATCCCCAGCCGCAAGAAGCTCCCGAGTGGACGGGAGTCGCGGCTTGGGGCATGGATGGCGCTCATGTGGCAACTCTATCAATTCCCCCTTTGCCCCTTCTCCCGCAAGGTTCGCCTCCTGCTCGCCGAGAAAGGCGTGCCGCATGAATTGCGGCGCGAGAACCCGTGGGAAGGACGCGACGAGTTCCTGGCGATGAACCCCGCCGGGCGCACCCCGGTGCTGCGCCATGCGGAGCGGAACACCGTCCTGGTCGACAGCCGGGCGATCGCCGAATATTTCGAGGAGACGGTGGACAAGGCGCCGATGATCGTCGGCACCGCGGCCAACCGGGCGGAGATCCGCCGGCTCGTCGCCCTGTTCGACGAGAATTTCTTCGGCGACGTCACCGGCCCGCTGCTCAACGAGCGGATGAAAAAGCGCCTGTTCCTGCGCGCGCCGCCCGATTCCCGCCTGCTGCGCGAAGCGATGAAGCTCGCCAACGAGCATCTCGACTACATGGATTACCTGATCGACAACCGCCCCTGGCTGGCCGGCGCGCAGATGAGCCTGGCGGACCTCGCGGCGGCTGCGCAGATTTCGGTGGCCGACTATCTCGGCGGGATCGACTGGTCGGGCCACGAGCAGACACGCGGATGGTATTCCGTCTTCAAGAGCCGCCCGAGCTTCCGTCCCTTGCTGGCCGAACGGATGGACGTGATCCAGCCCCCCAGCCATTATGCGGACGTGAACGCGTAGCGATTGCCATTTTCGTCACCCCAGCTTTCGCTGGGGTGACGAAACCACTCTCGTCATTGCGAGCATAGCGAAGCAATCCAGAGCCCCGCATAACGGCCCTGGATTGCCGCGGAGCCTTCGGCCCCTCGCAATGACGAAGGAGGCACGCGCCCAACATCCCCTTGCGGGACGGCATCCGCAAACCCCATATCCTGGCCAGAGGAGATTCCCGATGACCGAAAAGCTCCAGCTCACCGAAGCCGAATGGCGCGAGCGCCTGGGCCCGCGCAAATACCATATCCTGCGCGAAGCGGGGACCGAGCGGGCCTTCACCGGCGAATATGAGCGGAACAAGGCCGCCGGCATCTATCATTGCGCCGGCTGCGGCCTGCCCCTGTTCTCCAGCGAGACGAAATACGACAGCGGCTCCGGCTGGCCCAGCTTCACCGCGCCGATGGAAGGCGACGCGGTGGAGGAGGAAACCGACATGTCCCACGGCATGGTCCGCACCGAAGTGCGCTGCGCGCGCTGCGACGGCCATCTCGGCCATGTGTTCCCCGACGGCCCCGGCCCGGACGGGCTGCGCTACTGCATCAACAGCGCCTCGCTGGATTTCGAGGCGAATTGATCCGTGGCGTCGGCGTTTTGCCGTTAACGCTACGTTCCAAATGCCCTATGCACCCGTTACGGGAAGGAGCGGCGCGTCGGCGCGCCGGCAGACTGACGGAATCAGATGGCGAATAGACGGGGACCGGTTTCTTCCGGCAGGCAGAAGGAACCGGAACGCAAATCACCCGGCTTCCTGCGAAAGTGGATCGTGCGGCTGGCGGTGTGGGGCGGCGCCCTGGCGCTGCTGGGTGCGATCGCGCTCGGCACGGCGGTCTATTTCGCCTCGCGCAACCTGCCGAGCTTCACCGAGCTCAAGAACAGCCAGGTCGGCCAGACCATCGTGGTCCGCGCGCGCGACGGGAGCGAGATCGTCTCCCTCGGCCCGAGCTACGGCCAGTGGCTGCCCTCCGACGAGATTCCCCGGGTGATGAAGGACGCGATGGTCTCGGTGGAGGACCGCCGCTTCTATTCGCATGTCGGGGTGGATCCGCTCGGCCTGCTGCGCGCGCTGTGGGTCTCCTTCCGCGATGACGAGCGGACGCAGGCGACCTCCACCATCACCCAGCAGCTCGCCCGCAACATCTTCCTCAATTCCAACCGCACTTTCGACCGCAAGGCGCGCGAGGCCGTGCTGGCGATGGCGCTCGAATGGAAGTTCTCCAAGGATCAGATCCTCGAGCTCTATCTCAACAAGGTCTATTTCGGCGGCGGTTCCTACGGCATCGATTCCGCCAGCCGGAAGTTCTTCAGCCATTCGGCGCGCGACCTGTCGCTGGGCGAAGCGGCGATCATCGCCGGGCTGGTGAAGGCGCCCTCGCGCTATTCGCCCACGGCGGACGTGCGGGCGGCGGTGAGCCGCGCCAATGTGGTGATCGGCCAGATGCGCAAATATGGCGCGATCGGGCCCGGCGAGGCGGCGGAAGTGGACGTCTCGGCGGTCAAGCTGCAGCCGGAGCAGGGGCAGAACTCGGCCCGCTATTTCACCGACTGGGTCCTGCCGCAGCTCGACCTGCTGCTGCCCGAAACCGACGAGCCGCTCGAGGTGTGGACCACGCTCGACATGGGGATGCAGCGCACGGCCACCGCGGCGATCAAGTCCAACACTCCCAAGGGCACGCAGGGCGCGCTGGTCAGCCTCGACCGCGACGGGGCGATCCTCGCCCTGGTCGGCGGCACGGATTATGTCGCCACCAATTACAACCGCGCGGTCAGCGCGCTGCGCCAGCCGGGCTCGGCCTGGAAGCTGTTCGTCTACATGGCCGCGCTGGAAGCCGGCTACACGCCCGACGACCGGGTGGTGGACGAGCCGGTGACGATCAATGGCTGGAGCCCGCGCAATTCCGGCGGGACCTATGCCGGCGAGATCGACGTGCGCACCGCCTTCGCCTATTCGAAGAACACTGTCGCCGCCCAGCTCGGCAACGAGGTGGGCTTCGGCACCGTCGCCTCGATGGCGCGGCGCTTCGGCATCACCACTCCGATCGACACCAATCCCTCCATGGTGCTCGGCACGTCCGACGTGCGCCTGCTCGACATGGTGCGGGCCTTTGCCGCCGTCTCGGCGCGGGGGCGCTCGATCGAGCCCTACGGCATCACCAAGGTGACCGCGGGGGACGGGGAAGTGCTCTACACCCACAAGGAAGCGCGCAGCACCCAGCTGGTGCCTGATTACGTCGCCGCCGGGATCACCGACCTGCTGCAGACCGCGGTCAGCATCGGCACCGGCCGCGCGGCCCAGATCGGGCGGCCGGTTGCCGGCAAGACCGGCACCACCAGCTCCAACAAGGACGGCTGGTTCCTCGGCTTCTCGAGCGGGATCACCACCGGCGTGTGGATGGGTCGCGACGATGCCAAGCCGGTGGCGGGCCTCCAGGGCGGCACCGCCCCGGCCCGCGCCTTCGCCAGCTTCATGCGCTATGCGGTGAACGGCCGGCCGGTGGAGAAGTTCGACACCGATCTCAAGCTGCCCGAATGGAAGCTGGAGCCCGACGACGAATTCATGCTCGGCGATCCGGAAGATTATTACTACATCGACCAGCAGGGCAACCTGGTCGAGCCGGGCGGTCCGCAGGAACCGCGCGAGAACGTGATCCCGCCCGAAGTCGTCGCCCCGCCTCCGCTCGGCGGCACGCCCGTTCCGGCAAATCCCGCAACCCCCGCCCCGCCGGCCGCCAACGAGGACTTCCTCAACCGCGCCACCGGCCGCGGCCCCCAATCCGCCCCACCGCGCCCCGGCGCCTCGACCCAGCCGACGCCCTGATTCGTCGATCGGGGGAGCTGGGCATCTCGGCGGCCCCATCGCCCCGCGTCATGCCAGCGAAAGCTGGCATCTCCTGCCCTGGGGTAACGAGCCTCTCCCCTCGTCATTGCGAGGAGGCGAAGCCGACGAAGCAATCCAGGGCGGTTGCAGGAGGCCCTGGATTGCTTCGCTGCGCTCGCAATGACGAAGCGGTGTGCGTGTGTGCTGTGCGAGGAAAGCAGGCACGGCTTCATCCCCGCTGGCGAGGCCGGGGTAACGCCTGGAAGGGAAACACGGGGGAAGGACCGGTGCTTCATGCGCCCTGGGCGAGCGGGTTGCGGCATCTGTCTGTGCGAACGGCGGGCGAGGAGATCGCGGCAAGGCCTCGCCTGCTCGGCCCTGCCGGGAGAAGCGAGGGAGCAGTCCGGGCTCGCAGGTGAGCCGCTCCCTTCCACCAGCCCTGCCGTGAGGTTCGGCCCCGTGAGGCTCGGCAAGGGCCGGGCTTGACCCGGTTGGAATGGGCGCTTGCCCTGCGATCGGCCCTGGGCGTTGAGGTCCACCCCTGGCCGACCGGCTCGACAAGCACCGGTCCTGTTACGGGAGGGAAGCGAAGCGCTGACCGCTCCCGCCCCGTGCTGCCATCCATATAACCGATGTGGTTCAATATGTCAAGAGGGAATCGCACAGAGCCCTGAAAGAAAGGGGGGACGAGCTCTCCAAATCCTCCCTGTTCCCGTGAGCGCGCAGGGCTGTTATCGTTCCGGCGTGCATCATCCCGCGTCCCAGATCATTCCCACGGAGACCTTGCTGCTCGCTTATCGCAGCGGCATCTTTCCGATGGCCGACAGCCGCGAGGACACGGAGATCTTCTGGGTCGAGCCGCGCAGGCGGGCGATCCTGCCGCTGGACGGGTTCCATTGTTCCCGCTCGCTGGCCAAGGTGCTGCGGCAGGGGCGGTTCGAGGTCACCTGCGACCGCGCCTTCGCCCAGGTGCTGGAAGCCTGCGCCGCGCCGCGCCCCGGCCATCCGGAAAGCTGGATCAGCGGTCGGATCGCCGCGAGCTATCGTGCGCTGCATCGCGCCGGGCACGCCCATTCGATCGAATGCTGGCAGGCCGGCGAGAACGGGGAGCGCGAGCTGGTCGGCGGGCTCTACGGAGTCGGGTTCGACCGGGTGTTCTGCGGCGAGAGCATGTTCAGCCGGACACGCGATGCCTCGAAGGTCGCGATCGCGTGGCTGGTGGCGAGCCTGAAGCGGGCGGGCTGCACCCTGCTCGATTGCCAGTTCATCACCGGCCATCTCGCCTCGCTCGGCGCGATCGAGATCAGCCAGGAGGAATATCTCGCGCTGCTGGCCGCGGCTCAGGCGCCGCCATCCTCCGTCGGGGCAGAGGGGGCCGGGCGGGCCGGCGCTTCCGAAGGGGAAGGCGTGGCGGATGGCGATGGCGAAGGGCTCGCCGCGGGGCTGCCGGACGGCTTCGGCGCATTGTTGGCCGAAGCGGCGGCGGCCGGCGTTTCCTCGCCGGGGAAGCTCATCGCGCAATCCTTGACCCAGACATCGTAGATCGGATGCTCGACCGCGTTGAGCGAAGGCGAGTTCTTGAACAGCCAGCCCGAGAACACCTTGTGCCAGGTGGGATTGGCCCCCGGGCTCTTGCGCTGGGCGATGATCACCTGGACGAAGGCGCCGGTTTCCGGCGGGGTTTCCCACGGCGCGGTCCGCTCGCAGGTGGCGAGGCGCACGATCACGTCGCCCACCCGGCGCGATTCGCCCGGCTTGAGCTGGATGTCCTGGGTGAGGTTGTTGCGCTTGTTGAGCAGGCCCAGCGTCGCCACCCGCTGCTCACGCGGGGTGCCGAGCCCGGAATCCTGCACCGATGCCGGCGCCCGGACGTCACCCAGTTCCTTGGGGACTTCCGTCTCTTCCGCCTGGCCGAACAGCGGCTTGTCGGAACAACCCGCGACCGCCGCCAGCACCGGCAGGGCTAGGAGGGCCCCGAGGCGCCGCATTGTCAGGCGTCCGGCGTCCAGGCTTCGTAATCGCCGGTGGCGCGGGCGCGCTGTCCGCCGCGTTCGAGCGCGCCTTGCGGGCGATAGGCGGCGGGAGTGCCGGTGACGTTGGGCACGTAATCCGCTTCCCAGATGCGCGGCGGGGGCAGGTGGCTTTCCGGCACCCCGTCGAACGAGCCGTGCAGCCAGCCATGCCATTCGGCCGGAACGCGGCTGGCGTCGTTCGCGCCGTTATAGATCACCCAGCGCCGTTCGCGCCCATCGGTCGTCTTCCGCTTGGCGGAGCGATAGTAGCGGTTGCCTTGCGCGTCGGTGCCGACATGCTCCCCGTTCATCGCGCTGAACAGCGAGGTGCCGATGGTCGCCCCGTCCCACCAGGTGAAGATCTTGGAGAAGAATCCCATGGCCGCCGCGTTAGCCCCAACCGGCCCGCGAGCGCAAGCCAAAGGCGGCGAGAGATGGCGGGAAGGGTGGTCGCGAGGGGCCGGGCGCTACCATTCCACCTTGTCGCCGGCGGCGATGCCGAGCTCGGCGGCGCGGCCGCCATTCAGCTCCAGCACCCCCGCCGTGAGCCCCTGCGCGCTGCGCGGATCGAGCGAATAGGGCACCGCATCGGCGGCGATGTTGATGATCCGCCGGTCGGTGCCGATGAAGACGATGTCGAGCGGGATCACCGTGTTCTTCATCCAGAAGCTGGCGAAATCAGGCGGATCGCGGGGGAAGATCATCCCTTCGTCCGCCCCCATCTGCTTGCGGAACATCAGCCCGCGCGCCTGTTCCGATGCGGTGCGGGCGACTTCCACGGTGAAGCGATGGACATGGCCGTCGCGCATCGTCACGGTGAGGGGGATCACCTCGAGCCCGGATTCCGGGTGGCGGGGCAATTGCGCGGCGGCGGCCGGCTGGCCGGGCGCAGGCTGGCCGGTGGCGGCGCTGCCGGGCGATTGCGGCGAGCAGGCGGCGAAAGCCAGCAAGGCAAGGGCTGCGATGCGCCTCATTCGGCCATGTCTCCGTCCATATCCTCATCAAATGCGGCCGCGGCCCATTCCTCGGCGGCGTCGATGTCCGGCGCATCCACCAATTCGCGCGCGCTGTCGAGAGGGTGGCCTGCGCGCAGCATCGCGGCGATCTGCCTTTCGCGCGCCGCGCGGTCGGGCCGGGCGGGGCCGAACGGGCCGAAGCCGCGCCTGCGCGCCAGGGCGAGCGCGGCCCGGCGCTGGGCCCCTTCGCCCGCCCGCACGCTTTCGCGCAGCTCCTGCGCGATGCCCGCAGCGCCCAGCGCCTGCTCGATCCGCCTCACGCCGTAGCCGCGGCGCAGCAGCCCGCCCGAGCGGGCACGGGCGAAGCCTTCATCGTCGACATAGCCCAGCTCGACATAGCGCGCGACCAGCGCCGGCAGGTCGGGCGCGGCTTCGCCATCCCATCCGCGTTCGCGCAGCTTGCGCGCGAGATAGGCTTCCAGCCGGGCCGCGCTGGTGGCGAAACGCGCGACATAGGCCAGCGCCAGCTCCTCCAGCCGGGGAGCATCGAGCGGGCGGGGAGGGCGCCTGCCGCGATAGGGGGAACGTTCGCCTGCCATGATTGGCCATATTCGTGCCACAGTCCGGATGGAATGTGAAAGGCCACGTAACCATCGAAAGGCCGGGCGCGCCTTCATGCTGCGTTCAAGCGGTCCCGAAGATGGCCGTGAATAAAGGGATCAATTGCGGGTTTCGCTGACCATGTCCGACACCATTCTCGTGCCGACGCCGAACCATTGCGAGCTGCCGCGCCGCTTTTCGGATTTCGCCACCTTCGCCGACGCGCTGGATTATGCCGCGCAAGGGGTGAAGGGCCTCAATTTCCACGATCCGCGCGGAGTGCTGATCCGGCCCTACCCCTTCTCCGAGCTGCGCGCCGACGCGCTGAGGGCGGCCCACCGCCTGATCGCGCGCGGCGTCAAGCCCGGCGACCGGATCGCGCTGATCGCGGAGACCGGGCCCCATTTCGCCGCCCTGTTCTGCGGCGCGGTCTATGCCGGCGCCTGGCCGGTGCCGCTGCCGCTGCCCACCAGCTTCGGCGGCAAGGAAAGCTATATCGACCAGATCGCGGTGCAGATGCAGAGCGCCGAGCCGAAGATCCTGTTCTATCCCGAAGAGATCGCCGGCATGGCGCTGGCCGCGGCCGAACGGCAGGGCTGCGCAGGGATCGCCTGGGAAGATTTCGCGCAGGAAGACGCGGCGGAAGCGGAGCTGCCCAGGCTCGATCCGGACGGGATCTGCTTCCTGCAATATTCCAGCGGCTCCACCCGCTTCCCGCATGGCGTGGCGGTGACGCATCGTTCGCTGATGGCCAATCTTTCCGGCCACGGCCACGGCATGAGGATCACGCCGGCGGATCGCTGCATCAGCTGGCTGCCCTGGTATCACGACATGGGGCTGGTCGGCTGTTTCCTCTCGCCGATCGGCAACCAGTTCTCGGTCGATTACCTCAAGACGGAGGATTTCGCCCGCCGCCCGCTCGCCTGGCTCGACCTCATCAGCCGCAATCCGGACATCTCGGTGAGCTTTTCGCCCACTTTCGGCTACGACATCTGCGCCCGCCGCGTTTCGAGCCAGACCAATGTGGCGGAGCGGTTCGACCTTTCGCGCTGGCGCATCGCGGGCAACGGGGCGGACATGATCCGGCCCGACGTGATGCAGAACTTCGTCAACACCTTCGCCCCCGCCGGCTTCAGCGCCGACGCCTTCCTGCCGAGCTACGGCCTGGCCGAGGCGACGCTGGCGGTCACGCTGATGCCGCCGGGCGAAGGCATCCATGTGGAGCTGGTGGAGGAGGAGCGGCTGTCCGGCTCCCCCCGCGACCTTTCGCGGCCGGCCCGCTATCGCGCGATCGTCAATTGCGGCAAGCCGGTGCTCGGCATGGAGCTTGAGATCCGGGGCGAAGCCGGCACGGCGCTGCCCGACCACCATATCGGCAAGGTATGGTGCCGGGGCACCAGCGTGATGAAAGGCTATTACCGGGATCCCGAAGCCACTGCCGCCTGCCTGGTGGATGGCTGGCTCGACACCGGCGACATGGGCTATATGGCCGATGGCTACCTGTTCATCGTCGGCCGGGCGAAGGACATGATCATCATCAACGGCAAGAACCACTGGCCGCAGGACATCGAATGGGCGGTGGAACAGTTGCCGGGCTTCAACCATGGCGACATCGCGGCCTTCGCGATCGAGACCGAAGGCGGGGAGGAAGTGCCCGCCGTGCTGGTCCATTGCCGCATCTCGGACGAGGACAAGCGCGTTGAGCTGCGCGACCAGATCCGCGACAAGGTCCGCTCGATCACCGGGATGAACTGCGTGGTCGAGCTGGTCCCCCCGCGCACCCTGCCGCGCACCAGTTCGGGCAAGCTTTCCCGCGCCAAGGCGAAGAAGCTCTACCTCTCGGGCGAGATCGAACCCTACCGGCTGGCGGCCTAGCGGCGCGGGGAAACCGGGAACCTATCCCAGCAGCAGCACGCCCAGCAGCACCAGCAGGGCGATCAGCGCCACGCCCCACACATAGGAGCGGATCTTCGGCACGCCCGCCCAGTAGAGCGGCAGGTAGAGCACGCGCGCGCCGAGCCAGACCCAGCCGGCGATCGCCGTCACCTGGCTGGTCTTGCCGGCCAGCACCACGCCGCCCAGCGCGATGATGGCGATGGGCAGGGTCTCGAGGAAATTGTCCCGCGCGCGCTCCAGCCTTCCGGCGACCGGATCGAGCGGAGGCAGCGCCTCGTCGCGCGCGCCCATATTCCATTCCACGCCGTATTGCCGGGTCTTCGCCCGGATCGCGGTCATGATATGCGCCAACAGCAGGATCGCCGCCAGGCCAAGGATCGTGAGTTCGACAGGCATCGGCTTCCTCCGATCGATTCGCGCCCATCTTCCGCCTCCTGCTGCAAAAGGGCAATCGCATCCGGAGCGGGCCGCCTTGAAATGCGTGTCTTACGATCCTAATACAGTAGCCTATGGCAAGCCGCGAAGCACGTGGTAGGATGGCGCGCACGCGGCAGTTGGAGGAAGCATGGCCAGCAACGAAACCAGGACGGCACCGCCCGAGCTCGAACTGACCCCGCCCGATCCGGTGCCCGCTGTCGCGCCGGAGAAGGCCGCCGGGCTCGTCCCCGTTTCCGACGAGAAGAAGTCGAAGCTGGCGGAAAGGGTGGAGGCCTTCGTCGCGGATCTGGTGGCGCAGGATGCGAATTCCCCCGAATTCGGCCAGAAGGTGGACCAGCTCACCAATATGGGCCGCAAGGAGATTTCGGCCGCCGCCGGCATGTCCAACCGCTTCCTCGACCGGCCGATCCGCGCGATGGACCAGGACGAAGGCGTGGGCGCCAACCTCGCCGAACTGCGCCGCACGGTGGAGGATCTCGATCCCGGCCGGCAGGGCAAGCTCTCCGGCCCGCGCAAGATCCTGGGCATCATTCCCTTCGGCAACAGCCTGAAGCGCTACTTCGACAGCTACACCTCGGCCCAGGGGCACATCCAGGCGATCCTCGCCCGTCTGGCCAGCGGCAAGGACGAGCTGCTGATGGACAATGCCGCGATCGACGTGGAGCGGCAGAAGCTGTGGGAAGCGATGGGCAATCTCGAGCAGATGATCCACATCTCCCGCACGCTCGACGCCCGGCTGGAGGAAAAGGCGGAGGAGCTGGATGCGACCGATCCGGCCAAGGCCAAGGCGATCCGCGAGACCGCGCTGTTCTACGTCCGCCAGCGCACGCAGGACCTGCTGACCCAGATGGCGGTGAGCGTTCAGGGCTATCTCGCGCTCGACCTTGTCAAGAAGAACAATGTCGAGCTGGTGAAGGGGGTGGACCGGGCGAGCACCACCACCGTGGGCGCGCTGCGCACCGCCGTGACCGTGGCCCAGGCGATGACCAACCAGCGGCTGGTGCTGCAGCAGATCACCGCGCTCAACACCACCACCGCCAATATCATCGATTCCACCGGCAAGCTGCTGGCGGAGCAGACCGGCAAGATCCACGAGCAGGCGGCGGCGAGCACGATCCCGCTGGAGACGCTGCAGCGCGCCTTCCAGAACATCTACGACACGATGGACAATATCGATGCGTTCAAGCTCAAGGCGCTTTCCTCGATGAAGGAGACGGTGAACACGCTGTCGAACGAGGTCGAGAAATCCAAGGGCTACATCGCCCGTGCCGAAGGGCAGGCCCAGGCTTCGAAGGAGGCCGGCCCGCCTTCGCTGCTGACGCTGGAAGGCTGAGCGGGCGGGCGCGATGGCGGACCTCACCCGTGAAAGCGACCGGCTGCTGCAGGAAGGTCAGGCCCTGATCCGCGACAATCGGGCAGGCGGGCGGCATCGCCGCGCGGGCTCCATCGGACAGGGTTCGGCGCGGATGAAGACGCGGCACCTGGCGGCCAGGCTCGCCCGGATCGCCATCGCGATCGGCGCGATCCTGGTTGCGGCGATGGTGGCGGGCCTGGTGATCGACGGGATCGGCTTTGCCGGGGTGATGATCACCGGCCTCGCGATCCTCGCCGCGATCCTGGTGCTGGGCCGCTATCCCCGGATGAAGGTGCCCCGCCGGGCGGACCTCAATCGCGGGGATGTGCGCCAGCTCGTTGGGCGGACGGAGTTGTGGCTGGAGGCGCAGCGGCCCGCGCTGCCCGCCCCGGCGGCGGCGCTGGTGGACCGGATCGGCGGCCAGCTCGACACGCTGGGCGCGCAGCTCGAAGGGATCGACCAGCAGCATCCTTCCGCGATCGAGATCCGCAAGCTGGTGGGCGAGCATCTGCCCGAGATGGTGGACGCCTATCGCCGCATCCCGGCCGAGCTGCGGCGGGAAGAGCGCGCGGGCGGCACGCCGGACCAGCAACTGGCGGACAGCCTGGGCCGGATCAGCGCCGAGATCGACAGCGTGACCCGCCAGCTCGCCACCGGCGCGCTGGACGATCTGGCGATCCGCACCCGCTATCTCGATTATCGCTATGGCGAGGCGGAAGGCACCGCCCGGGAAGGCGGCTGATGCGCGTCGCCATTCCGCACAAGCTCGGCAAGGAGGAAGCGCGCCGCCGCTTGCGCAGCCGCAGCCATGAGATCGCCGGGCAGATTCCCGGCGGCATGGCCGAAGTCGCCACCGCCTGGCCGGACGAGGATCGGATGACCATGCGGATCGCCGCGCTGAACCAGACGCTGCATGGCGCAGTGGAAGTCGGCGAAAGCGAGCTGGTTCTGGAGATCGACCTGCCGGCCGCGCTGGGCTTCGTCCAGCCGCTGATCGAGAAAGCCGTTCGCCAGAAAGGCGCCAAGCTGCTGGCGGGGCCGGGGGAGTAGGGACCCAGCCACTCGTTCCAAGCCTCTCCCCGAAGGGGAAGAGGGGGCAACGGCTTCTCGTCACCCCGGCGAAAGCTGGGGTCTCAGGCTGTTTGGCCTCAAGGCCTGAGATGCCAGCTTTCGCTGGCATGACGAAAAACGGGATAAACCCCGAAAAAAGCGCCAGCGCATGATCGCCCCTAAAGCTCCCGGTGCTTCTCCAGATATTGCTCCGGTATCCTCAGGGCCTCGGTCGCCTCGCGCGTTTCCTTGAGGAACAGCAGCAGCGCGCCCATCACCAGCCCCACGGCGATGATGAAGAACACGGCGGCGAAGGGCTGCAGGCCGAGGTCGAAGAACCCGTCGAGGAACAGCAGCGCCACCACCAGCCCCACGGTGAGGCCGCTGGTCACCAGCAGCAGGATCGCCTGCCCGACCAGCGCGATGCGCCGGTCCACCAGCCGGATCTCGCGCACCACGAGATCGTGCTTTTCGCCCTCTGTGCGGCTGTGCTGGTCCTGCAGCACGCGCGAGCGATCCACCACCCGGCCCAGCCGCTGGGAAAGGATGTTCATGACGTTGCCGATCGCGACAAGCAGGAAGACGGGCGCGAGCGCGAGCTGGATGGTATGGGCGATCATGCGGGCAGCTATGCCTTGCCTGCGCGCTTATGCGCAAGGCGGTTCGCGCGAGGGCTCAGCCCCCCTTGGCCCCCTTGAGCGCACCCACCTTCGCCGCGCCCGCCGCGCTGGTCACCAGCACTTCCCCGCCATCGACCACTACGATCACGTCCTCCAGCCCGACCACGGAGACGCGCGGCCCGTCCGTCTCGACCATGACCTTGCGGCAATCCACCAGCTCCGCCGGCCCGCGCGCAATATTGCCTTGCGCATCGGCTTCGGCCTCGCGGGCCACGCGCAGGGAGAACCAGGTGCCGATATCGGACCAGCCCATCGCGGCGGGCACCATGGCCGCGTGGTCCGTTTCCTCCATCACCGCGTAATCCACCGACTCCGCCTCGATCGCGGCGAAGGTGGCGGCATCGGGGCGGAAGCAGCGTCCATCCTCCCTGCCTTGCTCCACCGAGGCGCGCACCGCTTCGGCCAGCGCCGGGCGATGGCGCGCCAGCTCTTCCAGGAAGCTGCCCGCGCGGAAAGCGAAGATCCCCCCGTTCCAGCTGTAGCCGCCTTCGGCCAGGAAGGACTCCGCCCGCTCCCGGTCCGGCTTCTCCACGAAGCGGCCGATGCGATAGCCGCCTTCGATCGCCTCGCCCCGCAGGATGTAGCCATAGCCCGTCTCGGGCCGGGTCGGCTCGATCCCGAAGGCGACCAGCCAGCCCTTGGCGGCCAGCGCGGCGGCGGCCAGCGCCGCTTCGCGGAAGGCGTCGTCGTCGGCGATGTGGTGGTCGCTCGGACAGACCAGCATCACCGCGTCTTCGGGCAGGCGCAGGGCGGCAAGGGCGATGGCGGCAGCGGTGTTCTTCCCTTCCGGCTCCACGATGACCCGACCCTGCCCGCCGGGCAGTTGGCGGTCCACCAGGTCGAGATGCGCGGCGCCGGTGACGACGATCGGCGGCGCGAAGGCCGCAGGATCCTCCACCCGCGCCAGCGCCTCCTCGAACAGGGTGCGGCTGCCGATCAGCGGAAGGAAGGGCTTGGGCGTGCGGGCGCGGCTGCGCGGCCACAAGCGCGTGCCGCCGCCGCCGCAAAGCACCACTGGCGTGATCCTGTCCATCTCGACCTGCTCGCCCTGAACCGATGTTTCGCGCGCCACTAGGCCCGCTGCGCCGGAAATGCGAAGGAAATCAGTAGAACCATCGCTGCCGCCACGCATATTTTCCGGCCATGGGATTGCCGCGCGCATCCGTGGCCGGGCGGAAGCGGAAGCGTTCGGCGGCGAGGCGGCAAGTGATCCGGTCCGCTTCGGCATCGGGGCTGGGCTCGGTCACCCGGCAATCCTTCACCAGCCCGTCCGCCCCCACGGTGAGCAGGATGGTCACGCTGTGCCCGATGCGCAGCTCGCGGGTCTTCTTCGGATAGTCCCGCGCCGAATTGATGTCCCCCGCGATCTTTTCCAGCTTGCGGAAGCCGTTGCCCTGGCCGCTGCCCGAAAGCCCGCTGCCGGTGCCGCTCCCCTCGCCGCCCGCCCCGGTGCCCTGGCCGGCATCGCTCGCGCCGGCTTGTGTCTCCTCGCCGGTGGAGGACGCGCGGGGCGCGGGGCTGGGGCTGACCGGGATCGCCACCTTCGGCGCGATCACCGCGCGCGGCTTCGCCCTGGGCCCTTCCTCCGCCGCCGCGCCTTCGTCGGGCACCGGACTCGCCTCGGGCGGAGGAGTGGGCTTGTCCTCCGGCGCGGTGATGGTGACGGTGAGCACCGAGGCCGCCCGTTCCACCACCGAGGAGGCGAAGTCCGGCGCGAAGGCCCGCGCGAGCCCCGCCAGCACCGCGAGATGGAACAGCACCACGAGCGCCAGCGTGCCCCAGCGGGGCCGGCGGGCGCTCCGGTCGGTTCCATCCTCCATGGTGCGCCAGTCTAGAGCAGGATCGCCCGCGAATGAACGCCCGTCCTTCGCCCTCCCGCCGCGCCGTCAGAACCTTGCGCGCAGGCCACCGAACAGGGCCCGGCGTTCGACCGGATAATAGATCGCCGAGGCGTCGGTCGCCAGGATCGCCGCGCTGATGTCGCCCACGGCCTTCCTGCCGGTGAGGTTGCGGGCGTCGAGGAACAGGTCGATCGCATCGGTGAGCTTCGCCCCCGCGCTCGCCCCCAGCAGGGCGTAACCCCCGGTCTTCACCGTGTTGCGGTAATCCGCCCAGGCGCCGCCGGGCACCCATTCGACATTGGGCGCGATATGCAGCCCGTCATCCCCGATGCGCAGCTCGGCGCGATAGGCATGCTCGGGCACTACCGGCAGGCGGTTGTCGCCGAATTGCGCATCCCCGTCGAAGCGGAAATCGCTGTATTGATAGACCTGCCGCAGCCGCAGCCATGGGGCGAGCTGCAGCGAAAGCTCCGCCTCGATCCCCTGGTGGATCGTCCGGTCCGCATTGAAGGTGGAGGCGGGGATGTCGGGCCCGACATCGAATTGCAGCATCTCCCCGTCGATCCGCGAACGGTAGAGCGAGACGTCCCAGCTCGCGATGCCGGCATGGCCGCGCGTGCCCAGCTCGGCCGTCCACGCCGTCTGCGCCTTCACCGGCACGAAGGCCGCCTGCTGGGCCAGCTCGATGAAGCCGGGGAATTCGGCGGAGCGGCTGTAATTGGCGTAGAGCTGCATCCCCGGCGCCGGTTCGTAGAGCAGGCCCAGCCTGGGCGAGAACTCGCTGAATTCGGCGCGCGCGGTCACGTCGGTGACGCCGCTGCTGAAGGTCTGGTGCTGTCGGCGGAAGCCGTCGGCATAGATGCCGCCTGCGATGAGGGTGAGGCCCGCGGCCGGCCTGTAGCGCAATTCGGCATAGAGATTCGCCGTCCGCGCGCGCTGGTCGGCAGCGAAGGTCAGATCGCCGCGCTTGCCGTCCACATTGACGTAGCGTTCCGAATCCACCGTGCCGACGCGGATCTCTCCGCCCAGCGCCAGCTCGAAAGGGCCGCTTGCCCAGCCGAGGCGGGCGAAGGCGCCGCGATCGTCCGAAACCTGATCCACCACCTGATAGATCGGATGGAACAGCGACTTGTGGTTGTAGAACAGCCCGACATCCAGCGAGGCATCGCCCAGGCTCACCGTGGTGCGGTTCTGCAGCCGCAGCGAATCGATGTCGCGCTGCTGGTTGCCGGCGTAGCTGCCGGTCCGGGGCCTGGTGAGCGCGGTCGCCAGCGTCAGCGCGCCGGGCAGCTGCTGGTCGATGTCGTTGAGGCTGGCATAGAAACGGGTGCGCACCGCATCGCTCACCCGGAAGCCGACATTGCCGTGGAAACGGAGCGAATGGCGTTTCGCGTGCTCGCGATCTCCGTCGGAAGTGTCGGCGCTCATTGCCATCCAGTAATCCGTGTCGCCCGCCGCCCCGCCATAGGACGCGAGCCCGCGCAGCGTGCCGAACGTGCCGGCATCGGCGCGCAGATAGAGCCCGCCCGCATCGCGGCCCGTCGGGGTGACGCCGTTGATCGCGCCGCCCAGCGTGCCGGAACCGAAGCGCAGCGCATTGGCGCCGCGATAGACCTCCAGATGGTCGAAGAAGATCGGCTCCAGCTCCTGGAAGTCGCCATTGTCGTCGGCCAGGTTGATCGGCACCCCGTCCTGCAGCAGGGTGAGGCCGCGCATGTGGTAACCGCGCGAGATGCCCGAGCCGCGGATCGAGATGCGCACTTCCTGGCCGTAGCGCGGCTGGAGATAGACGCCGGGCGAGAAGGCCAGCGCATCGCGCAGCGAGACGAGCGACTTGTCGGCATAGTCCTCATAGCCGACCACATCCGTGCCGCCCGGCGTGGCGCTTGCCTGCGCTTCGGCGGCGCGGGCGGCGGTTTCGCCGATCACGATGATCGTCCGGCCGCCGCGTTCGGCATCGGCCGCCTCCTCCTCGGCGCGGGCGGCGGCGGGAAGGGTGAGCAGGGCGATCGCGGCGAGGTTCAGGGAAACGAAGGGCGCGCGCAGGGCTGCGCCGCGGGAATAACGGGACATGATGAAACTCCGGCAAACAGGGGCCGCGGCGGGATGCAGCGCGGCCGGTCAACGGTGACGGGTCGGTGGATCGTCAGGCCGTGGCCGGAGGGCCGCGCAGCGGCGGCCGGAGATGGGCGCGCTGCCTGGCCAGCGGCACGCGGACGGGCAGAAAGCCCAGCAGGAGGATGAAGGCCAGCGCGGTGGCCAGCAGCACCGCATCCGCCCCACCCAGCGCGGCCATGGACAGCCCGGAATAGGGGCAATGCTCGCTCGCCTTGCCGCGTTCCGCGTCGCCTTGTGCTCCGCCCTTGGCCGGCACTTCGATCCGCGCGGTGCTATCCTTGCCGTCCACCCCGCCGCAGATGGTGATGGCAAGCGAATGAGGGCCGCTGGAGATCATGTAGCCGGCCGGCAGCAGCGCCTTCATCGCAAGCGCCAGCGCCACGATCAGGATCGCGATGCGGCGATGGCCGAGCAGACAGGCGCGCAAGCCGTGCATCGCCCAGCCCTTAAGGCGACGGCGCGGATTTGTCATCCCAAGAGCGCAGCCTAGACAATCCGCCTCACCCCCGCTGCATCACCACCAAGTCGTCGTTTATATGGTGAGCCCTGCTGGGTTCGAACCAGCGACCTACTGATTAAAAATCAATCTTTTCAATAACTTAGATAACTCCATATCACAGCATCTCATCCGCTAGTCAATGATTTTTCGACTCTTTGGTTGAGCAATTCGTCCGAGGCCATTTCAGGCTCTTGCACCCAATCTTAAGCGCCCGATACCCGCTTGGGACCCCAACGGAAGATCGGTGATTTTCTGGGTATCGGATGGTGGGAGAAGGGTCGGGCTTTATTGAGCACGATGCCGGTCGCCAGTGTCATATCGATCGATGCCTGCTCCGTCAGGAAAAATCCCATACCTCATTGCCCCGCGTCTCACGCAGAGCAATGATCGATAGAAAGATGTTTTATAAATCATCAAATGCGTATATTTTGATCGATAGAAAGGCTGTAGATCGATCATGCGCTGGAACTGGCAACAACCGGATTGGCCGAATTTCCGCTTCGATGCCGCGCGCCTCCATTCGGCGGAAGCGCAATTCCTCAAAGGGGCCGGGGTCATCATCGGCACCTTGCATCATCTGGACGGCGAAACCCAGCGCGGCTTTGCAATCGAGCTTATCTCGCAAGAGATGGTCGAGAGTTCAGCGATCGAGGGAGAGGTGCTCGATCGCGCCAGCGTGCAATCCTCGATCGCCAAGCAGCTTGGATTTGCCGTATCCCGGCGCCGCGCGAACGCGGCGGAGGCCGGGGCGGCGGAACTTATGGCCGATCTCTATCAGAGCTATGCCCAGCCGCTGACCGATCGCCAGTTGTTCGATTGGCACAAGATGCTGATGAACGGCCGCAGGGACATCAACGAGGTCGGCGCGTATCGCACGCATGCCGATGCGATGCAGATCGTCTCCGGTGCGCTCCATGCGCCGCGCGTCCACTATGAGGCGCCGCCTTCGGATCGCGTGCCCGCCGAGATGCAGGCGTTCATCCAATGGTTCAACGATAGCGCACCGGCAGGAGCCAAGCCCCTTTCCGCGATCACACGCGCCGGGATTGCACATCTATGGTTTGAATCGATCCATCCGTTTGAAGATGGAAACGGGCGCATTGGGCGGGCGATTGCCGAGAAGGCCCTTGCACAGGCTCTGGAAGCGCCGACGCTGACCGCACTTGCCGAGACCATCAACCGGCATCGCAAGGCCTATTATGCGGAACTCCAGCGCGCGAGCGCGACCAACCAGATTGATAGTTGGCTCGGTTGGTTTGCCGACATCGTGCTTGAAGCCCAGACTAGGACGATCGCACGTATCCGTTTCCTCATGGAAAAGACCCGCATGTTCGACCGCCTTCGAAACCGGATCAACGCGCGGCAGGAGAAGGCGTTGTTGCGCATGTTTGCCGAAGGCCCGGACGGCTTCAAAGGCGGACTCAGTGCGCACAACTACCGGACGATCACGGATGCGACATCCGCGACGGCCACCCGCGATCTTTCCGAATTGGTCGACTTGGAAGCCCTCACACGCACGGGCGAACGGCGTTATGCGCGTTATTATCTCAACATAAGCATTAACTAGGCAAGGGGGAAGATGTCTAGCAAACCCAAAAAGCCAACAAGAGCTGCGGTTGAGGCACGCCCGACAACCATCTCTGAAGACATATTTGCGGGGCGTTCTTTCTGGCAATGGTCTTCGGACGAGCAACAGCTTCCCCAAGGCGATAATAGGCATCGCGTCACACATTCTACTAAGTTCTATGTAGTTCAGCTCATCGGTTACTGGGTAAACGTGAGCGAGTCAGCCGAACGCTCGGTGCATTATCGCAACCGGTTAAAATGGGTTCGGTTTGAAAACCGTGAATATGAGTTACGCAGCGCAGATCGATTCAAAGCTTTCCTCAGTCGCTTCATCGAAGGGGGCTGCTACGCTTATATCGGTGGTAAAGAAGTTCATACATTGAAGGAATTGGATCGGGTTGAGGCTTACCCATTCATTTACATCGCATCTTCTGAGTCTTTGAGGATTTTTAATGAATTACGGAAAGGGCAACGATAGTAGATGATTAGATTGAAAATAAGATTCGTGGATCATTCTCTCGCATGAGACCCAAAACCGAGAAACAGTGTCGCAGCGCTTGGTCTGAGCATCGGTTACTCAGAAAAAGCACCCTGTGAAGGCGAAATCGGTCCCTGACTGCTGGAGCAAGCGCGCGGAAAATATCTGATGCCCCATTGGTGCCCCAGCACCCTTTTGAGGCGTTTCGCACCACCTCAATCACGCGTAACCCATTGAAAAACATGGTGAGCCCTGCTGGGTTCGAACCAGCGACCTACTGATTAAAAGTCAGTTGCTCTACCGACTGAGCTAAGGGCCCCCGCGAGGTGCGTGTTTCGTGGTGCGCGGGGCTCACCTAGAAAGGGGGCGCGGGGCGGTCAAGCGTGCCGTGAGCTGACGGATGGTCAGGCCGGTGATGGGATCGCGCCAATCGGGGGCGATCCGGGCGGCGGGGCGCAGCACGAAGGCGCGTTCGCGGAACAGAGGATGGGGAATGGTGAGGTCCGGCGCGTGGTAGGCGCCGCCGCCCCACAGCACGATGTCGAGATCGAGCACGCGCGAGGTCCAGCGCTGGCCGCCGGCGCGGCGGCCGAAGCGGCGCTCGATCCGCTTGAGCAGCGCGAGCAGCTCCTCCGGCTCGCGGCCGGTCGCCACCACCGCCGCGCCGTTGGCATAGCGGCGCAGCGAAGGGCCTATGGGCGCGGTCTCGAACACCGGCGAGACGCGCTTCACCGCGACATGCTTCTTCTCCAGCTTCGCCAGCGCCGCCCGCAGCACCGCGCGCGGGGCGCCGTGGCGGGGGTGCCGGCGGTTGGAGCCGAGCGCGATGAGGTAATGCCGCCTGGCGCCGCCCTGGGTTTTGGCCCCGCCTCTGCCCATGCTCAGATGTCTTCCGCGATGCGGCGGTAGAGCTCGGGGCGGCGATCGCGGAAGAAGCCCATGCCCGCGCGATGGGTGGCGGCGCGGGCAAGGTCGATCCGGGCGCTGAGCACGCCGGTCTCCTCCTCGCCGAATTCGGCGAGGAGATCGCCCCATTCATCGGCGATGAAGCTGTGGCCGTAGAAGCGCTGCCCGTCTTCCGCCCCGATCCGATTGGCGGCGATCACCGGCATGCAATTGCTCACCGCATGGCCCTGCATCGCCCGGCGCCACATGCGGCTGGTGTCGAGGTCGGCGTCGTAAGGCTCGGAGCCGATCGCGGTGGGGTAGAACAGCAGCTCCGCCCCCAGCAGCGCCATCACCCGCGCGCTTTCAGGATACCACTGGTCCCAGCAGATGCCCACGCCGATGCGGGTGCCGGCAACGTCCCACACCTTGAACCCGTCATTGCCCGGGCGGAAATAATATTTCTCCTCATAGCCCGGCCCGTCGGGGATATGGCTCTTGCGGTAGGTGCCGAGCACTTCGCCCCGCTCGTCGATCATGGCGAGCGTGTTGTAGTAGTGATGCCCGTCGCGCTCGAAGAAGCTGGTGGGAATCGCGACCTTGAGCCGGGCGGCGAGCTCGCGCATCGCGATCACCGAGGGGTGTTCCAGCACCGGGCGGGCGAGGGCGAACAGCGCTTCGTCCTCCACCTTGCAGAAATAGGGGCCGGAGAACAGCTCGGGCGGAAGGATGATCCGTGCGCCGGTTTCCGCCGCCTGCGCCACCAGCGTGGAGACGGCGTCGATATTCTCGCGCTCGTCCCACGATCCGAGGGCGAGCTGCAGCGCGGCGACGGTGATCTCTGCCATGCAGCGGGGCTTATTGCGGGGCCGGGGCGGAGTCTACCCCGGGCTGGTGGGGGGCCTAAACCCCAGGAGCGTTTGTCCCGGTTCCGTCATCCCCGCGCAGGCAGGGATCCAGTGCGGCAGGCACTGTTGCCGGTCTGGATCCCCGCCTGTGCGGGAATGACGATGGAGGTAGTGTATCCCAGCGGAACAAGCGCCGGCCTCGAAAGGGGGGAACCCCTCCCCTGAAGGAGAGGGGGGATGCTTCCGCTTGGTCAGGGCCGCTTGCGGAACAGCAGGGTCATGCGGTCGCTTTCCCCGATCTCGAGCAGCTTCGGCCGGGTCTCGTCCGTCGCGCCGGCCAGGCCGGGCGGCAGGGTCCACACGCCGGCGGGCCAATTGGCCGGGTCCTTCGGATTGGCGTTGACCTCGCTCTTGCCGACCAGCTCGAAACCCGCCGCGTCGAACAGGGCGATCACATCCTTCTCGCGCATATAGCCCTTGCCGCCATCGGTGTAGCTCGCCGGGGCGTCGGGCTTCGCGCGGTGTTCCACCACGCCCACCATCCCGTCATCCTTCAGCAGCTTGCGGATGGCGACCAGATCGTCGTGCAGCCAGCCGAAGCGATACTGATTGTGGAATTCGCGGAACATCAGCACCCGGTCCACCGTGCCGTTCAGTGCCTCGGGCACCGCATTGGTGTTGATGCCGATCACCTTCGCCCCACCTTCGCCCAGCCATTCCTTCACCTGGTCGGGGAAGCTGGCGCCGAAATCGGCCATCTTGCTCATCCATTCGGCCGGGGGGTGGGTGACGTCGGGATTCATCCCGATATAAGTGCCCTGCGGGCCGAGATAGGGCACCAGGATCCGCGTGTACCAGCCTCCGGCCGGCATGTAGTCCACCACCGTCATCCCCGGCCCGACCTGGAAGAAGGCGAGCGTTTCGGCCGGGTGGCGATAGGCGTCGCGCGCGGCGTCCTCGGCGCGGACCTGGGCCGAGAGGGCCGCCTGCATTGCCGGATCGGGCGCCGCCTGGGCCTGGGCCTGCCCGGCCGCAGGCGGAGCGGAAAGGGCGAAGGCGGCCAGCGCGGCCATGCCAAGGAACATCTTCATCGAACCTCTCCCCGTAGAGTGGGCCTGTGTAGAGTTGGCCTGTCCGCCCGGCACTCTATGCGAGCGCGGGGCGATGGCAAGCGGGCGATCGACGTAGGCGATGACGAGCAGACGGTGACAGGGGGCGGGGCCGTTCCTATCTGGAGTGTTCATTCCGAAGGCCGCTCCGGCGGCCACAGCCAGGGAAAGGCGCAGCATGGGCAAGAGCGAGACGGCCATCGTCGCAGGCGGGTGCTTCTGGTGCACCGAGGCGGTGTTCCGCGACGTGATCGGCGTTACCGCGGTGGAGAGCGGATATATCGGCGGCACGGTGCCGAACCCGAGCTACCGGCAGGTCTGCTCCGGCGCCACCGGCCATGCCGAGGCGATCCGGGTGATCTACGATCCGGCGGTCATCTCCTATGGCGAGATCCTCGACGTGTTCATGGGCACCCACGATCCGACGCAGCTCAACCGCCAGGGCAACGATGTGGGCACGCAATACCGCTCGGCGATCTTCCCGCTCGACGATGCGCAACGCGCCGAGGCTCAGGCCGCGATCGCGCGGGCCAATGCGGAGCATGGCGGCAAGGTGGTGACCACGATCGAAGGGCCGGCCGAATGGTATCCGGCGGAAGATTACCATCAGGAATATTGGGAAGGCGAAGGGCAGCGCAATCCCTATTGCCTGGCGGTGATCCCGCCCAAGCTGATGAAGCTGCGCAAGAGCTTCGCCGAAAGGGTGAAGGGGGGATAGGGGCTATCTTCCCCGTGTCTCGACTTCGCTCGACACGAACGGAGGTTCTGGCCTCCCCTCGTCATTGCGAGAGGCCGTAGGCTCCGCGGCAATCCAGGGCGGTTGCGTGCGGCCCTGGATTGCTTCGTCGGCTTTGCCTCCTCGCAATGACGCTGGGGGTTTCACTCCTGCCCTTTCCGGAACGGCGTTCTTTCCCCGAGATAGAGCTGGTCCGCCGCCACCCCCGCGCGTTCGCGTTCGAGGAAATCGGCCACCGCCGCGCGGAAGCGCGGGTCGGCGATCCAGTGGGCCGACCAGGTCCGCACTGGCTCGTAGCCGCGGGCGAGCTTGTGCCCGCCCTGCGCGCCCGCCTCCACCCGGGCGAGCCCGCGTTCGATCGCGGCGTCGATCGCCTGGTAGTAGCACAGCTCGAAATGGAGGAAGGGCTTGTCCACCAGGCAGCCCCAATAGCGCCCGTAGAGCGCGCTGCCGCCGATGAAGTTCAGCGCCCCGGCGATGGGCGTGCCGTCCATATAGGCGAGCAGCAGCAGCACGCGGTCGCCCAGCCGCTCCCCGAACAGGTCGAAGGCCTCGCGGGTGAGATAGGGCGAGCCCCATTTGCGCGCGCCCGTGTCCTGGTAGAATTCCCAGAATACGTCCCAATGTTCGGGTTTCAGCTCCGCGTCCGAAAAGCTCCGGATCTCCACCCCTTCCTGCGCCGCCGCCCGTTCCTTGCGGATCGCCTTGCGCTTGCGCGAGGCCAGCGCGGCGAGGAAATCGTCGAAGCTGCGATAACCCCGGTTCTCCCAATGGAACTGGATGTCGCTGCGCGGCATCCATCCGGCCGCCTCGAACAGGGGAAGCTGCGCCGGCTCGATGAAGGTCGCATGGGCGGAGGAGAAGCCTTCCCTTTCGCACAGCACCTCCGCCGCGCGCAGCAGCGGGGCGGCGAGCGAGGGGTCGCGCAGCAGCAGGCGCGGGCCGGTGGCGGGGGTGAACGGCACGGCGATCTGCAGCTTGGGGTAATATTCGCCCCCCGCCCGGTGCCACGCATCGGCCCAGCCGTGATCGAACACATATTCGCCCTGGCTGTGTCCCTTGGCATAGGCGGGCAGCGCGGCCGCGAGCCGCCCTTCGCCATCCTCGATCACGATCGGGGCCGGCGCCCAGCCCGTGCCGGGGCCGACGCTGCCCGAATCCTCCAGCGCGGTGAGGAAGGCGTGGGAGAGGAAGGGGTTGTCGCCGCCGGCCAGCGCATCCCACTCCTCCCCCGGCAAGGCGCCGACCGCGGGGGCGATGCGGGCGGCAATGGCGGACTCGGAGGGCATGGGCACAGTCTAGAGCGTGATCCTCGCGGAGTGAACGCCATTGCGAGCAGCAGACCCGGAGGTTCGGCGTGCAATGACGGGCGCCCCGCTCACGGCACTCCGGCGCCTTCGGCGATCGGGGCGTCGGCATGGCGCTCCGCGCGGGCGAGCAATTCGGGGGAGCGCACCGTCCAGGTCAGCACCGGGATGCCCCGGGCGCGCTGGGCGGCGGCGAAGGGGCTGGGCAGGTCGCGGATGTCGTAGGCGAGGAAATCGGGCCGGGCCTGCCACAAGGCGACATGCCGCGCGATGCGCCCGGCCGGGCCGCGCCGGCCCTCTTCGGTGACGACCAGCCCGCGCGGCGTGTGCGGCGAATGGGCGGCGAACCATTTTCCCACGCGTGGATCGAAGCTCATCACCGCATGGGGATCGAGATAGCCTTCGAGCACGCGGCGCACCGCCAGGCAGCTCGCCGCGACATTGTAGCCGCGGCGGGACTTGATCTCGATCAGCAGCGGCGCGCGCCCGCGCACCATCCCCAGCACTTCACGCAGGGTGGGGATCCGGTCGTTGCTGCCGGCCAGCAGCACTTGCGACAGCGCTTCCGCGCTGCGATCGGCGACCGGGCCGGTCTCCCCGGTCAGCCGGTCGAGCTCCCAGTCGTGAAACACCATCGCCTGCCCGTCGCCGCTGCGCTGGATATCGCATTCGATGCCCATGCCGCGGGCAATCGCGGCGGCGAAGGCGCCGATCGAGTTCTCCGCCAGCCCGGTTCCGTGCGGGCCCTCGCCATGCAGGCCGCGATGGGCATAGGCCACGCCGCCCAGCCAGCCGATCCGCGCCGGATCGGGCGCGGGTGCCAGCAGCCGGTCAACCAGCCCTAACGGCAAGGATCGCATCCACTTCCACTGCCGCGCCCAGCGGGAGGACCGGCACGCCCACTGCGCTGCGGGCATGGCGTCCGGCATCGCCGAACAGCTCGGCCATCAGCTCCGACGCGCCGTTGGCGACCTTGGGCTGATCGGTGAAGGAGGCGGCGGAATTGACGAAGGCCCCCAGCTTCACCACCCGTTCCACCCGATCGAGCGAGCCGAGCGCGGCCCTGACCTGCGCCAGGATCATCAGGCCGCAGGCGCGCGCCGCGGCCGCGCCCCGCTCCAGGCTCACATCCTCGCCCAGCCGTCCGGTGACGAGGGCGCCGTCCACGAAGGGAAGCTGGCCCGAGACATGCGCCAGCCCGCCCGCGACCACCACGGGGACATAGGCCGCCACCGGCGCCGCTGGCTCGGGCAGGACGATGCCGAGTTCGGCCAGGCGTGCTTCGATGCTCATTCTTCCTCCTCGTTCAGCCGGGCCAGCAGCCACGGCAGGGCTTCGGCCCAATCGTCGATCCGGGCATGCGCGTCCCCCGATTTGAAGGCGCAGGCGACATGCGCGGCCACCAGCGGCTCGCCCACCAGGTGCAGCCGGGTGACATGGCCGGCATCCTGCGCGACCGAGGCGTGATGCTGGGCCAGATCGTCGATGAAGAAGGCGCGGGAGGGCCCGTATTCCTCGATGATCGCCTTCAGCGCCGGGCCCTTGGGGCCCTGGTTGGTGAACACGCGGGCATGGATCCCGTGATCGGCGAGCTGGCGGGCGCGCCGCTCCGCCCGATGGTCCTTGAGGTTGGTGAGGATCACCACGTCGGCCTGCTCGCCCAGCTCGCCCATCGCCTCCACCGCGCCGGGGATCGGCGTCTGCCGGTCCATCTCATGGTCGAAGAACAGGTCGAGCAGCCGCCACATCTCCATTTCCGACAAGGCGGCCCCGCTCTCGCGATAGCGCATCGCCTCGGCGAAGCTGCCGCCTTCCCACAGGAAGTCCACCCCATGCTCTTCCCCCAGGAAGTCGCGGAAATGGGTGAGCATGTGCAGCAGCACCTCGTCGCAATCGCTCACGATCAGCGGGCGGCTCATGCCCCGATCCTCCGCGCCGCATCGGCCAGCGCCTGGGGGGAGACGCCCAGCTCCCCTGCGGCGGCGAGCAGGTCCGGCTCGTGCCCGGCGAGGAATTCCAGCACCGCGCCCAGCACTTCGCGCCGGCCCAGCCCCTCGCGCAGCGCATCGGGAGTGAGCCCGGTCAACGCCAGCAGCCGCTCCGCCCGGTCGCCGTCGGACAGGATCCAGCCCAGCGCGGACAGGGCCAGCGCCTGCGGATCGGCCTCTCGGGCGGTGGATGGGGCGTTGCGAGGAATTGTCAGCACTCCGCGGGGGTCCTAGGGGTCCGTAGGAAGGAGTCGGCCACGTGGCAAAGAGAATCCTCGTTGTCGAGGACAACGATCTCAACCGCAAGCTGTTCTGCGACGTGCTGAAGGCGAACGGCTTCGCGGTGGAGCCGGTCGCGGACGGGATGGAAGCGATCGGCAAGGCGCGCGATTTCGTGCCCAACCTGGTGATCATGGACATCCAGCTGCCCAATGTCTCGGGCCTGGACCTGATCGCCGGGATGAAGGCCGACGCGGCGCTGCGCGGCATCCCCGTGCTGGCCGTCACCGCCTATGCCGGCAAGGGCGACGAGGACCGCATCCGCGACGCGGGCGCCGAAGGCTACCTCGCCAAGCCGGTCTCGATCGGCCCGTTCATGCAGGCGGTGAACGCGCTGCTGGACAATGTTTCTGCTTGAGGAAAGGCATAGCCCTCTTCGTCATTGCGAGGAGGCGGAGCCGACGAAGCAATCCAGAGCCGTTATGTTAGGCCCTGGATTGCCGCGGGCCCTTCGGCCCCTCGCAATGACGAAGGGAGACGAAATCCGGGCCGGAGCGCCTCTCATCCGCCGGTAGTGGGTCAGTTTGAAATTTCGCGCTTCTTGTAGGGGCCGCGCTTGCCCGGCTTGGCTTCTGCCTCTTCGACCAGCTTGGCAATGTCCTCGATCTCCCAGAGACGATCCGAAACGCCAGCGGCCATCGCCGGGGTCATGCGAAGCGTCTTATGCATCCGGACGAAGTTGTAATACATCATGTGCAGCGCGACGGCGTGAGCGTGGTTCTCGACTTTCTTGGAGAAGGCGTTGGTCAGGCGGGTGAAGCGGCGCATGTGCATTCGCATGGTAAGGTTCTGGCGCTCTACATAGCTGGTCGAGATGTGAGCAGCGTCGGGCTTGCCTTCCACGGTGCGCTTGCGGATGCCCGTGCAGTCCGCCGGGCTGTAACGCTTGTCGGGGCTGTTATCGCCAACAGAGCCGTAGAGCTTCACGAGCTGTGCATAGTCCACGTCCGCACCGAAAGCGCCTTCCACGGCCTCTAGGTAGGCGCGGTGCCCGTCGCTGGTGAGTTGGACGCGGTTGGCGAGGCGAGCCGCCAGATCGTCCATGAACCACATAGCGTATTCGGCATCACGACCACCGACGAGATACGAGAGGATCATCTTGCTGTCGGCATCAATTGCGGTCCAAGTCCAAGTGTCGCCAGCGCCTTCCGGGGCATCCTTCGCCGTCGCGACGTTCTTCTGCTTGGCGTAGGTGAACGACCAGATTTCATCGACCTGGATTCGCGCAGCCTTCACGTCATGCACGTTGGCGTCGTGGTAAGCGGCGCAGGCTTTGCCCGCGTCGATCAGCAGCTTGGCAACGGTGTTCTTGCTGGAGCCAGTCAGGCGCGTAATCGCGCGGATGCTCATGCCTTCACAAAGCAGGTGCAGGATGCGAGCGCGCTCTTCGATGGTCAGCTTGTTCATACTGACCCTTATGCTTGACAATACGCCCGCCGTCAACACGGTTTCGCTCTAAGTTTGCTAGAAATGACCTAAGTGTGTTAGACGAGTCGCGGTTTCCTAAAACGTGAGGCGGCGATGCCCGGTTCGGACGATACGCTCGGCATGGATGAGGACGATTGGTACGCTAAGATCGTTGAGGCGCTGGACTTGTTCAGTCCGGGCGCACCGGTTGACGAGCGAGCGTTGCTAGCCGGTCGCAGCTCACAAATTGACCAGCTTCTAGATGCGGTGCTGCAACGTGGTCAGCATGCGATCCTTTACGGGGAGCGTGGCGTCGGGAAGTCGTCACTCGCCAACGTGTTCGCGACGAAGCTTTTTGGACCGACGCGAGCGATCCAGATTGTCCACGTAAACTGCCATCCTGACGATGACTTCGATGCGGTCTGGCGCAAGGTGTTTCGGCGCATTGACGAAGGCGGCCAGAACGTCGCCGATAAATACGAGAGGGGCATTACCCCCGACGATGTTGTAATCGAGCTGTCGACATTTGCCCTGAACTCGATACCCATAATTATTATTGATGAGTTCGATAAGCTCGTGGATGATTCCGCCAGCGAGAACATCGCGAACACAATCAAGAACCTGTCAGACCGATCAGTGCGTGCCACAATAATTATTGTCGGCATCGCTGACTCAGCCGAGAATCTGGTTTCAGATCACGAGTCGGTATCTCGGTGCCTAAGGCAAGTGCCGATGCACCGAATGTTTTCCTACGAGCTTCGGGAAATTGTCGAAAAACGGCTTGATCGTCTCGGCATGCTAATCGATCAGGACGCCATGGCCTACATCGTCGCCATGTCGCGGGGACTGCCGCATTACACACATTTGGTTGGTCAGCGATCCGCTAAAGCGGCGCT
>Ga0164243_10001343_pt1 | contig 41853 bp, 31 predicted proteins | sample OricompcompostOP_FD_108781 | JGI IMG/M metagenome (GOLD analysis project Ga0164243, IMG submission 108781) | Organic Plus compost microbial communities from Emeryville, California, USA - Original compost - Organic plus compost (OP) | ecosystem: Engineered > Solid waste > Mixed feedstock >... | reverse complement strand
GCGAGTTCGAATCCCGCCGTCCCGACCAGTATTATCAAGGGCTTACAGAGTCTTCTCTGTAAGCCCTTGTTCTTTTGTGACCCCATGGGCACACCAAGGGGCACGCCGTGGGTCGGTCGCTCCCGCACCGGACCTACAGATCGCTCACATAGCAGCGGGCCAGGTCGGGATCGTTGGACTGCGCAAGCAGGCGGTCGCGCAGGGATAGGGCCAGCGGCGTCAATGGCCGGCGCCGCAGACGAAGCAGGTAATAGGGCGAGACGCGGATGTCGTGCGGCAGGTTCAGCACGGAAAAGCCCGCTCCTATCGGAGGCTGAGTCAGGAGTGAGGCCACCTCCTGCACCATGGGGGTGACTGCATCGCTCTGGGCCAGATAGGCCATGCTCAGCAGGGCTGAGGGACTGCTGACGACATTGCGCGGTTCGGGCAATCCCACTTGAGCGAACGCATTCACCATGGCTTCGCGAATCGGCGCTCCGCGCTGTTGCATGATCCACTCGTAGCTGGCCAGTTCTGTCAGCGTCACGACGTGCGCGCGGGCCAGGGGGTGGTTGGCGCGAGTCACGATCACGATTCTTTCATCGCGCATCGGTGTGATTTCGAAGGCATGGCTGTCGAATTCGGGCAGGATGCGGGCCAGCACGAAATCCATTTTTCCCGCCATCAACTGGTGCAGCAGGTCGCGCGATGGCATGACATCGACGGAGATCTCGGCGCTGGGCGCGGTGGATTTGATCGCCCGGATGGCTGCGACCAGATGGCTCACGGCAGGCCCGGTCACCGCCCCCACGCTGACCGAGCCGGCCAGGCCCTGCTGCAGCAAATCCACATCCGCCACCATGCTGCGCATTTCACGCAGCACCACCTCGACCCGACGCAGGACGGCACGCCCTTCCTGCGTGGGCTCCATCCCCTTGGGCCGGCGGATGAACAGGGGGGCTCCCAGTTGCCGCTCGACTTCGGCCAGCATGCGCGAGGCGGCAGGTTGAGTCACGGCCATGGCGTCCGCCGCCAGCTGCAGTTGCCCATGAGCCGCAATTTCCGAGAGCAGGCGCAATTGCGACGGCTTGAGCCATCGAGCAGGATGTTTGTTCATACCTATTCTGCTATGTTGAAGACCGTATATATCATTTTACCGTCATGAAAATGGATTGCTACCATGCCTGCAAGACCCGATGAGAGGTCAAGGCGGCGGTATTCCACTGGCCGGCTACAACCAGGAGACAGACATGCTTTACAAGAAGATAGCGCTAGCATTGCTGGCAGCTCCCCTCATTGCTTCGGGCGTCCAGGCCCAGACGGTCGGCATTTCGATGCCGACCAAGTCGTCGGCACGCTGGATCGCGGACGGTCAGTCCATGGTCGAGCAGTTTCAGGCGGCCCACTACAAGACCGATCTGCAATATGCCGAGGATGACATCCCGAACCAGCTGTCGCAGATCGAGAACATGATCACCAAGGGCGCCGACGTCCTGGTCATCGCCGCCATCGATGGCACCACGTTGTCCAACGTACTGGAGAATGCCGCGGCAGCCGGCATCCCGGTCATTGCCTATGATCGCCTGATCCGCGAAAGCCCGAACGTGGATTACTACGCGACTTTCGACAATTTCAAGGTGGGTGTTCTCCAGGCCACCAGCCTGGTCAATGGCTTGAAGGCCCGCTTCGGCAGCGTGCATCCGTGGAATGTGGAGTTGTTCGGTGGCAGCCCGGATGACAACAATGCCTACTTCTTCTACGACGGCGCCATGTCGGTGCTGCAGCCGTTGATCGATGCGGGGGATATCGTCATCCCTTCGGGTCAGACCGGCATGGACCGCGTCGGCACGCTGCGCTGGGATGGGTCGGCTGCCCAGGCGCGCATGGATAACCTGCTGTCGGCCAACTACACCAAGCAGGCCGTGCACGGCGTTCTGTCGCCCTACGATGGCATGTCCATCGGCATCCTGTCGTCGCTGAAGGGGGTGGGCTACGGCTCGGGAACCCAGAAGATGCCGATCGTGACGGGGCAGGATGCCGAGGTGCCTTCGATCAAATCCATCCTGGCGGGAGAGCAATACGCCACTGTGTTCAAGGACACACGCCGGCTGGCGGCCGTGACGGTCGGCATGGTCGATGCCCTGCTCAAGGATGGCAAGCCGGAAATCAACGATAAGACCACCTACGACAACGGTGTGAAAGTCGTTCCCGCCTATTTGCTGGATCCGGTGCCCGTGGACGCTTCCAATTGGAAAAGCGTGCTCGTGGATTCGGGTTATTACAGCCTGGACCAGGTTCAGTGAGCCATGAGTGCCCCTATGTTCCACATACCGGAGGACACCATGGCGCCGTTACTGGAGATGCGCTCCATCACCAAGGCCTTTCCCGGGGTCAAGGCGCTCGATCAGGTGAATCTGCGGGTCAGGGAAGGAGAGATCCATGCTATCTGCGGCGAGAACGGTGCGGGCAAATCGACGCTGATGAAGGTGCTCTCCGGCGTTTATGCGGCGGGCAGCTACGAAGGCGAAATCGTCTACGAAGGCAAGGTGGCCAATTTCCGCTCCACACGTGACAGCGAAGCTTGCGGAATCATCATCATCCATCAGGAATTGGCCCTGGTGCCCCTGCTGTCCATCGCGGAAAACATCCATTTGGGCAACGAGCGGGGCCGGTATGGCTGCGTCAACTGGGCCGAGGCGTTTCAGGCGACCCGGGAATTACTCGACAAGGTCGGGCTGAAAGAAGCGCCCGGCACCCGTGTGGAGACGCTGGGTGTCGGCAAGCAGCAATTGGTCGAAATCGCCAAGGCACTGTCGCGCAATGTCCGGCTGCTCATCCTGGACGAACCCACCGCCGCGCTATCGGAAACCGACAGCCAGGCCTTGCTGGACCTGCTGCTGGATCTCAAGGCCCAAGGCGTGACGTCGATCATCATTACCCACAAGCTCAACGAAGTGCGCCGCGTGGCCGATCGCGTCACCGTGATCCGCGATGGCGCCAGCATCTCCACGCTGGATGCCGGGCGCGAAGCCATTACCGAAGACCGGATCGTGCGCGACATGGTGGGGCGCGATATGTCGCATCGTTACCCGGCACGTGAGCGGCGATGCGGTCCGGTCGCCATGGAGGTCGACCACTGGAACGTCTGGCACCCCGAACATCGCGATCGCCAGGTCATCCGGGATTTGTCGATGCGGGTGCATGCGGGCGAGGTTGTCGGTATTGCGGGGCTGATGGGGGCGGGACGCACGGAGCTGGCCATGAGTCTGTTCGGCCGCTCCTGGGGCAGCCGCATCACCGGCAGCGTCTTCATGCACGGCAAGCCCGTCGACACGTCGACCGTGCCCCGCGCCATTGCCGCCGGCCTGGCCTATGTCACGGAAGACCGCAAGAGCCTGGGCCTGATCCTGGAGGAAACCATCCGGTGCAATACGACGATGGCCCATCTGGAGGCCGTCGCTTCGTGGGGCGTCATCAGCGGTGTTCAGGAAACCGCCGTCGCCGAGCAATACCGCCAGGCCATGCGCATCCGCACCCCTTCGGTCTTTCAGAAGGTCGCGAATCTGTCCGGCGGGAACCAGCAAAAGGTCGTGCTCTCGAAGTGGCTGTTCACGGCACCCGAGGTGCTGATCCTGGATGAACCCACACGCGGCATCGATGTGGGGGCGAAATACGAAATCTACGGAATCATCAACGACTTGAGCAAGGCCGGGAAAGGCGTGGTCATGATCTCTTCGGAGCTTCCCGAGCTGCTGGGCATGTGCGACCGCATCTATGTCATGAGCGAGGGGGCTTTCGTCGGTGAAGTGTCTGCGGATGAGGCTTCGCAAGAACTCATCATGTCATTGATCGTCAGGAAATAGGAGCATCATGAATCGCTCGGAAACACTCAATCCGCCGAATCGGGTCGGCGCCTACATTGCGCAGCACATGCGCGACTACGGCCTGATATTCGCCCTGATTGCCATCATGGTGTTCTTCCAGGTGGCCACGGACGGCACGTTGCTGCGGCCGGTCAACATCACGAATCTGGTCCTGCAGAACAGCTACATCATCATCATGGCGCTGGGGATGCTGCTCGTCATCATCTCGGGCCAGATCGATTTGTCCGTGGGCTCGATCATGGGTTTCATTGGCGCGCTGGCCGCGATGATGATCGTCCCCTACGAACTGCCCGTGGGGCTGACCATCGTCACCTGCCTCCTGTGCGGCATGCTGATCGGCGCCATCCACGGCTACTTTGTGGCCTACTGGAAGATTCCGTCCTTCATCGTCACGCTGGCGGGCATGCTGATCTTTCGCGGCCTGTCGCTGTGGCTGCTGGAAGGCCAATCGGTCGGGCCGTTCCCTCGCAGCTTCCAGGCGCTTTCCACGGGCTTCATCCCCGATTTCATCGGCTCGGGCCGTCCCAACCTGACGGCGTTCGTCGCCGGTCTGGCCGCCGTGCTGCTGATCTTGTGGCAGGGCCTGCGCGAACGGGAGCACAACGCCCGCTATGGCATCGAGGACGAACCCATCGGGCTCTTCCTCCTGCGCAATGCCTCGATGGCCGCGGCCATTCTCTTCATCGGCTGGAAGCTGGCCTCGTTCCGTGGCCTGCCCAATGTGCTGGTATCCATGGTGGTCCTGACCGCCATCTATTTCTTCATCACCGAGCGCACCGTCATTGGCCGGCGCATCTATGCGGTGGGCGGCAATGAAAAAGCAGCCAAGCTGTCCGGGATTCGCACCGAACGCCTGACGTTCCTCACCTTCGTCAACATGGGCCTGCTGGCGGCCCTGGCCGGGCTCATCTTTGCCGCCCGGTTGAACACGGCCACGCCCAAGGCGGGGTTCGGCGTCGAACTGGACGTCATCGCCGCCGTTTTCATCGGCGGCGCCTCGATGTCCGGCGGCTCGGGGCGGATCATGGGGGCTGTCATCGGCGCTTTCATCATGGGCGTGATGAACAACGGCATGTCCATCATCGGCATCGGCATCGACTACCAGCAGGTGATCAAGGGGCTGGTCCTGTTGGCCGCTGTATTTTTCGACGTCTACAACAAGAACAAAGGAGCATGATCATGTTGCTTTCCCAGATCCGCATGGGCAACGGCGAGCGGGCCGTGGCGGCCCGAGAAGGGCGAACGGCCTGGATCGTGCCCGGAGCCGCCTCGATCTATGCGCTGGCCCGGACGGCCTTGACTGAGGGGCGCCTGCTGGAAGAGGAGGTTGCGGCGCGCGGCAAGGGCGAACCTGTCGATCTGGCGCAGGCGCTGGCCGAGGGTCGCCTGTTGCTGCCCATCGATCATCCCGATCCGGCGCACCTGCATCTGACCGGAACCGGGTTGACCCATCTGGGCAGCGCGTCCACACGCAATGCCATGCATGCCAAGAGCGATCCGGAAACCCTGACCGACAGCATGAAAATGTTTCGCATGGGCATGGAGGACGGCAAGCCGGAGCCCGGCCGGATCGGGGTGCAGCCCGAATGGTTCTACAAGGGCAATGGGCACACGGCCGTTGCCCCGGGCGGGGCCCTGCGTTCACCGGGCTTTGCGCTGGATGCGGGAGAGGAGCCCGAAATCGCCGGCATCTACCTGATCGCACCCGACGGGGTGCCCCGCCGACTGGGTTTTGCGCTGGCCAATGAATTTTCCGACCATGTGACCGAGCGGGGAAACTACCTGTGGCTGGCCCATTCCAAATTGCGGCCTGCCAGCTTCGGCCCCGAACTGCTGCTGGGCGGGTTGCCCGCCCATGTCGCCGGTACCAGCCGCATCTTGCGCCAGGGCCAGGTGCGCTGGGAAAAACCCTTCGTATCGGGCGAAGACAATATGTCCCACAGCCTCGGCAACCTGGAGCATCACCACTTCAAATACGACGTGTTCCGCCAGCCGGGCGATGTGCATGTGCACTTCTTCGGCACGGCCACGCTGTCCTTTGCCGACGAGATCCGCGTGGATCACGGCGATGTCTTTGAAATCGTCTCGCCGGTCTTCGGCCTGCCGCTGCGCAACCCTCTGGAGCAGTGTCCCGCCGCAACCCGCCCTGTCCAGATCGAACGACTTTGATGAGGTTCACCCCATGTCTTTCAAGCCCGCCCCTTGGCCCCGGAAGCTGCGCTCCCAGCACTGGTATGGAGGCAATACACGCGATGCCATCTATCACCGCGGCTGGATGAAGAACCAGGGCTATCCGCCGGACTTGTTCGATGGCCGTCCGGTCATCGGCATACTCAATACCTGGTCCGATCTGACGCCTTGCAACGGCCATCTCCGCGAACTGGCCGAAAAAGTGAAGGCGGGGGTCTGGGAGGCCGGCGGGTTTCCCGTCGAAGTGCCGGTGTTCTCGGCGTCCGAGAACACCTTCCGGCCCACGGCCATGATGTTCCGCAATCTGGCCGCACTGTCGATCGAAGAGACCATGCGCGCCCAGCCCATCGACGGCGCGGTCCTGCTGGTGGGCTGCGACAAGACCACACCCAGCCTGCTGATGGCGGCGGCCTCGACCAATATCCCCTCCATCGTGGTGTCTGGCGGGCCGATGCTCAACGGCTGGTTCCAGGGCGAGCGGGTCGGCTCGGGCACCCACCTGTGGAAATTCTCCGAGGCCGTGCGCGCCGGCAGGTTGACCCAGAACGAGTTCCTGGAGGCGGAGCAGTCGATGTGCCGTTCTTCGGGAACCTGCAACACCATGGGGACGGCCTCGACCATGGCCAGCATGGCCGAGGCGCTGGGCATGGCGCTGTCGGGCAATGCCGCCATCCCGGCTGTCGATTCCCGTCGCCGCGTCATGGCGCAGATGACGGGGCGGCGCATCGTGCAGATGGTCAAGGACGACCTCAAGCCTTCGGACATCCTCACCAGGCAGGCCTTCGAAAATGCCATCCGGACCAATGGCGCCATCGGCGGCTCGACCAATGCCGTCATCCACCTGCTGGCGCTGGCCGGGCGCATCGAGGTCGATCTGACGCTCGATGACTGGGATCGCTGCGGGCGCGACGTCGCCACGATCGTCAATCTCATGCCGTCTGGCAAGTACCTGATGGAAGAGTTCTTCTACGCGGGCGGCCTGCCCGTGGTCCTGAAGAGCCTGGGAGAGGGCGGCTTGCTGCACAAGGAGGCGCTGACCGTATCGGGCCGCAGCATCTGGGATGAAGTCAAGGATGCGGTCGACGATAATCCCGACGTCATCCGGCCGGTGGACAAGGCACTGACCTCGCAAGGCGGCATTGCCGTCCTGCGAGGCAACCTGGCGCCCAGGGGGGCGGTGCTCAAGCCGTCCGCCGCCAGTCCGGAATTGATGCGTCATCGTGGCCGCGCCGTGGTCTTCGAGGACATCGACGACTACAAGGCCCGCATCAACGATGAATCTCTGGATGTCGACGAGCATTGCATCATGGTCTTGAAGAACTGCGGCCCCAAGGGCTATCCGGGCATGGCCGAAGTGGGCAACATGGGGTTGCCGCCCAAGGTGCTGCGCAAGGGCATCACCGACATGGTGCGGATCTCCGACGCCCGCATGTCGGGGACGGCCTATGGCACGGTCGTGCTTCACGTGTCTCCGGAAGCCGCGGCCGGCGGCCCGCTGGCCGTGGTTCGCGAGGGCGACATGATCGAACTGGACGTGCCCGGCCGCCGCCTGAACCTGGAGGTCTCCGACGAGGAACTGGCCGCGCGGCTGGCGCAGTGGCAACCTGCGCACGAGCAGGCCGCCAGCGGCTACGCCTGGCTGCATCAGCAGCATGTCCAGGGCGCCGACCAGGGCGCCGACCTTGATTTCCTGAAAGGATGCCGGGGCAATCCGGTGCCCAAGGAGAGCCACTGATGATGAAGATTGCGCTTGTCGGCATGGGCAAGATTGCCCACGACCAGCATGTGCCGGCGCTGCAGGCCAGCCCGGACTGGACGCTGGCGGCCACGGTTTCCCTCGATGGCCGAAGCGATGGGCAGACCTCCTTTGTCCGGATCGAAGATATGCTGCTCGCCAGGCCCGACATCGAGGTAGTGTCGCTCTGCCTGCCACCCGTGCCGCGTTTTCTCGTGGGCCGGGCGGCTCTGGCAGCCGGCCGCCATGTCATGCTGGAAAAACCGCCCGGGGCCACCTTGTCCGAAGTACAGAACCTGGCGATGCAGGCCCGGGCCCAGGGGCTGACCCTGTATGCCACCTGGCACTCCCGCGCGGCGGCGGCGGTGGCGCTCGCCAAGGTCTGGCTGACCGGAAAAACGATCCGGAGCGGCCGGATCATCTGGCGCGAGGATGTGCGCAAATGGCATCCCGGCCAGGACTGGATCCTGGATGCGGGAGGAATGGGGGTGTTCGACACAGGGATCAATGCATTCTCGATCCTCACGGAAATTGCGCCGGACCCGGTGCATCTGACGGCGGCCGAACTGGATTTCCCTGCCAACCGCCAGGCCCCGATTGCAGCCCGGCTATCGTTGACGCACGGCATTGAAGCGGATTTCGACTTCCGCCAGGAAGGCCCGCAGACCTGGGACATGACGCTGGACACGGATGAGGGGAGCCTGTCGTTGCGCATGGGCGGCAACCTGCTGGAAATCGATGGCGAATACGCTGGGGGCGAATCCACGGTCATGGGGGAATATCCTGTCCTGTATGCCCGGATGGCCGAGCTGGTCCGCCGGCGCGAATCCGAAGTCGACCTGTCGCCGATGAGGCTGGTGGCCGATGCTTTCATGGTGGGCCGGCATACCACGGTGGAACCCTTCGAATTTACGGCTTGATGACTATGCCCCGGATCTTTGATTCGCGTGCCTGTGAACTGGGCGAGGGGGCCTTGTGGCATCCGTTGCGCCAGCAGTTCTTCTGGTTCGATATTCTGGGCAGCAAGCTGTTGTCCCGCAGCGGCCATACTTCAGGCGTCTGGCATTTCGACCGGATGGCCTCGGCCGCCGGCTGGCTCGATGCAGAACGCCTGCTGCTGGCGACTGAAACGGGGTTGGCCATCCTGGATCTGCCGTCCGGGCGGCTGACGACCCATTGGGCCTTTCCGTCGGCGGATGCCTCCCTGCGTTCCAACGATGGGCGCGCTGACCGCCGCCACGGGTTCTGGTTCAGCACCATGGGCAAGCGGGCCCAACCGGGGGCGGGTGCCATCTACCGTTATTTCCAGGGGGAAGTGCGTCAGTTGTTCAACGGGCTGACCATTCCCAATTCCATCTGTTTCAGCCCGAAGGGCGAATATGCCTATTTTTCCGATACGGCCCGGCAAATCGTGTGGCGGCAGGCGCTCGACGCGGATGGCTGGCCCATCGGCCAGCAGGAAGTGTTTCTCGATCTGACAGCCGAAGCGTTGAATCCAGATGGCGCCGTCGTCGACTCGGCGGGCGGACTGTGGTGCGCCCACTGGGGCGCGGGCGCCGTGATGCGCTACAGCCCGGATGCCCGGCGCACCCATACGTTCCTGACGGGTGCCGCGCATGTGTCCTGCCCCGCCTTCGGAAGGCGGGATCTGCGCTGCCTGCTGCTCACCACGGCCCGCGAGGGCTTGTCCGACCCCGATCCCGTGCAGGGGATGACGTACCTGCTGAATGCGCCGATCAGGGGTTTGCCGGAACCCCGGGTCATTCTCTGAGCGTTCCAGGCAAACCATCTGCGTCCGCAGTCATTCCGCTGCATCGTTCATGAGGCCGGATATGCGGAAAGGCGGCTGACGCAATCGCAATCGGCGCTCGCGGGGCTGGTGCGCGACACCTGCGCGCAGGCTGGCCGTGAACCGCAAGATCATCTGTGCAGCCCCGTCGTATCTGGCGCGTCGAGGCACGCCCGGCACGCTCGAAGACCCGTCCGGGCATGACGGCGTTCTGTTTCCACCGCTGGCCCCCAAGGGCGTGTGGACTCTGGCGCGTGATGGGCGGCAGTACAGCGTGCCGGTCTATGTGGCGGCCGGCGACCTGCGCCTGGGTCGTCTGATGCCGCTGCTTGCCATGATGTCGCTCAAGGACAGGCGTTTGCGCCGCCCCGGAGCTTGTCCCAAGGCGCAATGGGTCTGGCATACTCATCTCGTCGTCAATCTGAGGAGAGCGGTATGTCGGACGCACAAAGCAAGACTCCGGGAAGCATCGTCAGCAGGAAGCACCGTGCGCGTGCTGAGAACGTCGTGGGGCAGTTCCTCGCGATCAGGGCCAGTCTGAAGGAAGCCGAGGCTGGCGGCGACGAGATCGACGACCTCGACGAGATCGCCGCCCTGCTTACCACTGCGGCATTCAAGCATCCCAAGAGATAGGATCCCGCAAACAGGCTGGTTGCGTAGTAGGGGCTTTGGACATATCGCCCCCGTGGCTTGCTACCATCGCCGGATTTGGAAAGCGCCTGGCGTGCGGCCATGACGGGCCGAACGCCGCAGGTGTTCGAATCTACGGGGTTTTTGCGAATGGAAGATCTGAATAGCCGCTACGGCCTGAACCAGGCTCACAGCGAGGTCGTGAAGGCATGCGAAATCGTCGCGCCGTGCGATGCGTTCGACATGGGGTGCTCCAGCGGGCGCAACGCGCTGTATCTCAGCCAGCGTGGTTTCAATGTCACCGCCGTCGACGCCAATCCCCAGGCCATCGCCACTCTGCAGTCCATCATCGGCCAGGAAGGCATCGGCACGATCACACCCCGGGTCTACGATATCCAGCAAGCCAGCATCGATGCGGATTATGGGCTGATCGTCTGCACCGTGACGCTGATGTTCATCGACCCGTCCCGCGTGGATGCTGTGCTGTCCGACATGCGCCAGCGCACCCTTCCGGGCGGCTATAACCTGATCGTCTGCGCAATGGACACGGCAGACTATCCGTGCCCAATGAACTTTCCCTTCACTCTGAAGCCGGGCGAGCTCAGTGCGCACTATCAGGGTTGGGATCTCATCACGTACAACGAGGATCTGGGCACCATGCATAACGGGGCGCAGCTGCAGTTCGCCACCATGCTGGCGCGCAAACCCGGCAAGATGTGATGCCGGGCACCGGAAGTGCGGAAGCCCCGGGGTGATTCGGCGCGAAGAGCCCTGCAAGAGCTTCCGGTGCCTTCCCCGAGACTGAACCGGTCAGGTGCCGGGACCGCAAGGCCACTGGCCGGCGCCAGACATTGGGGCCGGCATGCGCGTGGCAGGGTTTTCATCCTCGGGGGCTGTGGTGTAAGTTTGGCGTAAGAATTGCATGATATTAATACGATCGGGTTATTGCACATAAATTTTTAAATATAGCTGCCCCGATTATCCGGAATATTATCGGCATATTCTCGGGAACCCGCGTATTCCATATGTTTCGATGTGTCGGCACATCCATTTTCAGGGTGCGCGGCAGATGCTCAAGGCTTGCAGGATTTTGTCCTGCAAGCCTTGTTTTTTGCGCGCTTTGCGTATTTTGGTGTTTTCCCTAGCTGGTCCCGGAAAGTCATAAACGCGTGTCTTCCTGTCAGAAACGAGGCGGCTTTTGGAAAATCGCTTTGATAATCTACGCCTGAATTTTTGGGTTTCAAATAATTAGAATTTCGGGCCGTGAAAATATCAATCCGGATATTCGGATTTTTATTTTTAGGCACCGATCAATATTGCGACTTGTCTGAATGCCGGATGTCCGCATCCGGCATTCATCGCGATCCGCAGTCTTGTTTTATCCCCGCCCATCACTGGAAACAGGAGACATCACCATGAAGCAGCAGGATCGACGCATCGAAACGCCATACTCGGCCAAGCGCCGCAGTTTTCTCAAGACTTCGGCCGGCGCGGCCGGAGCCCTGGCAGTGCCGGGGTTCTACGGCAAGGCGGCCCTGGCCCAGCAGAAGGATTATCCGAAGCTCGGCAATTATCCCGAAGGCGTGTCCGGGGATACCGTGACGGCCGGCCTCACCCTGGACCTGACGGGGCCCTACTCGGCCGAAGGCAATGGCCAGAAGCGCGGCTTCGAGCTGGCGGCCGAGATGATCAACAACGGGGACCCGCGTGTTCGCAAGGTTTCGCCCCTGACCAAGCAGGGCATCCTGGGCAAGAAGCTGGTGCTGGCCATCGGCGACGCCGAAACCAAGCCCAACAGCGCCGTGCAGGCCGCCACCCGCTTCATCCGCCAGGACAAGGCCATGATGATCGCGGGCAGCGTCAGCAGTTCGGTGGCAATCGCCCTGCAGAACACCTGCGACCGTGCCAAGACCCTGTATTTCCCCATCATCAGCGGGTCCAGCGACACCACCGGCAAGGATTGCCGCCGCTACGGCTTCCGGCTGTGCCATCACGCCTATACGGCATCCAAGGCCATCGCGCCGGTGCTGGCCCAGGCCTATGGCAAGAACATCAAGGCCATCCACCTGGTGCCTGACTACAACTACGGGCACTCGATCCACGAGTTCATGAAGAAGTTCACCGAGGAGCAGGGCTGGACGACCATCGACACGCCCCAGATCCACCCCCTGGGGGCGACCGATTTCAGCGCCTACATGCTGAACATCGCCAACAGCGGTGCCGACATCCTGATCAACCACGACTATGGCGCCGATGCCGTCAACTCGGCCAAGCAGGCGCACCAGTTCGGCGTGCTCAAGAACATGAAGATGTGCGTGCCCTACATGCCCGCCTACATGCTCGAGGAAGTCGGTCCCGAGATCATGGAAGGGGTCTACGGCACCATGGTGTTCTGGCATGCCTATTCCGAGCAGAACGAGATCGCACGTGATTTCGTCGAGGCCTACGAGGCCAAGTTCGGCGCCAAGCCTCGCGATCCCGAGCACAACGCCTACATGACGACCCTGTTGTGGGCCGATGCCGTCGAGCGCGCCGGCACCTTCCACCCGGCCGAGGTCGTCAAGGCGCTCGAAGACAGCATCAACCACAAGCGGCCGTACACCATGGGCGGCGAGGCGTACTTCCGCGCCGAGGACCACGACGGTGCCGCCAACTTCACCATCGTGCGCGGCAAGAAACCCTCGGACATCAAGGACAAGGACGACCTGGTCGATATCGTGGCCATCGCCGACGGGGTCGAGACCCTGCCGCCGGTCGGCTACGCCGGCTGCAAGATGACCGACTACACCTAGGCACCGCTGCACGGCACCCGCGCCGGGAGGGGAGCGGGTGCCGGCTCCATTCAATTGTGACAAGGGGGGAATATGCCTGGACTCGGCTTGTTCATGTCTCAGGTCTTCAACGGGCTGGCGCTGGGGATATTGCTCGCCCTGATCGCCGCCGGACTGACCATCATCTACGGTACTTTGGGCCTGATCAACTTCGCGCATGGCGCGTTGCTTGTGGTGGGTGCGTATGCTGGATTCTCGACATACATGGCGACGGAATCCTTCGTCCTGAGCATTGCCGCCGGCGCATTGGCGGCCATGGTCGTCGGACTGGTGCTCGAACGCGGCCTGATCCGCAAATTCTATAGCCGGCCGGTCGAGGATCAGATCCTCGTGACCTTCGGCATCAGCATCGTCGTGGTCGAGATCATCCGCGGCATCTATGGCGGCATCGGCCAGCGCGTGCCGGTGCCGTCCTGGGGCGAAGGGGTGGTGGACATGGGCTTCATGACCTATCCCCTGTACCGGATCGAGATCCTGGTGATCGCCGCCGTGGCACTGGGTCTGTGCTGGCTGGTGCTCTACCGCACGCGCCTGGGGCTGATCGTGCGTTCGGGCATCGAGGACGCGCTGATGGTCAGGCTGCTGGGCATCAACATCCAGCGCGCCTTCCTCGTGGTGTTCGGCGTGGGTGCGGCAGCGGCTGGCTTCGCCGGCATGATCTACGCGCCGATCGTCTCGATCGTGCCCGACATGGGCTTCAGGGTGCTGATCCAATCTTTCGTGGTGGTTGTGCTGGGCGGCGTCGGCTCGTTCCCGGGCGCAGTGCTGGGCGGCCTGGTTGCAGGCCAGATCCTCAGCCTGACGTCGCTGTTCAACCCCGTTTATTCCGATGTCATGCTGTTCGCAGCCATGGCATTGATCCTGATCGTTCGTCCGCAAGGGCTGCTGGGTGTGGAGGGCAGAGCATGAGCAGGCATGATGATTCCGTGGCGATCCAGCCGGGCGCTGTGGCGCCCGAAGGCGGCGGATCGACCGTGCGTCCCGCGGCAGGCATGGGGCGCCGCTACAAGGCCGAAGGCCTGACCATCGTCGTACTGGCAGTTGCGCCATTCCTGGCGCCGCTGGTGGGGGCCGGCCCCGATCTTCTGGGCCGGGTGCTGATCTGGGGGCTGTTCGGTCTGGGCTTCGATCTGCTGTTCGGCTATGCGGGGCTGCTGTCCTTCGGGCAGGCCGCCTTCTATGGCACCGGGGCTTTCGTGACGGCCTACCTGATGACCAGCGGCATCGTCGAGAACATGCTGCTGGCGCTGCTGCTGTCCATTGCGGTGGCCGCCGTGCTTGGCCTGGCGATCGGCTATCTCACGCTCAGGCGCAGCGGCATCTACTTCGCGATGAGCACGCTGGCCTTTGCCGAGATGATCTATTTCCTGGAGTTCGGCCCGCTGCGCGACTGGACGGGCGGCGAGAACGGGATCCCCGGGATTCCCGAGGCCTCGATCGACCTGGGCTTCTTCAGCTATGTGATCGGACCGGGCTGGCCCATGTACACCTTCCTGGCCGTCATGTTCTTCATCGGTTTCGTGCTCGCGCGGCGGATCTCGTTCTCTCCGTTCGGGGTCATCCTGACGGCGATTCGCGACAATCCCCAGCGCGCCATGGCCGTGGGACACAACATCCAGACCTACAAGCTGGCGATCTTCGTGGTCGCGGCGGGCTATGGCGGCATTGCCGGCGGCCTGCTCGGGTTGTTCCAGGGATACATGCCGCCCGACGCCTTCAATATCCATACGTCCGCCGAGGTCGTCATTCAGACCGTGATGGGCGGCGCGGGCACGCTGTTCGGTCCGCTGCTGGGCGCCCTGATCTGGCTGTACCTGTTCGAGGTGCTCCAGTTCGTGGAGGCGGTCGGGTCGTACTGGCGCCTGATCCTGGGTGTGATCTTCGTGGTGCTGGTGACGGTGTTCAGGCGCGGCATCTGCGGTGAATTCGTCGCCTGGCAGGCCCGCAGGGCCGCCCGGCGAGTGGCCACGGCCGTGGGCGCGACGGGTTCGGCGGCGCCTGCGGCGGCGCGCTCCGGCCACCATCGCCTGGTCATGCGCGAATCGGCGCCCCTGCCTGCAGGGAAACCCATCCTGCGAGCGGACAACATCGCGAAGCACTACGGCGGCCTCAAGGCGGTCAAGGGCGTGTCGATCGAAGTCCAGGAAGGCGAGCTGCGCGGGCTGATCGGGCCCAACGGCGCGGGCAAGTCGACGTTCTTCCGCATGCTGGCCGGCGAAATACCGCCCACGTCGGGCGCCGTGTTCCTGCGCGAGGCCGAGATCACCGGGGCCGGCGTCACCCGGGTGTGCCAGATGGGCATGAGCAAGTCCTACCAGGTCAATGAGCTGTTCGAGGCCCTGACGGTACGCCAGAACATCCTGATGTCGGTCCTGGGACAGAAGCGCGGTCCGTTCCGTTTCGATGCCCTGGCGACGGTCGAGGGGGTGAATGGCTGCCACGAGCAGGTCGAGGCGGCGATCGAGATGGTCGAGCTCACCGCGCGGGCCGATGTCCCCATTCACGAGCTGTCCTATGGGGAAAAGCGCCGGGTCGAGATCGGGCTGGCGCTGGCCACGGGCGCCAATGTGCTGCTGCTCGACGAGCCGCTGGCGGGCATGAGCCCCGAAGAGCGCGTGCACGCGGTGGCCTTGCTAAAGACCATCCGCAAGGGCCGCACGGTGCTCATCGTCGAGCACGACATGGATGCCATGTTCGAGCTGGCCGATCGCATCACCGTGCTGTACGACGGCAATTTCCTGGCCGAAGGCACGCCGGACGAAATCAAGGCCAACAAGTCCGTGCAGGACGCCTACCTCGGAGGATTCGGACAATGAGCCTGCTGCTGAGCGCGGAGCGCATCAATACCTACTATGGGGATTCCCACATCCTCTTCGACGTGTCGGTCGAGATCCACGAAAACGAAGTCGTGGCGCTGCTGGGGCGCAACGGTGCGGGCAAGTCGACCCTGCTCAAGACGCTTGCGGGCGCCCTGAGCCCCAAGTCGGGGTCGATCAAGTTCGCGGACACGCACATCCACGACAAGCCCGCACACGAGATCGCCCGCCAGGGCCTGCAGCTTGTGCCCGAAGAGCGTCGCGTGATCGGCGGGATCACGGTGCACGAGAACCTCAAGCTCGCCGCCATGACCGCGGCCAAGCCGCTGAGCTTCGACGAGATCTACCGCACGTTCCCACGCCTGCATGAGCGCCGCAACAACAAGGGACGCGAGCTGTCCGGCGGCGAGCAGCAGATGGTGGCGATCGCCAGGGCGATGATCCGCGATGCGCGGCTGATCCTGCTGGACGAGCCTTTCGAGGGGTTGGCGCCCCTGATCGTGCGCGACCTGATGCAGGTCTGCCAGGAACTGGCCCGGCAGGGGCGCACGATCCTGGTGGTCGAGCAGAACGTCGCGGCCGCCCTGTCGATGGCCAGCCGCTGCTATCTGCTCAACACCGGCCATATCGTCTTTGGCGGGACCAGCGACGAGCTGCGCGCCCGTCCCGAGATCATGAACCGGTATCTGGGGGTCGCCGCCTGAGCGGCACTCTTGCGGGCGTGCCGGGCCCGGAGGTCCGGCACGCGCCCATCCATGCGTACGATCAAGGAGGTCGGCAATGTCAGGTGCAATCGATTCCATTCTCGTGGAAAAGCGGGTGTTCGAGCCCGCACCCGGGTTCGAGGCCGCTGCGGCGGTTTCGGGCATGTCGGACTACCAGGCCTTGCGCGAGCAGGCCCGGCGCGATCCGGACAGGTTCTGGGGCGATGCGGCGCGCGAGCTGCTGGTGTGGCGCAAGCCTTTCACGCGAGTGCTCGATGAATCCGATGCGCCGTTCTACCGCTGGTTCGACGACGGCGAACTCAATGTCTCCGAGAACTGCCTCGACGTGCATTTGCACAATGGCAATGCGGACAAGCCCGCCATCGTGTTCGAGGCCGACGACGGCGCGGTGCGCACGGTCACGTTCCGCGATCTGCATGCGCGCGTCTGCCGCATCGCCAACGGGATCGCCAGCCTGGGCTATCGCAAGGGTGATCGCGCCATCCTCTACATGCCGATGTCCATCGAGGCCATTGCCTGCATGCAGGCCTGCGCCCGTCTGGGCATCACGCATTCGGTGGTGTTCGGCGGCTTTTCGACCAAGAGCCTGCATCAGCGCATCGTCGACGTGCAGGCCAGCCTGGTGATCACAGCCGACGAGCAGATGCGGGGCGGAAGGGCCATCCCCCTGAAGGCGGCGGTCGACGAGGCGCTGGCCGGACCCGATACGGAGCGCGTGCGCCAGGTGATCGTCTATCGGCGCAGCGGCGGGCACGTGGACTGGCAGGAAGGCCGCGACCTCTGGCTGCACGAGATCGAGGGCAACCAGCCCGATACCTGTGAGCCGGTGCCGGTCGAGGCCGAGCATCCCCTGTTCATCCTGTATACCTCCGGCTCCACGGGCAAGCCCAAGGGCGTGCAGCACAGCTCGGCCGGCTATCTGCTGTGGACGAAGATGACCGCGCGCTGGGTGTTCGACGCCAAGCCCGACGATGTGTTCTGGTGCACGGCTGACATCGGCTGGGTCACGGGCCACAGCTACATCGTCTACGGCACGATGGCGGCGGGCCTGACGCAGGTCGTCTTCGAGGGTGTGCCCACCTACCCGGACGCCGGGCGGTTCTGGGACATGATCCAGCGCCACCGGGTCACGATCTTCTATACCGCGCCGACCGCCATCCGCTCGCTGATCAAGGCGTCCAGCGCGAATCCGGAGACTTCGCCGACGAACTACGATCTCTCCAGTCTGCGTCTCCTGGGGTCGGTGGGCGAGCCCATCAATCCCGAGGCCTGGGTCTGGTATCACCAGCAGGTCGGTGCAGGCCGTTGCCCGGTGGTCGATACCTGGTGGCAGACCGAAACCGGCGGGCATATCGTCGCCCCGTTGCCGGGGGCGACCCCGCTCAAGCCGGGTTCCTGCACCTTGCCGCTGCCGGGCATCGAGATCGACGTGGTCGACGAGGCGGGCCAGAGCCTGCCCGAAGGCAAGGGCGGCTATCTGGTGATCACCCGTCCGTGGCCTGCCATGATCCGTACGGTGTGGGGCGACGCCGAGCGCTACGTCAAGAGCTACTTCCCGCCGGAATTCGGCGGCGCCTACCTGTCGGGCGACAGTGCGCAGTTCGACGCCGATGGCTATTGCTGGATCATGGGCCGCACCGATGATGTGCTGAGCGTGTCGGGGCACCGCCTGGGCGGCACCGAGATCGAGTCCACCCTGGTCGCCCATGACGCTGTTGCCGAGGCGGCGGTGGTGGGCCGGCCGGATCCAGTGACCGGAGAGGCCGTGGTGGCTTTCGTGGTGCCCAAGAACGAGCTGCCCGGCGAAGCCGATGCGCCCGCCCTGGCCGGACTGCTCAGGGACTGGGTGGTGCGTGAAGTCGGGCCGATCGCCAAACCGCGCGAGATCTGGTTCGGCAATGCCATGCCCAAGACGCGATCAGGAAAGATCATGCGGCGTTTGTTACGTATCGTCGCCGAAAATGGCGAGATCACGCAGGATACGTCAACGCTGGAAAACCCTGACGCTTTAAATCGCCTGCATGGGCCATACTGAACCCGGGCAGTTCCGTTCAAGGTGGGATGCACGCCGCATTCGCGGCGCCTGTTTTACATTGAGGGTGATGCCATGCGATTCGATCCCGGAGCTCATTTCACGCTCACCAGCGCCGTCCAGAATTTCGCCGACGGGGCCCTGGTCACCGACCCGAATTGCGACAGGTCGCGCCTGATCTTTCCCGCAACCGGCGTCCTGCTGGCTTCCGGGGAAGACGGCCATTGGGTGGTGTCCTCGTCATGCGCGCTCTGGCTGGCGGGCGGGGGGCGCCGCCACCACATCCGCGCACTCGGCAGCGTACGGATGAAGTCCTTCGTCTTCGAGGCCCACGACCCGCTCGAACTGCCCGGGCGCAGCTGCATGCTGCACGTCACGCCGCTGCTGCGCGAAGTCATGCGCTCGCTCGCACGCTATGGCGAAGAGCCCCCGGCCAGCCGCAAGGTGGCCTTGCTCAGGGAATTGCTGCTTGAGAAGATCATCGATCGTCCCAGCGTGCCGATCGAACTGCCCGAGCCACGCGATCGGCGCCTGGCGGCCATCTGCGCGCACATCCAGCTGCATCCGGACGATGCAACCACGCTGGCTCAGTTCGCGGCCGAAATGGGTTGCAGCGAACGCACGCTGCATCGCCTGTTCCTGCAGGAAACCGGGCTCAGCTTCACGATCTGGCGCCATCATGCCAAGCTGCGGCTGGCGCTCGAATGGCTGGAGCAGGGCCGTTCGATCCTGGATATCGCGCTCGACCTGGGCTACCAGAACCAGGGTGCTTTCACGGCGATGTTCCGCAAGTATCTCGGGGTGGCACCCAGCCAGTATGCACGGCCCGCCCTCGAACCCGCTTCCGGCTAGGGTGGCGGCCGCGGCGAAATGATCTTATAGTCAGGAGGTCTTGCACGAATCACATACACAAGACAAATTTTGTCAGCATTCCATTACATCCAGTCCGCCAGCCTGCTTCACCACGGCTGGCGGCAGGTTTTTCGTTCCGAAGGATCGGACCATGGCATTGCGGCGCTTGTGGATGGCATTCGGTGTGGCGGCGCTGACCGCTGCAGGCGCAGCCTGGGCGCCTGGCGCTGCGGCCCAGAGCGCCAATTTCCATCCCTGCAATGCCCAGCCGGCCCTGCCGATCTGCCAGCATGGCTACGGCCGGCGCATCGCTGCAGCGCGCTGGGGGGCGCCGCCCGAGCAACTGGATCCCGATGCTTCGGCCAGGGCGTCCCTGGTCACCGGCGATCCAGCCAAGGAAATCGAAAAGCTCAAGTCCACCGCGATTCTCGTGAAAGACGTGGATACCGCGGAAATCCTGTTCGCGCGCCACGAAGACGAAGTGCGGCCCATCGCCTCCATCGTCAAGCTGATGACGGCGCTGGTGGTGCTTGATGCAGGCTTGCCCATGGACGAGCCGATCACCATCGATGCCGGCGATGTCAATGTGCCCAGCGAACTGCCGTCGCGCCTGGCCGCCGGGACGCAACTGAGCCGTGCCGACCTGCTGCACCTGGCGCTGGCCTCGTCCGAGAACAGCGCGGCGCACGCGCTGGGGCGCACCTATCCGGGCGGCATGGCGGTGTTCGTCGAGGCAATGAATGCGCGGGCTCAGGCGCTGGGCATGAAAGATACGCGTTTCGTCGAGCCCGTCGGCCTGTCCAACGAGAACGTATCTTCGGCCAATGACCTGGCCCGGCTGGTCCATGCGGCATCCGGAAACCCGCTGATCCACGCGTACACCACCGACGCCAGATACAGCATCGAAGGCCGCACGTTCCACAATACCAATATGCTGGTCGGCCGCCCCCAGTGGGACATCCTGGCCTCGAAGACGGGCACCACCCGGGAAGCGGGCGATTGCCTGGTGATGATGGTCCGGCTCGGCGGCCGGAACCTTGCCATGGTGCTGCTCGATGCACAGGGCATGAACGGCTCGCGTTTCGGCGATGCGGTGCGCCTGCGGCGGGTGCTGGACAACCGGATGATGGCGGCGAAATAGTCGCGGGGGGCAGGGGGGCGGCAGGGCCCGTTACCGTGGCTGGAATGCGATCAGGCCCATGCCGGCCAGCGTCACGGCGGCGCCGCCGATGTCCCAGGCGGTGGGCCGCACGCCGTCCACCATCCAGAGCCAAAGGATGGCAACCCCGATGTAGACCCCGCCGTAGGCGGCATAGATGCGGCCGGAGGCTGCTTCATGCAGGGTCAGCAGCCAGGCGAAGGCGGCCAGGCTGAAGGCGGCGGGCAACAGCAGCCATGCCGGCCCGCCCTGGCGCAACCATAGCCACGGCAGGTAGCAGCCGGCGATTTCAGCGAGCGCCGTGACCAGGTAGAGCAGGAAGGTCCTCATGCATCGCCCACCACGATCTTGCCGAGCTGCTCGTTCGATTCCATGCGGGCGATGGCGGCCGCCAGCTCGCCGAAGGAATAGGTTCGGTCGATGGCCGGCGCCAGGCGGCCGCCGGCATACAGCGGCAGGATCTGGTCGACGACGCCCTGGACGATTCGCTGCCGTTGTTCCGGGCCGTAGCCCTTGCTGGATACGCCGAAGACCATCAGGCGCCTGGCGTGCAGGGTGGCCAGATCGAGCCGGCCTTCCAGCATGCCGTCCATGTAGCCGACCGTGGCCAGCCGGCCCTCGAAGGCAAGCGAGCGGATGCATTCCGCGAATACCGAGCCGCCGGCGATGTTGACGATCAGGTCGGCACCCCGGCCATCGGTGGCGGCCATGACCGCATCGTGGAAGTCGGGGGCCCGGGTATGCAGGCCGATGTCCAGGCCCAGGCGCGCGAGGCCGGCCAGCTTTTCTTTCGAACCCGATGTGCCGATGACCCGTGCGCCCAGCGCCTTGGCCAATTGCAGGGCGGCGACACCCACCCCCGAGGAGATTCCCGTCACCAGCAGCCATTCGCCGGCGCCGAGCCGGCCCTGGGCGATCAGCATGTCGTAGACGACCATGGTCGCGATGGGCAGGGCAGCAGCCTGGGACCAGGACAGCGGTTCGGGCACCGCCATGGCGTCGTGCACGTCCAGCAGTGCGTAGTCGGCGAAGGCGGCTCGGCAGCGTCCCATGATGCGGTCGCCGGTCCGGAAGGGCAGGACGCCGCCGCCAGCCTCGACGACTTCGCCCGCCGCCTCGATGCCGAGGACGGCCGGGGTGCCGCCGGGCGGCTGCTTGCGCAATGCCAGGAGTTCGCCGCGGTTCAGGCCGGCGGCATGCACGCGGACCAGCAACTGTCCGGGCCCGGGTTCCGGCCGGGGGACATCACGCGTTTCGATCAGGATGCGGTCGTCGACGAGTCGGGCGGTGTGGGCACGCATGGGGCCAGCCTTGCAGGGATGGAGAGGAACATACGGTAGCACGCGCCGCAGGTGCTTTCACGCCCGGTGCGCCTGCGTGCGCTACAGTGGCATCCGTACCATGGAGGGAGCACGTATGAGCAGCAAGACGATCAATGTCGCGTTCACGTCCGATGACTGGCGCGGTGTGGCACTGTCCAATTTCAGCCTGTCGCCGTTCGAGCTCGATGGCGTGACGCTGGCGTCCGTGGAAGGCTTCATCCAGGGCATCAAGTTCCCTGCGGGCCATCCGGCGCGGCTGCGCGCTTTCGAATCCTTTGCCTGGGAGGCCAAGCAATGCGGCCAGGGGGCGGACAAACGCCTCGTCTTCTGGAGCGGGACCGAGATCGAGTTCGGTTCCGATGCGCACCACCGGCTGGTCGAGCGGGCCATCCGTGCGCGGTTCGCCCAGAACGCGGGCCTGTGCCACGTGCTGCGCTCCACGCGCGGTCTCGAGATCGTGCATCAGACCGGCGAAGGGCCGGAGTCCGGGCGTACTTCGCTGCCGGCAGCCCTGTTCTGCTGCATCCTGACGAACATCCGCGATGCGTCCGCCGAGACCGACCTGGCCGAGCGGATCATCGGGCAGACGACCGATGCGCTCATCTATGCGGACAGGCAGGGGCGGATCGTGCGCTGGAACCAGGCGGCCAGCCGGCTGTTCGGCTTTTCCAGCGGCGAAGCGCTGGGCGCCAGCCTGGACCTGATCATTCCGGAGCATCTGCGCGCCGCCCATTGGGCAGGCTACGATGCCGCGCTGGCCAGCGGCCGCACGAAGCTCGAAGGCCGCCCGACCCTGACGCGAGGTGTGAAGAGGGATGGCGGCAAGTGCTATGTGGAAATGACGTTCGCGCTGGTCAAGGACGACGCCGGCACGGCGATCGGCTCGGTGGCCATGGCGCGCGATGTGACGGCGAGGGTCGAGGCCGAGCGCGCGCGGCGTGCCGCCGCGCAATGATCGTTCAGTCGGCGGGCCAGGGTTCGCCCGCCAATACCACGGCCTTGCACTCCAGGCGTGCCCGGCGCCGCCGTTTCCGGTCAGCCGGCTTTTTTCATCAAGGGGCAGGTTGAGTCCTTGGGGCTGGTGAAGGCCTCGTCGGCGGGAATCGTCGCAACCGTTTTCATGTAGTCCCACTCGCCCTTGGATTCATCGGGGGTCTTGACCTGCATCAGGTACATGTCGTGCATGTAGCGACCATCGGCCCGGATGTAGCCTTTGCTGTACATGTCGTCGAGCTTCATGGTCTTCAGCTGCGCCATGATTTTGTCCGCGTCCGTGGTCCCTGCGGCCTGGACCGCCTTGAGGTAGGTGGTCGTGGCCGAATAGGCTGCCGCCTGGTGCGTGCTCGGCATCTTGTGCATGGTCTTTTCGAAACGGCGGGCAAAGGCGCGGGATGCGTCATCCTTGTCCCAGTACCAGCTGTCGGTCATCAGCAGCTTCTGGGCCACGGGCAGGCCCAGGCCGTGGATGTCGTTGATCGTCATCAGCAAGCCGACCAGCTTCATCTTGTTCACGAGGCCGAAATCGTTGGCCGCCTTGATGGAGTTGATGGTGTCCGATCCCGCATTGGCCAGCCCGAGCACCTGCGCGCCCGAAGCAGCGGCCTGCAGGATGTAGGAGGACATGTCGGGCGAGGTGGGCGGGTGCCGCACCGAACCGACCACGGTACCGCCGTTGGCCTTGATGACGGCGCTGGTGTCCGCTTCGAGGGAATGGCCGAAGGCGTAGTCCGCGACCAGGAAGTACCAGGATTTGCCTCCCTGCTTGATCACGGCGGAGCCGGTGCCCTTGGCCAGGGCGACCGTGTCGTATTCGTAGTGGACGGTGTAGGGTGTGCAGTCCTCGTTCGTCAGGCGGGCCGTGGCCGCGCCGATGTTGATGTAGGGCACATGCTTTTCTTTGATGATGCCGTTCATGGCCAGGCCCGCGGCCGAATTGACGCCGCCGATCAGCATCGACAGCCCTTGCTGGTCGATCCATTCCCGGGCGCGTGCGGAGGCGATCTCGGGCTTGTTCTGGTGGTCGGCCGAAAGAATCTCGATCTTCTTGCCAAGCACGGAGCCGCCGGCATCCTGGACGGCCATGCGAATGGCTTCGAGGCCTCCCGGGCCGTCGGTATCTGCGTAGGGGCCGGACATGTCGGTGATGAAGCCGATGCGGATGACGTCCGTATCGGACGCGGCCTGGACTGCGCCTGCGGCGACCAGGCCGGTCAGGGCTGCAGCAATCAGGGTATGGCGGGGAAGTCGGGTCTTCATGGGGTGTCTCCTGGTTGTATTCGCCCCGGCTCGCCGGCCGGGTGCGTCGTGGGATAAAGTCAGTTCGGGCTGGTGGCGCCACGCCGCTGCTGCAGCAGTTCGCGGGCAAAATCCGCGCGCACGTCGCGCGCTTCCGCCATTCGGGCGGCCACCCAGCCGATCTCGTCGCCTTGCGCACCGGCGGCCAGGGCAATGTTGCGGGCGTGCAGCGTCATGTGGCCGCGCTGGATGCCTTCGGTCGCCAGCGCACGCAGCGCGGCCATATTCTGCGCCAGCCCCACCGCGACGATGATCTCTCCCAGTTCCTGGGCTGTTCGCACCCCCAGGATCTTGAGCGACAGCTGCGCCAGGGGGTGGGTCTTGGTGGCACCGCCGACCAGGCCGACGGACATGGGCATTTCGAGCGTGCCGACGAGATCGCCGTTGGCGGCGATTTCCCATGCCGACAGCGAAGTGTAGCGGCCCTGGCGGCAGGCATAGGCATGGGCCCCGGCCTCGACGGCGCGCCAGTCGTTGCCGGTGGCCACGACGATGGGGTCGATGCCGTTCATGATGCCCTTGTTGTGCGTCGCGGCACGGTATGGATCGACGGATGCGAATTCATAGGCGTCGACGATGCCCTCGGCCACGTCCTGCCCTGGGTAGCCCGTGCTGCCCAGCGCGGTGGCCGGAATGCGCACTCTCGCGCGGGACAGGCGCAGGTCCGCCAGGTTGGACAGGATCCTCAGTCGCACCTGGCCCGCGCTGATCTGCTCGATGCGGCCGGCGACGGCCTCTGCCATGGTGTTGACGGTGTTGGCGCCCATCGCATCGCGCACGTCCACCAGCAGGTGGACGATGACCATGGCGCCGCGCGCGGTGCCTGGGAACACATGCACTTCGATGTCCTTGCAGCCGCCACCCAATTCGTTCAGCACGCGGTCGCGGCTGTTGGCCAGGTCGATGATTTCCTGGCGGTGCTGCAGGATCGCGTGGCGGGCGCCGAAAGGATCGGATACGCCCAGGACCTGGATCTGCGCGCGCATGATGGGCCCCGTGCTGGAGGTCTGGAATCCGCCGTGTGCGTGGGCGATCTTGGCCATGTGGGAAGCCGCCGCCACGACGGACGGTTCTTCGACGGCCATAGGAACGAGCACGTCGGCGCCGTTGACCCGGAAATATCCGGCCACAGCATAGGGCAGCTCGAAAGTCCCGAGCACATTCTCGATCATGCCGTCGGCTGTCTCTAGGGGCAGGGCCCCGGGCTGCGACAGGCGCCGGATGTCTTCTGCGCTCAGCGCTGCCTTGAGGGCAATGGCTTCCAGGCGTTGCGCCGGGGTGAATGAACGAAAATCTGGGATCTGGGAATCCATGCCGCTGTGTCCAGGAAGAGTGAAAGAGGGCCGATCACCAGGGGCGATCGGGGCTGTCCGGGAATGTGTGAAGAAAGTGTAGAGAGACGCAGGCTGGAAGGATATAGTTCAATAAAACATTTCCAGGTTCTTTCAATGTATCTTCCATCCATGGATATCGAGACGGAGGTTGTCCGCCTGTTGCATCGGGACGCGGGGCGCCGGGAACTGGAGGCCTTGCGCGACCACGTGCTGCAGCTGCCGGAAGAAGTGCAGCGCGAGCGTGCGCTGGAAATCCTGTCCATGGGCCTGACCATCAAAGACCGCCTCGAACAGCACCAGCAGCGCGAACGCGGCCTGATGGCGGTCATCGAGACCGCCCAGGACCTGACCCGGATCGTCGATATCGACGCGGTGCTGCGAGTGATCGTCCAGCGTGCCCGGACCCTGCTGGGTTGCGATGTCGGCTATCTATCCGTCTACGATCCCGAGCGCCGCGATTTCTATGTGCGCGCCACAGACGGTGCATTCTCCGAGCGGTTCTGCAGAATCCGCGTCAGCCTGGACACCGGCGTCTGCGGATACGTGGCCCGGCACCGGAGCCCCTATTCCTCGTCGGACTACTCGGGCGACAGTCGGTTCAACCATTCGGATTTCATCGACGGCGCCATGCGCGACGAGGGCATCGCATCGATCCTGGGCGTGCCCCTGCTCAGTGCCGGCGAGGTGTCGGGCGTGCTGTTCGTGGGCGATCGCTACGTGCGGGCTTATACGGCCTGGGAAACGTCGATCCTCTCGACGTTGGGGGCCCAGGCTTCGGTGGCGATCGGCAATGCGCGACTGTTCGAGCAGGCGCGCGACGCACTGGCAAGGGCGAGCGCGACCAACGAACTGCTGTCGCGCCAGACGGCGGACACGCGCGCGGCGGCCGAGGCGCACGAGCAGCTGACTGCCCTGGTGGCGCGCGGCGGCGACCTGCCGGATGTGTGCGCGATGCTGGCGGGCCGGCTGGGCGGACGGGTGGCCGTCTGCGACGCGGGAGGCCGGGAGATTGCGGCGGCGAGCGACGGGCATGGCATCGAGGAACCGCCGGAAGAGGGGCGCTGGATCGAGGACGCTGCATACGCGGCCCTGACGGAAAGCCGGCGGACCGGGCGTTCCGTGGCTTATCGGAAATCCCGCAGGGTCTGCGCCGTGGTGGGGGGCGAGGGGCCGCTCGGCGGGCTGGTGCTGCATACCGCCGAACCCCTGAGCGATGTGGCGGTCCGCATCTTCGAGCGGGGCGCCATGGTCACGGGCGTCGTGCTGCTGCTCAAGGAACAGCGGGCGCTGTCCCTGATGTCCGATGCGCCGGCCGTACTGCATGGCCTGGTCCACGGCCCGGGAGAGCGGTCCGAACGCTTCGCGCGGCAGGCGGAAAAATACGGCGTCGACCTGCATCGCCCCATGCAGCTGCTCCTGGTGCGGGCGGGGCGCGATGGCTGTGCCCATCTGTGCCGGATGCTGACGGATCGCCTGGGGCCGTCGGGTGCGCTGTTCGACGAGATCGGCGATTCCCTGGTCGTGCTGGCCAATGCGGCGCGCATGGCGCCGGCGCATGCGGCAGTGCTGGCCTGCCTGCGGCACCATCGAGGCCCGTTCTCAGGCGTGATGGGCGAGGTCCTCGGCGATCCCGCCGGTCTGCCGGCATCGTTCGAAAAGGCCGAACGCTGCCTGGACCTGCTCGATGCGCTGGGCCGGCAGGGCGAGATTTTCGACGAAAGCCGGCTCGCCCTGTACGCGCCGCTCTTCAGCCGTGCCGACGCGGCGGCCATCGAGGGGTTCTTCAGGGCGGCACTGGGAAAGCTGTATGCAGGTCCGGCCGCGCAAGAAATACGCCGCACGGCGCTGGCCGGCACGCTGCTGGCCTACCTGGACTGCAGCTACAACGCGGCCGAGGCGGCGCGCAGCCAGTCACTGCACATCAATACGCTGCGCCAGCGCCTGGAAGCGGTCGATGCGCTGCTGGAGGGATGGCGCGATGCGGGCCGTGCGCTCGAGGTCCACATGGCCCTGCGCCTCTGGCGGCTGCGCGATCCCCATCGTTTCTTCGAGCCGGGCGAGGAGCTGGCCGCTGCTAGCGGTGCCAGCCGTGACCGCCGCGGTGGCCGTGCCAGCCGTGGCCGCCGTGCCGGTGGTGGCCCCGGGGGCCGCTCCATGACCTGAAGCCGAAGTAATAGGTCGGCGGCGCCACGTAGACGGGCGGCGCGACATAGACGGACGGGCCGGCGTAGACGACCGCGCCGCTGTCGTAATAGGCAGGCGCGGGCTCGTAGACCGCGCATCCGCCCAGGGTGGATGCCACGGCCAGCGTGAGAGCGATGCGGCTTGCGCGGCGGGTGAACAGGATCTTCATGGAGAAGATTATGGATCCTGCTCGGGCGAGGGGATGCGCCGGATTTGCCGGCGCTTACACAACTGCCCGGTTTCTCCCCATTTGGGCCGTTCCGCCATGATTGGTCACATCTGGGGGCGGCCGCTGTCGCGCGGCGGCGACGGAAAAGGGCCCACAAGGCGGTCGCTTGCCAGTCGGCGTTCCGGCTGCGCCGATGCCCGTGTCCGCTCGGCGCAGGCCGTTCCCACCGGCAGCTGGCGATAAGGCACTGATTGAGAACGATATTCTGGTGGGCCCCCCGAGAGTCGAACTCGGCACCAATGGATTATGAGTCCACTGCTCTAACCAGGCATGAGCTAGAGGCCCATTCCTGCCCGGCACGCGGCGTCCGGGACTGGAAGACCGGGATTATCGCATAGCACGCCGCGCATGAGCATGCCCCTCGGTTGCCGCCGGATGGGGCGATGGCTGCTTCCGGTGCCGGATGGTAATCTGGCTCCAAGGCATAAAAACAGCAACAACCCGGGAAGTTCTTCATGCGGCATCTTTTCTCGCGCATTACGCTGGCAGCGCTGATTCTGTGCGGTTCCTCTCCGGCCTGGGCCTTGTCGGTGACGCGGTTTTCCCCCGAAGGCATGATGGCCCGGGTCACCCGGGTGCTGGCCGATTTCGACATGCCCGCCGTGCCGTTGGGCGATGGGGCCGCGGCCGATCCATTCCTGATCGAATGCGACGACGGCGCTGTCCGGGGGGCGGGCCGCTGGACCGATCCGCAGCACTGGACCTATGTCTTCGATCGGCCGCTGGCCGGGGCCGTGTCGTGCCAGGCGCGGCCCAACCCAGCCTTCCGCGATCTGCAGGGCCAGCCGCTGGCCGGCGAGGCGCGCCGGTTTGCCACCGGTGGGCCGCGTGCCCGCCTGGTCCGGCCCTGGGGGCGCACCATTGCCGAGGACCAGGTCTTCGTGCTGCGCTTCAATGCCGTACCGGATACGCAATCGCTGCTGCAGCACAGTCGTTGCGAGGTCGAGGGCCTGGGCGAAGCCGTGCCGGTGCGCCTGATCACGGGCGTGGATCGCGCACGGATACTGGAAACGGTCTCCGGTCATGACGAGACGGACGACTGGGATGATGCCCGGATGCTGCAATGCAAGCGCCTGCTGCCCCCGGAGGCGCGAGTGCGGCTGGTGGTTGCACCCGGCGTGCGCTCCGTGGGCCGGGATGGCCAGGCGGGCATACCGTCCACGGCCGGGCTGTCCGAGGATTTTCAGGTCCGCACCGCCTTCAATGCCGTCATGAGCTGCACGCGCACCCATGCGCAGGCGCCGTGCTCGCCGTTGTTCCCGATACTCGTGGCCTTCTCCAGGCCCGTGCCCCGGGAATTGGCGGCGCACGTTGCACTGAACACCGCGAAGGGGCCGCTTGTGGCCCGGCAGTTCGGTCCGCAGGCCGAGGAGCCGCCGGGCGACACGGTCGAGACCCTGCAGTTCGATCCTCCCTTCGAGGAACGATCCACGCTCACGCTGACCTTGCCCGATGCATTGCGCGACGATATGGGGCTGCCGCTGGCCAACGCCGGCCGCTTTCCCCTGACGATCGAAATGGACGCCATGCCGCCGCTGGCGAAGTTTGCCTCCGGCGCGTTCGGTATTGTGGAGCGCTTCGCAGAAGGTGCGCCGGGCCAGGGCCGGCCCGCCCTGGCGCCACTGGCCCTGCGGCGCGTGGAGCCCCAGCTGCAGACCCGCGATCTCATCCTGTCCGCCGGACGGGCGCGTGATCGCGTGATCACGGATGACGTCCAGGCCCTGCAGTGGTATGCCCGGGTCAGGAATCTCCAGGAAGGCTCGCTGACGGTGGGGCAATGGGCGGATCGGCTTGCGTTGCGCGCCCCGCGCGAGGCCCGCGAGGGCGAACCCCGCATCGACGTGCGCTCGCGCTCTGTGTTCGGCCCCGATGATGAGGTCCGGACGCTGACGCTGCCCGGTGTCCGGGATGCGGAAGGCCGGGATATCGAGATGGTCGGCATTCCCCTGGAGGAACCTGGCCTGCACGTGCTGGAAGTCGCCTCGCCCAGCCTTGGGGCAGCACTGCTGAAACGCAAGGGCGCCGTGGCGGCCGAGCAGGTCATGCATGTGCGTTCAGCCGTGCTGGTGACGAACCTGGCGGTCCACCTGAAGGCGGGGCGCGACGATACCCTGGTCTGGGTGACAACGCTGGACAAAGGCGAGCCGGTTTCCGGCGCGCTCGTGACGGTACTCGATTGCGACGGCCGGCGCCTGCTGGGCGGAGAAACCGATGCGCAGGGGCTATGGCACGCGGGTGCCCCCGTGCCCACGGACCGGTATTGCGAAGGCACGGAGCAATCGGGAGTGTTTGTCACTGCGCGCATTGCCGGCGATCATCCGCAGGCTCATGGCCAGGCGGATTTTTCCTTTGCCTGGTCGGGCTGGGACCGTGGAATCGAGCCCTGGCGTTTCAATGTGCCTGCCAGCCGGTCCCGGGATCCCGATCTGGTGGCCCATGCGGTACTGGACCGCACGCTGTTGCGGGTGGGTGAAACGGTTTCCATGAAGCTGTTCTTGCGCCGGCTGGATCGCGATGGCGTGAAGAATCCGCCCGCCGGCGGCCTGTCTGCGCAGGTCCGCCTGACGCATGACGGTTCGGGGGACACCGTCACCCTGCCGCTGGACTGGAAGACCAGTCCCAGCGGTGGCCAGTACGCCTTGCTCGACTACACGATCCCGCGCAATGCCCACCTGGGCACGTATTCGATCGAACTGCAGCCCCTGGCAGACACGCCCGACGACTGGATCCCCTGTCTGCATGCGGGCGATTTCAGGGTCGAGACCTTCAAGCTGCCCCTGTTGACGGGATCGCTGAAGATCGCGGGTGATGGCGCACAGGCAGCCGGGCCGCTGGTCGCACCGCAATCCGTACGGGCCGACCTGCAGCTGGCCTGGATTTCCGGCGGTCCCGCGCGTGATCTGCCCGTTACCCTCTCGGCGGTGGCGCGCCCCCTGGCGCCAGCGTTTGCGGGGTACGACGATTTCATCTTCGGCATGGAGGCATCCGCAGGGGATTGGAACCCGGAAGCCGGGGCGCCGGACTCCGCCGGTGCCGATGCCGGGGCTTCGGGAATGAGGCGGCTGATCCTGGACAGGAAACCGCTGCACCTGGACGCGCAGGGCGGGGCGCGGGTGGATCTGCCAGGCTTGCCGCCCCCGTCCGAACCCCAGTCCTGGCTGTTCGAGGCGTCTTTCACCGATCCCGCTGGCGAAATCCAGACGCTGGCCCAGACTGCGCAGGTCTGGCCATCGGCGGCGGTGGTCGGCCTGCGGACGGGCCGCTGGATGTCGCGTGGTGAAAAGTCCGGCGTCACGCTGCTGGCGCTGGACACTGCCGGGTGGCCACTGGCCGGCGTCCCGGTCCAGCTGGATGGGCGCGTGCGCACGACCTACAGCGTCCGCAAGCGCCTGGTGGGGGGCTTCTATGCCTACGATTCCCACGAGCAGCTTGCCTCCCTGGGGACGCTGTGCCAGGGAAGCACCGATGCGAAAGGCCAGTTGGAATGCCCGATCAGCCTGGATCGGGACGGGCGGATCGAGCTGCTCGCCCAGGCCTCGGACGCGCAGTCGCGCGTGTCACGGGCCTCGACCTCGATCTGGGTGTGGGGAGACGAAGCCTGGTTCGGCGAGGGGAACGACGACCGGATCGACGTGATTCCCGCCAAGACCGACTACAAGCCTGGTGAAACCGCGGAGTTCACCGTGCGCATGCCGTTTCGCCAGGCTCGCGCGCTGGTGGCCGTGGAGCGCGAGGGGGTGCTGGAAACGCACGTGGTCGAACTGGACGGCGACGAGCCCGTCGTGCGGCTGCCTGTGCGGGAAAGCTGGGGGCCGAATGTCTATGTCTCGGTACTGGCCGTGCGCGGCCGCATCCGCCGGGTGCCCTGGGCGTCGTTCTTCGATTGGGGCTGGCGGCATCCGCTGGACTGGATGGCGGCGCGGTCGGCCCAGGCCGCGGATGCTCCCGAGCCCACGGGCCTGGTGGATCTGGCCAAGCCGTCGTTCCGCTTCGGCCTGGCGGGCATCCGCGTCCAGAGCGAAGCCGATCGCCTGCGGGTCAAGGTCGAAGCCGACCGCGACACGTACCAGGTGCGCCAGCATGCCCGGGTGCGTATCCAGGCGACCCTGCCCGATGGTGCGCCGGCAGCGGGGGCCGGCGTGGCCTTTGCGGCCGTGGACGAGGCCTTGCTGGAACTGCGCGGCAACGCCAGCTGGGATCTGCTGGATGCCATGCGCGTGGAGCGAGACTATGGCGTGGAGACCGCGACGGCCCAGGGTGAGGTCGTCGGGCGCCGTCACTATGGCCGCAAGGCGGTGCCGGCGGGCGGGGGCGGTGGTTTCAATGCCACGCGGGAATTGTTCGATACGCGCCTGCTTTGGCGCGGCGACCTGACCCTGGATGACCAGGGCCGGGCCGAACTGGAAGTGCCGCTGAATGACTCCCTGACGCGTTTCCGGCTGGTGGCCGTGGTCGACCATGGCCAGGGGATGTTCGGTACGGGGTCCACCGGCATCACCAGCACCCAGGACCTGCAGGTGGTGTCGGGCCTGCCCCTGGTGGTGCGCGAGGGCGACCGCTATGAGGCGCGCGCGACCGTGCGCAACCGGACGGCGCTGCCCATGGCGCTGTCGTTGTCGGCCGACGTGGCGGGAGACGACGGGGCTGAACGGGCCCTGCCCGGGCAGGTGCTGCGGCTCGAACCCGGGGCCGCCCAGACGGTGGGTTGGCCGGTGACGGCGCCGGTGCTGTCCGGCCAGGCCGCGACTGGAACGTTGAAGTGGCGTTTCGAGGCGAGGACGACCACTGGCGAGGCAGTTTCCGACCGGATCGCGGTCGAGCAGACGCTGCTGCCTGCCGTCCCGGTCACGGTGCGCCAGGCCACCTTGCTGCAGGTACAGGATGGGGTGCCGCAGCGGGTGCCGGTGGAAGCGCCGGTGCAAGCGCTGGCGGGTGCAGGCGGTGTGCCGCGCGGCGGTGTCCTGGTCGCCCTGCAGTCCAGCCTGGCGGGGACCCTGCCGGGGGTGCGCGCCTGGCTGGATGCCTACCCTTATGCCTGTGTCGAGCAGCTCAGTGCCAAGGCGCTCGGGCGCCATGATCCCGTGGCATGGCGGGCATTGATGGAGCGCCTGCCCGACTACCGGACCGAGTCGGGGCTGCTGTCGTATTTTCCTGGCGGCCGGGGCAGCGTCGTGCTGACGGCGCACCTGCTGGAACTCGCCGAGCGGGCGCAGGATCGGACCTATGCCTTGCCGAACGGCGTGCGCGAGAGCATGCTGGCCGCCCTGCAGGATTATGTGTCCGGGCGTCTGACCGAGGACAGCTGGGCACCCGTGCGGGATGATTTCTGGCGCAAGCTGATCGCCGCCGATGCGCTGGCGCTGGCCGGTGCCTGGCAGCCCGGCATGCTCGACAGCTTTGCGCAGGAAGTCGACGATTGGCCGACGGCTGCCGTGGTGACCTGGCTGTCGATCCTGCGGCATGTGCCCGAGCTGGATGACCGCGAGTCCCTGTCGGCACGGGCCGAGGCCGTGTTGCGCGCGCGGCTGTCGCGGCATGGCGCCTCGCTGGTGCTGGCCGACGACACGGTGGATTCGGGTTGGTGGCTGATGAGCAATGCCGCCACCGCGCAGGCGCGCCTTCTCATGACCGTGCTGGACCGGCCCGGCTGGCGCGCGGATCTGCCGCGCCTGCTGACCGGTCTGCTGTCGATGCAGCGCGATGGGGCCTGGTCCACGACCGCGGCCAATGCGCTGGGCACCCTGGCCGTCGATCAGTTTGCCCGCAAGATGGAAACGCATGCGGGTGCAGGCGAAGTGCGCGTGACCCTGTCTCCGGGGGCGCTGGCTGTGCTGCCCTGGGCCGAAATGCCTGGGGGGGATGGCGTACGCCGTCAGTCCCTGGACTTGCCCTGGCCGCAGCAGGGCCGGGGCATCCTGGAAATCGTCCAGCAGGGCCAGGGCAGCGGCTGGGCCACGGTCGCGGCGCGTGCGGCAGTTCCCCAGACCCTGGCCGAGGACGCCGGGCTGCAGGTCGATCGTGCGGTGGTGCCGGTGTCCAGGGCGCGGCCGGACCGCTGGTCGGTGGGCGATGTCTATCGCGTGCGCTTGCGGATCCGGGCCCGGGAAACCCTGGCCTGGTCCGTGGTCAGCGATCCGGTGCCAGCGGGAGCATCCATTCTGGGCGGCGGCCTGGGCCGGGATTCCAGCCTGGCGATGGCGGGCGAGCGTCAGGAGGACTGGTGGAACCAGCCCAGTTTCGTCGAACGGGATGCCGGCGTCTTCCGGGCTTACTACGAGGTCATGGAACCGGGCGAGCGGACGCTGGAATACACGGTACGGTTGAACGTGCCGGGGGAATACCGGCTGCCGCCGACGCGCGCCGAGGCCCTGTATCAGCCGGATGTCTTCGGCAGCGTACCCAACGCGCCCTTGAGCGTGGAGCCTCTTCCCTGATGGATCCGGTGGCCGTTGCGAGCCAGTGCCTGCGGGTCTTGGTCTTGGCGCTGATCCTGGGGGCGCCGCTGCCCCGGGCCTGGGCGCAGGGACCGCAGGCCGCTTTTCCGCCGGACCATGCAGCGGTCCGGGCGGCCTGGCGTCCGTCGGACGTGCGCCTGCTGGCTTCGGACGGAAAGGAACTGCAGCGGCTGCGTACGGATTTTTCCAGCCGGCGCGGCGACTGGTTGCCCCTGGCAGATGTGTCGGCAGCCTTGCAGCGGGCCGTGGTGGCTTCCGAAGACAGGCGTTTCTACACGCATGGTGGCGTGGATTGGCTGGCGAGCGCCTCGGCAGCCTGGTCGTCCGCCTGGGGCATCGGAGCCCGGCGCGGCGCATCGACCCTGAGCATGCAGCTGGCGGCCTTCCTGGATCCCACGCTGCGGCGCGGCCCCGCAGGGCGCGGCATCCTGCAGAAGCTCGACCAGATGCAGGCGGCCATGGCGCTCGAATCCCGCTGGACCAAATCCGAGATTCTGGAGGCCTACCTGAACCTGGCGGCCTGGCGTGGCGAGCTGGTCGGAGTCGATGCGCTGTCCCGGGTCCTGTTCCAGAAGCACGCCTCGGGGTTGAATCTGCGCGAGGCAGCCCTGGCCGCCGTGCTCTTGCGCGGTCCGAATGCGCCGGTGCCGCTGCTGGTCCAGCGCAGTTGCGCCCTGATGCGCGAGTTGGGCCGGCCGGACGCATGCCACGGATTGCGGGGCTTCGTTCAGGCCGCCCTGTCGCGCGCCGGCGAGGCGCGTTTCGATGCGCCGGCGCTGGCGCCGCACTGGACACGGCTGCTGCGGGATGTCGGACTGGCGGATGCCCGGGGCGAGATCCATTCCACGCTGGATCGCGGCCTGCAGGAGGCGGCAGTACGCTCAGTGCGCCGGCGCCTGGGCGAATTGCGCGGCACGGGGGTCACCGACGCCGCCGTGGTGGTGCTCGATAACCGCAGCGGTGCCGTGCTGGCCTATGTGGGATCGTCGGGCGTGCTGTCCGAGGCTGCCCAGGTCGATCATGCGCGCGCCGTCCGCCAGGCGGGTTCGACCCTGAAGCCTTTCCTGTATGCCATGGCCCTGGATCAGCAGCGCCTGACGGCCGCGTCCCTGCTGGACGACAGCCCGGTCGGTCTGGATGGCGGCGGAGGGCTCTACGTGCCGGACAACTACGACCACCGATTCGGCGGCTGGGTCAGCGCGCGCACGGCACTGGCGTCTTCCCTGAACGTGCCGGCCGTGCGCACCCTGATGCTGGTGGGGCCCGATGCGCTGGCGGCCCGCCTGTCGGCCCTGGGCCTGCCGCTTGACCGCGGGGGAGACTATTACGGCTACAGTCTGGCGCTGGGATCGGCGGACGTGACGCTGCTGTCCCTGAGCAACGCCTACCGGGCACTGGCGCGCGGCGGTGATTACGCACCGGTGAACCTGAGCGCGCGCCCCGGGTCGGAAGCGCAGGGGGGAATCCGGCTGTATTCCCCCGAGGCCGCCTGGATCGTGGGCGACATGCTGGCCGACCGCGCTGCGCGCGCCAGGACCTTCGGCCTGGACAGTCCGCTGACCACGCGGTTCTGGACGGCAGTGAAGACCGGCACCAGCCGCGACATGCGCGATAACTGGTGCGTGGGCTGGTCGATCGACTACACGGTGGGTGTGTGGGTGGGCAACAGCGCCGGGGCCAGCATGCGCGATGTTTCGGGCGTCAGCGGCGCCGGTCCCATCTGGCACGATGTGTTCGACTGGCTCTACCGCCGCCATGCCCCGCCGCAGCCGGCCCGTCCGCCGGGGGTCACTGGCCAGGCTGTGTCTTTCGCGGGGCTGGAGCCTGAACGCATCGAGTATTTCCTGGGAGATACGGCCCAGGCCCGTTTCGTGCCTCCGGACCTGGCCGCCGACCACGGCAGGCCGCGGATCGCCGAGCCCGTGGATGGCACGATCCTGGCCCTGGATCCGGACATTCCATGGGATCGCCAGCGCCTGCGCCTGCGGGCGGTCGACGCTCGTTCGCGGTCCGTGACGGACGCGCGCTGGTTCCTGGACGGCCAGCCCTATGGGCAGGGGCCGGGCATGGTGCCGGACTGGGCGCCCAGCCCCGGCACCCATGTGTTCGAACTGCGCAGCCCGCAGGGCACGGTGCTGGACCGATCCCGGGTCTTCGTCCGTGGAGGGCGCTTCGCTGTCGGGGAGGCCGTCCGGGACGTGGGCGCCGGCAGGCCCGGCGGGCCAGGGACGGGGAACCATCCTGATGCGCAGGGTAAACATTGATCACGGCAAAATATGCCATCATTGAATCCTGAAAGGACGAAAAGGAGCTTGGGTATGCGCAATTGGCATTCGGACGGCGGGCCGGGGGTGAAGTTGCTGGCGGGAGCAGTGCTGGCAGTCCTGGCCGGCTGCCAGGCCGTGCCAGGCCCCCAGGGCCCTGCGAACAAGGCGGCGGCCCCTTCCGCGGCAGCAACTGCGGCGCCGGCGCAGACGGCCGGCCCACGGCACGCCATCACCGAAAACCGCCAGGCCATGGATCTGCGCGTGTTCCTGGTCGACACCCGGTCACGGCCGGACTGGACACCGGTCGCCCTCAAGCCGTCCGGTGTGCTGTATGTGCGCCCGACGGCCATCATCGGGCGCGACGACCTGATCGGCATCCAGTCGGCGACCGATCAGAAGGGCGAAGGCATCCTGGTCCTGTTCCTCAGCGACGAGGGCCTGCGCAAGATGCATGAAGCCACGGCGGCGAATCCCGGCCTGCGCCTGGCCCTGGTCGTGGGGCACACCATGCTGGCCGCGCCGGGCTATGCCGCTCCGGTCAGCCAGCAGCAGCTCGCTTTCGCCGTGGGTTCGGCGCGCAATGCCGAACTCGCTGCCCGCTCGGTCGCCGGTGTGGAATCCGCGCCATCCGCCGGAGGATTCTGAAGCACGCAGGGCATCGTTGCTGCGCGTTGTTTTTTCGACGCGCGCTGCGGGAGGCCGCGTTTTTTTCTTGCAGCGATGATGTCTGATCGGTGAAAATCTACGCATTGCGTATATAGGAACCGAAGATGGCGATTTCCCAGCAAGTCTTCCTGCGCGACGCGATGCGCCGCCTGAACCTGACCCGCGATGTATTCGCGGCTCGCATCGGCGTCAAGCGCCGCGCCCTGGACACGTGGCTGCTGCCGGAAGGCTCCCAGGAAGCGCGCACCATGCCGGAGGTCGTCTCGCGTTTCGTCACCGAGATCGTGGAAAACGCTGCGCTGATGCAAAAATATGCGCAAAGCGCACAATCCGGTCCGTTGCGCGACCGCATCGCCATCGACAACAAGCATCAGCTCCTGTCCGTGGATCAGTTCACACGCGAGTCGGTCGAGGAACTGTTTCGCGTGGCCGACCTGATGCAGCCCATCGCCCGGCGGCGCAAGGTCTCCCGCGTTCTAGAGGGCGCGGTGCTGGGCAATCTGTTCTTCGAGGCCAGTACCCGTACGCGGGTCAGCTTCGGCGCGGCTTTCTGCCGCCTGGGCGGCTCGGTGTGCGACACCACCGGCTTCACCTTCTCGTCCATGGCCAAGGGGGAGTCCATCTACGACACCAGCCGCGTGATGAGCGGCTATGTGGATGCCATGGTGATCCGGCACCCCGAACAGGGTTCCGTGGCCGAGTTCGCCGCCGCGACCAATATCCCGGTGGTCAACGGCGGCGATGGCGCGGGCGAGCATCCCAGCCAGGCGCTGCTGGACCTCTACACCATCCTCACGGAATTCTCACGGCTGGGAAAACTGCTCGACGGCGCGCACATCGTCATGGCCGGCGACCTGAAATACGGGCGCACGGTGCATTCGCTGATCAAGCTGCTGGCGCTGTATCGCGGCATGAAGTTCACCCTGGTGTCTCCACCGGGCCTGGAGATGCCGGAACACCTGCTGGACCAGGCCAGCCGCAATGGCCACGTCATCGAGCAGACCCACGATCTGGCCGCCGGCCTGAAGGGTGCGGACGTGGTCTATGCCACGCGGGTACAGAAGGAACGCTTCTCGGGTGAAAACCTGGAAGGCTATTCGGCCGACTTCCAGGTCAACCGCGCCATCGTGGACGCCTGCTGCGGCCCGGACACCATTGTCATGCACCCCTTGCCGCGCGACAGCCGCGAGGGCGCCAACGATCTCAGCACCGACCTGAACCACGATCCGCGTCTGGCGATCTTCCGCCAGACGGACAATGGCATCCCGGTGCGCATGGCGATCTTCGCCGTGCTGCTGGGCGTCGAGGGGCTGGTGCAGCATTCGCTGCGTGACGTGACCTGGACGCCGCCGTCCCATATCGGCCCGGACGACAGCGTCTTTCACGGGATCGATTGAAGGGGATGTTCTTTCGCCTCGCGGCCAGCGAGGCGCCCCCGTGCGGCAGGGGCCGGGTGGCCCCGCAAGAGGTATTCAGCGCCCGGCGCCGTCCGCGCGCATGCCGCCCAGCGCCGCGACCAGGTCGTCCAGCATGCGCGCCAGTTCGCCCGTCATCAGGGCAAAGTCGGCCTCGAACTGCTCGGCCTCGTTGGCGGCCTGGGCATCCTGGTGTTCCTTCAGCACGTCCAGGGGCGCGACGCGCTTGATGTCCAGGTTGTCGGTCAGCACGAAGGAAACCCGGTCGTTCCATGTCATGGCCAGGCGCGTGCATTGCTTGCCGGCCTGGATGTGGCGGCGGACCTCGTCCAATTCGACCGTCTGGCGCACATAGCGCACGGTGGCGCGCGATTCGCCGGTGGAGCGCAGCTCCGTGTCCTGGTCGATGGTGAAGCCGGCGGGCGCTTCGTCCTCGGACAGCCACAGCGTCATGGCGGCGGCCGGCGACATTTCCACGTGCAGCGGCACGATGGGGAAGGGCGTCAGCGTCTTGGCCAGCAGGCCCAGCACTTCGTCGCTGCGCGCGGTGGCGGCGGCATCGATGGCCACCCAGCGGTTCACGGTGTCGATCCAGACTCGGGTGTCATGGGCGATGACGAAGGCGCGAGGCAGCAGCTCCATCGTCATCTGTTCCTTGATTTCCTTCATCTGCTTGCGGCCGGGCTTGTAGCCTTGCTGCTCTTCGATCTGCAGCGCGCGTGCGCGGCTGGCCTGGTTGACGACCGTGGCCGGCAGCAGCTTCTTTTCCGTCTGCAGGCGCAGCAGGAGCTGGCCGTGCTGCCCGTAGACCAGGCCGCTGTCCTCGCGCGGGGGCATCCATCCCGATACCTGGCTGTCCTGGCTGCCGCCGGGCTGGAAGGCGAGCGGCTCCAGGGCCGCTTCGAGGTCGGCGGGGTTCAGGGAGGCGTTGGGGGCGAGGCGATAGATTTTGAGATTCTTGAACCACATGGTCTTTACGGCGGGCCGGCGGGCGGCGGTGAAAACGGGCCTTGATTGTACGCGGTAAAAATCGGCGCGGCCGCGCCGGACGCAGCCGGTTCCGAAGGGGGGCCTATGGCTTCAGCGCCCGTGCCCACTCCTTCAGCCCCGGATGGCGGCGGTCCTTGTCCGACAGGATGGGATCGCGGATCGGCCAGGGGATCGCCAGATCCGGGCAGTCCCAGGCCAGGCCGTCCTCGTCGGCCGGATCGTAGTATTCCGTGCACTTGTACTGGAAGAGCGCGGTGTCGCTGAGAACGCAGAATCCGTGAGCGTAGCCGGGCGGAATCCAGATCTGGCGGTGGTTGTCGGCCGACAGCTCGACCGCCACATGCCGGCCGAACGTGGCGGAATGGGGATCGATATCCACGGCTACATCGAAAACGGTGCCTTCGATCACCTGCACCAGCTTGCCCTGGGGCCGGGTACGCTGGAAGTGCAGCCCGCGCAGCACGCCGCACGCGGAGCGAGAGACGTTGTCCTGGACAAAGACCGGCTCGATCCCGGCTTCCTCGCGGTAGCGGCGGGCGCTGAACGATTCCAGGAAGAAACCGCGCGCGTCACTGAAGACCCGGGGCTCGATCAGGCGCACGCCGGGCAGGGCGGTGTCGATGACTTTCATCGTCCGCTGTCCTCGTGGGCCAGGGCCAGCAGGTATTGCCCGTAGTCCGTCTTGGCCAGTCGCATGCCGCGTTCTTCCAGCCCGGCGCGGTCCAGCCAGCCGTTGTGAAAGGCGATTTCTTCCAGGCAGGCAACTTTCTGCCCCTGGCGGCGCTCGATGGTCTGCACGTAGGTGCCGGCGTCCAGCAGGCTTTCGTGCGTGCCGGTGTCCAGCCAGGCAAACCCCCGACCCAGGATCCTGACGTGCAGATCGCCGCGCCGCAGGTAGGCGTTGTTCACATCGGTGATTTCCAGTTCGCCGCGTGCCGAGGGCCGCACCCCGCGTGCGATGTCCACCACGTCATTGTCGTAGAAGTACAGGCCGGTGACGGCATAGGAAGACTTGGGCCTGGCGGGTTTTTCCTCGATCGATACGGCGCGGCCGGTTGTGTCGAATTCCACCACGCCGAAGCGTTGCGGGTCCGCGACCCGGTAGCCGAAAAGAGTGGCTCCGGAGACCCGCTGAGCGGCTTCGCGCAGCATGCCGCTGAATCCGTAGCCGTAGAAGATATTGTCTCCCAGCACCAGACAGACCCGGTCGCTGCCGATGAAATCCGCGCCGATCAGGAAGGCCTGCGCCAGGCCATCGGGCGAGGGCTGTTCGGCATAGGACAGGTCGATGCCGAAATCCGAGCCATCGCCCAGCAGGCGCCGGAATCCCGGCAGGTCGTCGGGCGTCGAGATCACCAGCACGTCGCGGATGCCGGCCAGCATCAGCACCGACAGCGGGTAGTAGATCATGGGCTTGTCGTAGATGGGCAGCATCTGCTTGGACACGCCGCGCGTGATGGGATGCAGCCGGGTGCCGGAGCCGCCGGCGAGAATGATGCCTTTCATGGGGCGTCTGGAGAGAACTGGACCAGCCGCCAGTGTAGCGGGGAACGGCGTGTGGCGATGCGGGGATTTGACGTCGATTTCCGGGCGGATCGCCCGGGTAAAATGCAGGACGCGCCGTGCTGGCCGGCAGCCGGGCAAAGATCGAAAGGAAGACGCAATGTGCGGTTTGGTGGGGTTTCTGGGGGGCGGCCGCGGGCGGGACGCGCGTGAAACCGCAGCCATCCTGGAGCGCATGGCCGACGCCATCGTGTCGCGGGGGCCGGACGACGCCGGCATCTGGTCCGACGGTGCGGCAGCCATCGGGCTGGCCCATCGGCGCCTGTCCATCCTCGACCTGTCGGCGGCGGGCCACCAGCCCATGGCAGGGCCATCGGGGCGTCACGTCATCGTCTTCAATGGTGAAATCTACAACCATCTGGACCTGCGCCGCGAACTCGAGCAGTCCGGCCTGGCACCGGGCGGCGGCCAGGGCTGGCGCGGGCATTCGGATACCGAGACGCTGCTGGCGGGTTTCGCGGCGTGGGGCATCCGGGCCACGGTGCAGCGCTGCATCGGCATGTTCGCCTTC
>Ga0164243_10001341_pt1 | contig 41951 bp, 40 predicted proteins | sample OricompcompostOP_FD_108781 | JGI IMG/M metagenome (GOLD analysis project Ga0164243, IMG submission 108781) | Organic Plus compost microbial communities from Emeryville, California, USA - Original compost - Organic plus compost (OP) | ecosystem: Engineered > Solid waste > Mixed feedstock >... | reverse complement strand
GACAAGAACGGCTATCTCGTCAACGGCGCCGGGTATTACCTGATGGGTATTCCGATCGATCCCTCCACCGGCAATGTCAGCGGCAGCGTTCCGCAATTGCTGCAATTTCAGAACGACTTCATGCCGGCGCAGGCGACCACCCGCATCGACTATCGTGCCAATCTGGCAAAATATCCGCTGACCTATCGGCATGACAAGGACGTGCCGCGTTCGGAGCTGATTAATCCGGCGAATTTCTCGTCCAATCCGCTGGCGGGTCCGCCGTCGCCGGCGCGCATTCTGGGTGACGGCGCGGCTTTGCTGCCGGATGCCGCCGCCAAGGCGACCGGCACGCTCGATCTGTCGGCCTTGTCCGTCAGCGCCAACGGCACGCTCGTGATCAATGGCCAGTCGATCGCCATCGCCGCCGGCGACGACGCGAGTGACGTGATCAGTAAGATCAATGCGGTGACCGGCTCGACTGTCGTCACCGCGTCCTTGAACAGCAGCAACCGGCTGGTGCTGACCGGCGGCGATGCCGATACCAATATCGAGATCGGCGGCGGCTCGACGCTTGCGCTGCTCAATGAGATCGGTGTCAGCGTAGGCACCACCAATGCCACCAACCTCCTGACGCAGAGCGCAGCCTCGGCCGGCCAGACGCTGGTAATCCAGGTCGGCAGCAATCCGGCGCTGACCATCACCTTCGGCCATGGCGCGGGGCAAGTCTCGACGCTCGCCGAACTGAACACCGCGCTGGGTGGCCTGACCGGTGGCACCGGATCGGCGATGGCCACCAACGGCAATATCACCGTTCAGGCCGGCACCATGACGGAAGAGGTCAAGGTGTCGGGCACCGCGACCATGGCCAATTTCGGCATCCGCACGCTGACCGGTCTGCCATCGAACGGCAATGTGATCGCCAACGACGTGCAGACCTTCGTGCAGTCCTCGGTCGATGGCGGCGCCATCACCACCTATGACGTGTCGGGTACGCCGGTGAATATCCAGCTGCGCTGGGCCAAGGTCGACAGCACGCTCTATGGCGGCACCGATACCTGGAACCTGTTCTACCAGACCAATTCCAGCGCCACCGGCACGCAGACCGCCTGGACCAATGCCGGCGTCAGTTACAAATTCGGCGCCGACAATCAGATGAACCCGCCGATCACGACGCTGGCTTTGAACAATGTCGTCATCGACGGCGTGTCGCTCGGCACCGTCGATCTCGCTCATGGCGCCGGCGGCATCACCCAGTTCGATTCGGCGCAGGGCAATGCGCAGGTCAACCAGATCCAGCAGAACGGCTTTGCCGCCGGCTCGCTGGAAACCGTGACCGTCAACGACAAGGGCCGCATCGTCGGCTCCTATTCGAACGGCCGCACCATCGATCTCGCCGAGATCACGCTGGCGAGCTTCAGCGGCGCCGACTTCCTCAAGCGCTCCGATGGCGGTGCGTTCGAAGTCACGGACCTCTCCGGCACACCGACCTATGGCGCGTCGGGCAAGATCTCCGGCAATTCGCTGGAAGGCGCCAATGTCGATATCGCCGACGAGTTCACCAAGCTGATCGTTACGCAGCAGGCTTACTCGGCCAATACCCGCGTGATCTCGACGGCCAACGACATGACGCAGGATCTCCTGAACATGCTGCGTTAAGCGCAGCATTAGCGGGGCTAAGGAAACATCATGAGTCTGTCGCAGGCTCTCAACACATCGGTGGCTGGCCTTCGCGTGGCGCAATCAGGCATGTCCGTGATTGCGTCCAACGTCGCCAATGCCGAGACGCCCGGCTATGTCCGCAAGACGCAATATCAAAGCGCGGTCGCGATCGGCTCGAAAGGCGTCAGCGTCCGCGTTGATTCCATCAATCGTGAACTCGACGTCTATCTGCAGCGGCAATTGCGCACCGAAGCGGCGGGCGGCGCATACGCCAATCTGCGCGCGGACTTCTATTCGCAGTTGCAGCGTGTCTATGGCGATCCCGGCTCCGAGGCGACGCTCGAAACCGCCTATAACAAATTCACCACCGCGTTGCAGGGTCTTTCGACCACGCCGGATTCCTCGGCCGCGCGCAGCGCCGTGCTCAGTGCCGCGCAGGTGCTGACGCAGCAGCTGAACGGCATGTCCAGCAGCATCCAGGGCATGCGTGGCGATGCCGAGCTTGGCCTGAGCGATTCCGTTCAGCGCGCCAATAACGCGATGAAGCAGATTGCGGCGATCAATCGCCAGCTGGCGTCCAACACGCGCCCCGATGCGGCGGCCGCCTCGCTGCTCGATCAGCGCGACGCCTATATCGACGAACTGTCCCAGCTGATGGACATCCGGGTGGTGCCGGGCGACCTCAACCAGGTCAATGTCTTCACCAATTCTGGCGTGCAACTGGTTGGCACCGAAGCCGCTCAACTGCGCTTCCAGCCGCAAGGGACAATGACGCCGGCGGCGCAATGGTCGCCCGATGCCGACAAGCGCACGCTCGGCACGCTGACGCTGGTCACGCCGACCGGCGGCGAAGTCGACCTGATCATGAATGGCGCGGTTCGCTCCGGCGAGATCGCGGCCTATCTCGAAATGCGCGACGACGTTCTCGTGCAGGCGCAAGCACAGCTGGACGAAGTGGCGGCGATGATGGCCTCGGCGCTGTCCGATGCCAGCATAGCCGGCACGCCGGTGAGTTCCGGCGCGCAGGCCGGCTTCGATATCGATACAGCCGGCCTGCTCAACGGTAACCGCATCAATTTCAGCTATACCGACAATCTTGGCCAGCAGCGCAATGTCACGATCGTGCGCGTCGACGATCCAACGGCGCTGCCGCTGGCAAATAGCGCCACCGCTGACCCGAATGACCAGGTGATTGGCGTCAACTTCGCCAATGGCCTTGCCGATGTCGCCCAGCAGCTGAACGCCGCCTTCAACGGCCGCATCAATTTTTCCGCTTCCGGCCAGACGCTGCGCATTCTTGACGATGGCGCGGCCAACAACACCACGATCACGGCCGTCTCGGCGACCGTGACGCGCACCGGCCTCAATGGCGGTGGCGTCGAACTGCCGTTCTTCACCGATGGCTTCAGCCCCTATACCGGTGCGATCACGGGATCCGGCTCGCAGCGCGTCGGCCTTGCCGGCCGTCTGACAATCAACCCCGATCTTCTGTCCGATCCGTCGAAGCTCGTTACCTATCAAGCCGGCACGCAGGCGGGCGACGCCACGCGGCCCAATTTCATTCTCGACAAGCTGACGAAAGGCTCGGCGACCTTTTCGCCGGACACCGGCATCGGCTCGCAAGGTTCGCCGTTCAAAGGCTCGCTGTCATCCTTCCTGCGTCAGGTCATCAGCGGGCAGGGGGAGGCTGCGGCCAACGCGAAAAATCTCGCGGTCGGGCAGAATGTCGTCGTCAATGCGCTGAAAGAGCGCGTCGCCGATCAGTCCGCCGTCAACATCGATGTCGAGATGGCGAATCTTCTGAACCTGCAGAATGCCTATGGCGCCAATGCGCGCGTCATGTCGGTGGTCAAGGACATGTTCGAACAGCTGATGCAGATCGTGTGAGGACAAGATGACGATTGGAATTGGCACACGGTCGCTTTTGCTCACCCAGTCGCTTGTCGGCATGCGCACCGAGATGGCAGATTTGCAGCGCCAGCTCGCGACCGGCAAGAAGTCCGACGATTATGCCGGCATTGGCCTCAATCGCGGATTGACGGTGAGCCTGCGCTCGCAACTGGCAGCGACCGAGGGTTACAACGACACCATCACCAATATCAATGTGCGGCTCAATCTGGCGGAAAAAACACTGGCGCGTGTCGGCACGATTGGCACGGAAACCAAGAATTCGCTGTCGCAGATGACGACCGCCGCCGGGCAAACCACCGCGCAGGCCTCCGCGCGCTCGGCGCTTGGCGAGATGCTCGGCCTTCTCAATGCGCAGGCCGGCGACCGCTATATCTTTTCCGGTCTTGCCGGCGATACGCCGGCCGCGGCATCGCTTAACGCCATCATGGATGGCGATGCCGGCCGCGCCGGCTTCACGCAGATCGTAGGCGAGCGCCTGCAGGCCGATATGGGCGCATCGGGCCTCGGGCGGCTTGTTGTGTCGTCGCCCAGCGCCACCAGCGTCAGCATCGGCGAGGATGTTGCGGGCTCGGCCTTCGGCTTCAAGCTCAATGCCATCAGCTCGACGCTGAGCGGATCGAGTGTCAGCGGTCCATCCGGCACTCCGCCGCAGATGGCGGTCGATCTTGGCAGCGTCAATCCGGCGGCAGGCGAGGTGGTGCGCTTCACCTTCGATCTGCCGGATGGCTCAAAGGAAACGATCAGCCTGACGGCAACGACCAAAGTGCCGCCGGGCAAGGGCGAATTTTCCATCGGTCAGGATTCGGCGGCGACCGCGAGCAACCTGCAGGCGCAGTTGAATGCATCGATCGGGCAGCTCGCCCGCACCAGCCTGACCGCGGCTTCGGCGCTGGCGGCGGCGAATGACTTTTTCAACATGGATGCCGCCAATCCGCCGCGCCGTGTCGATGGACCGCCCTTCGACAGCGCGACCGGCCTTGTCGCTGCCGATGCCAGCAACACCGTCGTGTGGTACACCGGCGAAGCGGGCGAGCAATCGGCGCGCAGCACTGCTGCGGCGCGTGTCGATCAGTCCATCACTGTCAATTACGGTATGCGCGCCAACGAGGAGGGCATTCGCTGGCAGCTGCAGAATATCGCGGCGCTGGCCGCAGTGTCGCTGCCGGCCTCCGATGCCGATAGTCAGGACAGAGCCAGTGCGATGGCGTCGCGACTGCGAGGGGCGCTCGACGTGCCGCAGGGCGTGCAGAGCACCGCCGACATTCGCACCGAGCTGGCGGGTGCTGCCAAATCCGTCGATGCCGCCAAGCAGCGCCATCAATATACCAAGGCGACACTGAGCGATTTTCTCGAAAGCATCGAGGGCGTTTCAAAGGAAGAGGTCGGCGCCAAGATCCTGGCGCTGCAGACCAACCTGCAAGCGTCGATGCAGACCACGGCGCGGCTGTTTCAGATGAGCATCCTCAACTATCTGTAGAAGTGCTTCGACCGATATCTGAAACAAAAAGGCCCGCGTGATGCGGGCCTTTTTTCTATGGCGATGATGCGAAACTCAGGCGCGGCCGGACAGGCCGGCGGCCAGCTGACGGTTGATATTGATGAGACTGCGCAGGCGCTCGGGCGCCGGATTGCCGCTGACATTCAGCGTGTGATTCATCACGAAGATGCCAATATTGGCGATGTTCTGCCGTAGCTGCGCCGGCAGCGGATTATCCGCATTGGTGACCGAGGTCATGAACACGGTCCAGAGCTTGCGATTGAATAACAGCGCGTGGTCGAGACCGCTGCGCTGACCTTCCCAATCGTCGTGAATGATCTGCAGCCGCGACGCGGCGCGCAACAGAAGCTGTGCTTCAAGCTCACGCGGACTTGCGGTCTGTTGTGCCACCGCTCCGTAGGCCTTGGCCGCTTGATGCATGGGTGAGCAGCTCCTGTTCGTAGTCGATCAGTTTTTTGGCTGATTTCAATGCCTTATAAAGATCGCCTGTTAAAATATGATTGTTGATCTCGGCGATGCGCGACCATGAACTGGGCGCAGCTTCGACGATGTCCTTCATCAACGCGAAATAGACTTCGTGCTGATCGGTCGGATTGCCGCCGATATACATCAGTTGCACCGTCAGATAGATCCGCTTGGCCGGCGTATCGGCACGGTCGGCGGTCATGATGTCTTTCTCGCGCAGGATCGGCACATTGCCGTCGACGAGAAAGCGGGTACGCTGATCGCTGTTGGTGATCACGCAATCGCCGATCAGGACACGCTCGTTCGGCTTGAGTTCAACCTTGAGGGCCATGACGGGTGCTCCATGCGGTCAGTGATGACCGCGATCCTTCGGCGCTTATGGTTAAGACAGTGTAAACGCGATTATCCGAACAGGCGCAGCACCGCCTGATCGGCCTGCGCCGACAGCGACAGGGCGGTGGTCGAGAGCTGCTGTCGCGTCTGTAGCGCCAGCATGTTGGCGCCTTCCTCATTGGGATCGGCGAGCACCAGGTTGTCGGCGCCGGTCTTCAGCGTCTGGATCAGCGACTTGGTGAAGTTCTGACGGGTTTCGACGGTGCCAAGCTTGGTGCCGAAGGTCGATGCCTGCGTGCGAAGGGTGCGCAGGGCATTGTCGAGCTTCGTGATCACAGCATCGGTGGTCAGATTGTTCTGGAAGTCGTCGCCATCAAGCGAGAGGAGACCGAGGCCGGCGCTCGTGAAGTCCACGCCTTCGATATTCAGGAACGAACTGCCGTCCTCGTTGAACACCACTTTCAGGGTGTCGCTGGCGAGCAGATTGACGCCGTTATACGACGAGTCGCGGGCGAGGCTGTCGATCTGCGCGATCGTCTTGTTGTATTCGCTTTGATAATCGGCGCGCTGCTGGCTCGGCGTCGTCACGGTGACAGCCGGCGTGTAGACGCCGTTGTTGGTGCCGACGAGGCCCAACGTGGTCGCGGTGTTGCCGGTGCCGGTCACGGTGATCACGTCAGAGGTGGTCGAGGTAATCGCGACCTGGCCCGAGGCGTTGAGGGATGCCGACACGCCGGTCGGAAGATGCAGGCCGCCGAGCCAGGTCGCAAGATCGTCGCGAGTCGTGGAGGCGGTGATGTTGAAGGTCTCCGTCGCGCCGGCACCGACTTTGATGCTGAGTGATTGCGGCGGCGTCAGGCCGGCAAAGGTCGGGTTGCTCGGTGTATTCGCCGTCGTCGCGAAGCCGAAATCGGTCCCCATGTCGCCACCGACCGTGAATGATCCGGACGCGGCGTCGATCTTGAGATGGCCCGTGCCATCCTCGGCGACGGTGATGTCGGTGAGGCCGGCTGCGGTGATCGCCGCCTGCAATTCGGCGGTGTCGCTGAAGGTGCCGGCGGCGGCGCTGGCGCCGGACGCCACATAGGTGAAATTATGCGTGGTGCCGCCAACCGTGATCGACAAGGTATCGCCGGCGGTCGCCGCGCCATAAACCGATGCGGCCGTCGCCGTGCTGGTCGCGCTGGCGGGCACATCGGCGGCGATCGCTGCACCGGTAATGGTCTGGTTATAGGTCGCGACCGGCTGGGTCGATTGCCGCGCCTGTTTGGCGAGCGATTTGGCCGATTCCACCAGCTTGGTGATGGCGGTGATGCCGATATCGGCTTGTTCGAGCGTCTTCTGCGACTGTCCGATGGCATCGAGCAGCGCATTCATGTCGCCGGCGCGGTTGTTTAGCGCCGCCGAGGTGAAGAAGTTGAAGGGGTTATCGAGCGCGGAATTGACCTTCTTGCCGGTTGCAAGACGGTTTTGCGTCAGCGCCATCATGTCCGCAGTGCTCTGCAAGGACAAAAGGTTCTTACGGACGCCAGCGGACAGAACGATATCGCCCATAGCGGTACCCCCACATCGAAAAAGAATCGCGCCGCAGATGCGGTGTGTTCCGCCGATAATGTTCTCTTAACCCTAATGGCTGGTAAAAAATTCCTTACTTAAATGTTAATGCATGCGCGCAAAAAGAAACGGCGGGGTTAACCCCCGCCGTTCTGCAGATTTTGAAAGGCCGGTCTGGCTTAGAACAGACGCAGCACCGCCTGGTCGGCCTGTGCGGAGAGCGACAGGGCCGTGGTCGACAGCTGCTGACGGGTCTGCAGGGCGAGAAGGTTCGCACCTTCTTCGTTGGTGTCGGCGAGAACCAGAGCGTCCGCGCCAACCTGCAGGTTGTTGATCATGTTTTTGGTGAAGTCCTGACGGGTCTGCACGGTGGTCAGGTTCGAGCCGAACTTGGCGGCCTGCGTACGCAGGCTCGACAGGGCGGCATCGACCTTGGCAACGACAGCGTCGATCGAGCTGTTGCTCTGGAAGTCACCAGCATTCAGAGCGGTCATGCCGAGCGAAGCGGAGTCGAACTTGACACCCTTGATGGTCAGCGAGGAGCTGCCGTCTTCGTTGAACGTCACCTTCAGATCGTCGCCGTTCAGCAGGTTGACGCCGTTATAGGACGAATCCGAAGCCAGCGTGTCGATCTGCTTGAGCAGGTCGTTATACTGGTTCTCGTAGGTCGTACGGGTCGAGCTGTACGCAGACGTCGCCACCGAACCGGTCGGCACGTAGGTGCCGGTGGTAGCGCCAGTGCCGTTGTCGAGGTCGAGACCCGCCGCGGCCGTTCCGCCGATGACGATGTTCGAAGCCTGAGCGCCGGACTGGGTGATTTCGATCTGGTTGCTGGAGTTCAGAGAAGCCGACACGCCGGTGCCGAAATTCTGCGCGCCAAGCCAGCTGCTGACGTCGGCGCGGGTGGTGGTGGCCGTGATGTTCAGGGTCGCCGTGCTGCCCGAGCCGACAGTGATCGACAAGGACTGGCCGGCCATCGCGCTGAGCGTGGAATTGCTCGGAGCATTGGCGGTGGTGGCGAAGCCGAAATCGGTGCCCATGTCGCCGCCGACCGTGAACGAGCCGGACGCCGCATCGATCTTCAGGTTGCCGCTGGAATCATCCGAAACGGTGATGCCGGTCAGGCCGGCCGCGGTGATCGCAGCCTGCAGCTCGCTGGTGTCGCTGAAGGTGCCAGCCGCCGCAGAAGCGCCCGTCGAAGCAAAGGTGAAGTCGTGGGTGGTGCCGCCGACGGTGATCGACAGCGTGTCACCGTCCGACGCCGCACCGTAGACCGAAGCCGAGGTCGCAGTGCTGGTGGCGGTGGCAGGCGTATCAGCAGCAATAGCCGAGCTGGTGATGGTCTGCGTGTAGCTTGCCGCGGGAGCCGAAGACTGCTGCGCCTGCTTGGCGAGCGACTTGGCCGATTCAACAAGCTTGGTCAGCGACGAGATGCCGGTGTCAGCCTGTTTCAGCGTCTGCTGAGCCTGGCCGATCGAGTCCATCAGCGTGCCGAGATCGCTGGCGCGATTGTTCAGCGACTGGGAGGTGAAGAAGTTGGAAGGATTGTCGAGCGCCGAGTTGACCTTTTTGCCGGTCGCCAGGCGGTTCTGCGTCATGCTCATCATCTGAGCGGTGGACTGCAGCGAGAGCAGGTTCTGACGAACCGAAGACGAGAGAGTGATATTGGAAGCCATTGTGACGCAACCTTTCTGGTTCACGGAGACAGCCGATCCGTTCGTGGATCGCGCGTCCTCAATCGCATGGCCCCTTGAAAACGCCGTTAAACAACATGGTTAACGGGTTGATAATGCGTGAAAGCGTCTCCCTGTTTCTGGATGGTTCTGTTGAGGTTTTGGTAACGCGTGTGGCGTGCGCGTTGCGGGCATCACGCATAGCTCTGCGTCATGCAAAGCGCTTCATTTAACGCTGCGCGGGCTTGCACCGCGATCAGGCGGCGCGAGACAACGACACGGCAACGCAAGACATAACAATGTGTAGTGCGAAGGGTGAGCCCGTTAGCGCTACAGCATCCGGCTGACGGATAAGGGCTGCGAGGCGGTGGCGCTCGGGCCAGTAGTGCGGCCGTTGGCGCTGTAGGTCGAAGGCGAAGACTTGCGGACCATTTCGCCCCACACGCCACGCACGATGCCTTCAGCCACCGCATGGGCGGTCGCCAGCACCGTCAGGTTCATCTGCAACGTGGCATGAAACTCGCCATGCTTGCGCTGCAGGTCCGACCATGCGGCCGGGTCGTCATGTGCTAATTGAGCGCGCATCTCCTTGATGCGGGCAGCGCCGGCATAATATCGGTTGGCAAGATCGGTCTTGGCGACTTCCAGGCGCTGAGCATCGGCGAGCTTGCCGGCGCGTACCAGAGCCGTTTCCTGTTCGACGATATGCACGATCGCATCCATCACGGCTGACAGATTGGCGACGGCGCTCGGCGGATTGGGAATGGCGGTCACAGGCGTGTCTCCGTCGGTGATGCTGCGCTTTCTTGTTGCATCATGAGAGTGCGATAGACGTCTGATGCGATGCCGACGCCGCCTTGTTTGGCAAAAGACCTGGCGTATTCGTCGGTCAAAAATGAACGCCACACGCCGGTGGACTGATCGCCGCCAAACGGGCCTTCGCCATCGATCGCTGTGAACATCTGGCTGAACATGGTGTTAAGGAAGACGGCTTCGAAATCCTGCGCCGTTTCCATTGCTTTTTCGTTGACGCCGGGCCGCCTGGTGGCAGCGTCATTGGCCTTCTGGGACGAGAGCAGGGCGTAGGCGTTCTTCACGCTCGACGCGGCGTTCATATCGATGCTGCCGGCCATCACATCACCTCGATATCGGCCTGGATCGCGCCAGCCGCCTTGATGGCCTGCAGGATGGCGATGAGGTCGCGCGGGCTGAGGCCAAGGGCGTTCAGCCCATCGACCAGTTGCTGCAGCGAGACGCCCTCCTTGACGATGGCCAGCTGCTTGCCGTCCTCCTGCACGCCGACCTTGGTGCGCGGCACTACCACCGTCTCGCCCATGGAGAAGGGTTGCGGCTGGCTGACCTGCGGCGCTTCGGCAATGGTGACGGTGAGGTTGCCCTGCGCCACCGCAACGGTCGACACGCGCACGTCGCGGCCCATGACGATGACGCCGGATCGCTCATCAATGACGATCTTGGCGGCGAGATCCGGTTCGATGCGCAACTGCTCGATTTCAGTCAGGAGAGCAACGATGTTGGTGTCACTCTTGCCGGGCAGGGTGATCTGCACGGTCGATTGATCGAGCGGTTCGGCCGTCGCCGCGCCCATGAAATCGTTGATGGCGGCGGCGATGCGCTTGGCGGTGGTCAGGTCGCCGTTGCGCAGAGCCAGCCGGATCTTGTCCATGCGGTTGAGCTGGAAATCGATCTCGCGCTCGATGATGGCGCCGTTGGAAATGCGGCCGACGGTCGGCACGCCGCGCACGATCTTGGCGGCTTCGCCTTCGGCCTGGAAGCCGGCAATCGCCAGCGAGCCCTGCGCCACGGCGTAAACATTGCCGTCGGCGCCGAGGAGCGGGGTAACGAGGAGGGTGCCGCCCTGCAGGCTTTTCGAATCGCCGAGGGCGGAGACCGTGACGTCAATGCGGGTGCCCTGGGTGCCGAAGGGCGGCAAATTCGCCGTCACCATCACGGCGGCGACGTTTCCGGTGCGCAGTTGCTGGCCGCGAATATTCACGCCCATGCGCTCCAGCATCGCCTGCAGCGACTGCCGGGTGAACGGGATATTGTTGAGCGTGTCACCGGTGCCGTTCAGGCCGACCACGAGGCCGTAACCGATCAGCTGATTCTGGCGCACGCCTTCGATATTGGCGAGATCCTTGATGCGCGAGGCAGCTCCCACTGCTTCGTTCATCCCGAACAAGGCCAAGGCCGCAACCGCGATGCAGCGGACGGCGTATTTCAAGTCTGTCGTCCTCGACATCATGCTCCCCATGAGGGTCGGGCTCGTATTGCCAAAGACAATGCCAGCGCCGTGCCAAATGCCGGGCGTCCATCAAGTATCTGAAGTTAAAAGATTTTTTGAACTGGTTAGGAGATGGCGCCAACAGGGCGGGCGGCATGGACTGCCGGGACCGGCAGAATTTGCCCGGCATATTTACCGGCGATTAACCATAAAGGTTGATGCTGGGCACATGCGAATTTCAACCCTCTCATCAGCAGCGCTTGCCCGCGAGACATCGGTGGCGCGCCGGGCCATTGCCGGGTCTTTCACCCTGTCCGAGGGGATTGGTGAGGCGCCGCGTCCCGGCATGGCCCCGCTGCGCGGCGTTAGTGGCATGGATGCGCTGATGGCCCTTCAGGGGCTGGAGGACGCAACCGAACGGCGCCAGCGGGCGGTCCGCAAGGGCCGTAACGCCATCGATGCGCTGGAGGAACTGAAAGTCGGACTGCTGGCCGGGCAGCTCGATGGCACCGCTTTGAGCCGTTTACGGGCGATGGCGGCCGATCTGTCCGAGCCTACCGGCGACCTTGGCCTCGACGGGGTGATGGCCGAAATTGATCTTCGCGTTCAGGTTGAAATCGCCAAATTATCACGACGATGAAAAATAAGGCGGCCCCGTTTTTCAAATCCATCGAGATTTCAAGGGCATATCCAGGGGCCCTAAGCAGCGGCCGGTTATAAAACCGTATTGTGGGGAGGGTAAGGTCCGGCTATAAGCTCGCCGCCGCGAGGCTGAATTCAACTTCGCGTCTGCGGGAGTGAGGGAATGCCGGCTAAGCTCAAAGACTACCGGCCCAGCGACAACGAACCTTTCATGAATGAGAAGCAGCGTGAATATTTTCGCGCCAAACTTCTCTCCTGGAAGGACGATATCTTGAAAGAAGCGCGTGAGACGCTTCAACATCTGCAAGACGAAAATCAGAATCATCCCGATCTTGCAGATCGTGCGTCGTCGGAAACGGACCGGGCCATTGAATTGCGGGCGAGAGATCGCCAGCGCAAACTGATCGCTAAAATCGACGCCGCGCTCGCGCGCATCGACGACGGCAGCTACGGCTATTGCGAGGAGACGGGCGAGCCCATCTCGTTGCGGCGGCTGGAAGCGCGGCCGATCGCGACCTTGTCGATCGAGGCGCAGGAGCGCCACGAACGCCGTGAGCGTGTCTATCGCGACGACTGACTGCCCGGCGGCTTTCCGCGCATCAGTTGACAAATCCCGGTACTTGCCTGCACGACCGACGACGGCCGTGCAGGCCAGATGGGGATGTGATGGCGGCTGAAGGCGGAAGCGAGCTGATCCAGGTTGTTGCGCTGTTGGGGGCTGGCGTCGCCGCCGTTCCAATCTTCAAACGGCTCGGCCTTGGCTCGGTGCTCGGCTATCTGACCGCCGGCCTGATCATCGGTCCGTATGGCATCGGGCTCTTCACCAATCCGCAAGCCATTCTGCACATCGCCGAACTCGGCGTGGTGATGTTCCTGTTCATCATCGGACTGGAGATGCAGCCATCGCGGCTGTGGAGTTTGCGCGCTGAAATTTTCGGACTGGGCGCTGTCCAGGTCATCGCCTGCGGCATTCTCCTGACCGCCGTCGGCATGGCCTTTGGTCTGACGCCGGTCGTCGCGTTGTTTGCCGCGATGGGCTTCGTGCTGACCTCAACCGCCGTGGTGATGCAGGTGCTCGATGAGCGCGGCGATACCTCAACGCCACTCGGTCAGCGGATGGTGTCGATCCTGCTACTCGAAGATCTGGCGATCGTGCCGCTGCTGGTTCTGGTGGCGCTGCTGGCGCCGGGCGGCACCGAGAGCAGCGGCGCATCGGGCTGGGTGGCAGTCCTGATCGCAGTTCTGGCGATCGTGGCGCTGCTGGCGGCCGGCCGCTGGCTGCTCAATCCGATGTTTCGCCTCCTTGCCGATTCGCATGCCCGCGAGGTGATGACGGCGGCAGCCTTGCTGGTGGTGCTGGGTGCTGCGCTGGTGATGCAACTGTCCGGTCTGTCTATGGCGATGGGCGCGTTTCTCGCCGGTGTGCTGCTATCCGAATCCTCGTTCCGCCATCAGCTCGAAGCCGATATCGAACCGTTTCGCGGAATCTTGCTCGGCCTGTTCTTCATCAGCGTCGGTATGTCGCTCGACCTGTCAGTGATTGTGACGCAGTGGCATCTGGTCATTGGCTGCGTGATTGGCTTCATGGTCGCTAAGGCGATCGGCATCTATCTGGTGGCGCGGCTGTTTCATGCACCGCATGGCGAAGCCGTCTATCGTGCCGCCTTATTCGCGCAAGGCGGCGAGTTCGCTTTCGTTCTTTACGCAGCGGCGGCCAATGTCGGCATCTTCACCGGCGAAATCAATGCGGCGCTGACGGCTGCCGTCATTATCTCCATGGCACTGACGCCGCTCCTTGTAATCTCGCTGCGCTGGCTGCTGCCGGTGCAGGAGCAATCCTTTGACGGCGTAGAGGAGGCGCAGGGGCTCTCGGCGAACATTCTCGTGATCGGCTTCGGCCGCTTCGGCCAGGTGGCAAGCCAGTCCTTTCTGGCGCGCGGCTTTGATGTCACCATCATCGACAACGACACCGAAATGATCCGCAGCGCCGCGGATTTCGGCTTCAAGGTCTATTATGGCGACGGCGCGAGGCTGGATCTATTGCAGGCAACGGGCGCTGCGAATGCGAGACTGATCGCGGTCTGCGTCGATCACCGCGACACTGCGACACGAATTGCAGAACTCGCCATGGCGGAATTTCCGCAGGCGGTGCTGATGGTGCGATCCTATGACCGCGAACATGCGCTCGAACTCGCGCATAAGGGCGTGGAGATCCAGGTTCGCGAGACCTTTGAATCGGCGATGAAATTCGGCGAAGCCGGTCTGCGGCAGCTGGGCGTACCGAATGAAGAGGCGGCGTCGATCGTCAAGAATCTGCGCGAGCGCGATGCCGAGCGCTACACTCTTGAACTGGCGGGGGGACTTGGCGCTGGCGTATCGCTTTTGCACGGCAATGTGCCGAAGCCGACGCCGTTCACCAAGCCCAAGCGCCAGGGCCGGGTGATGACCGAACCGCCGGTCGACGAGGTCTAGGCGGGGTAATAACGCTCGTAGTTTAGGCGGGGATAGTAACGCTCGTAAAACAATGCGGCCTCCGGCATGGGGAGCATGCCGAAGGCCACATCGTAGCCGTTGTCCGGTGCGCACGCGGACAACGTGGGAGCTCTAGAAGGGCAGGATGATATCCAGCACCTGCTGGCCGTAACGCGGCTGCTGCAGATCTGTGATCTGGCCGCGGCCGCCATAGGCGATACGGGCCTGCGCGATCTTGGTCGAATCGATGGTATTGTCGCTCTCGATATCTTCCGGCCGGACGACGCCGGCGACGATCAGCTCGCGCACCTCGAAATTGACGCGCACCTCCTGTCGGCCCTCGATCACCATATTGCCGTTCGGCAAAAGCTGCGTCACGACGCCGGCGATATTGGTCGAGATCTCGTCCTTGCGATCGATCGTACCCTTGCCTTCGCTATTGGCGGTCGAGCCGGTATTGATCATGGCGCCCGGCACCACGACCTTGTTGAAGACCGGCATCTTCTTGTTGCCGAAAAAGGCCTCGACGTTGACGTCTTCGGCGCCCTTGCGCGTGCGCTGGGTTTCGTTCTCGACGGTCGCCTTGTCGTTGAACTTGACCTTGACGGTCAGGATGTCGCCGACCTGATGCGCGCGCTGATCCTTGAAGAAGGCGCGCGAGCCGTTCCGCCACAGCGAGTTCGGATTATAGGAGGCCGGCTGCGGCATCGGCATCGGCATCTGCACCGGCCTGTAACCGGCAACGGTGGTCGGATTTTCGATCGGCGACAGCGGCGGCTGTTCGCCGAGTGTCGACACCCGGTCGAGCGCCGAGCAGCCGCAGAGCGAGGTCGCCAGCGCCGTCGCGGCAAGGAGCGGTTTCAGCCGCGGCGAGACGAAGTGACGGACTTTGTGAAGCATGAACGCAACTTTCGCCTTATCGTCCCGCGACCAGTGCGGTGACTTGTTGAGGGGACGCGGAATTGGTCAGCGCGCTGGTGACGCGCGGCGTCATCGATGACACGGTGACTTGCCCCGGGCCGCTGACAACGCCCTGCACGGTGCGCTTGGACTGGACGTTGGTGATGTTGACGATGTCGCCCAGCGCGCCGCCATCCTCGGCTTTGCCGCGAACGGTCAGTGCGATGCCTGGCACCTGATAATTCATCACCACTGTCTCGCCGCGCTTGACGAGTTGCGGCCGTGTCACGTCGCTGCCGCGCACTGGCTGACCGGCGCGCAGGGATTGCTGCAGCGCCATGCCGATCGCGGCCGACACATCACGCAGCGGCTCGCCCTGAATTTCGCGCCGCGACCGCTTTTCGATGGCGATGTCGCTTTCATTGAGAATGTCGCCGCGATTGAGGCTGCGCGTCACGACGACAGTATCCGCGGCTTCGCTGGCAATTCCGGTGAAACGCACATCTCTATTCTCGATCCGGAACACGATCTCGAAACGGCCGCTGCCATCGAGATTGATCCGCACCGGCGTCAACTGTGTGCTGTCGGATGGATCGACATGAAGCGGCTGCAGCGGCGTATCGGGCAGCACCGCGACATTGGCCGGATCGGCGATGCGCATGCGCTCGGACAGCGCCTGCGCAATCCGCACGCGGATATCGGCAGCTTCCAGAACGCGGCTGGCGCGCGTCACCGAAACCTGATTCATGCCGCCGGCATAAACGCCGAGCACGTCATGGGCGCGAAGAGCAGCGAGCACCTGCGTCGCCGGCACCGACCCGGTTTCGCCGAGATCCGGCGCGCGGAAAATGGCGATCCGCGCTTTCGATGACGAAACATTGTCGACAAGATCGCCGATGCGGACGAGATCGCTGGAGACTGTGGCGCTGGCGCGCAAGACCGGCGTCTGCGCCAGAACAGCGTTGGTGGAAAGGGTGATCGCGGCAAGAGCGGCGAGGACGAGACGGTTCATGGCGTTTCGTCCTTATCGCATCATGCCGGAGGTCGATTGCAGCATCTGATCGGCTGCGGTGACGACCTTGGCGTTCATTTCGTAGGCGCGCTGCGCGGCAATGAGATCGGAAATCTCGCTGACCGACTCGACATTGGCCTGTTCGAGATTGTTCTGCATCAGGTTGCCGAAGCTCAGCGTGCCCGGCGTGCCGAGTTGCGGCGTGCCGGAGGAGGGCGTTTCGAGATAGAGATTGTCGCCGATGCCCTGCAGGCCGGTCTTGTTGATGAACATCGCCAGTTGCAGCTGGCCGATCTGCGTCGGCGCGTTGCTGCCGGCCGCCGTCACCATTACCTGGCCCTGCGCATTGACGGTGAAGCCGGTGGCGTTCTGCGGCACGGTGATGGCTGGATCGATCAGATAGCCCTGGGCAGTGACGAGCCGGCCCTGACCATCGACATTGAAGGAGCCGTCGCGGGTATAGGCAATGCGGCCATCCGGCATGGAGATCGGAAAAAAGCCTTCGCCACGGATGGCGACGTCATATTCCTTACCGGTCTGCGTCAGCGGACCTTGCGTCATCAGACGCGGCGTGCCGACCGTCTTGACGCCTGAGCCCAGCTCGATGCCTGACGGCAGTATGTTGCCTTGCTCGGAGGTCTGCGTGCCGACGCGGCGCACATGTTCGTAGAGCAGGTCCTGAAATTCCGCACGCTGGCGCTTGTAGCCAGTGGTGCGCATGTTGGCGATGTTGTTGGAGATGACCTGGACGTTGAGTTCCTGGGCCATCATTCCGGTCGCGGCGGTGTGCAGAGCTCGCATGATTGTTCCTCGGAATTAGGCCGGTATCTCGGCAAGACGCTCGATGGCCGATTTGCGCATGTCGCCATGTTGCTGAAGCAGCGTGGCAGTCTGGGTATAGGCGCGCGACACTTCGATCAGACGCGTCATTTCCAGAACGCCCTTGACGTTCGACATCTCGATCGAACCCTGGACGACATGCGGACGCAGCGCTTGCTGGGCCTGCTGGTTATCGCCCGCGCGAAAGGTCGAGAAGCCGTCCTTCTGCAGGTTCTGCGGGTCTTCGAAGGTCACGAGGCGGAGCTTGCCGCGCGTGCCATTCGGCACGGTGATGGTGCCGTCGCCATTGATGGCGATATCCTTGTCATCCGGCCGAAACACGATCGGCCCACGGTCGCCGACCACGCGATAGCCTTCGGATGTGACCAGTTCGCCGACATTGTTGAGCTGGAAGGAGCCGTTGCGGGTGTAACGCTCGCCCTTCGGCGTCTCGACGACGAAGAATTCCTTGCCGTCGATCGCGATATCCAGCGGGTTACCGGTCTGGCGCAGCGGCCCCTGGCTCAGGTCATGCGAAGTTGCGCGGTCATGGACATAGGACAGCTTGCTGTGCTTGCCGGGAAAGCTGTCATGCCGCGCGGTCGGCATGAGGTATTCCTCAAACACCGCCGTGTCGCCCTTGTAGCCGGTGGTGTTGATATTGGCGACGTTGTTCGACACCACGTCGAGTTCACGACGCAGTGCCATTTGTCGCGACAGCGCGATCAGCGACGCATTGGCCATGGTTCTAGCTCCCCAAATGCGACCGGCTGCACCTCCCCAGGCGTTAACCAGTCACTTGTCTCGCGGCTCTCCCAAGCCGGTCGACGCCAGGAGCTTTGCAGGCGCCGTGCCACAGCCATTACTTTAGCTAAATCAAAGACTTGTACGATTTTTGCGGGCGGCAAGGCGTGCCGGCGCGGGTAATTCCGGCCGATCTGACCCGGCAAAAAATGCCGCCCGAGGGTTCCGCGGAAAGGAACTGTTAACCATCCGGGCGGTAATTTTGCGCAAAGCGTGGCGCTCCCGTGTGGGCCGGCCAGGCGGGGGCGGGGCAAGTGCGATGGCTGACAAGAACGAGCAGGATGCGCCGGACGGCAAGGCGGCGCCGAAGAAGAAGTCTTCGCTCAAATTGATCTTGATCGTCGCTGGCGTGCTTGTGCTCGCGGGCGGCGGCATCGGCGGCTTCTTCATGATGAAGAGCAAGCCTGCGACGACGGCGGCGGCTGCTCCGGTGGCCAAACCGCCGGCCTTTCTCGATCTTCCCGATACGCTGGTGAACCTGTCCAATCCCGGCAACGAGCGGCCGCAATATCTCAAAGTGAAGATCGTGCTGGAATTGCCGGATCAGAGCATGGTCGCGCAGGTTCAGCCGGTACTGCCGCGGGTGATGGATACGTTCCAGACCTACTTGCGCGAATTGCGCCCGAGCGATCTCGACGGATCGGCCGGCCTTTATCGGCTCAAGGAAGAGCTGACCCGACGAGTCAATAACGCGATCGAGCCTCATCGCGTCACCGCCGTGCTGTTCAAGGAAGTCGTGGTTCAGTGACGGTCACGCACCATGAGCGATAAAGACGATATCGGCCAGAGCGCTCTCGCCCCGGACTGGGGAGCAGTAAGTGACATCCAGGACGTTACCGGCGCCGATGAGGTGCCACAGGACATTGCGGTCGCTGACGCCGATCCCTCCGCGCAGGCGGCCACCGGCCATGTTGGCACCAAGGCTCCGCCGGTCGGCGAAGGCAAAATTCACCTGAAAGGCAGCGCCGAGCGCGTCCTCAATCAGGATGAGATCGACAGCCTCCTGGGTTTCAGCCCGACCGACGTCAATCTCAACGACAAGTCCGGCATTCGCGCGCTGATCGACAGTGCGATGGTGACCTACGAGCGTCTGCCGATGCTCGAGATCGTGTTCGACCGGCTGGTCCGTCTGCTGACGACATCGCTACGCAATTTCACCTCCGACAACGTTGAGGTCTCGCTCGATCGCATCACCTCGGTGCGGTTCGGCGATTACATCAATTCGATCCCGCTGCCGGCGGTGCTGTCGGTGTTCAAGGCCGAGGAATGGGAAAATTTCGGCCTCGTCACCGTCAATTCCAGCCTGATCTATTCGATGATCGACGTGCTGCTCGGCGGTCGCCGTGGCGCCAGCACCACCCGCGTCGAGGGCCGGCCCTATACGACGATCGAGACCAATCTCGTCAAGCGGCTGGTCGAACTCATTCTCGCCGATGCCGAACTGGCGTTCAAACCGCTGTCACCGGTGAAATTCAACATCGACCGGATCGAAAGCAATCCGCGCTTCGCCGCCATCACGCGTCCCGCCAATGCTGCGCTGCTGATCCGCCTGCGGATCGATATGGAAGATCGCGGCGGCACTGCGGAAATCCTTCTGCCTTATGCAACCATCGAACCGATCCGTGGCGTCCTGCTGCAGATGTTCATGGGCGAAAAGTTCGGCCGCGACCAAATCTGGGAAGAGCATCTGGCGACCGAAATCGGCCAGGCCAAGGTCAGCGTCGATGCCGTGCTCTATGAAGCGCAATTGCCGCTGCGCAAGGTGATGGCACTGAAGGTCGGCGACACGCTGCCGCTGGAGATCAATCCGGATGCGCAGATTACGCTCCGCTGCGGCGATGTCTGCATGACCGAAGGGCGGATGGGGCGCGTCGGCGATCGCATTTCGGTGCGGGTATCGCGGCCTTTGCGCAAGCCGAAGACGACTTACGCCATGTTCGAAAATGCCGATGATTCAAGAAAGCGTCTGGAGGCGCCATGAGCTTCAATGTCGGACTGATGATCGAAGGGCTGGTGTCAGCTTTGTTGCTCCTGACGATCCTCTATTGCGCGCGCCTCAACAAACAGATCGGCCAGTTGAAAGCCGACGAGAAGCTGATGAAGGCGAGCATCGTTGAGCTGGTGGTGGCAACCGAGAAGGCCGAACGCGCCATCGGCGGTCTCAAGCTGACCGCGCGCGAGGCGGAAGACACGCTGGGCGCACGGCTGCGCGAGGCCGAGGCCTACTGCACCAGCATGGCCGGCCACCTGAAGGCTGGCGAGGACGTGCTCAACCGTCTGCGCAAGCTGGCTTACGCCAATAACCTTCTCGCCGGCCAGACGAGCGCCGCGCAGCCTGACGCTACCGCACGCCGGGACGAGCCGCGCGCGCAGGATCCGAAGGCCGTGGTGGCCGCCGCTCAGGCGCTGGCGGAGCGGGCCATGGCAAGGGTCAACGGCCGCGCGGCATGAATGAGCTTCTGCAGAAAATCCGTTTGATCCCGATCGTGCTGGTGGCGGCCGGCGGCTTGCTGGCGCTCAAGCTCGCCGGCATCGCGCTCGACGGCGGTTATACGCTGGGGGCGGGCCATCAGGCGATGAGCGATCGCGCCGCGCGCGATGCGGCGCTCAGCCGTTTGGCGACACGCCCCGTGCCGGTGGTGCGGGCCGACGATCCGGATTTGTCTGCGCATGATGACGTGACGGGCTCGGTGCCATCCAAGCCGAAGCCGTCGGCGGCGGAAGCGACAGCGCCGGTCGAGGCGCGGCCGGTCTCGCCGGTGCAGCTCGACGGTCCGCCGATGCCGGCCTCCGAGCGCGTGTTGCTGCAGCGCCTCGCCGAACGTCGGCAGGAGCTGGAAAAGCGCCAGAACGAACTCGATATGCGCGATACGCTCCTGAAGGCTGCCGAGCAGCGGCTGGAAACCAAGATCAACGATTTGCGCGACGCCGAAGCCCGGATGGTAGCGGCGACGCAGGCGAGCGAGGACGCCGAGAAGTCGCGGCTGAAGAATCTCGTGACGATGTACGAGAATATGAAGCCGAAAGATGCGGCGAAGATTTTCGATCGGCTCGATCTCAAGCTTGCGACCGAAGTGGCAAGGCTGATCCAGCCGCGCCGGATGTCGGACATCATGGCGCAGATGACGCCCGAGAGCGCGCAGCGCCTGACGGTCGAACTCGCCAGCACGCATTCGCCGGCCCGTCCGGGACAGAGCCAGGCGCCCGGCCAGCTGCCGAAGATCGGCGGGTCGAATGGCCAATAACCGACCAGCGCGATTGTCGATAGCGGCGCTGGCCGTCGCTTCTGCGCTTGTCATCGGCGGCGTATCGCCTGCGCGCGCGCAGACCGTGCCGGCGGACGTCAAGATCGAACAGGTGAACGGCTTCGTTCGTATTCTTCTGCATCTGAACGAGGAAGTGGAGGCCGACGTCAATGTGGCGGGCGGCATCGTCGTTGTTGCATTCGGGCGGCCGGTCGATATTGATCTCGAAAAGCTGCAGGCCGAATTGCCGAATATCGTCGGCGCGGCGCGCCGCGATCCGGATGGCCGCGGCTTTCGTTTCTCGCTGACGCATAAGGCGACGGTGAATTCCATGGCCGCTGGCGAGCGGCTGTTCATCGATCTGTTGCCGGAAAGCTGGAAGGGACTGCCGCCGGGATTACCAAAGGACGTGGTCGAGGATCTGTCGCGCCGGGCGCGGGATGCGGAGCGTTCGCTGCGCAATCAGCGCCAGGCGGCCACCAAGAAAGACATCAAGGGCCGGGTGCGGGTGGCGAAGCAGCCGACCTTCACGCGTTATGTTTTCGAATTGCCGGATTATGTCGCCGTCACCAGCGAGCGCGGCGCCGACGATGTGCGGCTCGATTTTGCCGCCAAGGTCAAATTCGACTTTGGTGAGATCAAGACGGCGCTGCCGGCAACGGTGAAGGCAATCGAAAGCGCCGAGAAGCCTGACAAGGTGTCGGTGCGCTTCGCGCTTGCCGGCAAAGCCGATCTTCGCATGTTCCGCGAAGACAAGAATTATGTTGTCGATATTGGCGCGGCCGATGGATCCGACGCGGCTGTCACGCCGCCTGCGACGCAGCCCGCCACGCCCGCTTCCGCAGCAACGGCACCGAGCGACGACGCGGCGCGTTTTGAAACGAAAGCAGGCTCCGGCCCTCTGACGATGCCGGCCCGCACGTCACCGCAAGCCGTGCCAACACAGCCCACGCGCCTCTCGACGCCGCCATCCACACCGGCGCGCGATCCTCAGCCGGCACCGCGCGTTGAAGGCCAGCTGGCGCCCGCCTCATCGCCATCTCAGCAAAACATTACATCCGACGATAAAGCGGTGCCGAAGAGTGCATCGGTGCTCGCGCCGCATGGCTCCGCCAACACGCAGGAGCGCGTGAAGCTCGATGCGCGCAACATCAACAACGGGCTTCGGCTGACATTTCCCTTTGCAGAGATGACGCCGGCGGCGATCTTCCGCCGTGCTGGGGCGCTATGGATGGTGTTTGATACCCCGCGCGAGGTCGATCTGTCCTCCCTGGTTCAGGATAACGGCTCACCCATTCGCTATGCCCAGGGCACGGCCGTGCCGGACGGCTATCTCGTGCGCTTCCTGCTCGATCGGCCACGGCTGGTCGGCGCGGTTGCGGATGGCAATCAATGGATCGTCACCATCGGCGACAATGTTGCCGACCATTCGATTCCGCTGATCGCCTCTCGCAACGTCGCCAGCAATGCACGACCGACCATCATCGTGCCGATGGATAATGCGCAGTCGTTGCACCGGATTGCCGATCCCGATACCGGTGACAGCCTTCTTGTCGTCACCGCCAAAGGTCCGGCGCGGGGCTTCATCAAGCCGCAGGATTTCGTCGAGTTTCGTGCGCTGGCCTCCACGCATGGCGTTGCGGTGCAGCCCTGGGCGGACGATGTGCAGGTGGAAATCTCAGCCGACAGGATCGTGGTCGGACGGCCTTCCGGCCTGACACTGTCAGCTGGCGGCAACGTCGTTCGCGGCGGTGCCTTGCGACGGCGTCCGATCCTCGATCCGGAAGTCTGGAATGCCGAGCAAGAGGGAAAATTCGCCGAGCGTCAGCAGCAGTTGATTGCTGCGGCGGCCGACGCGAGCGAAGCCAATAGGACTGCCGCGCGCTTCGATCTGGCGCGCTTTTATCTCGCGCGTGGGATGTCGGCGGAGGCCAAGGGCGTGCTCGATGTGGCGCTCTCCGATGACCGTCCGACCAAGGAGAACCCCTCCGGGCTGATCCTGCAGGCCATGACGCTGCTGATGATGGATCGGCCTGACGACGCGCTGAAGAGCCTCAACAATCCCCTTCTGGGCGATCTGTACGATGCGCCGCTCTGGCGGGCCGTTGCCAAGGCGCGTCTAGGTCGCTGGGAAGAGGCGCATAACGATTTCCGAAATGTTGATGCGGCGATCGCAGCCTTGCCGGCTGACCTGCAGCGTATGGCGCTGCTGGAAGTGATGCAGGCCGCGATCGAGACCGGCGATACGGCAGCGGCGCAAACCGCGTTGAGCCAGTTCGATGTGGTCGGCGTGCCGCCACCGTTGCGGCCGGTGCTGGCGGTGTTGCAGGGCCGGCTCGAACAAAGCCTTGGCAAAACCGACGATGCGCTGCGCTATTATCAGGCGGCAGCGAGTTCACCCGATCGCAAATCGGCCGCGCAGGGACAATTGCGCAGCCTGGCTTTGCGATTTGAAACCGGCGCACTTCAGCGGCCCGAAATGATCGCCGAACTCGAAACGCTGACGGCGTTGTGGCGCGGCGATCAGACTGAAGTCGAGGCGCTCGCCAAGCTCGCGCATCTCTATACGCAGGAGCAGCGATTTCGCGACGCTTTCTATGTGATGCGCTCGGCGCTGAAGGCACATCCCAATTCGGATATGACCCGTCGCATTCAGGACGAGGCGATGCACACTTTCGACTCGCTGTTTCTGGCGGGTCGGGCGGATGCCTTGCCGGCGGTCGAAGCGCTGTCGCTGTTTTACGATTTCCGCGATCTGACGCCGATCGGCCGTCGCGGCGATGAGATGATCCGGCGACTGGCGGATCGTCTGGTTTCGGTGGATCTGCTGCCGCAGGCCGCGGACTTGCTGCAGCATCAAATCGATCATCGTCTGCAAGGCGTGGCGCGTGCGCAGGTGGCGAGCCGTCTGGCCGTCATCTATTTGCTGGATCGCAAGCCCGATCGTGCGCAGGCGATCTTGCGCGCAACGCGGGCAGCGGAATTGCCGACCGATGTTCGTCAGGTCCGGCAACTCCTTGAAGCGCGTGCGCTGTCGGATGGCGGTCGGCATGACGTTGCGCTGGAGGTCACCGGCAATATCAACAACCGCGCCGCCACCCGGTTGCGCGCGGATATCCTCTGGGCCGCGAAGAAATACGGTGAAGCAGCAGAACAACTGGAGCTGTTGCAGGGCGAGCGGTGGCGCGATTTCGCACCGCTGTCCGATATCGACCGCGCCGATATCCTCCGCGCCGCGATCGGTTATACCCTCGGCGGCGACACGATCGGATCGCGGCGGCTTCGTGAAAAATTCGAGGCCAAGATCAACGACAGCCCGGAGCGGCGGGCGTTTGAAGTCGCGACCGCGCCCTACGAGGCCAATGGCGAGGAATTCCGCGCGCTGGCCAAGACGGTGACGGCAGTCAATTCGCTGGATGCGTTCCTGCGCGAATTGCGGGCCCGCTATCCTGATATCGGTGCAACGCCTCCCACAGCAGGCCCGGACCATTCCTCCGGCGCCGACCCCATGCCGACGGCGTCCATTTCGCGATAAGCGGCCTTTATTTCATCGCGTTTTCTTCACGCGAACCGGTGCCCACTTCGCTCGAAAACGCTCTTAGGTCCCGTAACTCTGCACCAGGCTGCCGGCGACCAGCGACCAGCCGTCGACCAGCACGAAGAAAATCAGCTTGAAGGGCAGGGATACCACCACCGGCGGCAGCATCATCATGCCCATCGACATCAGCACGGATGCCACGACGAGATCGATGATGAGGAAGGGCAGAAACAAGAGAAAGCCGATCTCGAAGGCGCGGCGCAATTCCGAGATCATGAAGGCCGGGATCAGGATGCGCAGCGACACTTCTTCCGGCGTCGCCGGCTTGGCTTCGCGGGCGAGATCCATGAACAGGCCGAGATCCTTTTCCCGCACATTCTTCAGCATGAAGGTGCGGAACGGTCCGGACGAGCGCTCAAAGGCCTGTTCGGCGGTGATTTCGTTATTGGCGAGCGGCCGCAGACCTGCGTCATAGGCGTTCTGGAAGGCCGGCCCCATGATGAAGGCGGTCAGGAATAACGCCAGCGCCACCAGCACGGAATTGGGCGGCGCGGTGCCGGTGCCGAGCGCGGTGCGCAGCAGCGACAGCACCACGACGATCCGCGTGAATGAGGTCATCATTACGAGGATCGACGGCGCCAGCGACAGCACCGTGATCAGCGCGATCATCTGGATCGCGCGCTCGGTCAGGCCAGCGCCCTGACCGAAATTAATGCTGAAATCCTGGGAGAAAGCGGTGTCGGGGAGAAGCACAAGGATCGCGGCCACCGTCAACAGACGGACGCAGCACGCGATTCCTTGCATCAAGAGGGCTTGCCCGTAGGGCGGCCGAGCAGGCTTGCCATTTCTTCCTCGAGGCTGCCGAACATGTCGTCGGCCTTTTTCGGCTTCTCGGCTGCGACCGGCGTCGGGGCAGTGGCCGGCGCCGCAGCCGGCTTGGCCGCGCCTTGTGATGCCGGGGCCGGCGCGGCTTTCGCCCGTTCAGGTGCGATAGCCGGCTGTGGCCGGATTTCGGGCGCTTTCGGTGGGGCAATCGGCGGCGCTGGCGGCGTCACCTGAGGCGCGGCACGCGGGGCTTCCGCCTTCAGCGGCGCAGGAGCGACCGGCGCTGCCGGACGACGCAGCGCCGCTTCGAGACGCTGGGCCATGTCGGAGAGATTGGGTTCGGCAGGCTGGGGCGCAGCGGCGCGCGGCGCATCGGCAGCCGGGCCTTCAACCACCGGAGCCGGCCGCAGCAGCGGCGCGGGGGCCGGCTGGATCGACAATTCGTCGGCGAGGCCTGCCAGCGGATCGACCGCGCGCTGACGCTTCGGCAAAGCCGGCGCGAGCGGCGACTGGTCGGGCTGCAGCGCCCATTGCGAGGCGTCCTCGATCGGTGCGGTGCGCGACGCGACCGGGGCGGCACGTGGCGCAGCGGGTTCAGGGCGAGGGGCGGTGTTCGGCTGCAAAGTAGGCCAATTGTCGTCATCGCCGGCGAGCGCGCGGGTGAGATTATCCGCCACCGCCGAGGCGCGGCTGCTGCTTTGCCCGCGTACGATATTGGCTTCGACCAGAATATCCGTGGGGCCGCCGATCATCACCAGATGCTCGACATTGTCTCTGCGGATCAACACGAGCTTGCGGCGGCCATCGATGGCGCCGGCCTCGATCACCGCCAGGCGCGGCGCGCGGCCACGCGCTTTCTGGCTGCCGAGGCCACCCGATCCGAATCGCCGGATCAACCAGGCCGTCAGACCGATCAGCGCGAAAACGACGACAAAGGCGATGAAAAAACGCACCGGCAGCGACGTTCCTTCCCCAAAAAGGCTATCCATCGAACCCACCGGCCTCCTGAATGAGGGGCATAAACTCCGCCCCGATCGGCATTAGTTGCAGCAAACCCGCCACTTGCATGCGTGCGGTCGGGTCGCCCAGAGTTAACAAAATCCTAACGGACCCCGCGAGTGTTAATCGCGATTCTCAACCCGTTAAAGGCGTTACTTGCGGGTTTGGTAAATCGCGTGGCTGCGGCCAAACCATGGCAATTGGTGGTTTCGCGCCAGTTTTAACGGTTTGTTAACCATAAACCCGGCAAGATTTGCCCATCGGCGCGGTGCGCTCGTGAGGCCCTCCGGCCTCGTTTCATGCTCGTAGAACAGCTGCAGCTCCGTCCCGAACAGGCCTCCGAATATGTCCTCCATGCCGATCCTCTCGATGCTCAGGACCAAGATGCAATGGCATCAGGAACGGCAGCGCCTCCTGTCAGAGAACATCGCCAATTCCGATACCCCGCGCTTCAAACCCTCCGACCTGACGCCGCCGAAATTCGATGGACCGGGGATAACAGCTTCGGGGACCGGAGCAGGGGTGTCGCTGCAGCGGACCAGCGCTTCTCATCTCACCGGCTTTTCCGGTGGCGACCACACCTCGTTCCAGCGCGGCAAACTTGGCGGCGCGGAGACGCGGCCGGCTGGCAATGCCGTGGTGCTGGAAGACGAGATGCTGAAGGTTGCCGAGAACCAGATGGATTATCAGGCGACCGCCAGTCTCTACACCAAGAGCCTCGGCATCATGAAAACCGCGCTCGGCAAACGGTAACCCCGATGGACTTTATCAAGTCACTCGCCATCGCCGCTTCGGGCCTGCGCGCACAAGCGGGCCGTATGCGCGTCATCGCCGAAAACATCGCCAACGCGGATTCCACCGCCAGCAATGCCGGCGCCGATCCCTATCGCCGGCGCATTCCGACCTTTCATTCCGAACTCGATCGCAATCTCGATGCGCGCGTCGTCAGCCTCGGCGCGATCAAGCAGGATCAGTCGGCTTTCGTCACCAAGCATTTGCCCGGCCATCCGGCCGCCGACAGCACCGGCCATGTCAAATATCCGAACGTCAATTCGCTGGTCGAAATGACAGACATGCGCGACGCTCAGCGCTCCTACGAAGCCAACATCAACGTTATCGGCGCGACGCGGCGGATGCTCCAGCGCACCATCGATATTCTGAAAGCATAACGGACAACGATCATGCAGAGCGCCGCCACTGCCGCGAAAGCCTATGCCAGTCTTGCTTCTCTCGGAAATCCTTCAGCGTCGCCCCTGGGCGGCGCCAAGGATGCCGCGAGCCAAAGCTTCGGTTCGCTGCTCAAGGATACGATGGGGCAGGTGAACCAGGCCGCGCGAACAGGCGATGCGCAGACGCAGGCGATGGTGACCGGCAAGGCCAATGTGGTCGATGTGGTGACGGCGGTCGCCGAATCCGAAGTCGCAGTCGATGCGCTGGTGGCGGTGCGCGATCGCGTGATCGCCTCGTATGAGGAAATCATGCGAATGCCGATCTGATCGGTCGATTTTAGTCTGGCGGCTTTGACGGAATCAGGCCGCGTCTTTAGTTTTACCGATTGCGTCTCGCGGCGTTTGATCAGCAGGATTGTTCGATGACGGGTCCCGAAGTGCTCGATGTCGCGCGCGACGCCATCATTACGCTGGTGATCGTGGCGGCACCCCTGATGCTGGTCGGCCTCGCCGTCGGCGTCGCCATTTCGCTGTTTCAGGCGCTGACGCAAATCCAGGAAATGACGCTGGTCTTCGTGCCGAAGATTCTGGCGATGTTTATCGCCATGCTATTGATGCTGCCATTCATGGCCGATTCGCTGCAGGGCCATATGATGCGGATTTCCGCGCGGATCATTCAGGGCGGCTAGGGCCGGTGTTCAAGCGCGATGTCGTCCGATCGAGCATATAGTAGCGGCGACAATCGTATCCGGGCATCCGTATTCAGCATGATTGGTCGTCCCCGCGAAGGCGGGGACCCATACGCTGAGGCCTTTCAGCAGAGTCTCAGGCTATCGTTTCAATCCATGAATGACGGTGGTTATGGGTCCCCGCCTTCGCGGGGACGACCATCGAGTTTTCGCGTGGCCCTGGGTCCCCGCTTTCGCGGGGACGAGCGGAGGTTAAAGCATCGCGCAAGCCATCAGCATCTTGGGCGCGGCTGATGCAGATCGATGTCTCATTCCTGCCGGCGATGGCGGCGACCTTTCTGCTGGTCTTCGCGCGCATCGGCACCATGCTGATGCTGCTGCCCGGCCTTGGCGAAATGAGCATGCCGGTGCGCGTGCGGCTCTCCATCGCGCTGGCGCTGGCGGCGATGTTCTTTCCCCTGCAGCGGGACGCCTACACCATCGATCTGCAAAATCTCGGACAGGTCCTGTTTCTGTTCGGCCATGAAATGATCATCGGTGTCATTCTCGGCATGACGGCGCGGCTGTCGATGGCGGCGTTGCAGATTGCCGGCGCGGTGGTCGCCCAACAGATGGGGCTTGGCTTCGTCACCGCCGTCGATCCGTCGATGGGGCAACAGAACGCGCTGGTCGGCACGTTTCTCAGCATGCTGGCGGTGACGCTGATCTTCGCCACCGATCTGCATTATCTCGTCATCGCCGCGCTCAATGACAGCTATCGTCTGTTCGCGCCGGGCGCGTCGATCCTTGTCGGCGATGCCGCAGCGCTAATCACCAAGACCGTCGCCGGCGCCTTCCGCATCGGCATCCAATTGTCGGCACCATTTCTCGTGTTCGGCCTTCTGTTCAATCTTGGCCTTGGCGTGCTGTCGCGGCTGATGCCGCAGATGCAGGTATTCTTTATCGGCCTGCCGCTGTCGATCCTGCTTGGTTTCCTGATCCTGCTTGCCGTGATCGGGGCGATGATGGGCACTTTCATCGACTTCATCGGCGCCATCCTTCGCGAACTTGCTCCCTATTCCTGAGACCGCATCATGGCCGAGCAGAGCGAAGACAACGAGAAAACAGAAGACCCCACCCAGAAACGGCTCGACGACGCGCTTGAGCGCGGCGACGTTGCCAAAAGCCAGGAGGTCTCAACCTGGTTTGTGCTGGCAGGGGCGACACTGATGCTGATGACCTTCGGGCCGTCGATCGCGTCCGATCTGAAAAAGACACTCGGCGGGCTGATCGCCAATGTTCACCGGCTGCCGGCCGATGGCCCGGCTTTGGTGAGCCTCACCACCAACATTGGCCGCGAGGTGATCGCGGCGGTCGCCATTCCGATCCTGCTGGTGGCGCTGTTTGCGATCGGCGGCAATGTCATCCAGCATCGGCTGGTCTGGTCGACGCAGAGCCTTGCGCCCAAGCTGTCCAAGATTTCGCCGATGGCGGGCTTCAAGCGATTGTTCTCGAAGATCGCGCTGGTCAATTTCGCCAAGGGCGTCGTCAAGATCGCGATCCTTGGCACCGTGATGTCGATGCTACTGTGGCCCGAACGTACGCGCTTAGAAAATCTCGTCACCCTCGATGTCGCGGCGCTCTTGCCCTTCACCTCGGTCTTTGCGCTGAAGATGCTCGGCTTCGTCGTCGTCATCATGGCCTTCATCGCCGGTGCCGATTACTTTTTCCAATACCGGCAGTGGCACGAGAAGCAGAAGATGTCGCTGCAAGAGGTGAAGGAGGAATACAAGCAGACCGACGGCGATCCGCAGATCAAGGGCCGCATTCGCCGCATCCGCGAGACCAAGATGCGCAAGCGCATGATGGCCGCGGTGCCGGAAGCGTCGGTGGTGATCATGAACCCGACTCACTATGCGGTGGCGCTGAAATACGAGCGCGGCGACAACGCGCCGGTCTGCGTCGCCAAGGGGCTCGACAATATCGCGCTGACGATCAGGAAAGTGGCCGAGGCGCATGGCGTGCCGGTGGTGGAAAATCCGCCGCTGGCGCGGGCGCTGCATGCTTCGGTGGAGGTCGATCAGGAAATCCCGACCGATCACTACAAGGCGGTGGCTGAGGTCATCGGCTATGTGATGCGGCTGCGGCGGGGGGGCAATTGATGGCTGTCTCGTCATTCCGGGACGGCGCATCGCGCCGGGCCCGGAATCCAGGAGCGGCGGCGTTGGTGTCTGTGGCCTCTGGATTCCGGGTTCACAGCCTTCGGCTGCGCCCCGGAATGACGGGAAACGCTAAACATTGTGGCTAGCGCGGGAATAGCCCTTGCGGATCACCTATAGCTTGAGGCACTAGCAATCATGGCGACAACCGATATGGGCGATATGCGGGACCCCGGCAGCCTGGACCGGTCACAGCGTAGTGGCTCCATTGGACTTGTGATCGTGATCGCGATCGCGCTGGTTGGCGCGGCGGTGGGCCTGTTGCAGGTCGGACGCAGCAATGCCTCGCTCTACATCCTGATCCTTCTGGCCGTGCTCGGCACCGTCGGCGTGTTTTCGCTGTTCGCGCTGGCGGCCGGCATTCTGCGCTTTGCCGGGCAGGACAGCGGCAATCCGGTGCTGCGCGATCTCGTCGACAGCGCCTTTGAGGGCATCCTCGTCACCGATACCAGCGGCCGCGTGGTTTACGCCAATGCCGCCTATCTGGCTCTGATCGGCGCCGCCAATGCCAAGGAGGCGCGGCCGATCGAGCGCGTGTTCATCGGCGATCCCGACGTGTCGGAGGCGGTTTACCGGCTGCTCAAGGCCGCGCGCGAAGGCCGGCGTCTGCAGGAAGAGGTGCGGGTCGGCGGCCTGAAGGACGAGCCGGCGCGCTGGCTGCGCCTGCGAGTGCGACCGGGCGAGGGCGGCGGGCGCAATGCCCGCACCACGATCTGGACCGTCGCCGATGTGACGCGCGATCGCGAGAAGCAGGAAAACGTCTTCCAGGAATTGCAGCACGCCATCGATTATCTCGACCACGCGCCGGCCGGTTTCTTCTCCGCCGATGCCGATGGCAACATCGTCTATCTCAATGCCACGCTGGCGAGCTGGCTCGATCAGGACCTCGCCGAAGTCGGCTCCGGCGGCCTGAAACTGACCGACGTGGTCTCCGGCGAGGGGGCGGCGTTGCTGGCCATTCCGCCGGCGCCGGGTGACGTGAAGACCGAAGTCCTCGATCTCGATTTCAAGACCCGCAGCGGGTTGTCGGTGCCGGTGCGACTGTTCCACAAGGTGGCGTTCGGGGCCGATGGCGTGCCGGGGCCGTCGCGCACGCTGGTGCTCAATCGCGCCCGCGGCGAACAGCAGGACCCGCAGCGCGCCGCCGAAGTGCGCTTCATGCGCTTTTTCAACAATACGCCGATGGCGATCGCCACCGTCGACAGATCCGGCCGCATCATCCGCTCCAACGCGCTGTTCGCGCGGCTGTTCAAGGGCGTGGAAGGGCCGGCCCGCTCGATCCTGACGACGGTCGCCGAGCGCGATCGCGGAACGCTCGAACAGGCTATCACCAAGGCCAGCGAAGGGCAGGGCGATATCGCTCCCGTCGAGGCCGCCCTGTCGGGCGGCAGCGAGACCTTCGCCACCTTCTTCCTCACCGCCATCGATGACGACGGCGACGGTGAGGGCGACCAGGAAGCTGCGATCATCTACGCGCTCGACACCACCGAGCGGCGGGCGCTGGAAAGCCAGATCAAGCAGCAGCAGAAGATGGACACCGTCGGCCAGCTGGCCGGCGGCATCGCCCACGATTTCAACAACGTGTTGTCGGCCATCATGATGGCGACGGATTTCCTGTTGTCGGCGCACAAGCCGACCGATCCGTCCTTCTCCGACATCATGCAGATCAAGCAGAATGCCAATCGCGCCGCCTCGCTGGTGCGGCAATTGCTGGCTTTCTCGCGCCGGCAGACGCTGCGGCCGCAGGTGCTCGATCTTGGCGAGGTGCTGTCCGATCTCGGCATGTTGCTGAAGCGGCTGATCGGCGAGAAGGTCAAGCTCGACATCGTGCATACGCGCGATCTGTGGCCGGTAAAGGCGGACCTGTCGCAATTCGAACAGGTGGTGGTCAATCTCGTCGTCAATGCGCGCGACGCCATGCCCGATGGCGGCAAGCTGACCATCCGCACCGCCAATATGGCGGCGGGCGACATTCCGTCGTCGTCTTATACCGGCATGCCGGCGGGCGATTATGTGCTGGTGGAAGTCACCGATACCGGCACCGGCATGACGCCGGAGGTGCTGGCGCAGATTTTCGAGCCGTTCTTCTCGACCAAGGAAGTCGGCAAGGGCACTGGCCTTGGCCTGTCGACGGTCTATGGCATCGTCAAACAGACCGGCGGCTTTGTGTATCCCGAATCGGAAGTCGGCGTCGGCTCGGTGTTCCGGATTTTCCTGCCGCGCCATATCCGCGAGCAGGCCGAAGAGAAGCCGGCCGATGCGCCGGCGGCAGCAGCCGTGGCGGCAGCGGAGAAGGTACAGCAGGCGGCGCAGCCGGATCTTACCGGCCGCGGCACCGTGCTGCTGGTGGAGGATGAAGAGGGCCTGCGGGCGCTCAATGCGCGCGGACTGTCATCGCGCGGCTATACCGTGCTGACGGCCTCGAACGGCGTCGAGGCGCTGGAGGAGCTGGAGCGCAGCGAAGGCAAGGTCGATCTCGTCGTCTCCGACGTGGTGATGCCGGAAATGGATGGCCCGACGCTGCTGCGCGAAATGCGCAAGACCAATCCGGACCTGAAGATGATCTTCGTCTCCGGCTATGCGGAAGAAGCGTTCCAGAAGAACATGCCGGCCGGCGAACAATTCGCGTTCCTCGCCAAGCCCTTCACGCTGAAACAGCTGATGGAAGCCGTCAAAGAGACGCTGGCAAAGTAACCGTCAGAAAGAAAAGGCGGGCCGAATCAGTGCCCGTTATAGGCCGGACCCCAGCGGCCGGCCCGGCGGCAGACGAAGCCGATATAATCGCCCGGCCAGGGATGCACGCTCGTGATCACCGCGTATTTGTCGTAACGCATGCAATGGGCACCTGCGAGCTGCAGCGCATATTCATCAGCGCCAGGCTGCCAGGGAATCATGCCGCCGGTATCGTTGCCCTTCACGCCGCCCTGGAACCACAGCATCGCGCCGAAGGCCGTCGCCGCCAGCGTCTGGATCGCGGGCTTTTTGGTGAAGAGACGGGTGAACAGCTGCGGCTTGAAGACCGACATGGAGACCTCTTGTGGGGTGCCGAATCCGGCCCGCGCAGGTTGAGAAAGTCTATTATGTCAGGTGTTAAGGCGAGGTCCAGTGCCAGGACGCATCACCTCACGGCCGTTTTGTTCCCTGCCCACAGGGGTGCGACCATGCGGCATCGACGCACCTAAACTTTGGCAATCCGGCCTCCTATATTCGGCGCGGAAAACTGCGTCCTGGGAGGACAAAAGATGCCGGGTAAAGTGCAGATGCGTTTCATTTTATGCGGCCTTGCCGCGATTGCCATGCTGGTTCTGGCGGTCGCCGAGGCTGACGCGCGCCGTGGCGGCGGATTCGGCAGCCGTGGCAGCCGCACCTTCACGCCGCCGGCCGCGACCCAGACCGCGCCCAATACGGCGGCGCCGATCAACCGTTCGATCACCCAGCCCGGCACCCAGGCGGCGAGGCCCGGCCAGGCCGCGCCTGCGCGCGGCGGCTTCTTCAATCGCCCCGGCCTGATGGGTGGCCTGATGGCCGGCTTCCTCGGCGCCGGCCTGTTCGGCCTGCTGTTCGGCAACGGCCTGTTCGGCGGTCTCGCCGGCTTTGCCGGCTTCCTTGGCCTGCTTCTGCAGATCGTGCTGGTGGTGATCGTCGCCCGCTTGCTGTGGAATTGGTACCAGCGCCGCAATGCGCCGGGCTATGCCGCAGCCGGTGGCCCATCGCTCCGCGACGCCCAGCCTGATTCGCATCAACCGACGCCGCAGCCGGCCTATGGCGGCGGTGGCAGCGGCGCGCCGATGGGCAGCGGCGCCGCGCTCGAACTAACCGAAGCCGACTTCAACACCTTCGAGGAGCGGCTGTCGCAGGTTCAGGCAGCTTATGCCGCCGAAGATCTCGGCAAGCTGCGCCAGCTGGCGACGCCGGAAGTGGTCAGCTATTTCGCTGAGGAACTGACCGACAATGCCAGCCGCGGCGTCGTCAATCATGTCAGCGACATCAAGCTGCTGCAGGGCGACCTGTCGGAATCCTGGCGCGAGGACGGCAAGGACTACGCCACGGTGGCGATGCGCTACACCTCGGTCGATTACACCGCCGAGCGCCAGAGCGGCCGGATCGTCGATGGCGACAAGACGCCGTTCGAACGCACCGAGATCTGGACCTTCGTGCGCTCGCCCGGCGGCGACTGGCTGTTGTCGGCCGTGCAGGACGCGTAACCGCACTAGCGAAATGTTCAAAAGCCCGGCGCAAGCCGGGCTTTTTCTTTAGGAGGCGGCACAGCGCGGATAGGTGAGAGCCTATTTCGCTGTCGGATTGGCCGCGCGTTCGGCGACGATTTCACGATTGAGCCTTTCGAGGAATGGCGGCGGCCCGTCCTTGCCTTTCGGTACGACCAGGGCCAAGGGGAGTTCCCAGAAATAGCCAGCCGCCGGTGTGATCTGGCCTGAATATAGCTGCGCGACCATGGCGGTGCCAACTTGCAGGTTGAGTGCAGCCGCATCGGCCTCACCGGACAGGACTTTCGCAAAGCTCTCTTCGTAGTCTTTCGTAACGACGAGCTTCACGCCCGGCGCCGTCTTTGCAATGTATGCTGCGAGCGGGCCGGTTTGTGGCGTCACGACGACCTTTCCCTCCAGAGCCGCCAGGCCGCTCGGCGTTGGTTGAGGCGCACGCACGAAAAGACCGCCGCCCGAACTCATGACCGGCTCGCTAAAGTCAAAGCTCTGTTGAAAGCTTGCGGTGATCGCCATCGGAAAGAACGCGTCAGCGCGGCCTTCGGCGACAATTTTTTGCCACTGGTCGAGCGTTGTCGAAACAAAGGTAATCTTCAGGTCGGCATTTTTGGCTGCCGCGAGCAGCTTGTCCACCAGTGGGCCGGTTGCGCGCCCGTCGCTCCAGGCGACAAAAGGCGGGAAACGCTCGAGAACAGCCACGCGGATTGTTTCGGCCGCGGCTCCGTGCGACGACAAAGCAAGTGCGGGCAAGAAAGCGATACAGCCCAGCAATCCGATCACTTTCATGACGCACTTTCTTCGATGACCGCGTGATCCTCACCGTTGATTTGAGTGACGCCCTTGCAAAAAGTCTATCCGCTGCGCGCTGCTGTTATCCAACGCACGCGAGAATCGGAGCGATGCATCACGTGATTTCGGAAAGTCGGGTTTGTCCGCCTTGCTAAGGGCGCGGCAGAACCGAAGGTCCTTGCAATTCGTTAGCGGGGGGGCGAGCGAAGCGGAGTGAATACGCGACATGGACAATCTCATCGTCATCACCGGCGGGCCCGGCTCGGGCAAGACCACGCTCATCGACGCGCTTTCCGCGGCGGGATATGCGCGGACGATGGAAGCCGGCCGCGCCGTCATCAAGGAGCAACTGGAAGCGGGCGGCGACGCCTTGCCATGGGACAATCAATTGGCCTTCGCCGAAAAGATGATGGAGCGAGATCTGCAAGCCTATGAGGCGGCACGCGCGCAGCCGGCGGTGACGTTTTTCGATCGCGGACTTCCCGATGTGATCGGCTATCTGCAACTGTCCGGCTTGCCGGTGCCGGAGCATATGACGAAAGCCGCGCAGACCTTGCGCTATCGACAAGAGGTTTTCATCGCGCCGCCCTGGCGCGAGATCTATGTGCAGGATACCGAGCGCAAGCAGGATTTCGCGGAAGCGCAGCGAACCTATGAGGCGATGGTGGCGGCCTATACCGCGCTTGGTTATGCGTTGGTGCAATTGCCATGCGCGCGCGTGGAGGAGCGGGTGACGTTCATCGTGGAGCGCATCCGCGGGTGATCGCGACTGTCATTCCGGGCGGGTAACGCGCGAGCCCGCAATCCAGGCTTCAAGGTCAGGGATGGGAGGAATCGCGGTCGCGCTTGGTGCGGCGCTCATGCACGGGCAGGCCGTAATGCCTGATATGGCTCACGCGTCCGTCGATACGCTGCGCTGCAGCGCGGATTTCGGTGGCGGCGCGGTTGGTAATCTCGCCTGAATCGTCCAGTGTTGTTTCGCTGGCAGAAGTGGCGTTGGCGTTTACGGCTGCGCGGACAACGGCCAGACGCACCACATTGTTGCGCCGCACCGGTTCGCTCGGCTGAATGGAGTTGTCTTGCGCCGACTGCGGCGCGGACGACTGCGCGGCCATCTGCGTGCGGAACGTGGCAATGTCGCGCTCGACGTTGCTGAGGGCAACGTCGCGGAATTGTTCCGCGTGCGCCTCTTCTTCGGCGCGCATCTGCCGGCGCGTCTCGCGGGCGGCGCGGACATGGACGATGGGCAACAGCACAAGCGCGATGAGGCCAGCCGTCAGGATGCCAAGGCCATAAGCGGTGATCGCTTCAAGTGTCAGAATGCCATCCATTGCGTTGCCCCCGGCCGCAGCGCTTTGATCCGCGTGACAGGGTGCCTGCTTCGCGCGCGCCTGTCCATGCACCTGAACGCGGCCAGGGCTTTTTTTCACCTGCCCCGGGCACAATGTCGCGCATCGCGCGGACTTCACGGCGCGCGGCCGCGACCATCATGATACCCTGCCGACATAATGTGCTTGCATTCGCGCCATAAAGCCTTTTCGAGCGAAGTGGGTACCGGTTCGCGTGAAGAAATCGCGACCAGCGAAGAGATAAGGCGCGGTTTTGATCTATATCAAAGCCGATGCAGCCGGGCGTTGTTCCGGCAAGGCCGGTTGAGTGAGGATTGATGCGCTACGAATTATATTACTGGCCGCAGATTCAAGGACGCGGCGAATATGTGCGGCTGGCGCTGGAGGAAGCGGGCGCCGACTATATCGATGTCGCGCGCATGAAGCGCGGCGAGGAGAAGATGCTGCATCTGCTGCAATCGCGCCTCGTCAAGACGCCGGCTTTCGCGCCGCCATTTCTGAAAGCCGGGCGGCTGGTGATCGGCCAGACCGCCAATATCCTTCTCTACCTTGGCGAGCATACCAATCTCGCGCCGAAGACCGAAGCCGGTCGTCTGTGGGTGCATCAATTGCAACTGACGATCAGTGACTTCGTGGTGGAAATCCACGATACGCATCACCCGATCGGCTCGGGCCTTTACTACGAAGAGCAAAAGCCGGAAGCCGAGCGCCGCACCGATGACTTCCGCGCCAATCGCGCGCCAAAATTTCTCAGCTATTTCGAGCGCGTAGTGAAGGCGAGCGGCGGGCCCTATCTCACCGGCAAGCGCGTCACCTATGCCGACCTGTCGCTGTTTCAGATTGTCGCCGGCCTCGACTATGCGTTCCCGCGCATGATGAAGCGGCTGGCGCGCAAAACTCCGCATGTGCGCGCCTTGCATGATCGCGTGGCGGCGCGGCCGCGCATCGCCGCCTATCTGAAGAGCGAGCGGCGCATCCCGTTCAACGAGATGGGCATCTTCCGCTATTACGAGGACCTGGACGGCTAGAGTCCTTTTTTGTTTTGTCGCGTTTTCTTGACGCGAACCGGTGCCCACTTCGCTTGAAAACGCTCGGCAAGGCCGGCGGGCAAGCCCCGCCTTGACTCAGCTCTAGGGCTTGCAACATTCTTTCCCTACAAAAACAAACAAGTCTGTAGGGAAACGCCGTGAAACTGATCAGCTTTCGCTGGAAGGATCGTGACCGTATCGGCTTTGCCATCAATGGCGATCGCTTTGCCGATCTCGGTGAAATTGCGGAGGCGATGGGCGCTAAGCCATATGCCGACATGATCGCGCTCATTGAAGCCGGCGAGGAAGGGCAGGCCTTCCTCAGCGATGCGCGCGACTTCATGCGCGACCGGCCGGGCCGGGTGAATGCGATCGACTCCAAGGCCATCATTTTCCATCCGCCGGTGCGGCGGCCGTCGAAAATCTGCGGCGTTGCGCTGAACAATTCGGCCAGCAATGATCGCAAGATCAGCGCGCCCGATCATCCGCTATTCTTTCTCAAGCCGGCGTCGTCGCTGGTCGGCCATGGCCAGCCGATCGAAGTGTATGAGCATTACGGCTCGGTGCATCCGGAGCCCGAGCTTGCGGTGATCATCGGCAAGCATTGCCGCAATGTGAAGGCGGAGGATGCGCTCGATGTCGTCTATGGCTATTCAATCATGAACGACATGACCGGCAATTTCATGCGCTCGCAGGACATGGTGCATTACTATGCGCTGTATCCCTCCAAGGACGATCCCAATGTCGTCGAGCGGCGCGAGCAGCATCTGTCCTACACCGCGCGCTACAAGGGCTCCGATACATTCGGGCCGTTCGGGCCTTATCTCGTCACCAAGGACGAGGTGCCGGACCCCCACAGTCTTGACGTGATGTGCTGGCACAAGGACGAACTGATCGCCGAGGATTCGACGCGTTATTACATGTATTCGGTGCCGGAGGTGATTGCCTATATCACGCGCTATCATTCGCTCTGGCCGGGCGATGTGATCTCGATGGGTACCGCCTTTCGCCCCGGCAAGACAGGCAAGCGCAGTCTGCACACCGCCAATGTCACGGCGTTGGGCGGACCGGTCAGCGTGTCGATCACCGGCCTTGGAACGCTCGTCAATCCGGTGCGGCGGATGGACGAGGTTCATAATGAAGCTCGGCAAGACACCAACGAAGAGGCCCGCGCAGCCGTGTGAATGAACGAGTGACTGCATGAAAGCAAATGCCTGGCCGGCCTTGCCTTATGGCGAGTGGAAAGACACCGCACTGACGCTGCAATTATGGATGCAGATCGTCGGCAAGATCCGGCTGGCGCAGACGCCGTGGCTCAATCATTCCTGGCATGTGCCGCTCTATGTGACGTCGCGGGGACTGACGACCTCGCCGATCGCCTGGCAGGATGGCGCCTTCGAGATCGATTTTGATTTTATCGATCATGTGCTGTGGCTGCGCAGTAGCTCCGGCGCGGTCCGGCGCGTCAACCTCAACCCGATGACGGTCGCCGCCTTTCATGATGCGGTGATGGCGGAACTGAAGCAGCTCGGCATCACCGTCACGATCGACGGCATGCCGAACGAGATCGTCGGGGCTGTGCCGTTCGTGCAGGATCATGTGCATCAGGATTACGACCGCGACGCCGCGCATCAATTCTGGCGCATCCTGCTGTCGAGCCATCTGGTGCTGTCGCATTTCCGCACGGCGTTTCTCGGCAAGGCCAGTCCGGTGCATTTCTTCTGGGGCAGTTTCGATCTCGCGGTCACGCGCTTTTCCGGGCGGAAAGCGCCGCTGCATCCCGGCGGCGTGCCGCATCTCGCCGATAACGTCACGCGCGAAGCCTATTCGCATGAGGTGTCGAGCGCCGGCTTCTGGCCGGGCGGGGGCGGGGTGATCGACGAGCCGACCTATTATTCCTATGCCTATCCGACGCCGGCGGGATTTGCCGAGGCCAAGGTGAAGCCGGCTGCAGCCTCGTTCAACACCACGCTTGGCGAATTCGTTTTGCCTTATGACGCCGTCCGCACCGCGCCCGATCCGGCCGGCATGTTGATGGACTTCCTGCAATCGACCTATCAGGCCGCAGCGGACCTTGGAAAATGGGACCGCTCGGCGCTGGAATGCCAGCTGGGTGTGGAGCGGCGGCCGCGTCAGGTCTGATCATCGCCGCGCAGAAAAGAAAATGCGCGCCGGCATGAACCGGCGCGCACAAGATCATCGTCTAGCCAATCAGCTTGGTCGATCAGTCGCAGACATAAACGCGCTGCCAGCGCGGGCCGTAAGGCGTGCGCACGCGGCGCGTCTCGTAGCAATCGTCGTCATAATAGTATGACGAGGCGTAAGGCGCGCCCCAGGCGCTGTAATAGGGAGCGCCGTAGTAGCCCCAGCCGCCGCCATAGCCCCATCCACCGCCACGCCAGTGATTGCCATGGCCATGATGGGGCCGGCCGCCGCCGCCGTGCCATTTGCCGCCGCCGCCACCGCCGTGACGGCGCACAATCTCGACAGCCCGATCGCGGGCAGCCGCGCGGCCGCTTGAGCCGCCGCCAAAATTTCCGGCCCGGAAGTTTCCGCCGTCACCGCCGCGAAAATTGCTGCCCTTGAAGTTGCCGCCGCCGAAGTTACCGCCACCGCGGAACTGGCCGCCGCCACCACCGCCGCCTTTAAAGCCGCCGCCCATATGCATGCCGCCGCCACCACCGCCGCGACCTCCACCGCCACCTTTCTCGGCCATGGCGGGGGCCGCCAGCATGGCCAGAGCGCCGGCAAGGGCGACGGCTGTCATCGTCTTTTTCAACATCACGCTTCTCCTGAAATCCTGCGGCCCCGTTGCCTAACGCGGCATCGGCCATTTCGTCGCATGCCGGTGTCAGATTTTAGGCATGCGCCAGCGCCGGACCTGTCTTTCTCGTTCTTTCCCTTGGCCTTTCTTTCCCTCGCCTTGGAAAGTCTCTAAAACCGGGCCGAACCGGCCGGGGTCGACCCCGGCTACACTGATAAATCCCGAGAAAACCCATGAACGCCCCTGTTGTCCCGCCGGTCCCCGCCTATCAGCACACGCCGCTCTTTCCGCTTGGCAAGGACAACACCCCCTATCGCAGGCTGGATATCGAGGGCGTGCGCGAGGAGCAGGTCCTGGGCCGGACCGTTCTGGTGGTGCCGACTTCGGCGCTGAAGGCGCTGGCCGAGGCGGCCTATAACGACATCAACCATTACCTGCGGCCGGGCCATCTGCAGCAGCTGCGCAATATTCTTGAAGATGCCGAGGCCAGCGATAACGACAAATTCGTCGCTTATGATTTCCTGAAGAACGCCAATATCGCCGCCGGCGGCACGCTGCCGATGTGCCAAGACACCGGCACCTGCATCATCATGGGCAAGCGCGGCCGCAATGTCTGGGTGGAAGGCGAGGGTGATTATCGCGATGAGGCAGCGCTCGCCGAAGGCGCACGCGACAGCTACCTGAAAAAAAACCTGCGCTATTCGCAGCTGGCGCCGCTGTCGATGTTCGAGGAGACCAACACCAAATCGAACATGCCGGCGCAGGTCGAGCTCTATGCCGAAGGCGAGAACGAATACAAATTCCTGTTCGTCGCCAAGGGTGGCGGCTCGGCCAACAAGACCTTCCTGTTTCAGGCAACGCCGTCGATCCTGACGCGTGACCGGATGCTGGCCTTCCTGAAGGAAAAGGTGCTGACGCTCGGCACCGCCGCCTGTCCGCCTTACCATCTCGCCATCGTCATCGGCGGCACCTCGGCCGAACTGAACCTGAAAACGGTGAAGCTCGCCTCCTGCCGCTATTACGACACGCTGCCGACGCAAGGCTCGGCCGATGGCCACGCTTTCCGCGACTTGGAGATGGAGCAGGAAATCCTGAAGATGACGCAGTCGCTCGGCGTCGGCGCGCAATTCGGCGGCAAGTATTTCTGCCACGACGTGCGGGTGATCCGG
>Ga0164243_10001340_pt1 | contig 41966 bp, 31 predicted proteins | sample OricompcompostOP_FD_108781 | JGI IMG/M metagenome (GOLD analysis project Ga0164243, IMG submission 108781) | Organic Plus compost microbial communities from Emeryville, California, USA - Original compost - Organic plus compost (OP) | ecosystem: Engineered > Solid waste > Mixed feedstock >... | reverse complement strand
GTCGTCGACACTCTTCTGGGCGAGATCACGCTTGTCGCATCGGGCGAGTTCGTCGTCGGCCTGTATTTTCCGCATCACTGGTACAAGCCGTCCCGGGACACGTTCGGAGACGAGGTCCGGGTGACTGACGACGCGTTGCTCGGTCGCGCCGCCGCACAGCTCACGGAGTACCTTTCCGGAGAGCGCACCGCGTTCGACCTTCCCATAGCGACGAGCGGCGACCCGTTTCAAGAGCGCGTGTGGGCGCTCCTGCGGGAGATTCCACGTGGCGAGACGGTGACCTACGGATCACTCGCCGAGCGACTCGGCGACAAAGCGCTCGCTCAGTCGGTCGGGCAGGCTGTCGGACGCAACCCGCTCTGCGTGATCGTGCCCTGTCATCGCGTTGTCGGGACAGACGGCAGGCTCACCGGCTATGCGGGCGGGCTGAAGCGCAAACAGTTCCTGCTCGCTATCGAGGAGCCGGCCGTCGTCAAGGCGGGAAGATTGTTCTGACGTGAAGAAGCCGTTCGAGAGCATCGTGACCGCACACGCGCAGACCGTCCTGCGCGTGTGCCGGTTCGTGGTCGGGCCGCACGACGCCGACGACGCCTGGTCGGAGACGTTTCTCGCCGCGATGCGCGCCTATTCCGAGCTTCCGGAAGATGCCAATGTGGAGGCTTGGCTGGTGACGATCGCTCACCGGAAGAGCGTCGACATCATCCGGGCCCGACAACGTCACGCCGTACCCACCGCCGACCTTCCGGAGCGACCGTCGTCGATCGGTGTTCCCGGGCCGGACAACCAAGACCTGTGGGACGCCGTGAAGGCGCTTCCACCGAAACAACGGCAAGCCGTTGCCTACCACTACGTGGTCGGTCTGCCCTATGCCGAGGTCGCCAAGATCCTCGGCGGAACCACAGACGCGGCGCGCAGGGCAGCGTCCGACGGAATCAACAGCTTACGAACGACCTATCCCGGCGCATTCTCGAAAGGAGCACCACGATGACCGGTGAGCCGGACGTGTCTGCCCTGGTCACCCTCGCTTCCGCGGACTCCGGGGCATTGGCGCGTCTTCACCGCACCCTGGAAGAGGCGGCCGGCCGTGAAGGCCTGCTCGACATCGCCTACACGACGATCGACACTCCGGTGGGCTCACTGCTGCTCGCCGCGACCGAACTGGGTCTCGTGAGGGTCGCGTACGACAGCGAAGACCACGACCAGGTCCTCGACACGCTCGCTTTCAAGCTCAGCCCGCGCATTTTGCGGGCCCCGAAACGCCTGGACCTCGCGGCCCGGGAGATCGACGAATACTTCGCCGGTCGGCGGAAGGGATTCGACCTGTCGTTGGACTTCTCCCTCTCCAGCGGCTTCCGGCAGGCGGTGCAACGCCATCTCCCGCGGATCGCGTACGGACACACCTCTTCCTACAAGGAGGTCGCGGAGATCGTCGGCAACCCGAAGGCCGTTCGGGCCGTCGGCTCAGCCTGTGCGACCAACCCTCTCCCGGTCGTCGTCCCGTGCCACCGGGTGCTCCGCACCGACGGAACGCTCGGCGGCTACATCGGCGGTCCCGCCGCCAAGATCGCCCTTCTCAACCTGGAGCAGGCAGCATGAGTGACCTGTGGATGGACCGGGTCGAATCCGGTGACTGGAACGCCATCACCAATGAGGTCAACGAATACGGCGGCGCATTGCTGCCGAGGTTGCTGACCGACGCCGAGACAGCGAAGTTCCGGTCGATGTACGCACGGGACGAACCGTTCCGCAGCACGGTCGACATGGGCCGGCATCGGTTCGGCGAGGGCCAGTACAAATACTTCGACGCCCCGTACCCGGAGCCGATCGAGCGGCTCAAGCAGGCACTGTATCCGAGGCTGCTCCCCATCGCGCGCGACTGGTGGAACAAGCTCGGCCGGCCCGCGCCCTGGCCGGACACCCTGGACGAGTGGCTCTCGATGTGTCACGAGGCAGGACAGACGAAGTCGACCGCGATTCTGCTCAAGTACGGCGAGAAGGATTGGAACGCCCTCCACCGCGACCTCTACGGAGACCTCGTCTTCCCGCTCCAGGTCGTCATCAACCTCAACAGTCCCGGTGTCGACCACACCGGCGGCGAGTTCCTCCTGCTGGAGCAGCGGCCGAGGGCGCAGTCCCGCGGCACCGCCACGCTGCTGCCGCACGGGCACGGCTATGTGTTCACGACCCGCGACCGGCCGGTCGAGTCGGCTCGTGGCTGGTCGGCCGCGCCGGTCCGTCACGGCGTCTCGGCGATTCGCACCGGCTCTCGACACACCCTGGCACTCGTCTTCCACGACGCGGCCTGACCATGGCCTACACGCTCGTCGGCCCCGACGGGAAGGCCTGTCCGTCAGCCGTACCCGGCACGTTGGGCGGACACCGCGCGACCAAGATCTACGGCCGCCTTGACTGCCCGTCGGCACTGCGCGCGGTGGCTCGGGGCGGTTATGTCAAGAACCGTGTCTTCTTCGCCGACGAGGCCACAGCGATCGCGGCCGGCTACCGCCCCTGCGGCGTATGCCTTCCCTCAAGGTACGAGGCGTGGAAGTCAACTCCGACCTGACGGTGGGCTCCTCTCGCGGGTCAGTTGCCTCTCACGCAGAACTCGTTGCCGTCGGGATCGGCGAGCATCACGGTGCCGTCGTCACCGACCTCGAGTCTCGTGGCGCCGAGGGAGACCAGCCGGTCGACGGCCGCCTGCTGGTCGCCGCCGGCCGGGGCGAGGTCGAAGCGCTGCCGGTTCCGACCCTCTTTCGGGGCCACGGGCGGGCCTCCCCAGGCGACCTTCGTGCCGCCGTACGGTGACTGGATCGCGGTTTCCTGGTTTTGGTCCCACACCAGGGGCCAGTCGAGCGCTTCGCTCCAGAAGAGGCCGACGTCTCGGGTGCCGTCGCAGGCGAGCTCACCGAGAAAGCCGCACCCGGCGAGGAAGGCGTTGCCGGGCTCGATCACGCAGAACTCGTTGCCCTCGGGGTCGGCCAAGACGATGTGCCCCTCTTCGGGGCGCTGCCCGACGTCGTGGTGGCTGGCGCCGAGCCCGAGCGCCGTCGCCACGACCTGCTGCTGGTCGGCCGGGCTGGCGCTGGTCAGGTGAAGGTGCAGGCGGTCGAGGCCCGTCTTCTCGGAGTCGCTCGCGACGAACCGGAGGCCGACCTGGGTATCCCCGCCGGGCAGGAGCAGACCGCCGGCGTCGTCGACGATCTCCCGGCCAAGCATGCCGGCCCAGAACCGCGCCAGGCGCACTGCGTCGCGCGCATCGAAGGTCACCGCTGACAGTCGCGAAAGCATCACCGCACAGTAGACACAGCCCAGCAAGACAACAACCCGATTTGGTGGTATCGCGGGCGGCCCGGGCCAGCGGGCCCGGAGTAGACGGCATCCCGCCACACGTTCCGCGGCGCGCCGCAGCCGTCGCCTGCGTTCGCCGCTGGCGCTGGCCTCAACGAGGTACGGGCGTCACACCCCGCGGGGCAAGAGCGTACGGAAGGGCACCACCGCCGCGTCTTCGGAAGACCGCCTGAGCGCTACGTCGCTGCTTGACGATCTTCCGCAACGTGTGAAGACGGCCCAGTGCCAAGCGTTTCGCCTGATCACCGGGCCGTCTGATCTTGCGCGCCCGAAGGGACTCGAACCCCTAACCTTCTGTTACCGACCGTCACGGCTCGGCACTTGCCATCGCTGGTCAAAAGTTGGCGCTGACCTGCGAAGACCGCCCGAACTGGCGATCACCAATTGTCACTGCTTGTCATCGTCGGGCAGGGGTTTTCGGGGGGTAAACGGGGCCATGGCACGACCAACGACATCGGCGTCACCGGCATCGTCCTACTACTCACGTTCGCCCCCGTCACCGATGGGCATCTCCTGCGCCAGCAACGCAGGCCTCTCCCTAGCCCACGCCGTCTTCGTCATCAGCGTGTGCGCCGCTTTCGTGAAGGCGCGTTCGCTCGAACGGAGCGTCACTGTGATGACGTCTTCCGCAGGAGGCCGAAGAGCGTGCATGTGATCATTCGCCCGTACTGTCGTGCCCATCACGGAGCAAGGCGCGCTCCCGGTGACAGGTGGACAGCGATTCGGCCGGTCGCGCCACATGGCGCGCCCTTCAGCATGTTTCGTGGATGGCGAAGCAACTACGTCGGCGGATGCCTTGCCGGTCTATGCGGCGCGGAGGTGCGTGGCGACGATTTGGGGCTCCGGCTCGGCCGTAAGGCCTCTGATCGGGTGGAGCTCCGCTTGCCAAGCGATGTCACTCTCGAGTGCTTTGGCGATCCGCAGCAGTCGTTGCTGCGCGCGGTCGGGGACCCACCCGGGCACCCAGAGGTCAGCGGACGTCTTCGGCGGCGAGCAGAGCCGCCTGCTCGGGCTGAGTACTGGTAGCGGCCGCAGCCAGGCGCCACAACCCGATCGCTGTGCGCCGGGCGAGCGTTGGCGGGAGGTTACGTAGGTAGTCGTCGTCGAACGACTCCTCCACGGCGATGGCGGTCATCACCGCGTCGGTGAGCAACCTAGTTTGGTAGTCACGGTGTGCCCGAGTCGACTGGCCCGGCAGCCGCAACGACGTCGCGCGGACTCTCGCGGCAAGGCCAGGTGGTAGCCGTAACCGCAGAGGCATGACGGTGGAGCGGCCGGCGCGGGCGTCCAAGTTCATGCGCTGAGGCGTCGGGTAGCGCAGCACGGTGGCGATGTGGCTCAGCTGGTCCGGTTCGGACAACTGCTCCTGTCGGGCAACGTGCTCGGACAACAGCTGACGTATCGTCTCGTCGCGTGAACTATCCCGCCGCGCCGCGATCACCGCGAGCGCGTCGTGAGCGCACGCGGGCAGCCTGACGTTCGTCTCCTCCCGCTCGGCCACGCCCCATTGTGCGGCGCCGCCCGCAACCATGGTCAACCGATGGGATCATGCCGCCACTGCTCGACGCGCCGCCGGCAACGGCGCAGGCGCCGGGTCAACCGTTGGTCGCTGCTGTCCGCGCGGCGGCCGGCAGTACATCTTCGCCACCGCAGCCCGGGCCTCATCGTTTCCGCCGGCGCCGAGATGATCATCATGCTCAAGTCGGACGCGAGCAACGGCGTCGTCGAGGCCACCGGCTCCCTCGAACGCCACGACCTCAACGCCTTGATGCTGTATCACCTGGAAGGAGGCCCGGTGCCCTTCAAGCGCCGGACCGTCGAGCTCAGTCCGCGCGCGTCCGCTCATGGCCGCAGTCCAACCGCAATGAAACAAGTAGTCAGCCGATGACCGAGCGACTGCGCGGTCAGGGACCAGGAGTGTGCCCAGGTATGCGCGAACTCATCGCCCAGTGACAGCATGACCAAGTGGCTGAGGGAACGACGACGAAGTGGACGCCTTCGTATAAGCAGAGCCAGTCGGGCACGCGGGACCGACTGGTCCCGGACCATGCCGGTGAGGACGCAGCTGTCCGACGAGGGGAACGCACCCTGATCGCGTCCGCATCAGCGTGGGTGCAGGAGGCACTCCTCGCCTGGTCCGAGGACGACTTTAGGAAGGTCTCTGCGGCTGCCCCGCTCGGAGTCGAGCACCTCGGCAAGGCCGTGCTTTGGCGGACGGCGCCGACCCTGCTTGTGCCATTGAGCCGAGACGCGGAGCCGGTTCTGTTCGCGCTTGCTACCAAGCCAGACCTCGACGACCCGCGGCTGAAGACCATCGGGCTCTCCGGCGTTTTCGACCGTCTTCTGCGACTTCTGCCCGACTTCCCTATCGACGACAAGGCAATCAAGCGAATGGTCGGCGTCCGAAACGGCGCGATGCACGTCGGGACCTCCAGCACTTCAAGGAGGGTCCTGCTGGACTCGCTCGTGGTCTGCCGGGTGCTCCTCGAGCTCCTTGGACACGACCTTGGGGAGTTCTATGGAGAGCACCTGAATAGCGCACGAGAAATGATGGACAAGCAGCGCACGGAGATCGGTGATCGGGTTGCCGCCAAGCGCGCGAAGGCGGCCCGCGATCTCGCCGCTCTCCAAGAACGCATGGGCAGTCGATTTGACGGTTGGATCGATGACAAGGAGCTGGAGGCAGAGGAACTGTCGCCCAGCGACTTCGGTGCGGACCTGTGGGGAATGGAGCAGGAGTGTCCCGGGTGCGGTTGCCGCGGGCGACTGTTCGGCCGTGTCGAGGTCGACCCGCAGATCGAAGAACAACCGCCAGTTGACGAAACCACGCCGCCTGAGGCCTTTCTCGCTGGCTGGACCATCGAGTTTTATCCAGAGGCTTTCATGTGCTGCGTATGCGAGTTCATCCTCCACGGCCGGGAGGAGGTGACCGAAGCGAGCCTGCCCTCTGGCCGGCAGGAGATCACCGCGGATGATCTCGGCGTAGAGTTCGACCCGGCTGCCTACGCCGAGCAGCGCTACTCAAGATGGAACTGAGCTGGCACGGCTAACGCTGCCGCTGCGGCAGCAATCGGTGGCGCTGGGGTGATCGAGTACAGGCTCGAGCCCGACCTCGACGCGGTGGTTTCGCGACTCGAAATGCGTCCCCCGGGCGCACTGCGGCGCCGGAGTGACCCGAGCGGGTGAACCCGTCTGTCCATAGGAGAGGTAGAACGACAGGGCCGGCGGCGGCGACGGCTGGCACGTGGTGCAGCGACAGCATCGACGCTCGCGACGCCCATGCCATAAGCTCCGTCGCTCACCTCGACACTCGAGATCGCTCCCGCCTCGGCGCAGGTTCGAATCCCCAAAGGGCTGGAGCAGCGCCCCCGGACGTGGCCGGACTCCGTGAGAAGGTGCAGGTCAGCCGCCCGTTGCCGTCGAGCTTGTGCAGGCTCGAATCGAGGGCGGGTCACGCCAAGCATGGGAACGGGATCCGATCAACCCTGACCTTGTGCTCGTCACGGCGTCGTGGCGCTTGCCCAGCTAGTGCCCTGACCACAAACGTTCGCCGGGTTGGTTAGGCGGCCTTGGCTGTCGGGTGGCCCCAGCGGTGTTGGCGTTCGCTGCGTACGCGGGCGCGTTCGCGGCGTTGGGCGGCCAGAACGTCGGGGTGGCGGGCGTTGGCGTTGCGCCAGCGTAGGTATTGGTGCAGGTGGCGGCCGAGCGCGACGTGGTTTTGATGGTCGGATCCGGCGATCACGAAGGTGCGTAACGGCCCGAAATGGGCCTCGATTGGGTTGGCCCAGGAGGCGTAGGTCGGGGTGAAACAGAGCTCGACGTTGTTCCGGGCCGCCCACCGCCTGATCGCGGTGCCCTTGTGGGCGGACAAGTTGTCGAGGATGACGTAGATCGGGGCGCCGTCCGGCCGCTTCGCCCGGATCGATTTCAGAGCGGCGAGGGTGTTCCCGGCCGACTTCCGCTCGCGGATGACGCCCCACATGGTGTCCTCGCCGACCGAGTAGCAGCCGTGAAACTGCCGGACGCCGTGCAGCTTGTGATAGTTCGCCGGCAGCCGGTCCGGATGGTTCTTCGGCTGCCAGCCGGACCCTGCCTGCGGCCGGATCGTCAGCGGCCCGAACTCATCGAACGCGAACACCCGCTGCGGGAAGGTCTGCGTGACGTGCTCGATCCGGGCGAGCTTGGCCTCCCGCTGTGGGTCGTTCGATTCCTTCCATGTCTTGGTCCGCTGGAAGGTGATCTCGTGTTTGCGTAGCAGTTGCCGCAGCCGTTCACGGCCCACGAGCACGATCCGCTCGCCGTTGCCGGCGAGGTAGTCGGCAAGTTTGCGGATGCTCCAGCACGTGAACGGCTGCCCGAGTGTGGTCGGGCGAGTGTTGGCCGCCTGGACGACGAACGCTTCGTCGTCAGGACTGATCTGGCGGGGACGGCCACCCGCCCACCGAGGGTCCAGGCTGGCCATCCCCATCTCGTTGAACCGACCGATGACCTGCCGGATCGTGTCCTCGTCGGCCTGGACCAGGCGAGCGATCGCCGGGACCGTGTTACCACCGGCCGAAGCGAGCACGACCATCGCCCGGCGCAACCGCACTGTCGAGCCGGTCCCGCGGCGGACCAGGCGTTGCAGCTTCTGGCCTTCTTGGTCACTTAATCGGCGTACTCGAACAGGTTCTGCCACCCCGACAGCCTCGACCGACGACGGGTCCGCGTCGCGGACCCGCCCCGGTGTGTCACCCAACCCCGCCAACGTATGTGGTCAGGGCACTAGCGGTGGCCGCGTCCCAATCGACTGATGGGACCTGGACCGCACTCTTCGTCAGCACCCTCGACGGTGCCACGACGGCCGTAAGCGGGACCGCGGCGGCCTTGCGCTTCGGGCTTGGTGCGCCGCCGGGGGCACCCAAAACATCCCACCCGCCGACTCGGTCGGCGGCCTCTTCACGGTTGGCTATCGAGCAACGGGTCGTCTTGCCTGGTCGGCGCTGGTGATCTGGCGGTGTCGATCGACCTGACTGGCCCGGGCGGCCCAGCTATGAGTTGCGCGCGAAGCGAGGACGAACGTGGCGCAGCGTCAGCATCACTCTCCTGCCGGCATGGAGGTCGGTTCAGGAGCACGACGCCTCGGCGACCACAAGCGCAAGAATGATTCGCGCCGATGGCCCGGGGCAGTTGGCCAGCAGACCGCAGGCCCTGCGACTGGCAGGCCGCCCGCCGGGCCACAGACTCGGTATTCAGGCTCTGACGAGCGGCGCGGCGCCTTCCCCCGAGCACGGCCACGGTGGTGGCCGCCAGCAGATCCCTTGGCGTCGACGCTGCGATGTTGGGCGACCGCCACTCGAACGCGGGACCCATGGATTTTTTTAAAAGTATACAGTACTTAGACCTTGTATCGAAGATGCCAAATAAAAAAGGGCCTTCGACCTGCGTAAACGCAACCGTAAAACAGGAGGACTTGTCCTATGTGGACCCGGGACGCTCCTGGGATGCTCGTCTGTCGAAGACGGCGCCAGTCCGGTGGAGTGCCGGATAATCCAGAGGAGCTATTCAGGGTCGTTCGGCGTACAAGTCAAAACTTGATCACGGCGGTGCGGGCGGTGAAGGCGGCGGAGCAAACGGACGAGGGTCTTGGCCGCCGCCTCCTTGCCCGGAAGAGTCGGCCAGCGCGGAGGTTGGGGGCCGGCGATTACGGCGTCCGGCCGGTGGCGTCCGGGTGGTGGTGGCCCGAGCCTTCGACCCGACGCTGCGGCAGCTGACTGCGTTGAGGAGGTGTGCCTGGGAGCCGTGGAGCCGTGGAGAACGATCGACTGGACGCCGTTACTCTCCTGCCACGGCGCGCTGTCGGAGATGGCCGATGTTGTCCGCACGGAGAACACGACTGCAGCGGGGGCGTTTGCCCGCGTTGATGTCCTGGACGTATTTGGCGAGCCGCTGTGGGTACTTGCCGGACCAGCCGTGGGTGATCGCCCAAGCCTGCATCGCCTCGCCGTCCATCGGGATGCGAGCATCGGTCAGGGCGAGCAGTGTGCTCACGACCATGTCCTTCTCGAAGCCTGCCGAGATGGTGTTGTTGTGGTTGACCGTCAGGGTGAGGCTCGTCATCGCCTCGAGGACCACGGGTTCGAGTTCGGGTGTGAGGTTCTCCCACGCCGAGCCGTCACCGAGGACGACCGGGTGCGCGGCGGATACCGAGGGCCTGATCGCGTCCTGGTTCCAGGTGACAACGCATAACGCACGGATGCGGTTGCCGCTGTATTGCCTGATGACCGTCCGAACTGCTCACGCCCGACGACATCGCCGTCTGTGGGCGCTCACGCCGGCAGCCTCGATCGCGTTCAACACCGCCCAATCCCGGCGACCCGAACGCCTATGATGCGCTGCCGCCACGTGGACGGATGCTTGGCGACGTGAACAGCCACAGCGACGAGGCTGCTCGGCTCAATCAAGAGGTGATCGGCTCAGGTCCGCCTCTACGTCTACGGGCAGTGCCGGCAGGACCAGGCCCATATCGCTGATCGTCTTGCGATGCTCCCGTAGGTGGCCAAGATAGGCCGCTAGTTGGCCTAGGACGGCGCTTCGGAATGCCGTGCGGCGGGCAATGGACTCATCGGGCCATGGCCTATCGGGAAAGATATCCATGCGGTCGTCGTCCAGCTCCTTCAGACGGCGTGCTGCTTCCTGGTAGCTGCGAACGAGCAGGCGGTGCGCGTCGTAAAGCTTGATTGCGACGGTAGCGTCATTCCACTGCTGGAGATGGAACTGGTCGTGGTTGAGGGCTCGCGTGCCCATCAGCCATCCGCGGGTACGCCACGGCGACGCCGACAATTCGGGCAGAGGTTCGATATGCTCTGTCTGTCCGATTGGCGCAATCAACAGCACCGGGGGGACGTTCAGGGCTGCCGCCACGAGCAGGAGTTCGCCGACGCTGATGTAGTCGCGTCGCTGGTTTTCGAGATTCGTCAAGACTGTCGGCGGAATCCTCTGTCCGAGGTCTTCGGTGATGTCCGAAAGCTTCTGGGTCGTTAGCTTTCTTCGTCGCCGCCAGTAACGGATGTGTTGACCTACGGCCCGCGTGAACTCGGCGGTCCACAGCTCTTTGCCGCTACCGCTTGGACGCGATGATCGTGACGCGCCTGATCCTATGTCGTTACTGTCTGCATCGGGCGGCATGATCATATCCTAACCATGACCCCGCCGGGATTGTCTGTGCGGCATCCACACAAGGTCATCCGGTAATTTTGTGTCCGACCCGCAAGTTCACGGCAACGAACGGACGGCTACAGACGGAAGCAATGTTGCAGTGCGTGATTGCCGGGGCTAGAGTGGCCAGCGGGGCGGAAGGTCCTGGGCCCAGACGCGCGACGGCGCGGTGGAACCGGGTTCCACCGCGCCGTACTCACTTTTGACACAAGGCCCTCATCGAGAAAGCCATAGTCCGGCGGAGCGCCAACTCCGTCCGGGCGAGTCAGCCTGCACACTACGTCAGGTCGTAGCGGATGCCAAGGGGACGCTCCCGACATCCGCGACATCGCAGGCTATCAATTGGAGTTCTCGTGTGGGCCGGCCATGAAGGGCGGTCTACATGCCGGGTACCGGCGAGAACAACCACGGGCCAGCGTCGTTCTGGGCGGTGGATCTCCATGTCCACACGCCTGCGTCGCTGGATGTGCAGCAGCAACTGTCTAAGTACGGTGCGACTACCCCGGCCGAGGTAGTCGCCGCGGCCGTAGCCGCCGGTCTCGACGCGATCGCGGTGACGGATCACAACACAGCGCAATGGTGCGATCTCGTCCGAGAGGCCGCAGCCGGCGAGAAACTCGTCGTGCTCCCCGGTGTCGAGGTCAGCACCTGCGAGGGGCACCTGCTGGGGATCTGGGAGGAGTCGACGCCGTCGTCAACGATCGAGGACCTGCTCGCCTCGATCGGGATCACCCACGACAAGCGTAGCCAGCTCGATATCTGCGCCAGAAGCGGCTTCTTCGAGACGGCGCGGGCCATCGTTAACGCCGGCGGCATAGCGATCGCGGCGCACGTTGACAGGGAGAAGGGTCTTTTCAAGCAGCCTGTGAAGGCGTACATCAACGACTTCCTACGAGACCCAGTGCTCGCGGCAGTCGAAGTCGCCGACCTAGCGACCTCGGCAGAGGTCCGGCAGCGGACAGGTCGCCAGCGTGACCTGGCTTGCGTGCGTAGTTCTGACGTCACGCTGCCCGGGCAGAGCACCCACACTCTGGCTGGGATCGGCAGTCGCCGCACCTGGATCAAAGCATCCCGTCCCGACCTAGCCGGTCTTCGCCATGCGCTCGCGGACGCTCCGTTGCGAGTCCGTCTGGAACAACCGGAGGAGGCCAAGCATCCGGTCATCAGGTCGGTAAGAGTCACCGGGGGATTCCTGGACGGCCACCCGTTCGACTTCTCGCCAGACCTCAACTGCCTGCTCGGTGGGACGGGGGCCGGCAAGTCCCTGCTGATCGAGATCATCCGGTTCGCCCTCGACCAGCAGACCAACGGCAGCGACTTCCCCAGCGTTAGGGAAGAGGTCGACTCGCGTCTCGCCAAGGCGTTGGGCGACAACGCAACCGTGGAAGTGGTCGTTCAACGGGGCCAGGCCACGTACACGGTTCGTCGCGTCTACGTCAGCGGCTCCGCGCCAGCACCCGAAGTCGTCGGTGCTAAAGGGGAGGCAACCACACTGGACGACGGCCTGATCCCCGTTCGTGCGTTCTCTCAAGGTGAGGTGATCGAGTACGCGCGGAAACCGGTCGCACGCATGCAACTGATCGACGACGTCCTCGACCTTGCCGACCTCGACGCAGACAGGAGCCAGGTCTTGGACGGACTCCACCGCAACTCCACCGAGATCTCCCAGCTCCGTCAAGAGATCACGGATGTCGAACGTCAGCTCTCGGACTTGCCTGACACCACGAGGAAGCTGGAAGAACTCGCCAAGTTCTTCAGCGACGACATCGTCCAGCAACAGGCAAGGTGGAGTCGGGAGAAGGCTCGCCTCGGCAAGCTCGACAAGGTCCAGGATCTCATGGAACCGCCACAGGTCGGAAAGCCCACGGCGTTCCGCCACACCGCCGATAACGAAACCAACCAGGACCTGTGCGATCGCGCCTCGTCCGCCTACGAGCAACTCCACAGGAGCATCGACGACGCGAACTCTATGATCTCGAACGCCTATCAGAAGGCGAAAGTCGAACTCGGTAGTGCGGCCACCGAGTGGCGGCGCCGCCATGCCGATTTCGACATCAGGTTCAACACGCTACTGTTGAAAATCGACGGCGAAGGCAAGGGCCTTGCCGTCTTGAAGAAGCGGCTCGCAGAGCTCCAGAGCATCAAGACAACATTGGACGACGCCGCAGTGCGCCTCGATGAGCAACTCCAACCCGCTCTCGAGCAGGCCCGCGCCACCCGCGAGGAGCTGCTCACAGACCTGGTCCGGACACGTCGTGAACGCCGTGAGCGGCGCAAGGCCCGTATCGACGATCTCAATCGTCAGATGTCGGGCGTTGTCCGGATCAAACTCCGTGACGAGGCCGACCACTCCGAGTACCGCAGGCGCCTACTCGCCTTGGCGAAGAGATCCGGGATTCGGACCGACTTCCTCCGCGACCTTGCGGAGACGGCCAATCCGATCAAGCTCGTCAGATCCTACCTCGACGGTGACCCGGGCGAACCGGCTAAAGCGCTGGACCTCGAAGAGAAGAACGTCGAGCGGCTTTTCGACTGGATTACCGAGGATAATCGCGTCCTCGATCTGCTAGACCTCCAGACCATCGAACGCCCGGACACACTCTCAGTCGAGTTTCGCAAGTCGGAAGCGGGATACGAACCCATCGAGCAGTTGGCGCACGGCCAAAAGTGCACCGCCATCCTCATCATTGCGATGGCTGACGGGACGAATCCACTCATCGTCGACCAGCCCGAGGACGCGCTCCACGCCCCATGGATCGAAGAGCACCTGGTCGATCGGCTCCGGGCGCTGCGCGGCAGCCGCCAGTACATCTTCGCGACTCGAAGCCCAGGGCTCGTCATCTCCGCCGACGCAGAAATGATCACCACTCTCACCGCAGACTCCACCCGCGGTCGCGTCGAGGCCAGCGGATCCCTGGAACGCTATGACATGAACGCGCTAGCCCTCTACCACCTCGAAGGCGGCGCCTCACCGTTCAAGCGCCGCACCATGAAGCTAGCACCGTCCGTCGACTAACCCCCGTGGCGTCCGCCCGGCCGTTCCCCAGCCGGGCGGGCTGGCCCAACCAAGGAACGCCCACCACCTCCCGTGTGCCCCTGTATCTCCGGCGCCTAGATCGGAGCGAACTTGGCAAGGTGGACGCGACCGTCCCAGCTGTCCTGGGCGTGGACTTGCGTCACGGACCCAAATCGCTTCACCCGTGCTGGGTAGTTGGAGTAGGCGGTCGACCCAGACCCTTAGCGAGGTCCCGCCTATAGGTCGCGGTGTGGCGAAACCCAACCCACGCGATGGTCCAAATAGGAACGTGTGTTCGACACGCCCCACGGAACGGTTCGTATCGGCCTCATCGAGGCTTACGGTTGCTTACGGAGAGGGAACGATCATGACTGCGCTGGCTCCTAGCAAGATCAGGCCACGTGAGCTCGCGCGGCGACTCGACCTCTTGCTTGACCGTGACCTGACGACCGAGGACATCCTGGCCCATGGCGATCGGGCCGGCTTGCAGATATATCCGGCGACCAGCGTGCTCGGCGAGGCGCAGGTCATTCGGCTCTTGATCGCCGGAATGCCCGGCGTGGACCGCGAGCAGGTCGCGGCGCGCGTCATGTCCGGAGAGGGCTTGTCTGCCGAGGCCGGCCGCGGCGGCCGCGGACAGGCGGGATCTTGTCGATCAGCGGCAGGAGCTGGGTGACGTCGTTGCGGTTGCCGCCGGTAAGTGATGTACACAGGGGGATGCCGGCGCCCTCGGTCAGGACGTGGTGCTTCGAGCCCGCTCGGGCGCGGTCGACCGGGCTCGGACCGCTTTTGGGCCGCGTCTGGCGGCCCGCACATGCGAGGAGTCGATCACGGCACGGGACCAGTCCAGCTTCCCCGCCGCTTGCAGCTCAGCGAGGAGCAGCTCGTGCAGCTGCTGCCAGACCCCGGCCCGGTTCCACTCCTCGAGTCGCCGCCAGCAGGTCATCCCGGACCCGAACCCGAGCTCCTGGGCAGGAACTCCCACTGGATGCCGGTGTGCAGCACGAACAGGATCCCGCACAACACCTGCCGATCCGGGATCCGGTTGCGTCCCGGACGCCGAGGATCACGGGGCACAGGCCAGGGCAGCAACGGTTCCATCCGCTGCCACAACCCGTCAGGCACGATCCACGGCGGCTGCTCACCGCGCCTCACGGTCACACATCGTAGATCACCATCCACGAAGGATGGAATCCCATCGAGCGCTTTTGTTAGGAACTCTAAAGCCGGCACGTCAACCCGTCGCCGTCACACGAGCACGCGCGAACGAGGACTGCTACACGTGCAAGAACCGTATTGACTCTTTTAAGACAGCCTCGGCGCCGTCGATGTCAGCGAGCCGTGCGGCCAATGTCGCCATCGCGAGCCGTTCGGGAAGCGCCTGGCTGAACTTCAAGCCGTCGAGAGCCTTCTTGTTCACCTCCGGGAGAGACAGGCGCTGACTGGCATCCGCGGCAAGCGCCTTGAACTCTGCCGCAGTGAGGTCTCCGCGTAGCCGAATTTGCTGGTCGTCGAAACGCTGGATCGGGTCAACGACCTCGGACAAGGTGGAGGCGAGTGTGGCGTTCGCGCGGAAACCTGCCCAGGTCCACCATCGGAGGTCGTCGCCGCCACGGTCGCGCACGATGACGGTGCCGCCGGGGTGTATCAGAGAAGATCGGTCTTCTCGCTCTAGAGCAAGGCGGTCGCTGGCTCGCCGCGTGAGCTTTACCGGGGGGTCGGCGCCGAGGAGCACCTCCCGCATGGCGCGGCTCAGCTCGAAGCCGAGACCCGACCAGCCACCGGTCGTCCAGCGGGCCTTGCCGCCGCCGTCGGCGGGCTCGACGAAGCAACGCCGACGCCGCCAGTCGATGTAGGTCACCCGCCAGCTGCGTCCGTTGAGCAGCAGCCGGCGATCGCCCTGAATCTCCTCCGTGAGCAGCGCCGGGTCGATCCGGCCCAGCTCATCGCGGCCGACCAGCACGGTGAATTCGGGTGCGCCGGTGAAGACCGCGGTCATGGCCATGAAATGCCGGTGCCCGAATCGCCGTTCTGCCTCGGGCCCGATGAAGAGCATGCCGGTGTCGCTGTCGAGGTAGCCCTGGTCGATCAAGTAACGGAGGATCGGGTCGGCACTTCGGTCGAACGGGGCGAGCCCGTTCCACCACTGCGCCCAGGTCTGGTCGCCCGCACGGTGCTCCTGCAGGCAGAGCGCCAGCATCTGCTGGGCGGCGATATGCCGCGGTTCGGGCGGCGCGACAACAGGCTCCACCCAGCCACGGCCCCAGAGCAGCAACAGGGCTGCGGCTTCGAGCAGCGAGTCGCCGTCACGGGTGAGGAAGAGGCAGTTTCGGATGCTGCCAGGCCGTCGGCCCGTGCGCCCGAGGCGCTGTAGGAACGATGCCACCGTCGCGGGCGTGTCGATCTGGATGACGCGGTCGAGATCCCCGACGTCGATGCCGAGTTCCAGGGTGCTGGTGGAGACGATCACGCAGTCACGGGCTTCGGCAAACGCTTCCTCGGAGCGGCGCCGTTCATCGGCGGAGAGCGAAGCGTGCGACAGGAAGGTGGTGATGCCTCGGCCTCGCAAGAGACTGCCGAGTTCTTCGACCGCTTGCCTGGACTCGCAGAAGACCAGGCGCTTCTGCCCGGCGTGGAGAGTAGCGAGGATCGTAGCGGCGTTTTGGAGCGAGCCGACGTAGTCGAGCTCGATCTCTCCCGTCGGCGCCGCGGGAGCGACACCTCCAGGCCCGGCAACGAGCACATCTGGCGCGACAACGTGCGCCGGGCGGTTCCCCACGTTGGAACCCTGCAGCCAGGTCACCAGCCGACTCGGATTGCCCACGGTCGCCGACAGCCCGACCCGCTGGATCGGTCTTCCGACCAAATGGGTCAGCCGTTCGAGTACGGCTAAGAGGTGCCAGCCCCGGTCGTCGCCCGCGAAGGCATGAACCTCGTCCACCACCACGGCCCGCAAGCCGGCGAAGAACACCCGATGGTCGACATTCTGGCTGACCAACATCGATTCCAGGGATTCCGGCGTGGTCAACAACAGGTCGGGGCGGGCGGCCAGGATTGCCCGGCGTCGGGAAGCCGTGATGTCGCCGTGCCAGACCTCGGCCGTTCGGCCGATCCAGCCGGCATATCGGTCCAGCCGGGGCGCGAGGTTGTTGAGCAGGGCCTTCAACGGGCAGAGGTAGAGCACCGACGTGCCCGACCAGCTCTCGGCGACCATGCGGGACAACAGCGGAAACGCCGCCGCCTCGGTCTTGCCACCGGCGGTCGGCGCCAGCAGCAGGGCGTCATCGCCGGCCAGCAATGGCAGGACCGCGGCCTCCTGCAGCGGCCGCAGCCCAGGCCACTGCAACGAATTGACGATGTGGTGCAGCAGGACCGGGTGGAGATCGGCCGCCGGGGTGGTCACAGGTCGAGGGCGATCTCGTCGGCGCTCGCGGCGTTGCGTTCGACGTCGGTCATCTCGGCGGTGGACATCGTGGGCGCATAGTGCTGGCGCGGATCGAAGTCGGCGAACTGATCGACCCGATCGAGAACGTCGCTGACCAACTTCTTCAGGTAGAGGCGGGGCACGATGCCGACCTTGCCACCCAGCCCGCCGGCTACTGAGCGGGCCAGTTGATCGAGGTAAGTGTCGTCGACGAGATCCCGGACCCGCTCGGCGGCGGAGGATCCGTGGGCGTACAGGTCGCGGACCCGGCCGCCCAACTCGACCAGCGAGTCGACGGTGAAGCCGGGTAGCCGGATCTGCACCGCGCGCGGATTGTCAAACCGCGGTTCTGTGTCGAAGTCGACCGCGAGACGCTGTGCCAGCGGCGCCAGGCGTTGCACGCCCTGCTGCCCGTCGTAGAACGCGGGCGTGCCGGTGATGACCAGGTACAACCCGGGAAAGCGGCCTGAGTACACCTCGTCGATTAGTTGCCGCAGTGCGTTGAGCGCCTTGTCGCGAGCGTCGGAGCGCACTCGTTGTAGCGTCTCCACCTCGTCGAGGACGAGTAACAGCCCGGGGTGGCCGCTGTCGCGCAGCACCGCGAGCAGCCCTTGAAGGAAGCTGAGGGCGGCGAAATGATCGAGGTTTCCCCGGACGCCGCCCACGCGTCTCGCGGCCGCTGCCACGTGCGGCTGACCACCCAGCCAGGCCAGGACGGCGTCGGCGGTCGCCGCGTCGCCGGACTGACTGGCGGTCCGATAGCCCCGCAATGCGGCGGCGAAGGCCGGAGCGCTGCGGCTCACCTCGGCGAGCCGTTGGTCCAGCAGGACGCCGACGGCACGGTCGAGAGCCTCGGCGTCGTCGGTGGCCACCTGCCCGGCGGCCAGCACATCCTCTTCGAGGGCGTAGAACCAGCCGTCGACGACCGGTCGCAGCGCACTAGGCGGAAACGTCGTGGTGGTCAGCCGCTCGGTGAGTCTGCGGTAGACCGTTTCCAGCCGATGCAGCGGTGTCTCGTTCTCCGAGATCTGCACCTCGGCCGTGGCCAGGTTGGCGCGCTTGGCGCGCTCGGCGATCCAGCGCACGAAGAACGTCTTGCCGGAGCCGTATTCGCCACGGACGGCTTTGAACACCGAACCGTTGGCGGCCACCGCCTCGAGGTCCTCGTCGATGGCCCGCTGGAACCGGTCCAGACCAACGGCGAGCAGGTCAAGACCGGCTGAGGGTACAGCCCCTCGGCGCAGCGCGTCGATGACCTCACGGCGTCGCAGCGGGCTGACAGCGGTCACGACGGCTCCCCGGAAAGCCCGAACTGCTCGGTCAGCAGTCGCACGTCGAGCCGCACGGTCCGCCCTTCGTCGATCAGTGTCAATACCGGGAAGTTGTCGACGTTGAAGATGCGCTGCAACGTGCTGACGAAACCGGTCGCCCGGGCGGGGATCTCGCCGGCGCGCTCGGCGAGGACGGCCGCCGGCAGCAGGCCCTTGGCCTCGACCAGCGCGCGCAGCGCGGCCTCGACTTTCTTGGCATCGAGCCGCCGTGGCGTCAAGGCGTGTTGGGCGGCGAACAAGTCGCTTCCCTTCAACTGGTCGACCAGGTCGGGACGCTCTGCACGCGTCGCGGGTTTCGACGGTGCCGCTGGGATGTCGAACAACCCCTCGCTGGCCTCGACCGAAGGCTTGCGCCGAGGCTTCGGGGCCGGGGACGGCGGTCCGGGCACCACTGTGGCCGGAGCGACCGCCGACTCCCACCACTGCGGTTTACGAACCTCGACGGCAGACCAGCCGGTTGGTACGTCGGTCACATGGGGCAGGAGGAAGGCCAGCATCGGGATGGTGATCTCCGCCAGCGAGGCTCCGCCGTGGTAGCCGGCTCTGCTGGCCCGATAACGCAGGAGCGGGTCCCAGATGGCGATGATCCGGCTGTCGGGGGCGACGACCCGGGGACCGGCCAACTCGACCTCTCCGGGACCGGCCGGGCCGGTACCGATTCGGTGCCGGGCGGAGGCCGCGTCGGACGCCCGCACATGTTCACCGCCGCGTTCCAGAACGTGCCCGTGGTCGCTGGTGATGATGACGGCACGACCGGAAGACCGGGCGAGGTCAAGCAGGCTACGTAGGAAACCGACATCGCCGAGCTGCCATCCGGCTTCGCTGCCTTCCCGGCCATGGCTGAGCGACTCGTCCACCGTGTTGATCACTACGGCGACCAGATGGCCGGAGTCCGCCACCGCCTCCGCCAGGTCGCCGGCGAACACCTCGCCGGCCCCGCCACGTGCCGGTCCCTTGTGGAATATACGGGCGTCCTTGCCCCACCGACCGTCGGCGAAGAAGCGCTTCTCGTTGTCCTGGGTGCCACTGCGTAGCGCGCCCGCGAACAGCGAGGTCCGGGAGACTGCGGTCAGCGTGGGGAGAGCGGCGACCACGCCGCGTCGCCGCCCGACCCCGGAACCGGCGAGCGGGTCGTACTCGACCCAGTGCTGCGACAGCTCGTCAGCCAACTGGGTGGCGACGGCCGCGCTCATGCCGTCGAGCACGACGAGAAGCACCCGTCGATCGGCCTTGAGCAAAGGCTCTACGACCCGCGGGAGCACGTTCTCCACGGTGAGCAGACCGCCGTCGTTGCCGGGCCCCGCGGTGGCCCAAGCCCGCAGCCGGTTCGCGAATACCCGGTCGAGTTCCCGGCGGCGTTGCTGTGCCCGCTGGTAGATCTCGCGGAACGCCGCCTGCAGGGCGGGGTGTGCGTCGTCACCGGCCCAGACGTGCTCGACTGCCACGTCCACCCAGCCCCAGTCGGCGATCTGCCGGTCCACGCCGTCGGCCACGCTGGCAGGCGGTTGGACGTCTTCGCCGAGCCAGCGGACGAGCCGCTCGGCCATCTCGATCCGCCGGACTCGCTCGGCCTCCGCCGCGGCTAGCTCGTGTACTTTCAGGCGGTCGACCGCGGTTCCGAGCGCTGGGTCGCCTGGGTTGGACAGGGCTGCCAGCAACGCGTCGGCGGCGGCGCCAATCCGGCGGATGAACCCGGTGCGCAGAATGGGGCTGTCGCCGGCGCTGCCGACCGCGCCGAACTTGATGAGCAGTTCCTCCGCTCGGTCCAGCACGGCGTGCCCGTGGCGCCGGGCGTCCTGATCCGACAACATCCCGCGGACCACCTCGATGGCGGCGTCACCGAAACCGGTGACGGTGGCGTCGTCGTCGAGTGTGCCGAAATACTGGTCGATGCGGCCGCGGGCCCGCACCGCATCGTTGTCGCCCATACCCCAGACCGCATGGCAGACGAGCCCGAGCGGCAAGGCGTCATCGCCATGGCCGGCGTTCACGAGTGCGAAGAGCGCTCGCGCGGGAGTTCCATACTGGTCGGTCAACCACCGCACAAGCCCGTCGCGCTCGGCGGCCCGCAGCAACGCGAACGCCTCGACCGCGCCGGGCTCGGCACTCCACCGTAGCAGAGCCTCGACGTCGAGGGCATCCGGACCACCACCGAACCGGTCCAGACCGAGGCGTACGGCGGCCAGGTGCCGCAACGCGACATCGAGGGTGAGCACCGGCGTGGTGAGCTTCGGCCATCCGGTGGGAGGCATAGCGTCGACGAGTGCCTCGCCGGCCCATGACTCCTGCTCCAGGGCGCTGTCGGGTTGCCGGGCTCCGAAGGCGTCCACGACCAGATCCCACGGCTCGACGGCGATGACGCGATGCCGGAAGATCCGGCTCCGCACACCGTCACCCAGGGTCGACTCGGCAAGGTCGGTGAGCAGGATCAACACCTCGTCCGGCCGGTCGGCGACCAGCTGATCCCAAACCGCGAGTGGAGACCCACATGCGACGACACGGGCGGTACGGCCATCGGGCAGCAGGATCGTGGAGGTGTGTGGCCATACCGGCTCTGCCCGTAGCAGCAACACTGGGTAGTCGCCGCCGTTACGGTGACGCTCGAGCTGTTGTGCGACCTTCTGGCGCAGGGCGATCGGGTTGATCCGCGGAGCCCGGCCCGGCGCGGTTGCCTGAATCACGGAACGATTCTCCAGGTCACCTCGATGGTGCGGGCGCGGTGTTCGGCTGCGAAGGCCCGCACCTGTTTCAATGCCTCTTCGACGTCGGCGGCAGCCACGGTGACCTCTCCAGTGGGCAAACCCGGCGGAGGCGGCGGTGGCGGTGGCGGTGGCGGCAGAACGGGGGGTTTGCGAGTGGCGCGGCGTAGCAGTTCGGTGGCGGTGCCGCGCGCGCGATCCAGGACCGGAGCCAGTGCCGTTGTCAGCTCATCAGCGTGGGCGGCGGACCGGACCTCCGCGAGGATCCTCGCCGCTTCGATGGCATGTGGGTCTGGCAGGCCAGCGATGATCTCGAAGGTGTCCCAGGGCGCCCGGGCCAACGCATCGGCCACCTGGCCTGCGCTCTTGACGCTGCGCCCGGTGCGGTCGGCTGGACCACCGAGATCGGCCTGCGCCAGCCGCTCGATGACGTCCACTGCCGGTAGCCGCTCCTCCAGCGCACCGAGCAAAGCGGCTGCGGCACGCGCTGTCGCCAGACGTCCGGTGCCGTCTTCAGGGTCAATCTCGAGCCACTTCGCATGCTGATCGAGGCGTGCGACAAGATCGTCGGCGACCGCGCGGTACTGTGCGGCCTGCCGGGCCAGATCCCGACCGAAAATCGTCATCAATCGGCCCCGCCGCAACGCTGCCGGCCGGAAGCCGAATATCGCGGCAGAGCGGGTCTGGGCCTCATCCCACGCCTCTGGGCTGGGGAGCCGCTGCTCGCGCAGCGTGTAGTCGGCGTTGATGCGTCCGGGCTCGGGTGGTGGCGTCGCCTCGCCGCCGTGCAGGAAGAACGCCCGGTCGGTCTGCTCGGCGAAGGTCGCCACGACGAGCTGGGCCACGATCGGGTCGAGGCCTCGCGGACTCGGGTCGTCGATCCAACGCAGCAGATCCCCGACCCGGATCTCACCCCGGATGCTCTCGCTGGCTGCCTTTTGCTGGAAGTGCTGCGGCCACCGTCCTTCGATGACGAACGCCGCCTCGTGCATGGTCCCGAGTTCCAGCGGGTTGGCGATGCGGCGCATGACCTGCCGGTGCGGGCGATCCACCTCGGCTCGTCCCTCGGATGATTCGACAGCTCGGCGCACGTAGTCGAGCACCACCTTGACGTCGGCCGCACGAACGACGTCGCCCTTGCGGTCGGGGTCGAAGTCGGGGTGGGCCGGGTACTGCTGGGTGAGCATCTGGTCGCCGAGGCTGCGCAGCGCGTCAGCGAAAGCGGCCCCGATCGGCAGCTTCGGTTCCAGGACCCGGGTCAGTGAGTGCAGGTGATCGTCGAACCCGAGCCGGACATCGGTCGGCTGCTTAGCGGCCAGTCCGTACGCCTGGCGGAGTACGTTCTGCATCTTGGTGAGCAACGCGCTGCGCTGATTGGTCAACGCGGCGTGCGCGCGCCGCCGGTCGTCAGGGTTGAGGTGCTCGGCGTGACTGTCGAATCGCTGGCCTTCGAGCAACTTGTCGATGATCACAAGCTTGCCCAGCTCGTTCAGGCGTTCCACGGTCAGCGCGGCCGGGATCCAGCACACCGTACGCGCGGTCGTCCGGCTGAGCAGATCCTGCACTCGCTGCCGGTCGTCGGCGGGGCCGTGACTGCCGTCGTCGAACGGGTAGTCAACGATGACTCGCCAGTTGGACGGATCGTCGGGGTGGAACGACTCATCCCGGATGTCGTTCGCATCACGGACGTTGCCGTAGACGAGCTCGACGGTCCGACGGCTACCGCGCCAGGTGAGGCCGGCCTCGGTGAAGAAGGAGTCGTTCCACGGCACACTGAGCTGCTGCCACAGCAGGCGCTGGACGATGTGCTTGCGCGCGCCGTCGTTGTCGTAGTGCTTTGCGGTGGCCAGCACGCTGCCCACGTCCACGCCGACCAGTTCCAGCGCGACCACCGGGTCGTCGCCCTCACTGATCCGGATCTCGGGGAACTCACCTGCCCAGTCCCCGAGTTTGCGGGCCACCTGGGCGACCTCGCCGCCTGGAATAGGGCTGGTGATGCTGCCATGGTTCAGGGCCGAAAGCCGCCGCGCGGTGAGGTTTCGCAGGGCCGGCACGCTGGGTGCCAGCGCTCCTAGCAGCATCGTCTTGACGAGCCGGTCGTCCCCGGTGAAAGCGCGCACCCGGCCGGCCACATCGCTTGGCTGCACGGCGCCACGGCGGGCCGCGTCGAGCTCGTCCTCGGTCAGTCCGTACTGGCCGAGCAGGTATGGCCGGATCTTGAGGGCGTAGAGCTTCTGGGCCATCTCGAACTCGGCCTTGAGCTTCTCGGTGAACGGCTGGTCACCGCCGGTGCTGATGACGTCGTAGAGGTCGCCGAGCGGCACGAGCTGTCCGAGGCGGAGCGTGTCCCGGCGGTCGACCAGCAGGTGACGCATCAACTTCAGCGCAGTGCGGGAACGCTGCAACGCGCTCGACACGTGTACGAGGGTGGAGAGGAAGGCCGGGCTGAACGGGTACGTCGACCGGAAGGCGTCGATGTCGGCGCCGCTGGCCGCATCGGTGCCGAGCAGGGTGTCGAAAACTTCTCGGCGCACCTTGGTGGTGGCGTCAAAGGCACGTGAGATCGCCGCCGCCGCCTCGTCGTTGACGGGCTTGAGGATCCGGCGGCGGGCGATCTCCGGCAGGTTGCGGTCCTCGAGCTGGATGACGTCGAACCGGCCGCTGGCCAGGTTGAGGGTGTCCTGGTAGCTTAGTTCGTTGGCACCGGTCACCTCCTCGCCGACGAGTTCGCGAAGGTCACGCTGCCGGGCGATGAAGCTGATCACGGGGATCGGCCGGCGGGTGTCGCCGCCTTCGACGAAGTTCGTGATCTTCTGGATTTCCCGGGAGACGAACTGCTGGTCGCCGATCGAGTTGGCCAGCCAGAGGATCAGCTCGTCGAGAAAGAGGATCAGTCCGTCGTAGCCGAGTTCCTTGGCGTGCCGGCTGATCTCGGTCAGGCCTGGGTCCAGCGAGATGAACGCTTCGGCGTCCTCGCGGGCGTTGCTGAAGAAGCCCTTGTTCCAGGTGGTCAGCAGGTCGTTGACCAACTTGCGTCGCAGGTCGTCGGAGTATGCCCCGGCGAACGCCTGATCCAGCAGCTCGCTGGTCCAGAACGACTCGGTCTCACCCCACTCGTCCTCGGCGTCGCCGCCGGGTAGCCCGTCGATGAACTGGGCGTCACCGATCCGCCGACGCAGGTCCGCAGACTGCTCCAGCAGGGCGTCGGTGCGGTGGACGGCCGGGATGGGCGCGTCCGAATGCAGGGCACGCACCCGGTCGACGTAGCCACCGAGAACCCGCTGCTCCAGCGAGCGGGCATCCAGCAGGTGGTACGGCACGAGCAGGAACCGCCGCCCGTCGAGCCAGATGCTGTGCTTGTTCAGCAGGGGCGCGAACTCGTCCCGGCCCCTGGCCACCTGTTCACCGCGCAGCAGCGCATGGAGCACCGCCATGAAGTGCGACTTACCGGAGCCGAAGGAGCCGTGCAAATAGGCGGCCTTGGAGGCATGTCCCTCGACCGCCGAGCGGATCAGGCCGAGCGCCTCGTCGAAGTTGACCAGCAGCCGCTCGGTGACCACGTATTCCTTGAGAGTGGCATCGGCGTCGGCGATGCTGTCGGCGAGCCTGAGCACGAAGTCGCTCGTGCTCGTGCGTTCCGGGATGTCGATGACCTCACGGAGCAGCGGCATGGCGCTCGGCTGTGACATGCCGCTTACCGTATATCTCGCTCACCGGGCGCGGTGCGACGCTCTGTCCGGGTGACCGATCGAACGAGCACCCCACCTCGCTGAAAGGTCGAGCCGGATCGGCTTCTGCCGACCCGGCTCTCCATCGTTCGGTCTGATTCGAGGCTTACGCCTTCGCCCGACGACCGCGGGCGGCCTTCTCCGGTCGCCAGGACATCATCGCCTCGTCGGTGAGTTGCAACCGACCGGCGGTCTCGGAGAGGAAGCCGGCGTAGATGTCGGCCGGCGACGCGCCCCAGGTCGGGTCGAACTCCCCGTGCCACTGCCGCACCCAGGGCAGAACTTCGCGCAGGCCCGCTAGCAGCGGCAGCAGGCGCCGGGTGTCCCAGCCGTCCTCTTGCTCGCGGGACACGATCAGGGTAGCCAGTGCCTGCGCCTGCTCGCGGTGGTCCCAGCCCGCCCGGCCGATCAGCAGCGACGGGTCGCCGGTGCGGCTGGCACCCGGGTAGGAGATGAACCGCTCCTTGGGCACATCCAGCTTGCCGCGGTGCCGCCAGTAGCTGGTCTTGAGGAAGTCCGCTGAGGCGTACTTAGGCGGTACCGGGATCTTCTTGCGGAACTCCCGCTTCGCCGCCTCGTCGGGCAGCGCGTCCTCCTGCCGCTGCAGGTCCCACACGTGCTCCCAGTCGGCCCGCTTGGCCAGTCCGGAGCCCTTGTAACGCAGCGCCGCCAGGTGGGGCACATGCTCGTCGGCTACCAGGTCGGCGATCACCTTGCCGAGGTCGTGACCTGGCGCGTAGAGGCCGGCCACGGCGAGGACGTCACCGTCGCGGCGTAGCTCGTCGGCGAGCTGCGCGGTGGTCAGCGGGCGCGGCTGCTCCAGTCCGTCGACGTGGTCGAACCACAGGTCGCGAACCTCGCACCGGTCCAGCAGCCAGTCCCGCAGCGCCTTGGCCTGCATCGCGTCCCAGCCCTCTGTGGCCCACCGTCGTTTGCACTCCGGCCGCTCGATCAGCGCGATGTTGCGATTGGACTCGATGACCGCGATCCGCCGCTCCACCACCGCCCGATACTCTTCCGACCAGTGCGCTGGCAGCTCGGTAATCGGCGTCGATGCGTGCCGCGCGAACCACTGACTCTGCATGCCTTCGTCCCGCATCTTGCGGGCGAGCACGATCTCGAAAGCCCGCTCCCCCAGCTTCAACTCCGGCACTGTGTCAACCGGAGAGGTGAACTCTTCGCCCAGCAACCCATAGAGCGAGTAGACCTGCCAGTCCAACTCCTCCTGTAGAGCAATCATCCGCGCACGCACGGACAGCCATTCAACGTGCGCTTCAAAAAGCTGCTCCCTGCTTGGCGTTTGCGAGGCCGCCACTACGTTAGGTGTAACCGTAGATAACTGCTGCGCCAAAGCATCGATCTCACCACTCAAGTCGAATGGAAATTCCGCCGGCAGCGGGAACTCCTGAAGCTTTGTTCCGGTAAGCTCGTAGGTGTCAAAGTACGGCTCACCAGTCACACGCGCGCCGAGGGCGTCTGTACTGTCTCCTCTGTTTTGGCTCACTTGCTTGATCCAGAAACATGCAACCGAACTGTTCAGCACACCAAGGAACCGGATGTAGTCGTCCGCCGCTGCGCCCTGCGGCAGCTTAATGATCGGTGCAGTGCGATTGAACGCCTTTGCATCCCGACTCAAAACGAAATGATTGTGCGTCGCGACGAAGGCGAACCCGATCGACCAAGCATGCGCTCGATCATCTCTCGGAATCTGATGCCATTCGAACCACGGTCGCCCCTCGTCGAAGTAAGTTCTCCGCGAGAATGTAGCGCGATTGCCCAGGTCTGTTCGGTAGGGCCACAAGCGCTTCTGATGCCTTGGCATAGCAGTCGCCGCAGCAAGTTGCCGATCAGCGTCGTAAGGATGAAACGCGTGTCCGCCGGTACGCGTGCTCCAGTCACGCTGTTCGTCTCCAGTCACGAGCCGCCTGTGGTATTGATCCTCCGTCGCGTCACGTATAAATACTGCATGGTCGGCGGTCATCGCTTCGTCGGCACCTACCACCCCATAGAAACCGATTCGATAGAGATGCGCACCAAGACGTTGCGGAGACGCGCCTTCGATGGCCTTAAGCATGTCTCCCGCTCCGCCACCACTCAGGCTCCACGGGAATCGTTCCAAGTTGAGACGAGGCGTATCGGCCACGGTCACCCACTGACTCTCAGTGCCTGGGAGACCAACCTGGTCCACTATTGCGCGCCAGACAAGACCTTCACCGGGATTGGCGGGCGCACCCGGCTCACCTCGGATACCTAGAACCGTCCGGACCACGCCAGAACGAGAACGGTTAGTGTTGCGACCCACCAAAATTACGGTTGGGGTCCCGTGGCCGGGAATGTACGCTCCCGAGGTGTCAATAACGTAAGTGAGATCGACGTCGACTGCGAATAACTTTTCGATCATCTTCTTGCCGAACTCGCGCTTCATGAACGAGTTTGCGGTGATCTGTCCGACGAGTCCAGCGTCCTTGCCCTCACCATCACCCTGTTTCGCGAGCTGGAAGAATCGCTGCGCGAACGGCACCGACAGGGCGTACTTGCCCGAGCAGGCGTCGTACATCTCGCGGTACGCCTCGTTAAGGCCCTTGTCCTTGACCGTGATGTAGGGCGGGTTTCCTACCACGACGTGGTACCGGCCAGGGCTCAGGATTCCCGGGTGTTGCTGCACGTCCTCGGTCGCGTATGCGAAATCCGTCATCGAGTCGTCGCCGAACAGCATGGCCTGGCGCCGCTTGATCAGCGAGTCGCCGACGGCGAGGTTCATCGGGAAGAGATAGCCGGCTGAGTCCGAGAGAGTCTTAACGTCGCAGGCCCGCAGCGCAGCGACCAGCAGGCGGAAACGGGCGATCGCGACCGCGAACGGGTTGATGTCGACGCCGTGCACTGCGTCCAGCGCCAGCCGGACCCGGTCGTGCGTGTCCCTGTTGGGCGCGTGCTGCTCCCATTCCTTCAGCAGACGATGGAATGCGCCCAGCACGAAGTGCCCTGACCCGCAGGTCGGGTCAATCATCTTCACCTGATCATGGCCGAACTCGTCGATCGCCGGGGTCAGGGTAAGGTCGAGGATGAACTCCTCGACGAACTCCGGCGTCTGTAGCAACGCGTAGGTCTTGCGGGCTGCCTCCGACAGGTCCTGGTAAAGGTCGCCAAGGAAGCGGGTGTCCCACAACTCGTCACTGAAGCTGTGCACCAGGTTGCCCTGCTCGCCGCGACGACGCCAGAAGCTGATCAGCTCCTTGGCCGCGTCGTGCGACAGCGGGATCTGGTAGAGCGGGTTGTGCCGCTCGTCGAAGAGTGACTTACCGGCCTGACTGCTCCCGATCGCGCCGAGACTCTGGTGCAGCCAGTCTCGCAGCGTCTTGTCGGGCTGATCGCGGAAGAACTGGGTCTCAGCCTCCTCGGCGAGCACCAGCCGGTCTCCCGGCCCAGCCAAGTAGGGGTCCGGCAGCAGCCCGTTGTCCTCACAGAAGCGCACGAAGACGGTGCCAAGGACCCACGCCACCGCGGCCTGGGTCACCCGCTCGTCGCGCCAGGTCGTCCATGTGGCGGCGGTACGTCCAACCTTGAAGGCGCGGTCGTACTCACCGCGCAGCCGGAGGCGTACCTTCTCGACCGACTCGACCTGCTCCCGCAGGTCTTTTTCCAGGTTCTTGACCTGCTTCTGCAGATCACTCAAGAGCAGTTTCCGGTCGATCACCCGCTGACTTTAGCCCCCGGTCCGGCCCGCCAAGAGGTCCTCTCGGTCCAGATGTCCGCCGTTCGGTGGAAGGCGGCGTCTCTATGCTGGTCGGCGTGATGACCACGGTGACGACGCCGCAGCCGTCGACGACGCGAGGCTGCATACTCGGGCTGGTCCTCGGTGACGCCATCGGCGCCGCTGGCACGACGACACCGGCCACCGGGGCGTTGTGGGGCACGCCCGCCGGCCAACTCGCCTGCTTCACCCTCGAGGGCATCATCCGGGCGCACATACGCGACATCCACAAGGGTTGTCATCCCTGGACCGTGGTCTGGCATGCCTACACGCGTTGGGCTGCCATGCAGGAAATCCCCGGCATCAAGCGATGCAGCGACGAGGAGTGGCCAGACGGGTGGCTCGCTTCGGTGCCTGCGCTCGCCGCCCGGCGTGGCTCAGCGCCGGCCACCGTCGCGGCACTGCAAGCGCAGACGATGGGCACCATCGTGCAGCCGGTTAGCGGCAGTACCGGAGCTCATGGGTAGACCCGTACCCTTCCCGCCGGTTTGGTTGAGTGGTGGGACATGCCGGGTGGCTTCGCGGCCGAGATGGCTGCCACCAACTCACTGCGGCGAAGCAGTGACTGCAGCGGCCATCGGCGCGACGATCGTTTCCAACATCGCCAAGGGTCAGGTCATCGAGGACGCGGTTGAGCGAGCGAGACAGGCAGGACCAAGCGTCGTCAAACGCGAGAGCGACCACCTTCCGTTAGAGTCTGCTCTCTCCGCAGCGCGCTCCGCCCCGCGCCAATCGTCCGTGCTCACAAGCCTCGCGCCGGATGCCCGGGCGATGTCTGCCCTGGCTGGTGCCGTCTACGTAGCGCTTTCCTTCCCCGACCGCGAACAGCTGCGCGACGCACTCCTGTTCGCCGCAGCTACCGGCAGCGGACGTCACGTCGCCCCTGCGAGCGGCGCTCTTCTCGGCGTCGCACACGGGGCGGAGGGGCTTCCCGTCGACTGGGTGTCCCGCCTCGAACTAGCGTGGGTCGCCGACGTGTTGGCCCGCGACCTGATCACGGAGTTCGTCGACAGCCCGTCCGGCAACGGATACGATCCGGCCCCCGATCCAGGTTGGTGGCGCCGATACCCTGGCTGGTAGCTCATTCCCGGCGTCCAACGCCTTCGGCCAGCCTTTCGACAGCCACAGCGAGCCAACGGAAATCACCCGTCGGGCCGTCCAGACGTGAGTAGTCGTGCCAGGCGATCGGATAGTTGCCACCCAGTTCTCGCTGGTTAGCACCGAAGTAGCTGCCCTCCGCGCCCCAGCGCAGCGTGCCAGACAGCGTCTGGCCTTCATGGATACGGAAGGCCTGGTCACGGGTTACTCGAGAGCCGACCGCAGGATTCCAGAGCCTCCGGTCGTTACTCAGCATGATTGCGAAGCCGTTCAAGGCGCGGCCAGCCGCGCAGAATTTCTCCAGGCGGGCCATGTCGAACACGAAGTTCCGCCGGGCGAGGTCGTCGGCGGCATGCCCACGCAGGTGGAACGTCTCCTCGGTCAGCGGATCCGTGCCGGCCCACCTGGCTGTAAAGTACTTGAACTCGATCGCCGTCCGTCCATGAGGCCCGAAGCAGAATAGGTCGACGTACTCGCGTTCCTCCTGACGGACCTCGAGCCGGATGTTGAGCGAAGGCTCGATCTCATGCAGCACCCATGCGAACGCATGCTGGAAGTCGGCTTCCGAATGGAAAATGGGCCGTGCCGAACTCAGCTTCCCCATAACCGTACCGACGTCGACGACTCCTGCGATGAGCGACATCCGGCCATCCTGCCGCACTACGCGATGGCCGCGCTACGGTGCGCGTTCTCCACCCAGGCATCCGACAGAGAGATCCACTCGTTGTCACCGACTCGGACCACCGCGCCGTCGAGTTTGGGCAACAGCTCTGGGTCCTCCATCGGGCAGAGTAGCCAAAGGCCACCGCTCCCGCCACGGGCCGCGTCCGCCAGTTCGTACAACCGCTCCATCGCCCGATAACGCGCGAGCACCGCCGCATCGTGCAACAGGATCGGGGCGCTACCGCCCCGAAGCTCCTTGAGCAGCTCCGGGGTAACAACTTCCCATGCCTGCTCGACGTACTCGCCCAGCTTGATCGCTGGGCGGGTGCCGGCTTCGGCGATGTCAGCGTCGAGCACGGTGTCCCAGGTCGGTTTGGGGCGGGCGTCGACCAGGCGATGCAGCTCAGCGAGGAACCGGAAGGCCACGTTGACCGGCCGCGCGGAGAAGCGCCGGAGGAGTTCTTCGCGGGCCAAATCATATCGGGAAAGCCGTACGGTCAAAGCCCGGAATCCGCCGGCGGATGCCGCGCCAGTCAGACGCTCTTCGGCCCGCAACGCCGAAGCGAGAATGGGCGAGTCCGCGGTCCACCGAGTGGGCGCTGTCGACGCTGACGACCGGCGCCGCACGACGGTCATGGACGAGGACGCGGCGGTCCGCGGTGGGGCGACGTAGCGGTCACGGTCCCAGCGAAGCTCAAACCCGGCCTCGGCCAGCAGGCGGTCGAGGCGGGGGTGCCCGGGCAGCGGGGCCAGCTCCGGGAAGCGGGCCGCGACCCGGTCCGCGACCTGCGCCGCTGTGAGACCGCGGGGCTGGCCGGGAGGCCCGGCCGGCGGGAGTACACCGGCCTGGGACAGGCGCAGCGCCCGCACAGGGTCGAGATCGCGCGGATAGATCTCCAGGCGCGCGGTGGCGGCGGCATTCTCTGACGCCACCGCCCCGAGCAACACCCGCCGGCGTTCTTCGATGGCGTCGGCCGCGCCTCCCTGTGCATTGACGGCAGCAAATGTGCGGAGCACGGTGGCCGGGCTGGGCAGCACCTCGTTGCCTGCTAGGCGGTCGGCGACCTTGCCGAGCGCGTCGGCGTAGTCGAGCAGGGCGGGCGCGGCCGGAGTGTCGGGGGCGTCATCCTCCCCCGCCTCCAGAGCCACGAGCAACCGGTCGCCGTGGCGTCGCAGCAGGAGGCGAGGCTCGTCGGCGAGCGCGTCGATCTCGACGGCGGCTCGCACCGCGGCGAGCGCGACGGTATGGCGCAGCTGGTCGCCGGTGCGCATGGATCCGCGGCTGCTGAGCAGGGCGGCGGCGAGCTCGTCGATGCCTGCCACCCGACCACCGTCGCGCAACAGTTCGATCAGTTCGGCGCGGACGCTGGGCACCACCGGGATGTCGTTCCAGCGTTTACGTTGTTTGCCGAGGATTTGCGCTACCCGTCCCGGGGTGACGTTCAGCGCGGCGGCCACCTGGGGCTGTTGCGGCCACGGCGTCAGGCCGGGCAACGAACCGGTCTCGTCCGGGAGGCGCAACATCAGCCGGGTGCCCTCGACCTCGGTGGCGTTGCGGCCGTTCTTCGCCGGGATGAGCAGCGTGGCGATCGCGTCCAGGCCCACCCGGACCAGCTCGGCCTCGGCCGACGTAGCCGCGGTTTCGGTGGCCGCCTCCGCTGCGGCGCTCCGTCGAGCGTTCGGCGAGGTCGACAGGGTTTCCCGCTCACCTAGCCTTGCCCGCCACTCCTTGACCCGCCGTTGCAGCTCCTGCCGGGTCTTAGCGCCGAGGCCGGGCAGGTGGGCCAGCTTGTTCGACACGGCGAGCAGCTCACCGACCGTCGCGGCTTCCAGCCGGTGGGCGGCGGAGACCGCGCGGGGGGTCAACCCGGCCGCCTCTAGCGCAGTGGCCCGAGTCGCCTTGGCGGCGGCCTCTTCGCGAGCTGCCTCGGCGCCTTCGACGTCCGGCTCTTCCTGTGGCTCCGGGTGGTCGGTGCCGACCGGCGTGCTGGCGTCGGAACGCCGGAAGACCTGCTGCCATGCATCCCGCATGTCCTTGAGGGAGGAAAACCGGGCGCGGCCGTCGCGGTGGAGTGCGAGGTGGAAGAAATCGACTAGGCCATCACGGATCGCAGGGTCGAAAGCCTCGGCGGCGAGAACCGGCGGCCCCTCGGTGAGTTGGGGTTCGGTTGCGCCATCACCCCAGACCGGCAGCTCGCCAGAGGCCATCTCATGCAGGGTGACCGCCAAGGCGTACCACTCGGCGTGCTTGTCGTAGACCGGCCGGTTGACGCTGCCCAGGAACGGGTCCACGTATCGGGGCGTGCCCGCGGTGATCTCCTTTACCGACACACCGGCGAGCGAGAAGTCGAAGAGCACGAGTTGCCGGGTGCGGTTGGGGCGGATCCGAATGGCGATGTTGTCGGGCTTGATGTCTCGGTGATAGACGCCTTCGCCCTCCAGATAGTCGAGCGCGCCGAACAGGTAGTCGCTGTACGTTTCCAGCTCGTCGACGGTGAGGCGGCCGTCGTCGCGGAGTTTGCGGGCCAGCGTCGAGTCCCCGGCGTGTTCCAACACCACGATGGTGCGTTGAGCGATCCGCAATGGTTCCGGTCGGGCCAACCGGATTACCCGGGAGTCGGTCAATGGGCCCAGCACCCGGGCCTCATGGGCGAGCCGGCTGCCCTTCTCGTCGGATAGACCGACCTTGAGCACCTCCGCATGGCCTGTGCGGTCGTTGTCAGCCAAAAAGGCCCGGCACGTCGATCCGGTGCCGAGCCGCTTGCGAATGACCCACTCGCCGACGCGGTCGCCGGGACGTGCCTCCAGCGGGTCGGTCGGCTCAGGCTCAGCTGGTTCCGGATGCACGGAAGGCGGCGGAGCGGTCAGCTCGTCCTCGATGACCTCGAGCATCTCGAGAAACTCGGCGACGGTGGTCAGCCGCTGTCCAGGAACCGGTGCCGTGGCCGCCTGTACGAGCTCGTCCGCGAACGCGGAAATGGAGTCGGCGACCGAGGCGGCGCGGAGGCCGTTGTCACGGGCGAGGCGGGCCAGCAGCTCGGGCCGGTTCGCGGCCGGTGGCTGGCCGGTCAGAGTCAGGTAGGCCAAGGAACCCAGACCGAAGACGTCCATCGCGACCGGGTCCGGCCGGGGAGCGGTCATCTCCGGGGCGAGGTACGCCTCCGCCGACCGCTCGAGGTGGGACGCCGCGTGCGACGACAGTGCTACTGAGCCACCGCTGCCATCGCTTCCGGCCGCGGAGTCCGCTCCTCGCGTCGCCGCTTGCCAATCGCTGACTCGCAGCTGCGGAAGCAGCCATGCCTCCTCTTCGGTGCCGCCGCGCCGCTTCGCGCCGGGAGTGACGAGGACGCTACGCGCGGAGAGCGCCCGGTGATGGAGGTGACGGCGATGCGCGTACGCCACCGTCTCGGCCAACTGACGGATCATGGTGAGCCGTGCCGGTGCGTCCAGGCGATCGCCGTATTGGGCAATGTAGTGATCGAGCCGCATCGAACGCTGGTCGTAACGGAAGATGAGCGCCGGGCCGGCCTCATGTGACTCCATCGAGTCGACCTGAACGATGCCCGGGTGGTTGATGCCGTGCAGGACGTGCATCTCTCGCTTGGCTGCGCGCTCGATGCTTGCTCGTTCGGCCTGCACCGCGTTGCGCTCGACGAGGTAGATCCGCACCCGGCGGCGCTCACGCTCCAGGTCACGGTGCTTGGCCAGATGGTCCTGCCAGGTCGGGCCGACGTCGAACGGGCGGGTCTCCAGCTCCCACGATCCGATCTGGTAGTGCCGCCGGCTCCGCGCGACGCCCACTGTCGCGAGCAGTTCGGGAAGCGCGCGCGACATCTCAGGGGTGACTCGCTGTCGTTCGTCCTGCGGCGGGCGCTGCAACAGTGAGCCGATCGTCGGCAGCCGATTCGGACGGTTGCTGCCTACCGGCTCGGGTCCATAGACGCCGTGCAGGTGATGGTCGGAAAGCTCGACCTGCAGGCCAGGCTTCGACAAGAAAACGGACGCCTGGACGAAGGGGATACGCACGCGTGATCCCCTCCGCGCCGCAGCCGCGGTTTGCAGCAGCGACTTGAGCTTTTTCGCCTTGGCATCGGCCAGGTGCAGTGGATTGTCGAAGGTGCGGGTGGAGCTGGGGCCGTGCTGGATCCAGTTCGAACCGTTGGAGACAAGCCGTCCGTTCAGGCTCTTGATCTCGATGAGGTAGAGACCGCCCGGAGCAGCGACCAGGAGGTCGACCTCGTGGGGATGTCCGGTCTGTGCGGTAAAGGTGAAATTCGACCAGGCTCGGTAGGGCTCGGTGTCCGGCAACAACTGCTGTACGTACGCCAGCGCCTCACGCTCATGCGCGAACTGCGAGGGCGTGATCGTGGTCCACCGGCCTTCCTGCATGCCAGGATCCTAGGGCCAGCAGGCTCGGCGCACGCGGAGAGTGCAGGTGACAGTGACAGAGCTGAATCGCCGATCACGTCCCCCACGTTGCACGTCATATGCACGCCGAGCCGGCGGACGGGCAGGCGTCACCAATAGTTGGTCGACCTGGTAGCCGGGGAAGTCGAACGAGTGGCCTTCTGGCGGTTCCCGGTCTAATTCCGAGCACGCCTGGGACGCGTAGCGCTACACCATAAGACCGATTATGTGTACGTCGCTCGCTTCACAGGGTCGGCTCGCCCGCGTCAGCCGACGACCAACTCGGCGTGATGCACTGCCGGCTCCGCGGTCGAAGTGCCGACCGCCGGCGGGATGCGGAGGATCAGGATTCCCGGTCCCAGCGGTAGGTCAAGGTGGAGGCGGTGGCGCGCGTAGGCCTTCGCCTGGCGCCGCCGCGGCGAGTTCGGTCTCTCCTTCCGGTGAACCCGGCTTGCCCGGCGCGGCGAGGTCAAGTGCCGCTTCGACGGGACGGCCGGTCTGGCGGAGAAACGCGGTGACCGCAGTAGTCGGAGCGTCTGTCGCAGGTACACGGTGGGCGCAGAGTCGCTGATTGGTTGCAGCCGCCACACCTCTTGCTGGTGTGCATAACTTCGCATAGCCTGGTCGCGTGTCGACGGGAGGATCACGGTTGACTACGGAAGGTCCTCCGCTGCGGCCGCGGGAAGCCCTCGGCAAGGAGCTGCGGGCCTTGCGGCTGCGTGCTGGCTTGTCTGGCGAGCAGCTTGCCGAGCGGATCGGCACGTCGCAGTCGCGGGTCTCGCGGACGGAGACGGCCCGCTATCGTGCGGACCTGGACATGGTGCGGCGGTGGCTCGACGTGACCGGAGCCGACGAGGACACCAGGGCCCGGCTGCTCGATCTGGCCGATGACGCGTTGGTGGAGGTCGCGACCTACCGGTCGATCTTCCGTGGATCGCTCGCCGCTGAGCAGCAGGCGAGAATCCGTCAGGACGCGGCTGCAGCCCGGTTGCGGCATTTCCAGCCGTTCATGATCCCGGGCCCGCTGCACACCCCGACGTACGCGCGCGCCGCGCTTCATGCCGCACGCGTCGCTGACGAGGCCGACATCGATGAGGCGGTCGCGGCCAGGTTGCAGCGCGGTGCCCGGCTGCGGCGCGCAGGTGCGCCGAGCTACCACGTGGTCCTGACCGAGCTGGCGCTTCGGTGGCGACCGTTGGGCGCCACGCCCGACGACCGCGTTGAAGCCGTCGAAGCCGTTCTGGCTGCGGCACGCTCGCGGTCGATCACCGTGCAGGTGATCCCTGCCGAGACGCCGACGCGGCGCGCTGCGATGTGCGCGTTCCTCGTCACCGATTTCCCGGCGCGGTTGAACGAACCGACGATCGTGCAGGTCGAGCTCCCCGCGGTGGAGATGACCTTCAGCGGCGTCGAGGATGTACGCGCCTTCGAATCGGTCTGGGACCAGATGGTCGACGCGGCCCTGAGCCCGCAGGAGTCGACAACGTTCATCGCCGGACTCCTGCGCCGATAACCCCCGTTTGGAAGGAGCCCCGTGCCCAAGGACAAGCTCAACTCCCCGGACCTGGCCGACTTCGGCGCATTCCGCACGCCCAGCGGTCGTGTGTGGAACCTGACCGCGACACCGTTGTCGCCCGGCGGTGACCAGACGAACGACCAGGGATGCGTCGCCGTGGCACGCCACGCGAGCGGCTGGGTCGCCCTCGCCGACACGAAGACCGACCTGACCGCTCAGACGCCGCTCATGTTCCTGCCCGCCGAATGGGAGCAGTTCGTCACGGCCGTGCGTGAAGGCCGGGTCTGACGTCCCGTGACCACCACCCGCCCACAGACCGCGCTGCCCGCCCGGTGGCGGCGCGGACTGCGGGCGCTCGTCACCGCGACCGGCGTCTCGTCGGTCGGCGACGGCGCGTTCCTCGCCGCCGCGCCGCTGGCTGCCGCGGTGGTCACCCGCAACCCGACAGCGGTCGCTGTCGCCACGGCCGCGGAGTACCTTCCGTGGATCCTCGTCGCACCCTTCGCGGGCTACTTCGTCGACCGGTGGCCCAGACGGACCACGATGATCGTCGCCGATCTCCTCCGCGCCGTCCTCGTGGCCGTCCTGGCCACACTCCTCGCCACCGGACGGGCGTCCATACCCGCTATCGCGGTGTGTGCGTTCCTGATCGTGGCGGGAAACGTCTTCCACTCCGCCGCAGCCGAGGCGACCATCGCGGACCTGGCGGACCGTGACGAGAAGCTCCTGCACACCGTCAACGGACGCCAACAGTCGGCCCTCACCGGCGGACGGCAACTCGTCGGCCCACCACTGGGATCACTGTCCTTCAGCGTGGCGGGCTGGCTGCCGTTCGCGCTCGACGCCGTCTCCTTCGTCTTCTCGGCCGGGCTCCTCACAGCCGTGCCCGCGCGAAAGGCATCCCGGTCGAGCCCAGGCGGTGTCTGGCGTGCGCTCCGATCCAGCACCGCGTACCTCCTGCGGCACCGCAACCTTCGCACCCTGGCCGTGCTCACGGCGGTCGGGAACTTCAGCATCAACATGGTCCTGGGCATCCTCGTCCTCTACGCCACCGACCCCCACGGCCTCGGCATCACCCAGGCCGGCTATGGGCTGCTCCTGGTCGCGATGGCCGTCGGTGGCATCGCCGGCGGCTTCACCACGTCATGGGTGATCGGCCACCTCGGCAGCCGCACCACCATGATCGCCGGACTCGCCGCCCAGGGCGCCGCCTGGGCGTTGGTGGCGGCGACGACACAGCCGATCGTGGCCGGCGCCGCCCTCGCCCTCGGATTCGTCGGCGTCACACTCGTCTCCGTCGTCGTGATGACCAGCAGGCAGCAGCAGACCCCGCCGGAGCTGCTCGGCCAGGTGATCTCAGCCTTCCGGGTCGTGGGCAACGGCCCCGCCCCGCTCGGCGCGATCGCCGGCGGCGCCATCGCCTCGGCGCTCGGCCTTCGCGTCCCGATCTTCATCGCCGCTGCCGTGACCTTGCTCGCGGTGTTCCTCGTCCTTCGAGTCCGCGTCAGCAGCAACGACTAGAGCATCACAGGCTTGCCCGGCGTGCATAAAACCGCCTAGAATCAATTCAGTTTAATGCACCGATCGGGTGATTGATTGCCGGCGTCCGAGCCGTCAACTTGGCGGCGCCCTTGTGGCGGATCGCCGGTGCAACCTCCTATCGCTCGCACACGGAGAAGAGGGGTCAGCGATGGCGGAACCGAATGATCTGCTTCGGCGGGCTCGGCTCTCGAAGCCTTCCCCATCTGGGTCGGGGAGGCCGATGTCACGACAAGAGTTGGCAGACGCCGTCAACGCGCACCTATGGTCAACCTACGGGCAGGTCTTCAACGTGACCGACAACCAGATCAGCAAGCTCGAACGCGGCACCACCCGCTGGCCACATGCGCCAGCGCGGCGCGGCTTCCGTGAAGTGCTCGGCGTAGCCCGGGATGCAGACCTGGGGTTCTACAACCCCCGCAGCAACTCCGATGACGCCTACCTAGCGGCGCACGCGGACGACATGACGCCTGCGACCGCCGAGCCTGCGGCGGAGCCCAACCGGCCCGTGCCAGCGATCGTCGGCGGCAGCGGAGTCACCTTGAAGGTCGAAGCCACCGACACCGGAGGCGTCCGCGTGGTCATCGAGACCGGATCGGCTGGCACGCCCCCGCCTGGCCACGGTGAGAGTCAAGACGACGCGCAGGTGTACGCGCTCGCGCAAGCGCGATCTCCGCACATCGGACGTACAGCCTGACCCAGCCATCGCGTCGCGGCAGCGGAAGCCGGCAGACATGGCCGGAAGAAGCTCGATCCGCAACCCGCACCCAAGCCCTCTCATGCGCGCCCATCGCCCTTGACCGCGACATGCGATCTGGCCCTAACGTCGTGTTAGGTTGCGCCCTTTCTCGACTACGCCGAACCCCGCCACGGGTGTCCGCATCAACGACGGTCTTCGCGGTGGCGAAAGTTCACGCCAGCGATCGTCGGTGTCGAGGAGCTGGCGGACGAGGTCGTCGGCCTGGTCACGGGAATCGACGTCGTTCCACCAGTGTTTTGATGGTCCTCCACACCGACAGGCCATCAAACACGTGTCCGAATTGAAACTGGCACGCTAGGTAGCGGTGGTGGCCGTCCGGCGGCGTCCGTGGGCAGGTTGGCCGTACGCGTCCAGCCAGCCCCGACGCGCTGTCCACGGCTCTCACCTGGCTGTCCGGCCGCCGACGGGTCCGGCAACGGTAGCAGTGATCGCCGCTGGCGACGGGCGGCTCGATCCGTGACCGGGGTGCCAGGTGACGAGGCGACCGCCCGTCGCTGCGGCTCGAGGAGGCACAGCGTTGAACACAGCTCCGTGCAGCGCTGCGAAGGCCATGGCCACTTCTCGCGGATCTGTGATGGTGAACCGGCCTGCGTCCGTGGATGCGTGTTTAGTGTTCGCGGCCGAGGAGGATGTGGGGGTAGCCGCGGTTGATGATGTCGCCGAGTTCGATGTCGAGGTTGGTGATGAAGGTTTCGAGTTGCCGGGTGGCGTCGTTGATGGTGGTGGCTTCGCCTTTGTATTCGAATTCGACGTAGTCTCCGGCGTCTTCGACGTGGTCGAAGACGATTTCGACGTCGGGGAGTGTCCAGGTTTCGCGTGTTTTGTCGACGGTGACGAGTGGGGTGAAGTCGAGGGCTTCGAGGATGTGTTCGATCGCTTCGATGTCGGTGACGGTGGTTTCGTATTCGTCGGCGTGGGTTTTGGTGGTGGCGTCGATGGGGTGCCAGCGTTTGAAGTTGATGGAGCTTCCGCCGTCTTCTTGGGTGCGGATGCGGAGCCATTCGGAGATGGTGGCGGGGGCGAGGAAGTCGCGGTGGGGTGCGTTGTAGTAGGCGTCGACCTGGCGGGTTTGTGGGCTGGGTTTCGCGCCGAGTTGCTCCAGTTTGGCTTTGAGGGCGTGTGGGTTGGGGAGGGCGTACTTTTTCTCGACTTCGATGTATTTCACTGGCGGTTCAGGCCTTTCTGACGACAGGCGGTTGGAGGAGGTTGCGGATGTCGGTGAGTTCGTCGGTGGTGAGCGGCGGTCCGAGGCTGGTGATGGTGGTGTGGATTTGGTCAGCATCGCGGAAGCCGACGAGGACGGGCGAGTCGGGGGCGTGGTGGAGCGCGTAGCGCAGGGCGACGCGGGCGAGGTCGCCTGGCGATGACCCGAACCGTTCGCGGAGCGGGGCGAGGCGCTGCCGGAGGGCGGCGAGGGCGGCGGGTTGGAACAGGGGGTCGCGGGATCGGTGGTCGCCTTCGGTGAACCTTGGTCGGCTTTGGTGGGGTGGGGTGAGGAGGAGTCCTTGGGCGAGGGCTTGTTTGATGACGACGCCGACCCGGTGGTGGCGGGCGAGGGTGAAGATGTCGGTCTCGTCGGGCTGGTAGAGGGGGCTGAGCAGGTTGTAGCGGACGGTCAGGATGTCGGGGCGGATGGTGTGGAACAGGTGCAGGAACCGTGCCGCCTCCGCTCCCTGCGAGGTGGAGGTGGTGGCCCATTGTGCGGCGAAGGTGTGGGGGGCGCGGATGCCGATGGCGCGGATCTGTCCTCGGTCGCGGAGGTGGTGGATGACGTCGAGGGCGGGTTTCAGGTGCTGGTCGTGGGGGCCGAAGTCGGTGCTGTGGAGGTGGTAGATGTCGAGGTAGTCGGTGCCGAGGTTGTCGAGGGTGGTGGCGAACTGGTGCCGGATCTGCGCCGGGGTGTAGGGGTGGCGGCTGGTGCCGGCGAAGTAGCCCACCTTGCTTGAGACGGTGACCGTTGTCCGGTCGATGGTGGACAGGAGACGGCCGAGGAGGCGTTCGGAGCGGCCGAGTCCGTAGACGTCGGCGGTGTCGTAGAGGGTGACGCCGAGGTCGTGGGCGTGGTGCAGGCCGGCGAGTGCGGCGTCGGGGTCGACGCGGTCCCAGCCGATCGGCACGTTGTTGTTGGTGGCGGGGCCGCCGATGGTCCAACACCCGGCGCCGATCGCCGACACCTCGACACCGAGCCCGGCGAGGACCCGGCGGGGCAGGACAGTCATGGGCGTTGTCCTCCCAGGTCAGGTGCCGCACGGGTCGGCGGTGTTGATCAGCCGCCAGCCGGCCGGCGTGGTCCACTGCTGGTGTTCGCGGGTGAGCAGGGCGCGGTGGTCTGGGGTCAGGGCGGTGTGGACGTCGGGGATGGCGTGGTTCACCTCGTCCTGGAGCTGCTGGTGCAAATCGTCGGCGCGCGCGGCGCAGGCCGCTTCCAGGCGGTCAACGGCGACGGGTGCGGGCGGGATGCGGTCGAGGTCGTCGATCATGGCGGCGAGGAGCTGGTAGGCGCCGTGTTTGAGGATCCGGCGTAGCCGTCGGATGGTGTGGTACGCGGGCCCGTCGGTGATCTTCTCCAGGGATTTGAGGGTGTAGTCGAGGGCGAAGTTCCGGTCGATCCAGAGCTGGCCCCACCGGGCGAGAACGCCGATACGCCAGTCGGCGTAGCGAGCCTCGACGCGGCCCATCGCCGGGTCAGGTGGGCCGGCGAGGCCGGCGGCTTGGACGTGGCGGGTGTAGGCGGCGCCGGTGAGGCATTCCATGCCGACGAGCATGTAGCTGATCCCGGTGTAGAACGGCCGGCCGGTCGTGTGGGCGGCGACCCACGCCTCGTCCCGCACACCGTCCACGATCTGCGCGACGTCGGTGTCGGGTTGGGGGCGGATGAGCAGGTCGGTGCGGCCCTGGAACGCATACGTCGCCCGGAGCTCGGCTTCGGTCATGAGGTGGTCGAAGGTGATGTAGGTGAACCGGGGCGGCACACCCAGCGCGGTCAACGTCCGGATGGCCAGGGCGTTCTGGGCGCCGGTGGTCTCCTTGTTGAACCGTTCCAGGATCGACGTCACCCCCGACTCGACCCCGAACAAGCAACGACGCAGCCCGCGCTCCACCAGCCCGCGCCACATCCGTGCCCGGTCCAGATGCCATCCCCGGTCCTGGTCGGGACGGACGACCTGGTCAACTCGGCACGACGTCTCCCACGCGACCCCCTTCGCCGCGAGCAGGTCGGCGACCGCTAGGGCGCGTCCGGCGGGGTCGGGTCCGCGGCCGATAAACTCCTCGTCTACCAGATACAGCGTCCGCGACGTGCCCGGATGCTGGTCGAAGACAGCCCGGTACGCGTCGAGGATCCACGGCAGCACGGCCGGGGCCGCACCGGCCCATTGTCCTTTGTGGCCGCGTGGGCAGAACGAGCAGAAGTTGGTGCAGCCACGCGACGTCTCCAGCTGCGCCACCCCCTTACGCTCGAACGTGGCCCGGAGCAGGTCAAGCTCGGGC
>Ga0164243_10001338_pt1 | contig 41977 bp, 39 predicted proteins | sample OricompcompostOP_FD_108781 | JGI IMG/M metagenome (GOLD analysis project Ga0164243, IMG submission 108781) | Organic Plus compost microbial communities from Emeryville, California, USA - Original compost - Organic plus compost (OP) | ecosystem: Engineered > Solid waste > Mixed feedstock >... | reverse complement strand
CAGCGAGGCGTGGCCGGACTTTCCGATGATGATGTGATCGTGGACGGTGATGCCGAGTGGTTTGGCAACATCGACTATGGCGCGCGTCATCTGCACGTCGGCTGCCGACGGTGAGGGATCGCCTGAGGGGTGGTTGTGGACTATCCTACGGGTATATCTATCTATTTGATAAATATAACAATTTTTGAGTTCCATCGACTGGTGGGGGCGGGGCTGGGGAGCGACGTTTGATGCGCTATCGTGATCGTCACAATCGATCACCGGTGGGATCGGTGGGTTCCCTTCACGCACGGAACTGAATTTCATTCCCTTCGTCTCTCGTTTCAAACCCATCGATTCGGGGGCTCCTCCAGAGCCGTCCGCGAGGCGGCTCTAGCTAGCCCGTCAGCGTCGCGACGTCTGCTTCTGGGTGCGCTACCCTCGGTACCTCCGTCAAGGGCAGCGGTAGTTTTGCACGAAGGATACCCAGGTCACTCAGGTATTCGGGCCTGATACGAAGGAAGCTGAAGTATGGATCAGTCACCCGAGATTGGGCAACGGCTCACCGATAAATCCGAAGTGCCGGACGATATGACGATCCGAAACTGGATCGGCTCAGATGCTTTCGCACAATGGTCTGCCTTGCAGGACTGGATCACTGCCGGATACCCCGGAGTATTCACCCCGGACTGGATATACGGCGGCAAGAAGCACGGCTGGTCCCTGCGCTATAAGAAATCCAAGGCTTTCTGCACCTTGCTGCCTGAGTACCGCGCCTTCTCCGCGGTCATTGTACTGGGGGGAGCTGAGCGTGCGAAAGTGGAAGCACGGCGCGACACACTTAGTCCTCGGCTCAAGGATCTGTACGATGCTGCGGAAACCTATCACGACGGCAAATGGCTGAAGATCGGCGTTTCCTCACCGGACGATCTGCGCGATGTGACCGAGCTTCTGACGTTGAAACGCCCTCGCAGGGCCGCTGCCTGATCAGGGCCGACTTGCCACCGCGTCTGCAAGCAGTCGCCGATACCTGGTAGTCTGATAGCCTCTCCAACAGCGCCCCCGGGTCGTGGGATCGCCGGATGCTGCGCGCCCGCTTCACCGGTACATGGATCTCGAGAATACCGGTACGACTCTTCGGGCAAGATCGACAGATACAATCCCGGTGCCTATGCCGGCGGCCGGTGGGGTGGCGCCGCGCTGCGGATCGGCCTCGCCTACGGCGATGCGCCATCAGGCGGGCGGCCACACCTTCCAAATCGCCGGCCTGCCGGTGGCGCGCCACGTCGCCATCAGCGATGCTGGGCTATCCGATACCGCCCTTTCCGCCGCGATCCGACGTAGCATATGAGATTGGCCGCCTTGAGCGTGGCGATGTCCCGGCGCGCCGTTTTCAAGCTCACCGTCCAGGCCGCGGCAACCTCTCTGGCGTCGCACCGGCCTTCCGCGACTCGGCCTAGGAACCAACGTTGCCGCTCGTTGAGTTCTGAACGATCAGGGACATTTATAGGGTCGCGTTCAGGGACACGTTTAGGGTCATTTTTTCGCGTAGCTTTTGTCGGCCTGCGGCCAGCGGCTTCGCCGGCCGCGTAGGCTTCCCGGGCGCTCGTCAGCGAAATGCGATCAACCAGGTCGTTCCGTCGGTTTGCTGCTGGACCTTCGATCAGGCCGAGAAGGAAGGCCCTGATCACAGGCGAGGAAACGACAAGGCGTAGAAAATACACCGTATCTGGCCCGTGTTGCCCTGAGAGCCAATGCTTGATGGTCCTCTCGCTCGCCTCGGTCTGGCGCATGAGTTGTTTGACCGCGCGATGGCTGTCCCCATGCTCTTTACGCAGCAGCTCCGCGATGGTCCGTGCGTAGATTTCACGCCCACTGAGGACGCCTGTCCACAGGGGTAATTTCCTGCCCTTTTTCGGCAACATCTTCCGATTTCTCCGCAGTTATACTGGCTTCAATGCGGAGTGGCGGCAGATGCCTGCCGTGCGCTGCGGCGCTAGGTCGCCCGGGCCGCCGCGGTCGATTTCAGGAGGGCGTCATGTGATGAGCCGGGGACCTTCCGACGATAACCGGTCAGGGCAGTCTGAACGTCCGCTTCGGGCTGCCGAATACGTCCGCATGTCGACCGACCATCAAAAATACTCGACCGAAAACCAATCCGACGCGATCAAGCAATATGCTGAAGCACGCGGGATCGAGATCGTTCGGACTTATGCGGATGCCGGGAAAAGCGGCCTGAAGATTGAGGGGCGAGATGCACTCAGGCAGCTCATCGAGGACGTACAGGCTGGGAATACCGATTTCACTTTGGTGCTTGTCTATGATGTCAGCCGCTGGGGCCGCTTTCAGGACGCCGACGAGAGCGCCTATTACGAATATATCTGCCGTCGCGCCGGCATCGCCGTTGAGTATTGTGCCGAGCAATTCGACAATGACGGAAGCCCGATCTCGACCATCGTCAAGGGCGTCAAGCGTGCGATGGCCGGCGAATATAGCCGTGAGCTCTCAACCAAGGTGTTCGCGGGTCAGGGCCGACTGATCGAGAAGGGCTATCGCCAGGGAGGGCCGGCGGGCTTCGGCCTTCGGCGGACCCTGATCGACGAGCATGGCGTCATCAAGGGTCTTCTGGACCGCGGCGAGCACAAGAGCATCCAGACCGATCGGGTGATCCTGACCTTGGGCCCGGCGGAGGAAGTCGATCTGGTCCGCGACATCTACCGAGCCTTTGTCCATCAGGGATACAGCGAGCGGGAAATCGCGGACGATCTCAACGAACGGGGCGTTCGAACCGATCTCGGGCGCCCCTGGACCAGGGGAACGGTCCACCAGATTCTGATCAATGAGAAATATGTCGGCGACAACGTCTGGAATCGCCGTTCGTTCAAGCTCAAAAAGAAGCGCGTCCGGAATGACCCCGAGATGTGGATCAGGGCGCAGGATGCATTTCAAGCCGTCGTCGAGCGCGAACTGTTCGAGGCGGCCAGAACCATCATCAATGCGCGCTCGTTTCGCCTTAGCGACGAGGAGATGCTGCAATCGCTGAAGGCGCTCTATCAGCAGAAAGGTTTGCTGTCGGGTATCGTCATTGACGAATGCGATGGCCTGCCATCCAGCAGCGCCTATAGCTCCCGCTTCGGTAGCCTGCTTCGCGCCTATCGTCTCGTCGGGTTCACGCCGGACCGCGATTATCGCTACGTCGAAATCAACCGCGAACTGCGCAAGTTCCATCCCGACATCCTCCGTGAAGTGCTGGATGGGTTGCGGGCGACTGGCAGCGATGCCTGGCAGGATCTCCAGGCCGATCGAGTGATCGTCAACGACGAGTTCAGCCTTTCGGTGGTGGTGGCCCGGTGCTTCGAGACACCGACGGGGCTTTTGCGCTGGAATGTGCGCTTCGATACCTCGCTCGCCCCAGACATTACCATTGTCGCGCGTATGGACAGCGCCAATCGCGCGCCGCTCGACTATTACCTCTTCCCGCGCATCGACATGCTCTCGGAGAAGCTTCGGCTGGGCGAGGAAAATGCCCTGGGGCTCGACGCCTATCGCTTCGATGACCTCGATCTTCTCTATGACATCGCAACACCCATTCCCTTAGCGGAGGCCGCCTGATGCCTGCCGTTCGTCCAAACCGGATCGAAATGATCCCCATCTCCCGGATCACGGTCTTGAATCCACGCGCGCGCAATAAGCGCCAGCATCGGGAGATCGTGAACAACATCGAGGCCATTGGCCTGAAGCGGCCGATCACGGTGAGCCGCCGGGATGGGGCTAGCGGGCCACGATATGATCTCGTTTGCGGCGAAGGTCGGCTGGACGCCTACCAGATGTTGGGCCAGACCGAAATTCCGGCCGTGGTGATCGAGGCCAGCGAGAGCGAGTGCCTCGTGATGAGCTTGGTCGAAAATATCGCGCGGCGTACTCCGCGTCCAATCGACATCATGCGCGAAATCGGTGCTCTGCGGTCTCGCGGCTATAGCGATGCGACCATCGCCGAGAAGATCGGCGTTGGGGCTTCCTGGGTGAACATGATCGCCTCACTCCTCGAGCGGGGCGAGGAGCGGCTGGTGGCCGCGGTCGAAACCGGACTCATTCCGATCACCTTGGCCATGGAGATATCCAAGGCCGAGACGGAAGAGGCGCAGAATCTGCTCCTTGATGCCTATGAGACTGGGAAACTCAGGGGCAAGAAACTCGCCGCCGTCCGCCGCATGCTCGACATGCGGATGCGCAGTCAGCGCAAGGGAGGGCTGCCCGCCGGGCGTCTAGGCCGGAAGACCGGTAGCCGGCGAATGACGGCGGCCGACCTCATGCAGGTCTATCAGCGCGAGGCCGAAAAGCAGCGTCTCCTCGTCAAGAAGTCGGACTTCACCCAGATTCGGCTGCTGTTCGTTGTCGAGGCGCTGAAGGATCTGCTCGCCAATGACGGCTTCATCAATCTGCTGAAGGCCGAGGGGCTGGCGACCATGCCGCGGGCGCTCAGGGCGCGCGTATCGGGAGACGATCATGGCTGACCAACCGAAAGACCGGGAAGACGGCCGTATCCATCTCGCTTTCGACCGAGACTTCCTGACGATCCCCGTGGCGTCGATCGTACCGCTCAAGACGCTGCCCGATGGCGCCAGGGCAAGCCGGTCCTATTCGCAGGTTCTGAGCTCCATCAAGGCGGTCGGCCTGATCGAGGCTCCCGTCGTTATGGCGGATGCAAAGAATGCCGGAACCTGGTTCCTTCTGGATGGTCATCTGCGGCTGGAGGCGCTGAAGGAACTGGGCATCGCGGAAGTCGAATGTCTGCTCGCCGCGGATGATGACACCTACACCTACAACAAGCGCGTCAACCGTATCCCCCCGATCCAGGAGCATCGGATGATCGCGCGTGCGATGGACCGAGGCGTGCCATCCGCCGACATCGCCGAGGCTCTGAACCTCCAGGTCGAGTCCGTACTGCGGCGTTTCCGGTTGCTAGAGGGGATCAGCCCCGAGGCCGCAGAGATGCTGAAGGACACACCTTGCTCGATGAAGGTGTTCGACATTCTGCGCCAAATGACGGCCGTCAGGCAGATCGAGGCGGCCGATCTGATGATCGGCCAGAACAATTTCACAGTCATGTTTGCCAGGGCTCTGCGCGCCGCGACATCTGAGAACCAGCTTGCCACCACCAGGAAGGGGAAGGGCGGCGGCAAGCCGACGCCCTCGGGCCAGCAGATCGCCCGGATGGAACGGGAACTGGCCGCGCTCCAGACGCAGGTGAAATCGGTCGAAGAAACCTACGGCATCGACAATCTGCATCTGACGGTCGCCCGCGGATACATCGCCAAACTCCTCGCGAACAATCGCGTGGTTCGTTGGCTGGCCACCTATCAGCAGGACTATCTCAGCGAATTTCAGAAGATCGCCGAGATCGACTCGCTCGGCCCGATTGGGGACGCGCCAGGCGCTTGAACGGCAATGGGGACCCGGACCCGATAAGCGCGGGGACCATGGGAGAAGCCGCACTGCGGGGCGGATCGAGCATGGTGGTGGGAGTGGCGGCGAACCCGCATGAAGCCCACCAGGCCGGTCGTCATATGGTCCGGCCGCGTGAGGGGCGGTTTGTCCCGCACGAATAGAGCGGGCGTGTCGGGAGCGCTGGCCGGCACGCCCGCTATTTGCCAGGATCGATCATGCGCGATCACCGGCGTTCTCCTCAAGTCGCTTCGCGGTGCGGCATTGGACGCGATTCCTGTCGTCCCACGCCTCGAGCTCATCGACCCGGTAGAGGACCGCTTTGCCGATTTTCACGAACGACGGCCCGACTTTCATCGAGCGCCAGTTTCGCAGCGTGCCAACGGAAACACTGCCACGGTAGCGCTCGGCTACTTCGTCCGGCGTGAGAAAAGTGGTCTCTGTCATACGCCCTCCTTCGGCAGGCCGCTTGCTGCCGTTGAGTGATGGTCGAGGGCGCTGCGCATTTCGGAACGGGTCGGTCATCACGAAGCACCGACGCGCTTGCCGAGCTTTGATGGCGCACGCTCCTGCATGAACGAACATGAGCGCGCGGATTTAGCGCGGGAAGTATCAATCTTCACGCGTAGGGCGCACGGCTAATCAGGGATACAAATAGGACGACCAAAACACGTGCATGCAGGCTGAAAACTTGCAGTTCTTGGCTATGTCGCGGCCAACGGTTCGGGGTGACCTTCTATGGGGAAGGCTTCGCTCCCCGGGGTCCAGAACTCAGTATGTTCGAAATGGTTCGCGTAGAAGGATCGGGATAGTGTCGCGCGCCGCCGACGGCGTGACACCGGCTCTTCCACCGCGAAGTCGTCACCATCCAATGCGGTCAGTTCATAGCCCGGAGGCAGCAGTTGTGGCTGGCGCACGATAGCCTCTAGATCTTCCAGCGAAAGTGCAGGATGTCCCATCTCGGGCATGTCGCCCAGGTCGTCCACGTCATCAATGTCCACCGCTGGAGTGTCGATGCTGTCGATCGTGGACGCGACCATCGCGTCAACGTCGACGTGGGCGCCAGCGAGCGCGAGGGAGCCGATCTCCCGGCTGATCGCCGATAGGATCGGCTGCAGGCCGCCGACCATGTCCTCGAAGAGCTTGATGCGGCCGGACAGCGCCAAATAGACCTCTGTCTCGACTGTGTCGTGATAGTGAAGGTTAACGATCCTGATGCTGTCGAACCGCTGGCCGAGCCGATCGATGCGGCCGATACGCTGCTCCACGCGCATCGGATTCCACGGCATGTCATAATTGATAAGCGATCCGCAGAACTGGAAGTTCAAGCCTTCGGCCGCAGCATCGGTGCAAAGCAGAATGTCGCCCTTACCCTCGCGGAAGCGCTTCTTGATGTCCGCCCGCGACACTAGCCGCCAACTACCGTCCGGGGTGCGGATCTCGCCGCCGCGCCCTGAGAAGCAGATGATTTCGCGACCAGTCTGCTCGGCTAGCCAGTCGCGCAGGCCGTCCATGGTGTCGGTGTAGCCGGTGAACACCATGGTCTGCTGGTAGCCATCGGCCGCCATCTTGGTAAGTTCATCCTTGAGCGCTCGTGCCTTAGTGTCGATCGGCAGCTGTTCGAGATCGGTTAGGATGTCTCGGATCGCCGCACTCTCGAGTAGGCGCCGGGCGACATCCTCCTTCTCCTTCACCTCTTCGGCTTCAACTTCCTCGCCGCTCTCCTCAAGGTCGAATTGGTCGTCGTCCACCTGTCTGTCCAGGCGCCCCTGAAGGCTATGCGCGAGCGCCGCGAAGCTGGACGACAGGCGCTTGCGGTATATTGTCAAGACGAACCCAATCGCGGTTCGCTGGGACTGGTCGGCATTCTGATAGGCTGACCGGATGAAGTCCTCGACGCGCTCATATATGTCACGCTCGGCCGGTTCCATCTGGATGAAGCGGTCTTGCACGTCGCGGACGGCGATCCGGGCCTGAAGCTTTCCTTCGGCCTGATAGCGACGAAGTAGTGAACGCGTGTGCCTGGACATGAGCGCTGCGACTGGAGTCCAGCGCTTCATGATCCGGACGGCGGCTGAGCGCTCGTCACCGCTCAGCTGGCGGCGAGGGATCGACGGCGCGCCGCGCAGCGCACCCAGAATCTTGCGCGTGCGGATCGTCGAAAGTGGCTGTCCCTGCGTTCCGCCGGCACGTGCCGCACGGTCGGGCGGGAGCGCACCATAAAACGCCTCGGTCGAACGGAAGAGGCGCGCGCATTCCTCCATTTTCTCGATCGGAAGGTGCGAGTTGGCGAGCGCCGCGAAATATCGTTCGTATGCGATCGCATCCCATTCGGGCGGCAACCCGAGAAGCGACAGGAGATCGTATAGCTCCATTGCGTGGGTCTGGAGTGGTGTTGCCGACAGCAGGATCAGGCCATGGGTCCGGTAGCGCAGGTCACGCAACAGCCGCATCAGCATGTTCGCCTCGACACGGCCGCCGGTGCGCTTCTGTCGGGCATGATGCGCTTCGTCGACCACGACCAAGTCGTAGGGTTCAGCCTCTAGCAGTTCCGGGCGTCGGTCGCGACGCCGCGCGAGATGGCTCGACATGATGACGAACGGCTCGGCCGACCAAGCGTCGCGCGTCACCGGCGTATCGACGATCGACTGGATCGCCGCATCGTAGCGACGGAAGCATTTCCCGTCGTAAATGGGCCAGTCGAGTGCGAACTTTTCTCGCAGCTCTGCCTGCCACTGGGCGCAGACGTTTGCCGGCGCCAAGATGATGCCGCGCCTTAGGCGCCCTGCTAGCCAGGCCTGTCGAATGAGGAGTCCAGCCTGTACTGTCTTGCCGAGGCCGACTTCGTCGGCGATCAGCAGACGCGGGACGTGATCCTCGCGATCACCATACATCCGCAGGAAAGCGCGACGCTGATGGGGCCACGCTTCGACTGGTGACGTTGCTTCACCTACCCAGATGCCTCCATTCGCGTCCCGGGCGGCGGTGCGCACCCGGTGCCAGAGATCGGAACGTTCTTGATCCCAGTCGTGAGCCGGCGGGATGAGCGCCACCGGTTCGGGCAGAATGACGGGCTCGGGCTCGAGCTTCGGCTTTTCTCGCAAACGTGTCGGAAGCTCGTCATCTGGCGGAAGAAAGCGAAGCAGGTCCAGCCGCATTGCTGTGGGTACGTCATAAGTACGGATGCGGTCTGCCCGATCCGCCCAGTATGTTGCGAAGGCCCGATCCTCCTCGTCGACATATTCGACTGCTGGCGTCCAGGACTTGAAGACGGTAAACGTCTCGCCGTTGTTCATCCACCCTTGGATCGTCTCGTTTATGGAGCCGGTGAAGGCGATGCGGTCGCCAACCTTGTCCTCGACGATGCCGGTCTTCTCATGGAAGATAGCGCTGCCGGCGACGGGTTCGCGCGTGACAGGGTGACAGGGCAGGGCGACCTTCACGTCAAGCATGCCACGGGCCACTAGCCAGGCTAGAAGTTCCAGCGCCTCCCGTTCGCTGGTGCTGACCGTCTCCGGCAGGCTGAGGTCGGCTTTACCGGTGACGACGTCCGTCATGGACATGCCACGCTCGATTGCCTCGACTTCGTCGTCGTCCAGCGTGCAGCCGACGAGCAGCCGCATCTTGCCGTTGTTGAGGGCAAGGTGCTCGATCCCGCGGGCCGCGAGCGCCAGACTGCCCGCCCGGAAATATCCGGTCGTGCGGTCATAACGGATCGCGGTCGAAAGAGCGGGAATCCAGAAGCGCGACACGAGGTCGCCGTCTTCTCGACTGTATTTCAGCTTCCAGGCGTGGTCCTGCAGCAGCATTCTATTCGGCCGCCATCATCTCGCGATAGAGCTCAAGCTGCGTGGGTTCGCCGATCTCGCCTTCATAGGCGATGCGGCGAAGTTTCTCGAGCGCGTCGAAGTCGTCGGCCGCCGGTTTCACGGCTTTGTCGGCGTCGATACCAGAGAACGTCTTTGATGGCGGTAGGACCTCAAGGAGGGCCTCCATAGCTACCTTGAACTCGTCGTCCTTGGCGATGCCGGCGTCGGCTAGCATTTCCTGCGCGGCTTCCGCGCCGCGGGTCCGCATGACGTGCGCCGCGTGGTGGAGGGCGTCGATCATGCCACGTGATCCGTCGGCAGGTCCGACCGTACCTTTGGCGATGCGGGCGGCCGAATCCCACAACTTGATCTCAGCCGCCTTCTTCTCGGCCAGACGGCCGATGACCTGCGTATCGATATCAACGCCGACGGCGCGTGCGAGACGCAGCGCCTCGTCATAGGGGAAGCTAACCGCCTTGAAAGCATCCCAAGCTAGAACGTAGAAAGCCGTCGGGCCGTCCATGTCCGCCTGAGCTTTCGTGGATGCGAGTTGAGCAAGGCGCCATGCCTTCACCTCGCGACGGGCGGCATTTAGCGCGTCCTCGGGACGCACGGCGTAAGGATCGAACTCCTCGAACATATCGGCTTGTGTCCGGCGTTTCTTCTTCGGCTCTGGAGCGGGCGTGCCACGAGACAGCGGCCAATGCCGCGAAAATGCCTCCAGCGCTGGGCCAAAGCTGGCGAGATAGAGGTCGACGCCCTGGATGCCCGCCTTTTGGAACTCGCCAACGCGATCCCGGACAGCGCGCGCGACTTCTGGTTCGACATCTTCCCAGTAAACGGTCTCTTCCTGTGCATCACCGCGCGGGCGGCAGACGAGGAAAATGGTCGAGTTGGCTGCAGCCTTGTCCTTGATGTGGAGAGAGCCAGATGCCTCGGTGTTCACTGGCCAGGAAGCCGTGATGACGAACCCCGCATCCATCAGCGACATTGCCAAGGCGTCCCACGCGCCGGTGTCCTTGTGTGTGAACATGACGGTCATGATGCCGTCATCTTTGAGCACGCGGCGGCATTCGGCGAATATCCCCTCCATCTTGAAGCGATAGTCGCGCTCAGCCAATTTCGCCGCGCCCTTCTCACCCCTAAAGTGAGCGATGTTGGCGACCGCTTCGTCTTGCTTATCTGTCAATCGCCTAGTGAAATTCTGCGGAAATACGATCCCTGCCGTCCGCTTGAGCCAGACATAGAAGAAGTCCGACAGTTCTGCGTACATCACGTTGGCGCCGTAGGGGGGGTCCATCACGATCACGTCGACAGACCGATCGTCTATAGATTCTATTGCCGCACCCGACTGATTGGTGATTTCAACGGTGCCAGATCGTAGATTTGTTCTTTCGATCAAGTCGCTCTGATTGTTTGATCTGACAAGTTCTGTAAGTTCTCTCAGGGCCTTCCCGGTATTTTTAAGGGCCCAAGATAGGCCTGCTCCTTGAATACAGTGGGGCATTTCAGCGTAAGACCACTTAAAAGCAAAGTCATGCCTATCAAATGTATTAACGATCGTTTCGCGTTTTGAGTGCCATCGCGTCATGCGTGAATTGTAATCACGTAATTTGTCTAGTCCGAGAGCGATATAGATGTATGCTGCCTCTCTAAGTGGTGATAGGCGCGATGCGTTCTGATCTTCAGATATCAAATCCTGATATATTTGTACGCAAATAGCTTGAGCTAATATTTGCCGTGGAGAGAATAAATCCCTCCATTTTAGCATGCCGTATCGGCGAGCTTCATCGGTTTTGCTTCCTGCGGGAATATCTTCGCTGGGAATGATGTCGCGGGCCTCCCATTCAGGAAGCTTTCTCCCAAGTAGGTCTATTGCCGAAGCCATGTTGTCATCGTCAGATGTCGGCGCGCGATAGCCCCGAATGACTACGCTCTTGTTCTTGCCCTTTGCATCCTTGACGATCTCTTTCCGCTTGTAGGCGATAGCCATCAGCTGTTCGCCAAGCCCACTGTCCTGAGCCTGGCGTTTGATTTCATCACCATCGATGGATCTACCACAGTCGGGATATACGCACACGGCATCACCAGCTGCGACAGTTCCAGAGCTTTGTTGTCCAGGCGGCACAATCGAGAATGTACAGCTACGGTTTCCGGCACCCGGTCCGTCGCCCGTGTTAGTTGTGATCGAGACCGCATGGTCGGGACCGATGTTCCAGTTCGGTGACAGGGGAACCGTGCCTTCACAGTATGGGCATCGTACGGTCCGCGCCCACAGGTAGCCTAAGGCCTGGCTTCCCTCGCTTTCCGCGGGATAGATACCCGTAAATTCCTTGTCGCAGCGATTGAGAAAACGTTCGACAAGGTGGTCGTATTCCGCAACCAGGTCCTTGCCGAATTTCATCGGCAGTTCGATGGTGGCCTTCATTATCAGGGCGGCGACCGGATTAAGATCGTTGGCGTGAGCTTGCAGACCAAGCCGTACCGCCTCGAGGGGGATTGCTCCCCCACCGGCAGTAGGATCCAGTATGCGTCTTGAGCCGATATCGGGGAGCAGCCGTCGCGCAGCGAGTTGAGGATCGTGCTGAAAAGCGCGAGCATACCCATAGGGATTTGGCCCGAGGTCTACCTTGTTGCGTTTCGCCCAGTCGATCTTGACTTTCACCGCGGCAGGATTGCCGAGAATGCCAAGCGCCGACTTGAAATCCTCTGCGCTGGTATCGGCAGGCAGAACAGAAGCTAGGATTGCTGCGCGCGAAGCAATAAGCGGCCGCCGAGCCCACCATACATGTAGATAATAAATAGGCGGTAGTGCTGTCATCGACCTGCGCTCGCGCGTGCTTTCCTCCCCGAGATCAGCGATAGGCAGCCAGTGTTCGATAAGGCGAGTGGTGGTCATCTGGCTTCCGATCTCAGCGCGCTGGAGCAGTCAGGAGGATACGAAGGGCGGTCAGGACGCGCCGCGGATTCTTGCGATGAACTGCCATGCCAAGCCAGTAGGCGGCCTCTTCGCGTGCCATGGCCTCGATACCTTCTGCAACATGCACCATCGCCGTGCGCGATCGCATCGGCGCCAAGGTGCGGAAGAGCAGTGCAAGCCGTAGGGCTGCATCTTCACGGATTGGCGAACGGAGCCCATCGATCGGCATGACCTCGAGGCGAATGCCCGCTTCCTTAAGCTTCTTCAGAATGCGGATCTGGTTGATCTCTAAATTTCGACCAGCCAAGCCTGCCACCCTTACCGGCACGTGGATATGCGGCGATGCCGGCGAAGGCAGTTGCCATATGTCCACCTGCAGTTCGTTGCCGGCAATGCGACGAGCCCGGACTTCATAAGACGGTTCGATGGTGGGGAGCATCACGCGCTCAACCCTCGCAGTTCTGGATGCCATATTCTCATACCTCTGCGGTCACTTCGACGAAGGCGGCAGATGTGCCGAACTTCGTCAGGCGTTCGATGATCTTTTCTGGTTCGTCCCCGGCCAGCACGAGGCCATCGGCGAAATCGAGTTGGATGGTAGCGGTGACGTTCTTTTCGGCCGCGGCGCGCAACTGAGGCTCCACATACTCGCGGGTCTGCTTGGCGTCGCTGATCGTGCCCTCGATCGTCATCGTGATGATCGACTGGGCGACGGTCTCGAACTCGATCGTGGCATTCGCCTTCTTGCTCGCCCCAGGCACGCTCTCGACGACGTTGAGAAGCATGAAGAAGTGACCGACCTCGAAGGGCGTCAGGGCAAGGCGCGACACCTTCTCGATCTTGGCCGCGCGCGCGCGCTGGAAAACTGTCGACAGCGCGTCCTTCAGGACCCCCTCGCTCGAGAAGGTCTGCGCGGATGTGGCCGGCGCATCTGAAATCTGGCCACCGCCAGGATGGCCGACGATTGGCTTCGTCCTGTCGGATACGATGTCGCCGCCGCCGGTCGGAGGCGTGCCCGGATTGGGGGTCGAGATCGTTCCAGTGTCTGGTGCACCACCCTGCGTTGGCGTCTCCGGCCCCGGCGTCTTGGCAGGGCGCGGGAAGATGCCATGGTCGCGGGCATAGTCTGCCGTCGAGATGATTGAACTGCCGTCAATGACAATCGAGGGGACGGGGTCGCCCTTGCCCGCGGTCAGCCCTTCGCGCTGATATACGAAGACGCCATCGTTGATGCCTTTAATGATCAGCTTCTTGAAGGGATCGTCGCCGACATGCATCGGCAGCGAAGGATCGCGCCGGAATTCGGCGCGGAGGTCCGCCGCCGTCATCTGACCCGTACGCTTCAGGGGCGTGCGGTCGCGTATATAGGCCGGCTGATCGGGTTGGTCCTCGGGCGTGCGGAGTTTCCCGATATCCGACAGCTGACGGACGATCTGTGTCTGGCCAGACCCCGGGCGCTCAGAGGCTGAATGCTGGTCGATCGTGGCGAGATCCAGGGACACTGTGCCCCCGCCGAGCGCGGTGCGGCTCGGATAGAAGAGGTGACGGTAGCATTGCTGGATGGCGACGGCGATGTCGGTCTGAGAACGCTGAGCCAATTCGATCACCTGGGCCTTCTGGTGGTCGGCTAGTTCGTTCAGCCTGTCCGGCCGCTTCAGTTCCTGAAGTGCGAGGTGGCGTGACACGGTCGCTGTCAGATGCCGGACGTGGCGCTCGTCGGCGACGAGGAAAACCAGGTTGTTGCGAAGCTGACGAAGCCCGCCGCCGTCCTGCCCCTTGCGCTGATAGATGGTCGAGATCAGCTCCGGCACTTCGTCGATGACGTTGCCAATGCTCAGCGCCTGATGATGGACGATGGCGAGACGCGGCTTGCCATCGCCGATGTCGTCGGGAACGTCGAAGGCGCCGGCCGGGAACGCGATCGCCTCGAACGATCCGTTGCCGCCGAAGATGTCCTTGATGCGGCTGTCTGCCTCGATGCGCATCGCTTCCGAATCCACGCCGCGCTCCTCGCGCGCGATGATCTGGGTGAGATTGGCTTCCGCATTGAAACGAAGCGGCGCGCCGGGCCGATCGTCGAGATAGGCTGATCCCTGGATGAAGGCTGCTTCGGCGTCGGAGACGAAGCTAAGGTCGGAATCGGGCGACAGGATCGAATAGCGCAAATGTGCCGAGGTCAGGCCCCGCAATTCATTGTTGTACGCCATCGTATGCACGAAGATCGTGCGGGCCACATAGCTGGCATAAGGCAGCAGGCCGCTGAACCGTTCGCCATCGATGTTTGATGCAAGCGCAGCGCGGCCGGTCTTCCCATCGATGTCGTTCAGGATGGCCGAGTCGTATTGGCTCTGGTTCAGGCGTGTGGTGAATTCGCGGCGGATGCCCTCATCGCCGAGGTCCACGTGATGGGTGTGGATTAACGCAGCGTCCTTGGGGCGTTTTGCCCACACGCTGGCGACGGCTTTCGCCAGGATGCGCAGCATGCCGCGGACGCGCTGGAAGTCTGCAAGCGTCGCCGTTTTCCCCGTCAGCGTGTCAAGTAGATCCGGATGAAACGGATAGCTCGCCTCGATCGCCGTTCGTGCCTCGGCGCCCTGATGGCCGGCGTCGATGCGATCACGATACTTGGCCCAGAGCTGGCAGTATTCGTCGATCGTATCCAGTGGCACCTCAACACGCTCGAACAACCGGCGCTTCAGGACGGCTGCCGTCTCGTCGTCACTGGTCGGGTTGAGAATAGTGGCCTTACGGCCGGAAACGCTCTCAAGCTCACTGACAATACGCGAGATCTCCTCGTTCTCGCGGGCGAAGGCGTCGGTAGCTTTACCGTCCGAACGCACCGCCAGCGTGAACACGACAGCTGCACGCCGGCGGCTTTCCACGGCGGCGAACAGGGCCTTGAGGAATGCGGAAATCTGGTCGCGACCATATGCGTCCGGGCATTTGCGCAAGTATTCGCCGAGCTCGTCGAGCACGACGAGGACCGTGCGATCACCGAACACCTCGGCCAAGGTGTCCGCGCCAGGTGCGCGGCGCATTTCGTCGGACTTGCGGACAACCTCGTATCCCGCAGCCCCGCCTATCTGGTAGGCGATCTCGCCCCAGGGCGTGAATGCGCGGATGCCATTGCCCATTGTGCGACCGTTGGATGGGTCGGACGCCTCGCCATCGAAGGCCGCTACCGAGGTGTCAGTCGGCATCGAGGGCAGGGACACGAATTCGCCCATGTTTTGGATAGACGCGCCTTCGCGTGCGCCATGAATCAGGGCGATCAGGCCGTGCGTCTTGCCGCCGCCGAAGCTGGTATCGAGCCGGAACACCGCCGAAGACGAGCCATGGCCGGATAGTCGGCCCAGCACCTGGCTGAGTAGTTCCTTCAGGCCTGCGGTAGGGTAGGTGTTGGCGAAAAAGCGCCGTGCATCGACGTAGTCGGCCGGTCCCTGACCAGACAGCACCGGGCCGAGCCGCGCGGCGAATTCCGCTTCGGACATCATGCCGTTGAGGATGTCCTGCCGCGGTTGGCAGCTATCGAAGATGGTCGGAGATGCCATGCCGTTACCTGTTCTGGAGGCGCTGCTCAGCAAGCGCGATGACGTGTTGGAGTTGCCTCTGACGGGCGCGAAGGAGCGGCAGGATGCGGTCTACAAGATCGACAGGGCGTCCGATGCCCGCCGCCCAATTCCTGATGGTGCGGTCTGTGATCTGTAGGTCGCGGGAAAGCGGCGTCTGCCACTGACGTCCGTAGAGGGCTTCGCCCGCTATTTTCAGGATGTCTTCCCCCTCGCCCATTTCCGGGTTCTAGGAAAAAATCGAGATTTCAGCAAGCGAGATGATGCGATGGGCGTGGAAATCGATGGGTTTTGAAGTGGCCATGAATTGTGATCGGGTTGTGATGGTTGGGGTAATTTAGCATCTTTGTAGAATAGATCAGTTTCCCTGCTGTGAAGATGATCCTTAGCGTTCAGGGATTAGTGACGAGCATCCGTGGCCATGATCTTGAGGGGGCGACTCAATCTTTTCTGCGCGGCGTCACGCCCGCAGTATCCGCCCCAAGCTGGCCGGGGGGTGGTTCCTTCAAGGAGTTAACGGGCTTTTCCGGTGCTGTGATGATCTGCCGGGCGATCTGCCTCGGATATCAATCAGGGGCTGTCGAAGCGATTATCGAACCGTTCACAGCGCCGCCGGATAGTCGGGTGAGGCTCAGGTTGGAGATTGACGCGAAGGTGCCTGACGGCGCTCTGGCGCTCCAGGGGGCGGATGTTGATCGAGAACACCAACGCCTTGGGTTCTATAGGCAAGCCGGTAGAGTGGTAATCGATTGGATTCGTGGTCGCGCTGGGACATCGCTGCAGGAAGCCGCGCAGCGTCTGAAGCAATTGAAAGGGGGCTCCTAGGACGATTTCCAGGTGAAAATATGAACTTTCGACATCTGCGTTATTTCGTTGCGGCTTCCGAGCATGGAAGCTTTCGAAAGGCGGGCGCTGCGCTGGGCGTCCAGGAGTCCACGATCAGTCGCCGGATTCGCGACATGGAAGACGGGCTCGGTTCGGCGCTGTTTCACCGCCATAGCGGTGGCGTATGCCTGACCGTTGCCGGGCAGCGGCTTTTGTCGAAGGCGCGACAGGTTCTTCGTCACGTTAACGAAGGCGCCGAGATCGTGGACGCGATGGGCCGGGCCACGGAAGGCCATCTGCGCGTCGGCATCTTTTCGTCCCTGGCATCCGGCTTTCTTCAAGACCTGCTGCGGCGTTTCGCCGAGGGGCATCCCGGCGTGCGTCTTGAGGTCGCTGACGGCAATCCCGCAGAGCATGTCGCCGCGGTCCGGGAGTTCCACCTGGATATCGCCTTTCTGACGGGCACGCTGGAGTGGCCGCGCTGCGAGACCACCTATCTCTGGTCGGAACGTGTCTTCGTGGTGCTGCCCCAAGCGCATGCTCTCGCTGAGAAGGAGGAGGTGAGGTGGCAAGATCTTGCGCACGAGACCTTCATCGTCAGCGACGTGCCGCCGGGCCAGGAAGTCCACGACTATCTGGTGCAGCGGGTCGCCGATCTCGGCCATCACCCGAAAATTCAGTCACAGTTCGTCGGGCGCGATAATCTGTTGACGCTCGTCGCGATCGGCAGCGGGCTCACGGTCATGAGCGAGGCGGCGACGGCTGCCTATGTGCCAGGCATCTGCTACCGGCCGATCGTCGGCGAGATGCTTCCCTTCAACGGTGTGTGGTCGCCTAAGAACGACAATCCGGCGCTCAGACGCTTCGTCAGCTTGGCGAAGACGATGGCCCGCCACCAGGGCGTCGAATTATGAGCTGACATCGCCCATGGGTTTCGCCCGGCGAGCCTTGGCGAACCCGCGATCGGTGGCCATGAAGCGCTCCAACATGGGCACGATCAGTTGGGCGGGATCGCGCACGGGCTGGCCGGTCTGTCGTCCAAGCGCCTCGGCGTAGGCGGTGAGATCGCGGTGAAGCGAGGCCGGCAACTCCAGTACCACCTTGACCGGCTTTTCCTCCATGATCGGACCGAGCTTCAATTTCGTCATGTCAGCCTGCGTAGGGTTCGAGGACGAGATCGCGGGTGACGATGATCCGGACCGGGAAACCCGGCCGAATCGTCAAGGTCGGTGCGACCTGGAGCTGACGGCGGATAATCTGCTGGCCGGCGTCATTGATCGTGTCCTGGCCGCCATTGCGGATGGCGCGCAAAAGCCGGTCGTCGTCATCGACGGCGAGTTCCGCCCCAACGGAGAGCAGCGTCGAGAGGCCGGCCGCCTTGGCGAGATCCCACCAATGATAATCCACGCCATCCTCCAGGCCCGCATAGCCCATCGGATCGGCGCCGGGCTGGCGCTCCAGCACGATCGAGCGACCGTTCGGGAAGATCATGCGGCTCCACACGAGCAGGATCCGGCGCTGGCCGTAGCCGACATCGTTGCTGTACTCGCCGATGATCCGCGTGCCTTGCGGAATGACGAGGATGCGGCCGGTCGGGCTGTCGTAGATACTCTCCGTCACCTGAGCGGTGATCTGGCCCGGCAGATCGGAGCGAATGCCGGTGATGAGGGCTGCCGAAATGACCGCGCCTGCCTGGAGCACATAGGGCGAGGCCGGCGCCATGACGCGATCGGCCGCGATTGTACGCCGGTCCACCGGGGCGCCCAGGAAGGCGAGTTGACGATCCTGCGCGGTCGGCGCGCCCGGTTGTGGTCCTGTCGCCAGGCCAGCGAGCGACGTATTGCCCATTCCCGCCGACGACGTTGGCGTGGAGCGTGACCCGCTCTGGAAGAAGACTTGGCTGGTGCGCGCGGCTTCGAGCTCGGCCAGGCGGCGTTGCTCCTCGGGATCGACCTGGGGTGTTGTCATGACCGGCGGCGTGACGGGTTGGCCGCGGTTCTGCGCGTTGAGGATCGGCCGGCCGAGGTCGCCAGGCAGCGCTGGTCCCAGCACGGGCCCGGTGTAGTCGCGCGGCAAGCCGGCCAGGCCGTCGGCCGTTGCACGATTGTCGGTCGAATAGAGCTCTTCGCTGGACCTGTCGGCATCCCGGGTCTGAAGCGCGTAGATGAGAGCGCCACCGATGCCGACGCTCACGACGACGCCGACGCTCGCGAGGACTTTGCGGGACAGGCGCGTCACGCGCGGTGGTTCGGCGCGCAGCCGCATGGGCGCTGTCGAATCGACGGCCGCCGGTTGTGGTTGCGGTTCGGGGATGGCGTTGTCGGTGTCGCTCATGATGCAGGCTTTCCATCGGTGCGCACGATCCTGACGGTCTGCTGCCGGTCGCCGCTGCCGAGGCGCAGCTCGGCGGCGCCGAAGATCCGGTCGATGATCAGGATGTTCTGGTAGACGCGGCTGTTGACGATCTGCAGCTCGCCATCGGCGCCGAGAACGAAGATAGGCGGCATTTCGCCCTGGACGATGCCGCGCGGAAATTCGACATAGACGCGCCGGCCGTCGTCATAGACCGAGATCGGCCGCCAGGGCGGCGTGTCGCCGGTGATGCCGTATCGGTAGTGGCGTGCGGCGGCCGCGGGAAGGACGGGGGTGGCCGGGACGTTGGCGCGCTGTGACGCCGGGGGCGCAGGGTAGGCCCAGGCGACGGCCGGCATATAGGGAGTCGTGCCCGCTCTCAGCTCGAGCATATAGATGCGGCGATCGGTCGTGATGACGAGGTTCGTCGTGATGTCCGGACGTGTCGGCTTGACGAGGATGTGGACGCGGCGCGTGAGACCGGACCCGCTTTCGGTGTCGCCGATGATCCAGCGGGCGGTATCGCCGGCGGCGATCGGACCCGCGCCGGTCAGGCTTTCACCCGGCTCGAGCGCGATGTTCGTGATCTGCCCGGGCGCGGCGTAGACCTGATAGAGCGCGCCTTCGCTCCACGGATAGACCTGGATGGAATTGTAGTAGCCCTCGCGGCGCGGCTCGACCCGCGCGGCGGCATTGGCGTTCTCGACGCGCCCGGTCGGCGTGATCGAGGCGGTTCCGCCGTGCGCGGCGGTCCAGGCGGGCGGCGTGTGCAGCGGACGCGGCGGTTGTTCGGTCACGGGCGCGGGCACGGCCGGCAGAGGCTGCACGTCGTTGTCGTAGCTGATGGTAGGCGGCTTGAACGTCGCGCATCCCGCCAACATCGTCGCGGAAAGCAGCGCCATCGCCAAAGCGGATTTACGGAAAGCTGATGGGCTGGACCTGCGGATAGAGGTGCTCATTGGGCCATCTCCCGCGACCAGGAGATGGCGTTGACGTAGATCCCGAGTGGATTGGCGCGCAGCCGCTCGGCGTCGCGCGGTGTCTGGATGACGATGGTGAGGATCGCGGTCCAGCGCTCGGAGCCGGCCAGTTGGCCGTTCTCGTAGCGCTTTTCCGTCCAGGCCACGCGGAAGGAATCCGGCGAGGCGCGCAAAACGCTGGAGACTTCGACTGCGGTCTGTTGCCTGCCGACCTTGGTGAAGGGGTCGTTGGCTCGCGCATATTCATTGAGGGATGCGGCGCCCCGATCCGTCGTCCATTCATAGGCGCGCAGCCAGTTCTGGCGCACGATGATGGGGTCGGCCGGGATCGAACGGACCTGCTCGATGAATCGGGCGAGATGCCAGGCGACCTGCGGATCGGTCGGACGATAGTCGGCCGTCGCCGGCGCCACCGATTGCGCTTGTCCGAGGCGGTCGACCTGGACCACCCACGGCACGACGGTGCCGCGCGCTGACTGCCAGACCAGCGCGGCGGCGAAGCCGGCCGACAGGAACAGCGAACCGAAGGCCATGATGCGCCAGTTCCTGGCCTGGACGCGGGCCGAGCCGATGCGCTCGTCCCAGACCTGGGCCGCCTTCTGATAGGGCGTTTCGGGCTCGGGCGATTTTCCGTAATGGGCGGCGGGACGTTTGAAGAGGCTCATGCGCGGTCGCTTTCGGAGAGATTGACGGAAGAGCCGCCGCCATGGCCGTCGCCCGAACGAACGGCGTGTGCTGCCAGGGTGGCTCCATGGCTGAGGGACTGGCCGCGCTTCATGCGCTTGGCCCAGTCGGGCGGGCCGTCGCGGGGCGCTGCCGCAGCTTGGCTTGCAGCCTCCGATGCGGGGGGAGGGCTCATGGTCGAGGCGCCGCCCGTCGCGCCGAAGCCGGCCTTGGCGCCGCCTGAGAAGCTGGACTTGAGGCTTTCGGCGGTGCGCGCCGCCGCGCGTTTGAGCGGCGAAACCGTGGCCGTCCCGGCGGCGCGGGCGACACCGCCAAGACCCGCGGCAACGCCGGCGGCGCCGGACTGGTCGAGAGAGCCGAGGCTGTAGGCTGCGGCGGCTCCACCTGCGACGGCCGCGCCACCACGCATGGCGGCCGCACCGCCAGACATCGCCGCGGCGCCTCCCTTCAGGGCGAGACCCGCTGCGCCACCGGCCGCGAGCGCGGCTCCGCCGACAGCAAGGCCGGTGCCCACGGCTGCGCCGGCGCCGAGCTGCGGCCCACCGCTGACGAGCCCGGCGGCGATGCCCGGGCCGAAGATCCCGAGGCCGAGCAACGACAGCGCCGCCAGCACGATCGCCATGGCGTCATCGATGGTCGGCGTCGCGCCTCCGAAGCCGGCCGTGAACTGGCTGAACAGCGTCGAGCCGATGCCGATGATGACGGCAAGCACCAGCACCTTGATGCCGGATGAGACGACATTGCCGAGCACGCGCTCGGCCATGAAGGCGGTCTTGCCGAACAGGCCGAACGGGATGAGCACGAAGCCGGCCAGCGTCGTCAGCTTGAATTCGATCAGGGTGACGAAGAGCTGGATGGCCAGGATGAAGAAGGCGAGCAGCACCAGCGCCCAGGCGAAGAGCAGGCAGGCGATCTGGATGAAGTTCTCGAAGAAGGCGATCCAGCCCATCAGGTCGGAGATGGATTCGAGCAAGGGACGCGCGGCGTCGAGCCCGGTCTGTGCGACCTTGCCGGGCCGCATCAGATCCTGCGCGGTAAAGCCCGTGCCGGACGCTTTGAGGCCGAGTCCGGCGAACGAGTCGAAGACTATCCTGGCGAGGTTGTTCCAGTTACCGATCAGATAGGCGAAGACGCCGACGAACAGCGTTTTCTTGACCAGGCGGGCGAAGATGTCGTCGTCCGCGCCCCAGCTCCAGAACAGGGCGGCGAGCGTCACGTCGATGACGATCAAGGTCGTGGCGATGAACGCGACCTCGCCGCCGAGCAGGCCGAAACCGCTGTTGATGTAGGAGGTGAAGACTCCCAGGAAATTGTCGATGACTCCTGCGCCGCCCATGGGTCAGCGTCCTTCCACAGGCATGACGGCGGGCGGCGGGGTGCGGCCGAGGAAGCGATCACGGCTCTCGGCCCAGACGCGCATGCAATCGGCATCGCTGGCTGCGGCCTGGCCAAGCTGTTGGCACCGGCGCTGTCCCTCGCGCAGCGGATCGTGCCTGGGTTCGACAGCTCGGGGGGGCTCTTCGACCGGAGCCGTCTCCTTCCGGGTCATTTCGATCGCGGTTGCCGTGATGGCGATGGCGACGAAGACCACGGCGCCCAACCGGGCCAGCATCTTGCCGTCCATGGCCGCGCCCTCAGTTGCCGTTGCCGAACATCTGCGCGTTGCCGGGCTGGTAGCCCGCACCCGGGGTGAGGAAGCGGCGACGCTGCTCCCGGCCCTGGTCGGCGGCTGTCGCGCGTTCGGCTTCGGTCAGCGCGGCGGCACGGCCGTTGGCCGAGATCAGCGCGATCAGGTCGGAGAGCTGCTGCGACTGAAGCGCGAGGAGCTGGTTGCCGGCCTGGGTCGCCTGCAGCGCGCCCTGTGCGCCCTGGCTCTGGCTGACGAGCGACGACATCTCTGCGCGGTTCGTGTCGATATTGGTGACGACACCGGCCTGCACGCGCATGGCGTCCTGCAGGCCGTCCACGGTGTTCTGCCAGCGCGTGCGGGCGTCGGTCACGAGCTTGGCGTCGGTCGCCGAGAGGGAGACGCGGCCATATTGCTGCTGGAACAGCCGGTCGACGTTCTGGACATCGAAAGCGATGTTCTGGGCTTGCTGGAGGAGCTGCTGGGTGCGCTGGACGTTCTGCTGAAGCTGCTGGAGCGCCGAATAGGGCAGGCTCGCCAGATTCCTCCCCTGGTTGATGAGGCTCTGCGCCTCATTCTGAAGCGAGCGGATCTGGTTGTTGATCTGCTCGAGGGAGCGCGCCGCCGTCAGGACATTCTGCGCGTAATTGGTCGGATCATAGACGATGCCGCCAAAGCCGAATTGGGCGTGCGCCGGCGCTGTCAGCATCGGCGACGCGGCGAGCGGCATCGCAAGCAGGCATGCCGCGAGCCGCAGGGCGCGCTGACGGGACACTTGGATCTTCATGACGATTGCTCCTTCTCGGGCTCTTGGGGGATGAGGTTCGTCAGGGCGGGGATGAGGTCCGCGGCCCACCCGGCGCCGCGCAGGCGCAGCCAGGCGCCGAGGAAGCCCTCGCGGCCGTGTTCCGCGATGGTGCGCGCGATCTCGGATTGGTCGGTCTTGGCGGATGCCGCGACGAGCGCGAGGCCGACTTCCGACAGGCCCAGCTCGAAGAGGCGGTTGCCCCTGCGGCTCTGGCAGTAATAGTCGCGCTTCGGCGTTGCCCGGGCGATGATCTCGATCTGGCGGTCGTTCAAGCCGAACCGGCGATAGATCGCCATGATCTGTGGCTCGATGGCCCGCTCGTTCGGCAGGAGCAGCCGGGTCGGACAGCTCTCGATGATGGCGGGCGCGATGTTGCTGCTATCGATGTCGGAGAGTGACTGGGTGGCGAAGATCACGCTGGCGTTCTTCTTGCGCAGCGTCTTCAGCCACTCGCGCAATTGCCCGGCGAAGGCGTCATCATCGAGCGCGAGCCAGCCTTCGTCTATGATGAGCAGCGTCGGGGATCCGTCGAGCCGATCGCCGATACGGTGGAAGAGATAGGCGAGCACAGCGGGCGCGGCGCCGGTCCCGACCAGCCCCTCGATCTCGAACGCCTGCACCGATGCCGACCCGAGATGCTCGACCTCCGCGTCGAGCAGCCGCCCATAAGGACCGCCGACGCAATAGGGCCGCAGCGCTTGCTTCAGTTCGTTGGATTGCAGCAGGACCGTGAGGCCGGTGATGGTGCGCTCCTCTATCGGAGCCGAGGCCAGCGAGGACAGCGCCGACCAGAGATGCTCCTTCACCTCGGGCGTGATGGCGATGCCTTCGCGGATCAGGATCGCGACGATCCAGTCGCTCGCCCAGGCGCGTTCGGATGTGTCGTGGACACGGGCGAGCGGTTGCAGCGAGACCGAGGATGCCGCGCCATCGGTCAGGTCGCCGCCGAGATCGTGCCAGTCGCCGCCCATGGCGAGCGCAGCGGCGCGGATCGAGCCGCCGAAGTCGAAAGCGAAGACCTGCGAGCCTTGGTAGCGCCGGAACTGCAACGCCATGACGGCGAGGAGGACGGATTTGCCGGCGCCTGTCGGACCGACCACCAGCGTATGGCCGACATCGCCGACGTGCAGAGACAACCGGAACGGGGTCGAGCCTTCGGTCTTGCCGAACAGCAAGGGGGGCGCACCGAAGTGCTCGTCCCGTTCCGGCCCCGCCCACACCGCTGAAAGCGGGATCATGTGGGCGAGATTCAGCGTCGAAATGGGAGGCTGGCGCACGTTGGCGTAGACGTGCCCCGGCAGCGAGCCCAGCCAGGCATCGACGGCGTTGATGGTTTCGGCCATGGCGGTGAAGTCGCGGCCCTGGATGACCTTCTCGATGAGCCGCAGCTTCTCGTCCGCGATGCGCGGATCGTTGTCCCAGACCGTGATCGTGGCGGTTACATAGGTCTGGCCGGCGTAATCGGCGCCGAGCTCCTGAAGAGCGAGGTCCGCGTCGGCCGCCTTGTTGGCGGCGTCGGTATCGACCAGCGCGGAGGCCTCGTTGGTCATCACCTCCTTGAGGATCGCGGCGATGCTCTTGCGCTTGGCGAACCACTGGCGGCGGATCTTGGTCAGCAGTTTGGTCGCATCGGTCTTGTCGAGCAGGATTGCGCGCGTCGACCAGCGATAGGGAAAGGCCAGACGATTGAGATCGTCGAGGATGCCGGGTGTGGTCGCGGTCGGGAAGCCGACGATGGTGAGAATGCGCAGATGCGCGATGCCGAGGCGCGGTTCGAGGCCGCCCATCAGCGGCTGATCTGTCAGGAGCGCATCGAGATAGATCGGGGTTTCCGGCACCCGGACGCGGTGCCGCTTGGTCGAGACCGTCGAATGGAGATAGGTCAGAGTCTCGCCGCTATCGAGCCAGGCGCATTCCGGCATGAAGCCGTCGAGCAGAGCCAGCATGCGATCGGTGCGGTCGATGAAGGCGTTGAGGATTTCGTTCGGATCGATGCCGGCGCGTGCGCGGCCCTCGTAGAGCCAGGCTTCGGTGCGCGCGGCGTCCTCGGCCGGCGGCAGATAGGTGAGCGTGAGGAAGTAACCGGACACGTAGTGCGCACCGGCTTCCTCGAAATCGGCCTTGCGCTCGGCATCGAGGAGCGCGGAGGCGGCGTCGGGAAACAGACTCGCCGGATAGGTCGACGCCTCGTAGCGTTGCGCCTCGACGAAGATGGCCCAACCGGAGCCGAGACGACGGAAGGCGTTGTTGAGCCGCCCGGCGACGGCGACCAGCTCGGCGGCGACCGCCGAGTCGAGATCGGGGCCGCGGAAGCGCGCGGTGCGTTGGAACGAACCATCCTTGTTGAGGACGACGCCTTCGGCGACGAGCGCGACCCAGGGCAGATAGTCCGCCAAGCGGGTTGCGGTGCGGCGATATTCGGCAAGGTTCATCATGACGATGCGCTTCTTCAGACGGACAGATGAGCGGGGATGCGCAGATGACGGCGGCCGACCTCGACGAAGAGCGGGTCACGCTTCGCCGCCCACACCGCCGCGAAATGGCCGATGACCCAGATCGCCAGACCGACCAGCCAGAGGCGCAGGCCGAGCCCGATGGCGCCGGCGAGCGTGCCGTTCATGATGGCGATCGCGCGCGGGGCGCCGCCGAGCAGGATGTGCTCGGTCAGCGCCCTGTGAACCGGGACGGTGAAACCCGGCACGGCGTCGAGCTGTTCAAAGCTCGTCGCCATCAGACGAGCGCTCCGCCACCGAACGAGAAGAACGACAGGAAGAAGGAGCTGGCGGCGAAGGCGATCGACAGGCCGAAGACGATCTGGATGAGCCGGCGAAAACCGCCCGAGGTGTCGCCGAAGGCGAGCGTCAGGCCGGTGACGATGATGATGATGACGGCGATGATCTTGGCGACGGGGCCTTCGATCGATTCCAGGATCGATTGGAGCGGGGCTTCCCACGGCATGGAGGAGCCGGAGGCATGCGCTGCCGAGGTGAACACCAGGCTGAGAGAAATGGCGGCAGCCGCACTGGCCAGGGCGCGACAGCCGTGCGCGAGGGTCGGGATCATGACAAATCTCCTGCCGGGTTGGGGGTGGCCGGGCTGATGCGGTAGTCGCCGTCGGGGCCGAGCCCTTCGACGCGGACGAGTTCGGCGAGCCGGCGCGCGGAGCCGCGGCCGGAGAGGACGGCGACCAAGTCGATCGTCTCGGCGATCAGGACGCGCGGGACCGTAACGACGGCTTCCTGGATGAGCTGTTCGAGACGGCGCAGCGCGCCGATGCCGGCGCCGGCGTGGATGGTGCCGATGCCGCCAGGGTGCCCGGTGCCCCAGGCCTTGAGGAGGTCGAGCGCCTCGGCGCCCCGCACCTCGCCAATGGGAATGCGATCGGGGCGCAGGCGCAGCGAGGAGCGGACCAGTTCGGAGAGTGTCGCCACGCCGTCCTTGGTCCGCATGGCGACGAGGTTGGGCGCTGTGCATTGCAGCTCGCGCGTATCCTCGATGATGACGACGCGATCCGTCGTCTTCGCCACTTCGGCGAGGAGCGCGTTGGTGAGCGTCGTCTTGCCGGTCGAGGTGCCGCCCGCGACAAGGATATTGGCGCGCGAGGCGACGGCGTCGCGAAGTACCTGCGCCTGGCCAGCGGACATGATGCCGGCGGCGACATAGTCGTCGAGGGTGAAGACCGCGACCGCGGGCTTGCGGATGGCAAAGGTCGGCGCTGTGACGACGGGCGGCAGCAAGCCTTCGAAGCGCTCACCGGTTTCCGGCAGTTCGGCGGAGACGCGCGGGCTGCGCGGATGGATCTCGGCGCCGACGTGGTGGGCGACCAGGCGCACGATGCGCTCGCCATCGGCGGCGGACAGCCGCTCCCCCGTATCGGCGAGACCCTCGGACAGCCGGTCCACCCATAGCCGCCCGTCGGGGTTCAGCATGATTTCGACGACGGCGGGGTCTTCGAGCAGATGGGTGATGGTCGATCCGAGCGCGGTGCGCAGCATGCGCGCGCCGCGCGCGAACGCCTCCGGTTTCTGGTCGGCTGTGGCCATTTCTGCCCCGCTTCCTGACGGGGCAAAAAGGACGGTCCCCGGATCGGGGTGATTAAAAGAGCCCGGAATCAGGCCGATTCAACAAGTATCTGCCGTCGTAGGGCCGTGGCGTGCAAATACAGGAGAACGGCGGTCGCGCGCTGCTCTCGATCGTCCGTTGTCGAATTCTATGAACCGTCGGCCGTCTCCCCGGCCTGCGATCCGCCGACGTCTTCAACGATCTCCTGCCGGAGTTTTGGACCTTGCGCCAAGCGGCGGCCGAGCGCCGCGATGAAAGCCTCATAGCGCTTTGCGGCCGAAGCCCGTGCCGCCTGGGCGGCGGGCTCGGGCAACGCCGGCGTCGTGTTGAGCCAGAACCGGATGAATACGGCCATGGTCTCCACGGAAATCCCGACATCGCGCTCCATGCGGGCGAGGCGGCGATCGATCTGGTCGAGGCGTTTGGCGACCACGGCCTCCCGTCGCTCCGCATCGTCTGGCGACAGGAACGACGCGATGGCGGCCTCGGCGATCAGGGAGAGCGATTGTTCGCGCCGCGCGGCATAGTCCGAGAGCATCGCCATAACGTCCGGGTCGAGGTAGACGGAAATCTGCGCTTTCTTCTTGCGTCCGGGCATGGTGCTACAGCTCCATGCCATCATTGGGATCGAGCGAGACCTGACGGGCAACGCCGCGCATCACGCGGGTCAGACGCTGGTTGCGTGCGGCATCGTCCACAGTGTCGTCGGGCAGATCGATCTCGAACTCATTGTCGATCGGCGCCTTCTTTTCGATGAGGTTCACCCGGTTGAGTTCGGGCTGATGGCGCGGCTCGGACTCGGTGGAATCTTCATCTTCGCCGCCGCTGGTCGTTGGCGCGGCGCGCTCGCCCGTGTCCGGGCGAGCCGGGATCGGCAGCTTGCTCCAATCGTCGGGCCGGCCTTCGGCTGGCCGCGTCAGTTCGGGCGGCGGTAGGATGCGTTCCTTGAAGCGGACATCTTCGTAGTAGCGCGCCTTCTTCGCCCGGATCGGCGGCGTGCCGGCGACCATGACGATCTCGTCGGTCGGTGGGAGCTGCATGATTTCGCCCGGCGTCAGGAGCTGACGCGCCGTCTCCGATCGCGAGACCATCAAATGCCCGAGCCACGGCGAGAGCCGGTGGCCGGCATAGTTCTTCATCGCCTTCATCTCGGTGGCGGTGCCGAGCGCATCGGAGACACGCTTGGCGGTGCGTTCGTCGTTGGTGGCGAAGCTCACGCGGACATGACAGTTGTCGAGGATCGAATTGTTAGGGCCGTAAGCCTTCTCGATCTGGTTCAGTGACTGGGCGATCAGGAAGCTCTTGAGACCGTAGCCCGCCATGAATGCCAGCGCGGACTCGAAGAAGTCGAGCCGGCCGAGCGCGGGAAACTCGTCGAGCATGAGCAGCAGCCTATGGCGCCCGGCCCTGGCCTGTAGATCTTCTGTGAGGCGGCGACCGACCTGGTTGAGGATCAGGCGAATGAGCGGCTTGGTGCGATTGATGTCCGACGGCGGGACGACGAGGTAGAGCGTGGTCGGGCGCTTGCTTCCCACCATGTCTGTGATCCGCCAGTCGCAGCGCCGAGTGACTTCGGCGACGACGGGATCGCGGTAGAGGCCGAGGAACGACATGGCGGTGCTGAGCACGCCGGAGCGTTCGTTGTCCGATTTGTTGAGCAGCTCGCGCGCGGCGCTGGCGATGACGGGATGCGGTCCCGCTTCGCCGAGGTGGCTGGTCTTCATCATCGCGGCGAGCGTCGACTCGATCGGCTGCTTAGGATCGGAGAGGAAGGCGGCGACGCCGGCGAGCGTCTTGTCGGCCTCGGCATAGAGGACGTGCAGGATGGCGCCGACCAGCAGGGCGTGGCTGGTCTTTTCCCAGTGGTTGCGCTTTTCGAGGCTGCCCTCGGGATCGACGAGGATGTCGGCGATGTTCTGGACGTCGCGCACTTCCCATTCGCCGCGGCGCACCTCGAGCAGCGGATTATAGGCCGACGACTTCGGGTTGGTCGGATCGAACAGCAGGACACGGCCATGCCGGGCGCGAAAGCCGGCGGTGAGCTGCCAGTTCTCCCCCTTGATGTCGTGGACGATGGCCGAGCCCGGCCAGGTCAGGAGCGAGGGCACCACCAGGCCGACGCCTTTGCCCGATCGGGTCGGCGCGAAGCACAGAACATGTTCGGGGCCGTCGTGGCGCAGATAGTCCCGTTCGTAGCGGCCCAGCACCACGCCATCGGCGCCGAGTAACCCGGCCGACTTCACTTCCCCCTTTTCGGCCCAGCGCGCCGAGCCATAGGTCTCGGCGTTTTTCGCCTCGCGAGCACGCCAGACCGACATGCCGATCGCGACCGCTATGGCGATGAAGCCGCCTGACGCCGCGATCATCCCGCCCTTGGCGAAGATCTCCGGCGCGTAGGCGTCGTAGAAGTACCACCACCAGAAGATCGCGGGCGGATAGTAGATTGGCACGCCCGACAGGACGAACCAGGGCGCGCCGAGTTGGGCCTGGAAGCCAAGGCTCCACGCGACATATTGGGTCGCCGCCCAGGTGGTGGTCAGGACGATCAGGAAGACGACGGTGATCTGGCCCCAGAGGATCTTGGTCGCGGACATTGCAGCGGTCCTTTCAGTCATGTGATTAGAGGCCGAGCCCCCGCTTGCGGCCGAAGCTCCAGTCGACGCCGCCATCGCTGCGGGCGACGCCGGAGACGTGCTTGCCGAGCTGGCTTTCGAGGGAAGGCGACCAGGGCACGAGCTGGAAGCCAAGCCCGTCATCGATCATGGCGAAGCGGCCTGATGCGAGCGTCAGACGCTGGCGATATCTGCCGGCGACATATTCGCCGTTCGATGCCGGCTTGAACGGCTGGCCCGTCTCCTTCGCCAATCTGTTGGCTACGGCGTCCACTTCGCGGCGACGAAGCGTATCGATGAGGTTGCGGCTTAAAATGATGCGCCGTCCCTGCTGCTCGGCGAGACCTTCGCGGACCAGATGATCAGCGCGTTGCTGCATGGCCTGCCGCACCTCGGCGCCGAACCCGCCATCCGACATGGCGACGGGTTCGCGGGCGATGGACTGTCGGTCGAGCCACGTGGCGCCGGAGGCGTTCACCTGATGCTGGAGATCGAGATCGGAACGGACGGCAAGCGCGACGCGGCGTTCGCCGCGCGCATCTTCGAAGGTGCGCAGCTCGACGATCGACCCTGGCGGGCTGTCGCCTGCCGCGTCGAGATGGGGCAGGCGAATGTGATGGGTCCGGCCATCCACGCCGTCGACTACGGCGTAGGCCGTTCCTTTCAGTTCGTCGTCGAGGCCGCGCTCGACCAGACGGCCGATGACGGGAACGTCGAGGCTTTCGCCCGCTAGGACATAGTTCGCCGAGCCGCGCTCGATGCCGCGTTCCGTGAGGGCACGGTGCATCCGCTTGATGATGTCGCCGCGCTCGCCAAGCTCGCGCAGGACCGTCTCCGCATCCGGTTTGACGAACCATTGCCCAGGAGCGACTTGCCCGGCGACGCCGAGGACTTCCAGCTTGCGCAGCCGTCCGACCTTCAGCGTATGGAATTCGTCCGGCTGGCGGTCGGCGAGCGGAGCGAGGTCGATGATACCTGGCTTGCCGGCATCGCGGACAAGCTGCCGGTCGAGCTGCGTCCACCGTTCGGCCTCGATCTGGCTTTCGAGGACGCGGCGGATGTCGAGATCGGTGCGCGGCCCCAGTTCCCGCGTGATGAGGTCTCGCGCCCGGTCGCGCATGCCTTCCTTGATGTAGTCGCGGGAAATCACGAGGTCCTGGCCGTCGTCGCGGACACCACGCACGATCAGGTGGACGTGCGGATGCTCGGTGTTCCAGTGATCGACGGCGACCCAGTCGAGCCGCGTGTCCAGGTCCTTCTCCATCTGGCCGACCAGATCGCGGGAGAAGGACTTCAGGTCCGACATCTCGACGGCGTCGTCCGGCGAGACGATGAAGCGGAAATGATGGCGGTCGTCCTCGCACCGCTCGGCGAAGGCGCGGCCGTCCGGCTCCTCTGTGCCCGGCCCGAACAGCCGCGCCCTTTCTCCGTCCCGGGTCACGCCATCGCGGCGCAGATAATCGAGATGCGTGCCGAGCGGGGCCGTGCGGGCGGCGTGCCGGACGACACGGGCCTTGATGACCGCGCCGCGTGTGCGAGCGGTGATGAGACGGTTCGCCTGGATGCTGGCGCGCTGGCCATGGCCGAAGCGGGAGCGATTGGCGGCGGTGATGCGCCCGGAACGTGAGACGCCGCCGCCTGCCTTCTTCGCGGCGGCGAGCGCCTGCGCGATAAAGGGCCGGGCTGACTGCGCGCGGGTCGAGCGCATACGCCCAGGCCGAACGCGAAACTCATGGTCATCGGCCATGACGCGATCCCGCAATGTGCAAAAGATCGCGCCGACACAATGCGTTGGATATCTGGCGCACATTGTGCAGGAGCGTGGCAAGGTGCGGATCGGGCCCAAAATCCCTGCAAAAACAACCGCCCGACTGCCGCGCAATGTGCGGCCTTTTATCCTGCCATCGTGCGGTTGTTTTGCCTGCCTCTCCCCCTCGCATCCTCCATGCTACGCGGGAATACGACGGAGCGCGAAGGATGCTGCCGGTACTCATCGCGGCGTCCCGGGGTCGGAACGAGCAACGACGAGGGGAGCATTCGACATGTCGACGGCATCGGGTGAACGCGCCGCGACGGAGGAACGGCTGGCGTCCGGATGCCCGTCGTCCGACGGCAAAGCGGCAGAACCAGCGTCTGCGGTGCGCACGACGAAGAGCGGCGCTTCACGCCAGTCTGGCGGAGGCGGCGGCGTAACTGACGGCGCGTTGGACGGCGATGTCGCGCCGAGCTGCGGAGCGAGCAGCGCGACGTAGGCGCGTGTTTCAGCCGGCAGCGCGCGGCCCCTTTGCAGGTAGTCGTCGTACCGCGCCGGACCCGCATTGTAGGCCGCCAGCATCGCCGGGACATTGCCGTAGCGGTCGTACATTTCGCGCAGATAGGCGGCGCCCGCGAGAATGTTGTCGCGGGGATCATAAGGGTCGCGGCCGAGGCCATGGCGGACGCGCAAGCCCGCCCAGGTGTCGGGCATGACTTGCATCAGCCCCAGCGCGCCGGCCGACGACACCGCCCGTACATCGCCCGCGCTCTCGGCGCGTTTGACCGCGATGATCCAGAGTTCGGGAATGCCGAACCGCTGCGAAGCCTCGGCGACGAAGGCGGCGTGCGGATCGACAACGACCGCGCGCGCCGCCGGTGCGGACTGCGCCAGAGCAGCGCCGGTCGCGGTCGCGGCGACGATCAGGCCGGAAAGGAGAAGGAGAGCTATGCGGCGGGCGGATTGATGCCGCCCGCGCGCGCTCCGGTGGCTCGTCGAGGGACGGCGAGCGGGCATCGGTCAGTCCTTCTCGGCACGGTCGCGCGGACGCGACCAGTGCAGCGACCAGGACCTCTTGTCGTCGCCATTCTGGAAGAGGTTGGCGCGGATCGGCTGCATGAAGGTGGGATCGTCGAACTGGATCGAGACGAATTCGCCAGCCTTGTCGCTGGAGCGTTTCCACCCCGCGCCGATCTCCGGGCCATCCTCGGTATCGGCGAGAACGCGATAGTCGGGCGCGTTTTCGGTTTCGTTCGGCTCGGCCGCCACCACGGCGACTGCGATGTCGAGGCTGAGCGTGCGAATACGCCCGGAATAGCCTGCCTTTAGCTTCGTGAATTCTCCGATCTGTGTCATGCGAGACTCCTGTCGATTGTGCTGCGGTGATGAGATCGGCGGCGGTGCGAGCGCTGCCGGCCGCGCGCTCACCGCGTCGGCGCGCGCCATTCGAAGCGGCCGTTTCCGTCCTCATCGGTCCGCAGCGGGACCGCGTGGCCGATGATCTGGTCGGTGGAGGTCAGGCCGAAATAGCGACCGTCGAGGCTGTCACGGACCTGCCAGTTCATCAGGAAGACCTGGCCGGTATGGATGCGGCGGCAACCCTGCCAGACCGGTAGGTCGCGCCCGAGACGATCCCGTTCGAGGGCCGTCCCGACCGGGATGCCATCGACGGTGATGGTGAGGTTCGAGCGGCAAACCGTTTGCCCGGCGACGCCGAGGATGCGCTTGAGGAGCGGCACGCCTTTGGGAAGGTAACCGCGGTCGGCAAGGTAGGTCGCGAGCGGTTCGGGCGCGTCGACGGCGACGAGATCGGCGCCTTCGAACGGGCCGTCGAATTCGATCGTGTAGAAGCCGATCGGCGCGCTAGCCGATGCGTTCCAGATGAGTCTGGTCGGCATCGACGTGAACGCCGGATAGCCGACGCCTATCGCGGCGAGCGCCATCACGAGAAAGAGGCTGGTGCGCGTCACAGCTCGGTCCTCCGGCGCAGGAGGAAGGCGCGATGCTGTTCGAGCGTGTAGGCGTGCGGCTGATAACCGGCCGTCATGCGGTTATGGACGTGCCGCCAGTGATCCGGCGAAATCGTGTCCACGTCGATCCCGATGGCTTCGATGGCATCGACGTGGTGCAGCACGTTTTCGACCTTCGGCCAGCCCTCGACCTTCAGCAGGATCTCGCCGCCCGGATGTACGAAAGGCAGCGTCTGGTGCGGTTCGCCAGGCTTGATCGCGCGCACGATGTCGATGCGGGAGGTGATGGTGCCGAAGTCGTTCGCCGCCCATCGCACGAAGGCGAAGACGGTATGCGGCCGGAATGACACGACGCGCCGCCGGCGATCGAGGATCTGGTTGTGCGCCTCGCGGCCGAACCTGATCCAGTGCTCGATCTGCTTCTCGACCCATGTCAGTTCGACATGGGTCATGTCGTCGTGGGAGTACGCCAACGGCGCGGCGCCGCCGCGCACGCGGGGAGCCGCGATGCCGGTCATGAGGACTGTCCTTCGGTGGGGGGAAATTCGCGCTCGAGCAGCTCGCGCAGCATGTCGGCGACGGTGACGCCGCGACCGAAAGCGGCGATCTTGATCCGGCCGCGCAATTCAGGTGTCACGTCGATGGTGAGCCGGGCGGTGAACGCGGCGGTGAACGGCGCGCGCGGCGCGCTATCGGCCGCCTTGATCCATTGGTCGGGATCGGCGGGACGCGCGGTGAAGCGGCGACGAGTGGATCGCTCGTTCATGGCGTGTTTCCGCCAATCCGAAGGTGGAACAGTTCATCGGCGAGTGCCGCGATCTCGCGCGTGGCCGATGTCGCGTCGTCGCATTCGAGGGCCAGGCGGCCGGTCTGTGCAGCGGTAGCGAAGGCGATGCGCTGGCCGATGGTGGCGCCGAGGAGCGGAGGATCGTGGTCAGCCAGGGCCGCGGCCGTCTCGCGCGCGAGGATGGTGCGCGGGCCGCAGCGATTGAGTACGAAGCGGGCGGCAAGCTCGGGACGATAGATGCGCGCTTCGCGCAAGAGCGCCAGCATCTCGGCCGAGGCCCAACCATCGAATGGTGATGGTTGCACGGGGATCAGAACGAGGTCGGCGGCGAGAAGCGCAGAGCGCATGAGACCGGCGACGCGCGGCGGCCCATCGATGACGACGTGATCGACGGTCTTCGCCAATTCCGGTGCTTCGCGGTGGAGCGTGTCGCGCGCCAGGCCCACGACGCCGAAGAGGCGTGGCAGGCCCTCATGGCCGCGCTGCTCAGACCAGTCGAGCGCCGAACCTTGCGGGTCCGCGTCGATCAGCGTGACGCGCTCACCGCGACCTGCGAGCTCGCCGGCGACGTTGAGCGCCAGCGTCGTTTTACCGACACCGCCCTTTTGATTGAGGAACGCGACGATCATCGCGCGCCTCCTGGCCGCTGGCCGAACGGAAGCTGATCGACGACCTGCGGCGCGCGCTCCTGCTGGTCCGGCCGGGTCGTGGGAGCGCCGCGGGCGGGCGTCTTGCCGATGGCGCGGAGGTTGTTCGCGGCGGTGCGGATGAGATTTTCCACATCGCGTGCGCGCTCTTCAAAGTTAGATTCTGGATTAGACTCTAAGTTAAGAGCGCGATTTCGCCCGTGTTTTCGCGAGCTTAGGGTGGGTTTTGGTTCCTGATAGCACGAGCCTCGGGTTCCTGATGGCACGATAGTGCGGGTTCCCGATAGCACGAGGCCGTCCACAGTTTTTCCACAGGCTGCGAGCGGCTCGAAGGCGAGGAGCGTGCGGCCATCGATCTCCACCTCGAGCGAGAGGACGTAGCCGGGCAGTGGCTGACGGCGGACGATGTCGCGCAGTTCGAAGGCGAAGCGCTTGAACGGCGACAGGCTGCCGGACTTGCGGTGGAGATGGCGCAGATCGAAGCGCCAGCCAGCTCGCTGGTGGCCGCCGTGCTTGCGCACGAGCCGGTAGAGCCAGCGGTCGAGACCGCCGGTGAGATCGAAGTAGGCTGGGTCGATGGTGAGGATGAGGGCGTCGTCGAGGACAGCCTTGTAGAACCAGTCCGGGACGATCAGTTCGATGCCGTCGGGCCGTCCGTGGCGATCGGTGCGCTCCTGCCACTCGTTGATCCAGGAAAAGCGGTGGCGTCGGCCCTCGGCCGGTTGCCGGATGGACGTCGAGACGGTCGTTGATTGAAGGCGATCGAGGGCGGCCTTGAGGCGCTGATAATCGCGCAGGGACGTGCCGCGGCCGACATAGTTGAGGATCTCATAGGGCGTCGCCGCCATCAGGCGCGATGTGCGCAGTCCAGCGTCCCGCGCTTCGACGATCTGGCTTGCAGCCCAGATCAGTATGTCGGCGTCCCAGATCGTCGCCATGCCGTGATCGGGAACGGCCTCGACGCGGATCGTGATGTCACCGGCCGCGAAGTCGATTGGTGTGACACGGTGAGACTTGGAAAGGGAGAAGAAGGGATAGGCCATGAGATCCTGCGCATCTCGGGGTGCGAAGTCGCCGGGGAGCGCGCGAAACAGATCGAGCTGCCCGCGCTCGGAAGGATCGCGGCGTCGCACCACCATGAAAGGGACCGGCCCCGATCAGCGTGCGTAACGGCCGGCGACCTGGCCGATCGGCAGCGTGTGGCGTTTCGCTGGAAGGACTGTGCCGCGCGGATCGGAGGTCGAGGTGACAGCGCCGCGCGCTGCCCAGGTTTCGAGGTCGTCGACGGAATAGACGACCCGTCCGCCGAGTTTGCGATACGCCGGGCCGGTGCCGTAGGTGCGGTGCTTTTCGAGTGTGCGGGCAGAGAGGCTGAGAAATTCAGCGGCTTCCTTCGTCCGCAGGTAGCGTGGCGGGAGCGCGGCGATATCGGGTCGCATGGGGCGGGCCTCCGTGGGGTCGCTGGGGGCCGCTGGCGATCAGCGGCTGACAGCGACCACGGTGGCGGAGGACCGTCGGCGGGAGGGATGGGGAAGTTGGGATGGCTAGATTTCCCACCCCCAGCCGTCGCTCCGACTACTGGTTAAAAATCTGACGGTTGGTAACTATCATGGTCGGCGGGCGGAGGACTGATCTGGGTAGACAGGGCCCTGGCGGTTTTGGGGCGCTCGTGATGGCGTAACTGCCCATAGGTTTAGCGGAAGCCGGCTGGGCGATTTCGCGCCTCATCTTTGCCGGTCAGCGCGCCGGCAGTGTTATCCCCAAAGCTGTCACTCATCCGTATCGTACGTGGGTGGGATGACTGGGGATGGACAGAAGCCGACAGGTAGATTCTAGGTTGTGATAGGCGCTGTGTCGGGGAAGGATACCTGCTAAGAAGGTATTGGGGGGGGTGATGGCTTCTGAACAACCACTGCTGGCGTTCGACCAGCGATTCCTCGATCGCCATGCGGGTCCGATCATTTCCGATCTTTCGGTCGCCCTAGTCGAGTTGGTCGCCAATGCCTGGGACGCCTATGCGACGAAGGTCGACATCGTCTGGCCCACGAACGACGGCTCCCGCAAATTCTCGATCAAGGACAATGGTCGCGGCATGACGGGCGAGCAGTTCGAGCAGCGCTGGGGCGTTTTCGACTACAACCGCGTGAAGGCCGAAGGCGAATATGTATCGCCGCCCACCGAGCTATCCGAGTTGGCGCCGCGCCGAATCTATGGACGCAACGGTCGGGGCCGGCATGGCGGCTTCGCCTTCTCCAATCCCTATGAAATTACTATCGAGGCGGCGGGCGAAAAAGTCACCTACCGGGTCTCGCGAGGAGGCCTGCGGCCCTTCGACTGGGCGGTCGTCCACCGCGAGCAAAGCGCAGGGCATGGCGTCGAAATCCGAGCCGCCGAACCGACGCGGCTTCGTCTCAGTGCCGCCGACATCCGCGAAGTGCTCGGAACTCGCTTCCTGACGGACCCCAACTTTCAAGTGTCAGTCGACGGCCAGGCCGTCACCTTCGACGACATCCCGCAGGATTTCGTGCGGGAGAGCTTCGTTGACATTCCCGGGGTCGGTCGCGCGCGCATTCTCATGATCGACTCCCAGCGGGCCGATCGCACCACCCGCCAGCACGGCATCGCCTGGCACGTTAACAACCGGCTAGTCGGCGATTGCGGCTGGCGCGGGACAGACTACGAACGCGTGCTCGATGGCCGGACGAGCGAAGCCAAGCGCTTCACCTTCATCGTCTTTGCCGACTTTCTCGCCGACACCGACGCGATCCTGCCGGACTGGTCGGGGTTCCAGCTCAGCAATGACACCTGGAAAAAGACGCAGGTCGCCGTTCAGGACAAAATCCGCGAGGAAATTGCCGCGTTCAGTTTCGAACGGCGCGCGGAAGCCAAGGAGGCGGTCCGGGAGCGGTATGCCTCCACCGTCCTCAAGATCGCGCCGAGCGCGCGCGAGCGCTGGAACAGCTTCGTCGATCAGGTCGTCGACACCTGCCCTGGCATCTCGACGGAGCAGATCGATCAGGTCGCCGGCATTCTCGTCAATCTGGAGGCGTCATCGTCGCAATACAGCCTGTTGGCGCGGCTGCACGGGCTTCAGCCCGGCGAACTGGACCAGCTCGACGGTATTCTCGCGGACTGGAGCGTGGCGACGGCCAAAATGGCGCTCGACGAGATTCAAAGTCGGTTGAAGCTGATTGGCGAGTTGCACGACAAGCTTCGCGACGAGCGGGCCGACGAGGTCCGAGAGTTGCAACCGCTCATCGAGCGCAGCCTGTGGGTCTTCGGACCCGAGTTCGAGAGCATCGAGTTCACTTCCAATCGCGGCATGTCGGAAGTCATCAGAAAGCTGCTCGGCGGCACCGCCCAGGGCAGCCTCAACCGTCCCGATTTCGTCATCCTCCCCGATGGCAGCGTCGGTCTGTTCGCGCGACCCGCGTTCGACGATCAGCATGAGGTAACTGGTGTCGCCCATCTGGTCGTCGTGGAGCTGAAGCGGCCGGGCATCGCGATTGGCATGGATCAGAAGAACCAGGCCTGGAAATATGTGGTCGAATTGCAGACGCAGGGGCTGATCGACGATAGCACGCGCGTTACCTGCTTCGTCCTCGGATCCCGACTCAGCCCACGCGAAGGCGTCCGCGAGGAGGGCCGCACAAAGATCATCCCAATGGCCTATGAGACATTCATCAAGCGCGCTGAAACGCGGATGCTCAATCTCTATGCCCGCCTGTCGGAAGCGCCGTTCTTGCGCGAAGCCGGCCTGGACGCGGACACGTTCGTCGCCGAACCGGCTCCCCGCCAAGGTGGCCTTGGGCTATCGGCTTGAGCGCGGGGCTGCGATGATCGCCCGTACCGTGCAGCGCGTTCATTTCGAGGACTTCGGCGGAGCCGAATTCGAGCGCCTGGTCTTCGCCTATCACCTGCGCGCGGGCTGGCGCGATCTCGCTTGGTATGGCCAGACAGGAAGCGATCTCGGGCGCGATATCATCGGCGTGGAGCCGTTCGACGATGGGCGGTCCCCCCGCACGGTCATCCAGTGCGTCAACCGCGCCGGCCTGACCGATGCCAAGGCGAAGAACGACATGGCGAAGGCGGTCGGTGCGCCGACCGGCGTGCCCGATGCCTTTAAGTTCGTCTGCCGCGGCGCTGTCTCAAGCGGGCGGCGCGATGCGATCTCCGCTGCCGGACGGCAGCTCGGCATCAAGGCCGTCGACGTCTGGTCTGGAGTCGAGTTCGAGGAAGCTCTGCGACTCCGCGCCGAGTTCCTGCTCCGCCGGTTTGTTGAAGGCGTGGTGTTTCCCGATGCCGAAGCCGAGCTGCGCCGCTTCGTCGACGATTTTCCCGACCTGTCCGATCACGATACGTTGCACATGATGGCGGCCGTGTTCGACCGGCCCGCCTTCCGCACGCCCTTCATGGCCGAAAGCCACCTTCCCGCCTTCCAACAGGCGATCGAAGATACGATCGGAGCGCTGAACACGGGTATCTGGCGGACCCGGGACGGCGCCGAAATCCGCCGAATCCCGTCGCTCCATCATGTGCGCGATGCGCAGATCCGTGCCGGCCTTGCTAAGGTCGTGCGCGAGCTCGACGAGGTGCGACGCATATTCAAACGACACCTGGCCAATGGCAGCGTCCAGCATTGTTCGTGCGGCGATCCTAACTGCCCGACATTCGTCGTCCATCCACGCGCAGCCCATGACCTCGATCGGGCTCGATCCCTCGCACTCGGCAGCTTCGCAAAGCTTTGGCCCGGCTTCGACGTCCACCTCTCATGACGGTGCCGGTCGGTTCAATGGGTCGATGTTCGCGAACCGCGAGGAATGATCCATCGGTCGCATAGCCGCGTCCTCATCGCGAATGTCGAAGCAGGGCGCCCCGTTGGGCCAGATGCCGCGCAAGGCCGGCCACCGCGGCATGCGGCCGCCCTTGGGCGCGCAGTGCCACTACTCGGCCGAACCGTCACCGAAATCGATGGTGATCGAGATCGCCGCGGCCATGTCTCCGTTGCGGACGGTCCGCAACCGGCCAACCTTGCTCGTTCAAGGGCGTAGAGGCGCCGGATGCGTGAAGTCAGCTCTTGACCGCTATGCGACTAGGTTCGGCGACGATGCCTGAGCAGTTGCCGATAGCCGCCGTCGATGAGAGCCTTCCCGGCTTCGACGAAGGCGATGACAGCGTCACGCAGCGGCGATGTCTTCCAGGGATCGGTTTCGACGCGCGCCGCGCCGTAGAGCGCTATGGCGATCTCACGATAGGTGGCGCCGTTCATGCGACCGTCAGTGGCGCGGAGCCTCAAGCGGAAGCGGCGGCGCTGATCGCGGGTCATGCGGGTGTCGCGTAGCGGCGGGCGTTCGAGCCAGGCGCGCGACAGGCGTGCGAGGGCATCTATGCGATCGAGAAGGTCGCCATCGATCGGAATAACCGCCGCGAGCTGATCGTTTGGGGATGTCCCGGGAAGAAAGAGGACCTGGAGATCGTAGTGGGGAAGGGTGGAGTACGATCCCTCGGGGGCGTCACGCTTCGCGCCGAACCTGTCGGCGAGCGCATTCGGGGCAGAGGGCAGGAAGTTTGGCCGGTGCGTCAGGAAGACGACGGTTGGATCGTTCGACGGCGACCACACCACCATTTGCTCGGCAGCGGAAAGGCCTGGTCTTGCCGGAAAATCGCAACCCCCAGCGCTGCTGTGCTTCGTGAGGCAGGGGCAGGGTTTCGGCGCCGGCGTCGACCAGGTTGGCGTAATGTTCCTGATAGGGATGGCTTCTGCGAAGGCATTCCCAGGCGAGCCCTTCGATCGGCAGGGAATCGAAGAATTCGTAGCTGCTATCGTTACGCCAGTCTGATGTATCGGGCCTCATCGCATCAACTCCCCCGCGTGGTGCGCGCAAGTCGAGAGCATATTGTTCGCGGCGCGGGATGAAGGCTGGAAGTCTGAGCGAGAGCATCGCGTGATGTCAAAGCGGCATCACGCGCTTCGCCGACTGTCAGCTGTGGACCTGACGAAGAAGGTGCCGATAGCCGATATGCGTCATCCAGCGGGCGCGATCGAGATGGCTATCATAGATATGCCGGCAGCGTTGAGGTTCGCGAACGGGATCGAGGCCGAACAGTACCTGCACGGCTTCCTCCCAGCGCGCACCTTCGGCGGCCGCGTCCAGCAGGCGGACATAGAGTTTGACATGCGATCTGTCGTAGTCGGTGAGCTCTCGACCGGACGGTGCGATGTCCTCGAATGGTTCGATCATAGGGCGGCCTCGGTGGATACGCGACGTCTGTCTCTTAACCAGGTTTGGTCCGAAATGGAGGCAATGTGAGCGGGGGCCGGCTCTTACTGCCCACAGGTCAGCGCGAGGCCGTAGATCGGTTCGGCTTTTTCCCATGATCATCGACCAGCAACACCCCATGTCCTCGGTCGGTCGACAGGAAGACGATGCCGGCGGATTCCAAGGCCCTGCGTGCCTGATCGCGAGTCGTCTCATACACATCGAGTCCGCTTTCGGATTCGAGGCGCTTGAGTGCTGTCAGCGATATGCGGGCCTTGTCAGCGAGCGTCTCCTGCGTCCAACCCAGCAACGCGCGTGCGGCCCGGGATTGTCGGGCGGTGATCATGCATGATCACCTCCCATCGCAACCGACACGCGCTCCAGAACTACGGCTATTTTAGTCGCATCTGCCTCTCTCAGCCAGCTTGCCGGCCCGAGTCGAGGCCGGTGTTGCCATGGTTTGACCTGGCTGATTCGTCTGGTCGCACAGGTTTTGCTGGTAAGGGCAAAGTGCTGATGTCCGGCACGCTGGTAAAGCCGTGGAGTGCGTCTTCGTGCGTGGGGAGACCATCCGGGTATTCCCGGGTCCCATCGGCGACTTGAGCGGGAAGGCGGCCCCGGCCTTTCGGCCGGGGCCTGGGTGTGCCCGCCTCAGTCGCCGCGGCGACCGTTGGGGCGGGACCAGATCAGCGAGTAACCCTCGCCGTCCTCGTCATCGAAGAGGTTGGCGTAGATGGGGGCGGTGAAGCTCGGATCGTCGAGCTTGAGGCCCAGATAGTCGCGGCCCTCGTTGGAGCGCTTGGACCAGGCGGCGCCGATCTCGGCGCGGCCGACCAGAACCCGGTGGCTGGGGGCGTTCTCGCCGTTGGCGCGCTGGTCGGGGACGAT
>Ga0164243_10001337_pt1 | contig 41988 bp, 32 predicted proteins | sample OricompcompostOP_FD_108781 | JGI IMG/M metagenome (GOLD analysis project Ga0164243, IMG submission 108781) | Organic Plus compost microbial communities from Emeryville, California, USA - Original compost - Organic plus compost (OP) | ecosystem: Engineered > Solid waste > Mixed feedstock >... | reverse complement strand
GCAGCGTGTCTCCACGCCCCAGAGAGGCGAGCATGTCGTGGGCACTGCGCCCGTCATGAGCCTGGCCTTCGGTGATTTTCAGCAGGATTGGCAAGCCGCAGGCATCGACGAGGGCATGGATTTTGGTCGTCAGTCCGCAAGCGCTTGTATGCTGACTTGAGGCTTGAGGCGATGTACATCGCCGGGCCGGCAAAGCTCGGTGCCTTCGTGGATCAGCGCCGCCGAGCCTGCTGCCACACCCAGCCGGAAAGCGTCAGCAAGTGAATCACCTCGAGCCAAGCCAAATACGATAGCGCCGAGGAAGCTGTCACCGGCACCGACCGCGCTGACGGGCGTAATCGGCAGCGGTAGCGCGCGTAGCGCCTGATCCTGCGTGATGAGCAATGCACCGCGATGGCCAAGCGAGAGCGCGATGATCTTTACCCCGCCTGCCTCGATGAGCTTGCGGCCAGCCGCGACGCATTCCGCATCGTTGACAAGAGGGGCTTTTGCAAGCTCGCGCATCTCGCGCAGATTTGGCTTGATCAGGTCGACACCCTTCTCAATCGCTGCAGCGAGCGGCGGACCTGACGTATCAAGAAAGAATTTTGCGCCGAGCTCGCGTGCCACCCTGGCCGCCTGTGCATAGAAATCGTGCGGCACACCGGGCGGCAGGCTACCGCTGCCGACAACAAACTGCGGTACGGGAGACGTAGCCGCGAGCGCGGCAAGGCACGCGCACCATTCAGCCTCCTGCAAGGACGGTCCGGGCATGACGAACCGATACTGGGACTTCGTGCCAAGTTCCGACACCGAGAAATCCTCACGGGTCTCCGCTTGGGTCTCGATGACGCGACTCGACAATCCTTCGTCCGCGATCAGGCGTCGGAGCAGTTGTCCGGTAAATCCGCCAGCCGGAAGCAGCGCCTCGACGTCGCCGCCAAGCCGCCTGACAACCCGCGCCACGTTGATGCCTCCGCCGCCAGGGTCCCGCCGTGGCTCTGCGCAACGAAGTTTCGTCGTCGGAACCACGCGATCAACTGTCGTGGACAGATCAATCGCAGGATTGGGTGTCAAGGTGACAATGGCCGCCATGGCTGTCGTTCTATGATGATCGTTGTGCGGCCAGGAATTGCAGGCCAACGAATGCAGGATCTTCGTGAACAATGAGATAAGTTGGAACCGCTTCGACATAGCCGCTCATGCGGCCCTTCGCCTGAAAGCGGGATCTGAATTGAGACTTAAGCATGTATTCGCAGATATGCCGGACGATGCCGCCGGCGATAAAAACACCTCCTCGCGCTCCAAACGCAAGGGCGAGATTCCCTGCCACCTCGCCGAGCCAGGCACAAAAAGCATCGAGCGCGGCCCGGCAAATTTGACAACTCCCAGCGACACCCGCCTTGCTAATCTCGGGGGCGCTGCGCTTGGGAATCACCACGCCGTCAAGTGATGCAATCGCGTAATATAGATTCGTCAGTCCTTCTCCGGACAAAACACGCTCGGCCGACACATGCGCGAAACGCTGCCTCAGGCGCTCGATAATGGCATCCTCACGCGCTGACACACTCGGAAGTGTGCTGTGACCGTATTCGCTGCTTACCACGCGGCCGCCTTGTCCGTTCGGCAGATAGGCAGCAACGCCGAGGCCTGTCCCCGGTCCGAGGACAAGCATCGGCGCATCGGCCGCCGGCCTGCCTCCGCCCAGCGCTAATAGATCGGCTGGAGTGAAGCGTGGCAATGCCCAGCCGATCGCCTCGAAATCGTTGACGATGTGCACATCGGAAAATTCGAACTGGGCGCAAAGCTCACGTGCATCGATAAGCCATGAGCTGTTGGTCAATTCGCAACGTTGGTCCCGAACGACACCGGCCGCTCCGAACAGGACATGCCTAATGGCCGGATCGCCGCTCCGACTGGCCAGGAAGGTTTCAAGCGCGTCGGTGAACCGACGGTGATCGGCAACAGCCATGTGCGCGATAGGTCCAAGCTTTCCGCGCTCCAACACGGCAAAGCGCACGTTGGTTCCGCCGACATCCGCCAGGAGAATGCTTTCCGATCGAGATCGTTCTATCACACGGTCTCCGTACGCCCGTCAACGATGATGCGCTGCTTGGATAACGTTGCGGTACCATTCAAACGACGCTTTCGGAATACGCCGTTGTGTCAAATAGTCCACATAGGTCAGGCCAAAGCGGACATCGTACCCCGCCTCCCATTCGAGATTATCGAGCAGCGACCAAACGAAATAGCCTCGAATATCCGCGCCGTCGCGTGCCGCGGCGTTCATGGCGCCAATATATTTGCGCAGATAGTCGATCCGCTCAGGATCGCTCACTGCGCCGCGCTGATCTGGCTTATCATAGCCTCCTAAACCATTTTCGAGCACGTAAACCGGATGAGAATAGCGGCTGGCAACGCTGACCAAAGTCTCGCGAAACGAATCTGGCATGATTGGCCAGCCATTTGGTGTCTCTGGCAGTCCAGGCGGCCGATCGCCGAAATTAAAGCCCGTAACAGCGTCGCCGTCAGCCTTCGCAAAAACCGGGCTGTAGTGGTTCACACCAAACCAATCCAGCGGGCGGCAGATGCGCGTCAAATCTCCGGGCTGTATGTAGGGCTCGACTGCCGAGCGAACAGGCTCCGGATACACGCCCAAGTATTGGGGATCCGGGAATGCCTTGTTCCAATAGGCGTCGCAACGCTCGGCCGCCGCGGCGTCAGCGGGTGTGGATGGAATACAGGGCTGCACATTATGGATAACTCCAATCGAACTGCCCGCGACCCTCGCACGAAGAACATCGACCGCCGCCCCATGCGCCAAGTTGATGTTGTGAATAGCGCGATGCAGCCTATCGGCGCTGCTGGTGGCGCGTTCACCGCCGAAACCAAGGCCGAACAGGGTGAAAATGGACGGCTCATTGAAGGTCGCAAATCGCTTAACGCGGTCGCCAAAACTTGCCGCAACTGACGCGGCGTAATCGGAAAACCACTGAACCGAATCCCTGTTGGTCCAGCCTCCGAGGTCATCCAGCGCTTGCGGGAAATCCCAGTGATAGAGGCAGAGCCACGGCTCGATATTCGCTTCTAGGAGCGCGTCGATCAGGCGATCGTAGAACGCCACACCCGGTGCGTTGAGCGCGCCGCGTCCTGACGGGAAAACGCGCGGCCAGGCCACGGAGAAACGATATGCCTGAACGCCAAGTTGGCGCATCAAGTCGATGTCTTCAGGGTAACGATGATAATGGTCGCAGGCCACATCGCCTGTGTCTCCATTGGTGATGCGCCCCTGCCAGCCGTAGGTATCCCATACGCTGGGACCGCGGCCGTCCTCCCTCGTCGCACCTTCGATTTGAAAGCTCGACGTCGACACACCCCAAATGAAGTCATGCCGCAATGCAGCAATTTCGGTATCGCATGGTCCGGCGACAGGAAGCTGTCGGTCGACATCGACAACATCAAAGCGCGGAGGCACGAGCCATCACTCTCTTTTTTCTCAAAAATGCATAGACGATGATGGTGGATATTAATTGAGACACGTCAACGCAATGCAAACAGTTTCCGGCAATATAAATTGGTTATAGGACACGGACTTATTATGGGAGACCGAACCAAAAAAGCTCGATCGGATGACGCGGCGAATTGGGAGATTTCGCCGAACGGCTATTTTCGGATAGCAAAGAGTGACGGCGTGTTCTGGCTTGCCGATCCCGCCGGCAACCGGTTCCTGTCGAAAGGCGTCAACACCGTCCGATACGATCAGGACGCCATTCGAAACAGCAGTCGCGCACCCTATGCGGAGGCGTGCCGGCATAAGTATGGCACCATAGAGCGATGGCGAGCCACGGTCGCCGATCGGCTCGCCGGCTGGGGCTTCAACACGCTCGGTGCATGGTCCGACGAAGCTGTAGCAACAGCCGGAAGCGCAATTCTTGGCGTCACGCCGAATCTCGATCTCGGCATGTCTTATACGTGGGATGCGAAAGTATCCGCCGCGAACATACCAAGACAGGAATTTCCTGATGTGTTCGACCCCAACTTCGAAGACCATATCCGACGCCGTGCGCAAGCGTTGTGCGCACCGCGCACCCGAGAGCGCCATATCATCGGCTGGTTCATCGACAACGAACTCCGCTGGGGACCGGATTGGCGCGGCCCCGACGAGTTGCTGATGCTCTTCATCAATCTGCCAACGACCCTTCCTGGCCGGCATGCCGCACTCGCGTGGCTCCGCCACCGACATGGCGATTTCGAGCAGTTCAATTCTATTTTTCGTACCCCCTGCCGTTCGTGGGATGAACTCGCTGCCCTGGCACATGTCGAGCCGCCTTATTGCCGGAAGCCCTCCTATCAGCGCACCATGAGTGAGGAGAGCTACGCCAACCATGTCGACCCGCGCCGCGCTGCGTTTGCCGCCGATTGCAATGCCTTCGCGGCACTCATAGCGGAGCGCTACTTTGCGCTGACCTCCAGCGCAATCAGAGCCGTCGATCCTAATCATCTGGTGCTCGGCAGCCGCTTCGCCTATGCGCCGGCCTGCGATATCGTCGATGCCGCCGCACGCCACGCCGACGTCATTTCATTCAACTGCTACGATACGGACCCGAGCGCGGCCATTCGCGCCTGTGCCGCAAGTGGCAAACCTTGCCTGATCGGCGAGTTCTCCTTTCGCGGCTGCGACTCCGGCCTTCCGAACACCAACGGCGCCGGCCCCATCGTCCCAACGCAGGCCGATCGTGCAGCGGGCTTCCGACGCTATGTCACGGCAGCACTGCGTCATCCTTCCATCATCGGCTATCATTGGTTTGAGCACGCTGACCAGCCAGCCGAGGGACGCTTCGACGGTGAGAATTCCAATTTCGGCACGGTGACTATCAACGACGATATCTATGACGAGTTGACACGCACCATAACGTCGGTAAATGCCGAAGCTGATGCCGTCCACGCTGATGCCGCCCTGTCTTACGTCGTTTAATCGATCAGAAGGAGAACGGCGATGGCCCGACAGACCAAGATCGTTCTCCTCGGCGCAACCAGCATGTCGTTCGGTTTGAGCATGCTGCGAGACATCTTCTCGAGTAAAGAACTGCACGGCTCCGCACTGACCTTGGTGGGGCGCAATCGTGTTACGCTATCCAAGATGGCTGGGCTTGCGAGATTGTTGAACGACAAGACAGGTTCCGGCCTTGTCATCGAGCAGACCACTGATCGTCGTGCCGCGCTCGACGGTGCAGAGTTTGTCGTTAACGCCACAGCGATCGATCGGAACCGGCTATGGAAGCTGGATTTCGACATCCCGCGTAAATACGGCATCCGACACACGCTGGGAGAAAATGGCGGGCCGGGCGGGCTATTCTTCACACTTCGGACCCTGCCGCTGGTGTTCGATTTCGTCCAAGAGATGCATGAGCTTTGCCCGAACGCGCTGTTCATCAACTTTTCCAACCCGGAAAGCCGCATCATCCTCGCGCTCGGTAAATACAGTTCAGTCCGCGCACTTGGCCTTTGCCACGGCATCTTCATGGGCCAGGGCGATGTTGCCCGCATCTTGGGATTGCCTTACGAACAGGTCGACGTTCGCGGAGCGGGCATCAATCACTTCCAGTGCTTGCTGGACATCCGCGACCGCACGACCGGCGAGGACCTCTATCCGCTGCTGCGCATCCGGGAAAAGAACTATGACCCATCGTTTGCACCGTTGACGCGTGCGCTGTTCCGCGCGTTCGGATATTGGATGACCTGCAGCGACAGCCATCTAGGCGAATATTTGCCATACGGCTGGGAGGGCGGTGAGGAAGGCTACGACTTCGCCGCCGATGAGCGCGGGCGGCAGGAGTTTGCGGCAGCCCTCGACGATGTGCTTGCAGGTGGGCCAATTCAGCCCGGTTGGCTAACGCCATCCGGTGAGCGCGGTGCCGCCCTTATTGACGGAATCGTCCATAACAAGAAGCGCGTGCTGGAATCTGGCATCGTTCCGAACCGTGGCGTGATCCCAAACCTGCCAGCGTCGGCGGCGGTGGAGGTTCCGATCATGGCCGATGCGGCGGGCATCCATCCGATCTCGTTCGGCTCGCTGCCCGACGGCATTGCAAAACTCCTTCTTCCGGCGGTCAATGTGCAGGAATTGGCTGTCGAAGCAGCTATGCGCGGCTCCAAGGAGCTTGCACTGCAAGCTTTACTAATCGACCCGGTGGTCAACTCGGCATCGGCCGCAGCCAAGCTGCTCGACGAGTTGTGGGAGATCAACCGACCCTATATCCGGCCTTGCATCTGAACAACCTTCGCGCGCTTGCAAGCACGCTGGCCGAATAACTCCAGAATAATCAGTCCGTCCTCTCCGCCTCACTCACCACTTGCATAGTGTGCAGAATGCTCGACGGATTGACGCTGATGGAGTCGATGCCCAATTGGGCAAGATAACGGGCTATCTCCGGATAGTTGGCCGGTGCTTCACCACAGATGCCGACATGACGTCCGTTGCGCTTGGCTCCAACTACTGCGAGCCGCAACATCTCCAACACTCCCGGATCGCGTTCGTCGAAATCGAATGCAACGATATCGGAGTCACGATCGACTCCCAAGGTAAGCTGCGTCAGATCGTTCGAGCCGATTGAGAAACCATCGAACAGCCGGGCAAATGCATCGATCTGGATGACATTATTGGGGATTTCGCACATTACGTATATTTCCAGGCCGTTGCGGCCGCGCACGAGGCCATGCTTAGCCATCGTGTCGATGACGCGTTGGGCCTCCTCCACGCGCCGGCAGAATGGAACCATTACGAGAACATTGGTTAGTCCCATGGCATCGCGGACCCTCTGAAGCGCGGCGCACTCAAGCGCGAAGCCCGGTGCGTAGGCCGGATGCGCGTAGCGGGCGGCGCCCCGGAAGCCCAGCATGGGGTTCTCCTCCTTCGGCTCGAAACCCTCGCCGCCGATCAACCGCGCATATTCATTGGTCTTGAAGTCGGAAAGGCGGACGATGACTGGTTTAGGGTAAAAAGCTGCGCCGATCATGCCGATACCCTCCGACAACTTCTCGACAAAGTAATCCGTCGGCTTCGCATAGTTGCGCACAAGTTGCGAGATGATATTGCGCGCGTCCGCAGAAAGCACCTTCTCCGGATCAACCAGCGCCATTGGATGAATTTTGATGTGTTCGCTGATAATAAATTCCATCCGCGCAAGGCCAACGCCATCACTCGGCAACATGGCCGTCTTGAACGCTAGCTCGGGATTACCGAGATTCAGCATGATCTTGGTTTTCGGCCGCGGCAGGTCGGCCAGCTCAATCCGCGATGTCTTGATCGGCAATTCGCCTTCGTAAACACGGCCGATTTCACCCTCGGCGCAAGACACGGTCACCGCCGTGCCGGCCTTCAACGTCTCCATTGCACCGCCGGCGCCGACCACTGCCGGCACGCCAAGCTCGCGCGCCACGATAGCCGCATGGCAGGTTCGCCCGCCGCGCTCTGTGACAATCGCAGCAGCGGCCTTCATTACCGGCTCCCAATCCGGCTTGGTGGAATCCGCAACGAGAATCTCACCCGGCTTGAACGTCGCGAGCTGCGCTGCGTCAGTGATCACCCGGACCACCCCTGTGGCAATCTTTTCGCCGACGGCCCGGCCTTCCGCCAGCACTCGCCCCTTGGCAGCGAGGGCGTAGCTCTCGAACGCCGTCGGCACCCGTTGCGATATCACCGTCTCCGGACGCGCCTGAATAATGTAGAGTTGACCGTCATCGGCATCCTTGGCCCACTCGATATCCATCGGCATTGGATGGCCGGCGCGGGCCGAGTAATGCTCCTCGATCTTGATGGCGTCGTCGGCAAGCTCGAACACTTCGCCGTCGGAGATGCAAAAGCGTTCGCGCTCGGCTGGTGGAACCTCCAGATTCCTGGTGCCGCCGCCATCCGCATAAACCATACGAAGCTGCTTGCCGCCCAGCGAACGGTTGAGGATAGCGCGGTGGCCCGCGCGAAAAGTCGGCTTGTGAACATAGAACTCGTCAGGATCAACGATACCCTGGACGATGTTCTCGCCGAGACCGTAAATTCCCGTGATAAAAACCACGTCTCGAAAACCCGACTCCGTATCCAAAGTAAACATCACACCACTGGCGCCGCTGTCAGCCCGCACCATTTTCATGATACCCACGGACAAGGCGACCTTGAAATGATCAAAGCCGTGATCGAGCCTGTACGAGATCGCACGATCGGTGAATATCGACGCGAAACAGCGACGACAGGCTTCGAAAAGCTCGTCGGGCCCGCGCACGTTCAGGTAGCTCTCGTGCTGACCAGCAAAGCTTGCGGAGGGTAGATCCTCCGCGGTGGCCGAGCTGCGAACGGCGACGGCGACGTTCACACCGTATTGCTGTTCAAGCTGCCGGTATGCCTCGGTGGCTTGTTTCCGGATATCCGCACCGCCGGTCGCCTGATAGACGAGTTCGCGCGCCTGAGATGCTCGCTTGGCGAGAGATTCGATGTCCCGTTTGTCGAAATCGTCGAGCAGGTTGCGCAGACCCGCCATCACTGTCCCCTTCAGGGCATCCCGGTAGGCATCGGCTGTCAGCACATAGCCATTAGGAACACGCACACCCTCGTGGGACAGCGCGGCGTAAAGCTCGCCAAGCGAAGCATTCTTACCGCCGACTTTGGCGACATCGTTTAGACTAATATCAGAAAACCAGCGTATATAGTTGGTTGTTGACATTCTGCAGTTTCCTTTTGCCCAGCAGATGCAGCGCATCTGCCGGGCGCATTGATTTCAGTCAAAGCTGCAGGTCCGGGATTGAACATGATTCGAAAATCGGAAATATTGAAACAATGACGTCAGCAAATCCGTTTCCACTTCCCTCCATCTTGACTCCCGCCTTGCAGCGCGTGTTTTCCTATTGGGATGGCCTTAAGCGAGCGGGCAACAAAATACCCTTCTCGGACGATGTCAATCTATCCGCCCTGCCTGACCTCTCCGAGCATCTGTTGTTGATCGACGTATTCCAGGGTCCGGAACGCTTCCGCTTCAATTTCCTGGGGCGCGGTTTCGTGGAGCGCCCAACCGGCGCAGTGCAAGATGGTTTTCTCGACGAAGTCACACTGAAGGGATCACTTGTCTATTTCCGCTCTCAGTGTAGTGCCACGATCGAGGCGAGCGCGCCTACGTACTTTCAGTTCACACCGGGCGAAACGGGTTTCGCGCGGATTCTGCTGCCGATGTGGGGCGACGGACGTGTCAGTATGCTGCTTGGCGCTGTCGATGCGAACTGAGGCGACTAAGAACCTGTAAACGCTTTTACTACCGCCCCCGGTACACGACCAATTTCGTATGGCGGCTTTGTTGTGCTGCGGGCGACCGGGATGCGATCCGGGCTATTTTTGCTGTGCCAAGCATCGCGCTGCGTGGACGCTGCAAACTTTGCCGTTGCAAACAACCGCTGATGTTCGGCGTTAGCGCCTTGCGGACGCCCTTGCGGGCGAAGGCCCGGCGAGATCACACGCCGAGCCTCTCTGTCTAGCGGAACAGGCCCCCATTTAATCGGCCCCCTTTCGACCGGGCAGACCGACCAACACGTCAAGCGATCATGCCTGTTGCGCCACACCGGCTTTGCGGCGGCGCCCGTACAGCAAGCCAAGCGCACCGAGGCCGGAAGCAAACAACGGCAGTGCGCCGGGGATTGGCGTGACCTGCGCATTGCCGTCGTCCACAAAGGCATCGCCAGTAATGTCGAGCGATAGCACAGGATTAAACCCGACAAAGTCCGCCGTCAGCGTGCTCTTGATCGATAGCGTCACGGGCGCAAGATCGTCTGCCGTGAGATTCACCAGCCAGGTGGTCAGGTTGGCAAACGAGAACTCTAAAACCGGAGAATTGTCGGGAAGGGTCGTGTCGCCAAGGGAAAGGACACCGGCCTGATCGAAGGAAAACCCCAAAAGGCTGACCTGACTGATTGTCGTGCCGTCCTTATTCAGGACATCCAGCGAGAAGTCTCCCCCAACCGATTGCCCGGCCAGCGCTCCGAAATCGAGCGAAAATGCGAGCGTTGCCGGTCCGGAACCGCCAAGCGTCACGATGGTCTCGGAACCGTCCGCATAATTGAACCCGATAGTCGCGGCCCCCGCATCGGTAGCGCCGAGCGTAAAGCCCGCCGCAATGCTGGCCACCATGGCAGCCGCTGCGCTTTGACGCAGCATGGAAAAAACATTCATCATAAACACTCCCACTTGTTGGTTACTGCCACATCTGAAGGTCCGCGATCACACCAGGATGATGTCGGATGCATGTAAAGCGAGGGCCGTCTTGTTCACGAAGGTCAACGTGATCGAATCGTCTCCGGCCGCAATAACCGCGTTCGGCGTATCGCTGGTGGCGGCCAATACATCCTCGATTGACGAGAAGCCCAACCCGCGCAGGTCAAGCGTATCGTGATGCACCGTATCGCCGACCTGGAAATCGGTGATGGTATCCTTGCCGAATCCATCGCGAAACACGAAGGTGTCGTCACCACCACGGCCGGTCAGCCGGTCGTTACCCACACCACCGATGATCGCGTCATGGCCGTTGCCGCCGACAATAGTGTCGTTGCCGGCGCCACCTGACAGCGTACCACCAATGTTGGCATTGCCAGCGATAGTGTCGGCACCCGAACCGCCGATCACATTGCTCAACGTGCCCGTGGCCAGTTTGACTGTATTGGCTGTATTCGCCGAGAAGTCGGCAGTGTCGGCACCGATCCCGACGTCGACCGTCACCGTTGCGAGGTTGGTGTTGCCGGCTCCGTCGGTTGCGACATAGGTGAAGCTTGTCGCGCCGGCGAAATAGGGCTGGAAGTCGAACGAACCGTCCGCGTTGAAGGTGAACAGGCCATCGTCCGTGCCCGAAACCAGCTGTGCCATTAGGTCGTCACCATCAGCATCGCTGTCATTGCCGAGCACACCAGGCCCCGCGATATGCAGGGTCTGGCCGAGAGTCACAGCATAGCTGTCATCCTGAGCGACCGGAGTGCTGTCCTCCAGCGTGATTCCGAAGGTGCCGTTGACGTAGTCCTTGATGATCACCGTCTCGTTGCCGCCGACGATGGAGAGGTCCTCGCCCGTCCAGTTGAGCGTGAGGTGCTCGGTCCCGCCAGTGTCGTCGGCGACAGCGAGATCCCACACACCCGCGCTGACCGCGCTGGCCGTGCCTTTGATGGCATAGCCCTGTGTTGCGGCCGGTGCCGGGTCCCAAGCACTCGGATAGGAGTCCGGCCGAAACGAGCCGTTCCACAACACGCCGTCCGTATCGATGATCGTCGTCGTGCCCGTGTCCGTCGTAGCGCTCGACTGGTTGCCGAAGAAGCGAAGCACAAAGGTGTCACTACCCTCCCCGCCGAGCACCGTCTCAGTGCCGCCGCGGGCGGCGATTACGTCGTCGCCTGCTCCGCCATCCACATAATCATCCCCAGAGCCGGCGATAATCAGGTCGTTGCCGTCTCCACCATGGACCGTGTCTGCGTACGGATAACCGGTCCCGCCCGGGATGTTGCTGGTCGAGATGTAGTCGTTGCCGTCCCCGCCATCGATTTCCAGTGCCGTCCTGTATCCGAGCGCGTCGGCAATGAACACATCGTCGCCGGACGTCAGTGTTATCCCCGATGCCACCTCGAGGCTCACGGTCGCTTCGTTAGAGACGGCGCCGGCATCGTCCTTCACCGTGTAGGTGAAGCTATCAGCACCCACGTAACCCGTCGTCGGCGTATAGGTGATCACACCCGTTGTGGCGTTGACCGTCACCGTGCCGTGATCCGGACCGTCCACGATTGTCACGCTCGACGGGTCGAGCGCACCGTCCAGGTCCGTATCGTTGCTCAGAACGTCAATCACCTTGGCAAGGTTCTTCACCGCCGACGCACTATCGGCGGAAGCGACAGGCGTCCCATTCTCGACGAGCCCAATCGTCTGATCTGCAAACTGGGCAAGCTCGACGCCGGTGAGCGTGTCAGTGCCATCCGTCGCATCGCCAGCGCGGTTGTCGGTCACCGTCCAGGTGCCGTTGCCATTGTTGGTGATCGTGTAATCGGCCCTGTTGCCGGTGAAAACCGCGGCGTCGTCGCCCTCGCCCCCGTCGATCATGTCATCGCCGCCGCCGCCGGCGAGCAGATCACTACCGCCGTTGCCGGTGACGGTGTCGTCGAACAGCGTGCCGGTATAAACGTCGTTCCCAGCCGAACCGATGAAATTCTGTGCGTAGGAGGCAAGCTTCGCCTTGACGAATTCGATGTCGCCGGGCGACGTGCCATTCGGGCCGTACATCCACGCCTGCGCGGTGATCTGGGCATCGCCCCAGATGCGGTTCATCAGGTCGGAGTCGTTGGTGAGATCGAGGCCGGAAATGATCAGTTCCGGATCGGTGACCGCATAGGCATCTCCAGTCGGGCCTCCATTCCCGAACGCCATCTCCGTGATCGTGCCGGAGACAACATGCGCGTCCTCGCCACTGACCGGATCCGTCCAGTTATAGAGAAGATCCGATCCCCGCAACGAGATCATCGTGCCGTCGGTCGTGTTCATGTACAGGAATTCCGACGACGGCGTGTCTGCCGACCAGCCCGAGCCGACAGGCAAGAAAATCGGCAAATTGGGGACGATCTTGGCGAAATAGGCGTCGAGATAACTATCCCAATTGACGCCGCCATTGGTGTCAGCAAGCGCCGTATTCGCATCGATGGTAATGGTGCCGCGCGCGGTCAAGCCTGCGTCGGTGGCCTCCGGCGCGTCGAGAACGTGGACCTGGAAGGTTTTCTCTTGCGAGACGCCGCCTGCGTCGGTGGCCTTGATTGTCACCGCATGCAAGTCGGCGACCTCATGATCGAGATTGCCATTGACGGTCAGGTAATAATAACTTGTCCCGCCAACGTCACCGAGGCTCACCGAGAACAAGCCTCTAGCATCGTCGGTCAGTTCGACTGTCGCGGGCACGAAGCTCGTATCGAACTGCAGGACAAAGCCGATCTTCGTACCGATCGGCGAATTCTCCATGACCGAGGTATAGTCCTTGCCGGTCGGTACCGACGAAAGCTTGAATGGATCGTCGTCGACGGTGATCGCGATCGTCTCCGTCGTCGCGTTTCCGTCCGCATCCGTCGCCGTAACGACGAGATCATACACTCCCCCGGAAGATTCATGATCGAGCGGCCCGTTGAGGATAACGCTGACCGAACCATCGTCATTGATCTTGAGGTTGAAGCCGTTGTTATCGCCTTGTGCGCTCGGCAACGACCAGGTGATCGCCCCTCCCTCCGGATCAGTGGCAGATAGCGTGCCGACGGTCGCTCCCGTCCTTGCCGATTCGAGAATCGTTGTGTTCGACAACGCGATGTCGGTCGGAGCCTGATTTTCGATCTCTTCCAACGTCACGGTCTCATCTGCGAACTGCGCAAACTCGACATTGGTGAGCGTGTCGGTACCGTCGATCGTATCTCCGGTGCGGTTGTCGATGACTGTGTAGGTGTGTTCGCCGTTGGCGGTGATGGTATAGTCGGCGCGATTGCCGGTGAAGACTGCAGTGTCGACGCCTTCGCCGCCGTCGTCCACATCATCGCCGCCATTGCCGGTGATTGTGTCGTCGAAGTCCGTGCCGGTATAGACGTCGCTACCGTTGGTGCCGATGAATTCCTGCGAGGTTGCCGCCAGTGTAGCGAGCAGGTCCGCCAGCGCGGCCGGATCAAACAGGCCGTTGACGTGATCGTTGGCGAAGGCGAAGCCCTGCTCCCCTTCGAGGGCAAGGCCGGTGATCTGGACCTGGGTATCACCTCCGCTGAAATGCCCTTCCGCATCGAAGCTGCCGGCCCCATAAGCGCCATACTCGACACTATCGATGGAGAGCGAGATCAGAGCCGTGGTTGCGGAGTCGAAAGCTATTTCGCCCTCGAACAGGACGTATGTTCTAGCCGCTCCGGTGCCGTAAACCCAGAGCCATTCCGTACCTGTGTGGTTGTCCTCGCTGCCATCCAGAAAGATGTGTAGGTCCGACAGATCGGCGCTTGCCAGGAAATTGCTGACATAGGAAGGGAAATCGACGGACCCCAGTGCTGAAGCGTCGATGACAGGATGCGGCGCCTGCTCGCCACCCTCGTCCACGTCCGTCACACTGACAGTGAACGTTTGCGTCGCCTCACCGCCATTGCCGTCGGAGACCTTGACGGTGACCTCGTGCGAGGTCGCCGCTTCATAGTCGAGCGCACCATTGACCACGAGCTTTGTCACACCCTCATCGGTGACGAGCGCGAACTTCCCGCCTGCGTCGTCGGTGAGCGCGTAACTGAGCGGGTCGTTATCCGCGTCGGTTGCGGAAAGGATACCAATCACCGTGCCAGTGGTGGAGTTCTCTGCGATCTCGTTCGCCGACAGCGCGAGGTCTGCCGGGGCATTGTTTGGCAACTCAAGCGCCACCGTCTGGTCCGCGAATTGGGCCAACTCGATGTTGACCAGCGTGTCAGTGCCGTCGGTCGCGTTTCCGGTACGGTTGTCGATCACCGTCCAGGTTCCGTTGCCGTCGTTGGTAATCGTATAGTCGGCCTTGTCGCCAGTGAATACCGCGGTGTCGGTGCCGTCACCGCCGTCGATGGCGTCGTTGCCACCGCCGCCAGCCAGCAGATCTATTCCTCCGTTGCCTTCGATCGTGTCGTCGAACAAGGTGCCGGCATAAACGTCGTTATAGGCCGAGCCGATGAAATGCTGCGCGTACTGATCGAGCTGATCGCCGAACAAGCTGAGCCGCGCGGGATCGGCCGCAGAGCCGGACATGTATGCTGCCGCGAAGTTATGGACCTCGCCGGTGGCCTCGACCTCGGCTTCAGGAGATACGGCATTCGCAAAGTCGGTCAGCCCGGTGATCCTCAGTTCTACATCGCCGCCGTTGAAGTAGCCGTTGGCGTCATAGGTTCCCGAACCTAACCGGCCGAACTCGATCGTATTGATCTCGCCCCAGACTGTGTGGGTTCCGAAGAAGTATTCCAGCACGCCGTGCGCGAGCACGTATTTGGAGGCAGCATCGGTCCCATAGCCGATCAACATCTCCTCGCCGGAGAAGCTTGAAGAATTATCGAACACCGGGAAACCGCCACTGGTAGCGTCCGAGATGAACCCGCCACGGATAAAGGACTCAAAATCGATTCTTGCACTCGCCGTCGAGGCGTCGAGCGTGATCGTGCCGGCGGGCTCCGGAGCCTCCTCGGGCGGGGTTTCATCTACGTCCGTCACATTCACGGTGAACGTCTGCGTCGCCTCGCCGCCATGGCCGTCGGAGACCTTCACGGCAATGTCGTGCGAGATTGCAGTTTCGTAGTCGAGCGCACCATTGACTACGAGCTTCGTCACACCCGCATCGGTTACGAGGGCGAACTTGCCGTCCGCATCGTCCGTGAGCGCATAGGTCAGCGGGTCGCCATTCGCATCGGTCGCCGACAGAACACCGACCACTGTGCCGTTTGCCGAGTTCTCTTCTACAGACGAAGCCGACAGCGCAAGGTTCGTCGGAGCGACGTTTTCGTTGACGTCAGTCACGTGGACAGTGAAGGTCTGCGTCGCCTCGCCGCCGTGGCCGTCGGAGACTTTTACAGCGATGTCGTGCGAGGTCGCAGTTTCGTAATCGAGTGCACCGTTGACCACCAGCTTGGTCACGCCGCCGTCGGTCACCAACGCGAACTTGCTGTCCGCATCGTCCGTGAGCGCATAGGTCAGCGGATCGCCATTCGCATCGGTCGCCGACAGAACACCAACCACTGTGCCGTTCGCTGAGTTCTCTTCTACAGACGAGGCCGACAGCGCAAGGTTCGTCGGAGCGACGTTTTCGTTGACGTCAGTCACGTGGACAGTAAAGGCCTGCGTCATCTCGCCGCCCTTGCCATCGGAGACCTTGATCGTCACGCCATACGAGGTTGCCGTCTCGTAATCGAGTGCACCGTTGACCACCAGCTTGGCCACGCCCGCATCGGTCACGAGGGCGAACTTGCCGCCCGCGTTGTTGGTGAGCGTGTACGTAAGCGGATCGCCATTCGGATCGGTCGCCGACAGGATGCCGACGACGGTGCCATTCGCGGAATTCTCCGCCACCACATTCGCCGATAGCGCGAGACCAGTCGGCGCAGCATTCTCCACGAGCGCCACGGTCTGGTCGGCGAACCGGGCATATTCGATGCTGGTCAACGTATCAGTGCCGTCGCCTCCCCCGGAAATTGTCCAGGCCCCGCTGCCGTTATAGGTGATGGAATAGCTGGCCCGGCTGCCGCTGTAGATTGCGGTGTCGATCCCACCGCCGCCATTCAGGATATCGTTGCCCCCGTTACCGGTGAACGTATCGTTGTACGAATAACCTGTGAACACATCGGCGCCAGTGCTGCCAACGAAATTAATCGCGTTAGCGGCAAGAAGGTTGCTGAGCGTAGTGACGGAGCCGATCCTCCCATCGTTGAGAAGATTGTCGAGCGTCGTACCGTCACCGAATTGATTGATGAGACCGAGTCCCGAAATCCGTAGATCAAGCTGCGTCAGCGGAAAACTATCGGTAGCGGCGCTGTAGGTGAGGCCAGAGCCGAACGAAATCGCGTCCAGATCGCCACCCACGATGTGGGTCAAGATGCTATAGTCGATCGAATTTCCACCGCCGCCGGATTCGAAGACGACGGCCTGCTTGCTCGGATCCGGGAGCAGGTTTGCCTGCTCGGTGACCGCATATTGGTTGCCGGAGAAATCGGTCTGACTGGTAGAGAACCATCCATAGCCGACGGGTACGAAGCTTGGGTAGGCGAAAGTGCCGAGATAGGCTGTTACATCGATGCCGCTGCTGTCCCCATTTGCGTTATAAGCGGTGATCGTAATTGCCATTTGCCGAGCCCTTGCGAGGTGTGACGCATTGGCTGGCTATACCTAGCTTGCTAGCGTTGATATTGCGGACGTTCTGGAAGAACAGAATTGAGATATCGAACTCATTCCTATCGAAACGCAGCATCAAGAAAAACAACTCATTTACTCTTTTAGAGCTATTCTTCCTCCTTTTTTTAAAACTATTCTTATCTTTTGCGCCTATCCGGCCGCCGCTTCATTCTGACGCGCTCGGTTCAACCGCCATCGCTGTCGCAGGGCCCAGTCCAGAAATCGCCTGCTTATAGGCGAAGTTAAAAGACGAGGAATACAACATCGATGCCAATGTTATGCGCGTTCGCATCGTAGGCTGTGATTTGCAATTGTCACAGTCCGTCGTGCGGCTCGCTATCCTCTGGACAGTATCGCCTTCGACGATATCGCATCTGCCAATATTAGAATTTTGCTTGCACCGAGAAGGTTATCGTGCGGCCCGGAGCCGGATAGGTCGGCACGCCCATCGCATCGACATACGCCTCGTCCAAAAGGTTATCGATGTTCACACGGGCGGTGACATTCTCGTTGAATGCGGCCGACATGTAGAGGCCGAAAAGACGGTAGTGGTTCAACTCATAGGTTTGCATCAGTTGCTGGTTGGTCAACGGCACCGTCGGCGCCACATAGGTCATGCGGCCGCCCACCGTAATCTTGCGGTCAACGAAGCGAAATCCCCCATCCAGCGTGTATTTCTCCTCCGGCGGCACGAAAATGAAGTAGTAGTCACGCTCCCACTGCGGCAAAAACGGCAGATAGGCATCGCCATCCGGCGGGCCAGCGAAGAAGGGATCGTAGACGCCGTCATAGGTCGTCTTCAGATGCGTGTAGCTTCCTCCAATATAGGCGTCTCCTGCATCGTAGGACGCCTCCAACTCCAAGCCCTTCATCGTGGTCGTCGGCCCGAGCAGATTCACGCGCACAAACGGCGCCTGAACCAGATCCGTGAAGGTGCCCGCCTGTGGGTAGCGGCCGACGGCAGTGGTGATGAAGTTATCGATCTTGCTCTCGAAATAGGCCGCCTTGGCGCGGAAACCATCACCGTTAAAGAGCACGTTGTCGTATTTGAGATTAGCGCCTGCTTCAAACGTCTTCGACGTTTCTGGCAGCAGGTTCGGATTGGGCACGAAAATCAAGCCGTTACCGATGTGCCTTCCGTATTGGAGCGTCTCCATGATCTGTGGCGGCCGGAAGCCTTCCGCGTATTTGCCGTAAATCTGAAAGCCCCTCGTGGGAGTGACCGCTACTGTGAATGTAGGGGAGAAACGCCCTTCCGACTTGTCGACTGAGAAGGGCTGCGTACACTCGATCGCGAAGGGGCCGCAGGCATTGACAAAATTGCCCGAGCCATTCAGCGAATAAAGGTCGTAACGCCCGCCGGCGATCAGTTCCAGCCATTCGCCCTGCTTGAACTTGGCTTCGCTGAATCCGCTTGTAATATCGCGTACCCCGGCAGGTGTCGGGCCAGAGAACCATTCCGCATCGGATGGGTCCGTCTGATCGGTGATGACACCGGTCTTGGTCTGATCCTTAAAATATTCGACGCCGCCAGTCCAGGCAACATTGAACAGCGGAATGTCGAAGCGCGAGGTGTTGAACACACTCCCCCCGAAGGAGATCAGCCCGTATTTCAAGTCGAAATAGCCGTACGCGGTACGCGGCGGTCTGAATTGATGATTGTCGGTCGATGTCCACCAGGCCTTGGCATTGAGATCGATCCATGAAGTGCCCGGCTTCCATAAATAATCGGCGGTCGCGGTTTGCGTAAAGAGTTTGTTGGTGTCGATGTATTCGCCGTCGCCGGTCGAAAATGCATTGTTCAACCCAACATAGCCGAACTTGAACGTCTGATCCGGCGTGGGATGAAGCGTGAGCTTGGCGAGTCCCGACCAATTGCTTTGACCAGTAAACACCACGGGGCTGCCCGGTCCGACAAACTCAAGAGTGCCAGTCTGGCCAGGCCTGTAGGCACCGGTTTCCTTGCGCGAAACGGCTGCGATGGCTTCGACGTTCTCGTTTCGCTGCGCCCCCGCCTGACTTGTCGTTAACGTGTACTGATTGGTGCCGGTTGTAATGCGCGAGCGAAAACCGTACTGTTTGCCGGGCAACAGGATGTCGTCAGCCTCGAGCGTGCGCAACGAAACGACGCCACCGATTACGCCAGCGCCCCCAACGGTCGAAGTAGGGCCCTTCTCCACCACGGCGCCGCCGATCAGTTCGGGATCGACATACACGAAACTCACAGCGTCATGGCCGGCTTGCTGGAAGTTCTGGCGTGCGCCGTCGATCATGACGTTGACGCGGCCCTGTTCCTGCAAACCGCGGATATTCACCGTCATGCCGGGGTTTTGTCGATCAGCGGGCGTCCACACGCCAGACATATCCTGGAACAGATCGCTGGTGTTGCGTGGTGCACGTTGCTCGATCACTTCACGGCTAAGGACGCTGACAGAGCCCGGCGTCTGGTAAACCCAGTCCGGCGTGCCTTGAAAGCCCTTGTTCCGGCCCGCGCTCGAGCCGGCTTCGGGCTTGCTTTGAACGGCCTGGTTCTGGTTGTCGTTCGCAGGGGTCCCGCGCTGGGCCGGAGCGGCCCTTTTCTTGGTCTTGTTGCTCTTGCGGCTTTTTGCAGGACTAACTTCGATGTCGGGAAGTGCATCTTGCGCGAGGGCCTGCGCCGCATAGGCGAACAGCACGGCAGTGCAAATTGCTTGCAGCGCGAACCTGCGTAGGACTTCAGACCGACTCCCGTTACGCGACGCCATCCATTGCGCTCCGCGAGGCCGCACGAACTCACGCCGCGACCCATGCAAGTCGCAGTACGTAAAACCGTGCTTCTTCCTGTTAGCTGGTTAGCTGGCTCGCTGCGTAGCGTACGCTGGCTGGCTTATGATGCTACGACACATCGCATCTCTTGCTTGTGCCATCAAGGCTTCTTGTGCCGTCAGAGTTTAATATCTATCCATTTTCTATCCCGGCAGATTGGACTTGGTCCAAACTTTTCCGGTGAAACGCGGCGTCCTCCAACTGTTATTGGGAATCCCGGTTTGATCGGCCAGTGAAAATCTCGCTCACCAGTCCTTGGACGCGCGCGAAGGCAGCTTGCGCGCCTCTGATGACTCGTTCTTCTTCGGGACCGGTCAGGCTCGCACCATCGAGCGCGGCAGTAAACGTTTTCCAGTGCAGCCCCCTGCCTTCCGGAGCGGCCGCAAGATGCCGCGCGCCGAAAGTCTCAGACAAACCGAGTTTTGTCGCTTCTTTCAACAAAAAAGCTGCCCCAAGATTCGACCCCTCAGCCACGTAAAGCCAGCCAAACGCCGTCGGCAAATCCACATCCTTGCCGTCTTCGAACACCGGCGTGGCACCCGTCGCAGGAGGCTTCACTCCAAGATCGGTGAGATCCTGTCCAATCAGACCGAAACGCCGCCGGCCTGCAAGATCGGGCAACAGCTTGTCCAGCACAGGGTTTATATACAGCGCATCGATATCGCGGTGAAACTGATGTTGCACCTTCACGAACAGGCCATAGCGAGCCCGGTTCTCGAAGGGTTTTTGCATCATGATCGATTTATCCAACTGAGCATGCGTCTCATGCGTTGCGTCCTTCAGGCGCTTGGCGCGGCTAGGCATTTCCTCCCGCGCATCTGGCAGCAAAGCATCTGCATTCAATTGTCTGTTCACTTCCCTCTCCTCCTATAAAATCTGCTACGTATACGAACTAGAGATGCCCGGTCGTCAACCTCTAAGCAAGGCAACAGTCGTGGCGTGAAGCAGCGAAAATGCATTGGCTGAGTGAAAAACAACAACCATTCAACTCAGCCTAAACTGGACATACGGTACCGCTGCTGCTTTGCTTAAGGTTGCGGAAGGCAAGATTCTTGGAACTGCCTTTTGTGGTCGGCAACTTGCCAGTGCAGCAGCCGTGCCAGCAAGCACCGTCAAAACAACGCATGTATGAAGCGTCGAGCTATTCTATCTTCCCCGCGACACGGCCCGTTACCTGTAAGATTTTTCGTTCTCACGTTTTCCAATTACTCGCTAACGAGTGTTGGGCGCGATACGACATAGGTTGCAGACCCGACGAGCAATACAGCCACGCTAGCTGCGACCAGAATTGAAGGGTGCACACTGGCCCAGAACACGAGGAAACCTGTCGTCATCCCGGCGCATGCCATGATCTTTGCTCGTACAGGTACTGCACCATAGGTTCGCCAATTCCGCAGCGCACGCCCGAAGCGCGGGTGACTAAGCATCCAGTTCTCCAACTGTGGCGAACTTCGCGCAAAAAACCACATCGCAAGAATTAGGAAAATCGTCGTCGGCATCACCGGCAGGAATGCACCTATGACGCCGAGCCCCAGCATCAGGCAACCGATGCAGAAGAATATCTCACGCATGATGTTGACCTAACCCTGACACACCCTCATTTATCTCTTTTTATCCGTTCCCCAAACTAGTCGTGACGCGACGCGCCCCACTGGCTGGCCTCTCACTGAGTGACTATTTCTCGCCGGCTTGTGCTCGCCTTCCCTGCGGAAGAAAGCTGCGACGGAAGAAAGCTGCGACAGCCAAAAGGAATTTCGACCGGCTTCTTTCGATCACCATGATCGAACCCGCTCACCAAGATGCAACGCCAATTCACACACCCTTCCCCATCGGGGCCCAGCAGCGCTCTACGCTTGCGAGAGCAAAGGGTCAACGAGCTATGCCAAGATCAATTTTGGATTATCTGTAAAGAACCTGATCCAGCGTACCCGCCAACGGGAAACATTGCGGTTCTTTGGTGTTCAGAAAAAGCGATTCATTTGCCATAGTTGTAAATAACAAAGCGAGATTCTGCCGCTGATATGCGCGAAAACGATCATCCGCTCCAGGCGGCTCAATTTATTCGCGATCTTTTCGATAAACGACCGCTCCAACAGTGTTCGGTCATTTCGGGTTCAAAAACACGAAACAGCCCATTCGCGGGCATGATTAACTTTCGATCGAACCAACATTCGCGTTTTCGCTAAGACGACGCCAACGGCGCCAATATCCTGTAAAGCGCCGCTTTCTCTTCAAACCCTATACCGGGAACGTCCGGCATCTCAACACGGCTATCCTTCACCGGAATTCCATCGGCAAAGCCGCCAAACGGCGCAAAGATTCCGGGATAGGATTCGTTGCCCCCCAGTCCGAGACCCACCGCAATATTGAGTGCAAACTGATGACCTCCGTGCGGCACGCAGCGGCGGCGCGACCAGCCGTGCGCACGCAGCATGTCCAGGGTACGCATGTATTCAACCAACCCGTACGAGAGCGCCGGATCAAATTGCAGGATATCTTTGTCGGGCCTGAATCCGGCATACCGGACGAAATTGCGCGCATCTGGCATGGAGAACAGATTTTCGCCAGTCGCCATCGGACTGGCGTAGCGAGTCGCCAATGCGGCATGCAGAAGATAGTCGAGAGGATCGACCGGCTCCTCGTACCAACGCAGTCCAAACGGTGCGACCGCATCAGCATAGGCTAAGGCGGTGTCGAGATCGAAACGACCGTTTGCATCGACACAAAGTGACTCGCCTTTCCCTGCGATTTTCAAGACCGCTTCGATACGCCGCATATCTTCTTTCAGATCCGCGCCGCCAATCTTTATCTTGACCGTGCTGTATCCTAGATCAAGATATCCTTTCATCTCGTCTTGAAGTTCGCTGACTCCTTTGCCTGGATAATAGTAACCGCCCGCCGCATAGATCCACGCAGTTTCGTCTGCCTTGCCGCCGTTATAGCGATCCGCCAGCAGTTTCCATAACGGAAGACCTTCTACTTTTGCGCGCACATCCCACAGCGCCATGTCGAGAATGCCAACAGCAACCGAGCGTTCACCGTGACCGCCCGGTTTTTCGTTTTGCATCATGACGTCCCAGGACTTGAACGGGTCAATAACTCCTGACTCGTCCTGCAATTCTTCCGGCTGAGCCGCCATCAGCCGGGGGATGAACCGGTCGCACAACAAACCACGCGGCGCATAGCGGCCGTTTGAGTTGAAGCCAAATCCGACGACAGGTTTTCCGTCGCGGCGAGCGTCCGTTATAACCGCAACGACGCTAACATCCATCTTGCTGAAATCAATATACGCGTTGCGGATATCCGAACTGATCGGCACAACGGTTTCGTTGATTGCCACGATACGCATGTGAAATCCTGCTCAGACAATTGGCTGTGGCGGCGCCACACCAAGCTTCGAGGCCCATTTTACAAGGTCGGGCATAATCGAAGGGTAGAGGTCGATACCCTCCGACATCTGCTTATGGCGCAGCGCAAGCGCCATGTCGCCAGGCATGCGGACCGAATCAAAACCAGGCCGCGGCCTGCTTATGCGGCATTGTTCTGCCAGTGCGCTAGTGTCCTGCACGAAAAGATCATGCCCCACAAATGCAGCGGGATCGACAAGCTGAAGATACACGAGATTGCCTGCATCGGCAGGAATTCCAGTATGACCGACGCCGGACAGGCCACCCGTCAATGTCTCGACCATCAGTCCAAGTGCAAAGCCCTTGTGCGCAAGCAATGGGCCGCCCAATGGCAGCAGAGCACCCGGCGGCGATCCGAATAGTGCGGCTGGATCATCGGTCAGGTTACCCTCTGAATCCTGCAGCCATTTTTCCGGGAGAGACCTTTTCTCGCTCGCCCACCGCCGTATCCATCCATTGGCGACAGCCGCCGTGCTGATGTCGATTAAAATCGGTTCGCGCTGGGTGGGATATCCAAATCCTATGGGGTTCGGCGCGATCAGGGGATCCTTTCCTCCCGCTGGCACCACGGTGCGCATATTCGGATTGGTGGTCATCATGGTGACAACGTAGCCCGCCCTGCTCGCCCGCAAGAGATAAGGACTGAGCGCTCCGACATGCCCGCTGCGCCGAATGACCCAGGCGATGACCGGCGTTTCCGACATGCGCCGCATCGCTTCTTCAAGCGCGCTTACGACAAGCCACGTACCTGGCAAGCGATTACCGTCCCATAGCACCGCAGCATGTTTGTCGGACACGACGGTTGGTTCGCCGGCTGTCTGCAACTGCCCGCTCTGGATTTCCTTCAGCGCGTTCGGCAGAAGATTAAGGCCATGGGTCGTATGTCCCATGAGATCGGCCTCGACAAAAATCTCAGCCTGCACGCGCGCCATTGCGGGCGGCATGTCGAGCTTTTCGCCCAACGCGGTCGCGAAATCGAGCAAGGCAGAATAACTATATCGTTCGGCGGACGAAGCCCGGTCTGACATGGCGGAAACTTTGCTGCATTGACGAGGTGTATCTAGGCAGCCAACTGGCCGGGGATGCTTACACCGAGTTTATCGGCCCATTTCTTCAATTCGGGCATGATCGTCGGGTACAGCGCGACACCATCCTTGAGCTGAGCTTTGCGGCTGGCCAACGCAGTATCGCCCGGCATCCGTACCTTGCTCACGCCAGGACGCGGCGACGTCGCGCGACAGGCATCGGCAAGCCATCCCGCTTCGCGTTTCAACGCTTCGCCACCTGCAAAAGCCGCAGGATCGATGAGTTGAATAAACACGGGTGTTCCAGCGTCACCCGATAAGCCATCGGCGCGGCCTAAACCTGAAAGGCCCGCTGTCATCACTTCGACAATAAGTCCGAGCGCAAATCCTTTGTGGCCCATATCCAGTCCGCCCAGCGGAAGCATCGCGCCGCGTGGATTGCCAAATAATGCGTTTGGATCGTCCGTTGGATTACCTTGAGCATCGAGCAGCCACTGACCCGGCAGATGCTTACCTTCAGCCGCCCAGCGCCGCACCCAGCCGTTCGCGACAGCAGACGAACTAATGTCAATCAGAATTGGATCCCCATTGGTCGGATAGCCGAACGCCAGCGGATTTGCAGCGAGCTGAGGTTGCGCTCCACCTGCCGGCGTAACAGTCCGCATCGACGGATCGGAATTCATGATCAAGATGATCAGACCGTGATCTGTTGCCTGCCGCAAATAAGCGCCCAAAGCGGCGATATGGGTGATCCGCTTGATGACGATGGTCATTACCGGATGCTGCGTGAGCCGCGCGCGTGCTTCCCGGATCGCGCGCGTCATCAACCACGTCCCCGGCAGGCGATCCGCATCCCACATAACAGCCGAACCTTTGTCGGACAGTACCTCAGGCTCGCCGCTGACACGAATAGCACTCGACTCCAACCCGCCCAGCAGGCCCGGCAGGAGAGCAAGACCGTGGGTGGTGTGTCCCATAAGGTCCGCTTCCAGCAGAACGTCGCTTTGGATTTCCGCGCGATCTCCTGGTAATTTCAACTTCACCGCCAGGTTCGTCGCGAAGTCATGCAATGCGCTATAGTCAAATCGAGTCATTTACGTTCTCTTGTCTGAGGTTTGGCGGGAGTAAAAATAAATTAGCGTTTTGCGCCAGCCTGGCTATCGGGTTGGTGTGTTCCGTGCGGCATCAGCTTCCGTACCGCTTCAGGATCAGCCACTCGGCGACCACGATAAGTCCATAAAGAACAAGGCCCACAATACACAGCACAAGAATGGCGGCCATCACGAGCGATGTATCAAGCCGCGATCCGGCAAAAAGAATGATGTAGCCCAACCCGTTTTGCGATGTGATGAATTCGCCGACGATGACGCCGATAATGGCAAGCGTCATGCTGATCTTCATTCCCGAAAAAATATGAGGCAAGGACGAAGGCAAGCGAACCTTGAAAAACACCTGCAGTGGCGTAGCCGTTAGACTCTGGCAAAGCCGCAACAGAATAGGATCGACGGAGTTAAGTCCCGCGGCTGTCGAAATGACGATCGGAAAGAAAGCAACAAAAACGGCGATAGAAACTCGCGCCTCCCATCCGATACCGAACCACAACATGAACAGCGGCGCCACCGCCACCTTGGGGATCAGCTGAAAAAGAACGACATTCGGATAGAGCGCTTCCCGCGCCGGCTTCACATAGACCAGCAGAATCCCTAGCAGTCCGCCGAAAACAACCGACAACGCGAAACTCACCAGCGATTGAACAGCGGTCGGAATGGCATTGTCCCAGAGGACTCCAAGTTGTGCGATCATGCGCAGAAAAATGGCGCTTGGCGGCGGTAATATGACCGGACTTATCGCCAGCGCGTCGACAATCACCTCCCACATAACTATGACCAGCGATGCAGTCGCGACAGGAAGGATGATCTGACGCGCACCGGACAGAACCAGGCTCCATCCCAGCTTTGAGCGAGGCGGCACCTGCGGTTCTGACAGCGCTTGAACCTTTATCGTCATCACGCGTCCACTTTCGAGCGTGAAATAGCCGCAACGCTTCGTGCAGCAGCCAAATGCCCGGTTGCGATACGCGCACGCAACTCGGCGCAAATACTGTTGAACTCAGCTGTATCCCCGACTGAAAAAACTCGCGGGCGTTCAAATGGAATTTCAATGTCAGCAAGCACCCTGCCCGGTCGACCTCCTAGCACAATGACACGATCTGAAAGAAAAACTGCCTCGCGGATGGAATGCGTCACAAACAAAGCCGTTTGGTGATGACGCCCCCACATCTCAAGCAACGCGATGTTCAAATCGTCCCGCGTGATTGCGTCGAGCGCGGAGAACGGCTCATCCATCAACAACAGCGTTGGCTCGTGAATGAGTGCCCGGCAGATTGCGACTCGCTGGCGCATACCACCCGAAAGTTCTCGAGGGCGTTTGTGCATCGCCTCGCCGAGCCCTACCATCTGCAGGAGGGCCTCAGCGCGCGGCTGATATTTGGCTGCCGAAAGCCGGAAGACCTCAATCGGAAACAGCACGTTTTCTATTGCGCTTTTCCAAGGCAGCAATGTCGCATCCTGAAAGATAATGCCCACGTCGCGCCGCGGCGCTGATACGGCCTGCCCTGCGACCATGATACGACCCGAAGATATCTGCTCAAGACCGGCTGCCATCATCAGCAGCGTGCTCTTGCCGCACCCCGAAGCGCCTAGAATCGAGATGAACTGCCCGGGCTCGACGCTAAACCGAACGTCGCTTAGAACGTCGACGTTACCGTGCTTGCTTGAGTACTGCTTGGCAACATTTTCGAAGCGTATGAAATCAGGCATGACCGGGTTCCCTGCTTAGCGTTCGAAATATCAGCTCCTGAAGTTTAAATACTCCGCATATTTCAAAGCGGTTTTTGCCGCAGTGTCCCACTCGGCTTGAGTAAGTTTTATTTTGCCCGCCATTTCATTGGTGAAAATGGCATCGGTACGGGGGCGCTTCGCGTCAGCGCCGGCCGCGTATTTCATGACGAGGTCAATCTGTTTGTCGACTGAAGCTTTGTCTCCCCAGCCTATGCCGCCCTCCTTCAATTCCGGCGTCAGCATCGTGGAAATAAAAAGGCCTGCGCCATAACTCGTATATTCGACGGCATTTTGAGACATCTTCACTTCCGGCACTTCATTTACGAAGATTTGCACCGCATCTTCAAAATTCAACATGCAGTATCGGAGAGCTTCGTTCATTCCTTCCACCCACGCCACGATAGCGGAATTGTTCGCTGCCACGTATTCGGGAGTGGTGATGAGGGCGTTCGAATAAATTTTTATTCCAACGCTGCTGTAGGGAAAAAACCTTGTTTTGATTCCACGCGAAAGCAGGCTCGGCAAATTCGACGTCGCAAATGCTGAAATAGCATCAACCTGTTTGTTGAGCAGTGAGCTTTCCAGAACGTTGGCTTGCAACGACACCCGCGTCACCTTGGCGGGAACGACACCAGACTGGGTCAGAAACGGATCGATGAACGGCACTTCGGCTGACGCCAGCGTCGAACCGAGTTTACGACCTTCCAAATCTTTTAGCGTTTTGATCGGAGAATCGGCCGTTGTGAGGATTCCCATCGTCGTGTCATAGCCGGCGATGTCGAATATCTTTGTCTGCAAACCCTGCGCGGCGGCGAGAAACACAGACGGGGCCGCGATGATGCCAACCTGACATTTCCCTTGCACGACGGTCTGAATGGCAGCGCCAGAACCGAACCCTCTGACGATTTCAACATCAAGCCCGTTCTTTTTCCAAAAACCCTTGTTGCGCGCGATAAACGAAAAAAACTGCGAACCCTGTGGTAGCCACGGGAGTGTCATCGTGATGTGCGGCGTACTTTGGGCAATCGCCGGCACGGAAAGACCTGTTCCCAGCGCCGTCGCCCCAACCTGAGCTAAAAACTCGCGGCGTGTATGCTTTCCAAGCGTTCTGTCTGCCATGATCCATCCCCCAATACGGTTCTAGCCAAACTGATTCCATCGAGCGTCGTGTAGCTGACGTATTGCATCCAACTGCTCAAGAATTACCGGCGAGAGTGTGATCTGCGCGCTTTCAATGAAAGGCTGAAGCTGTTCGGGCTTAGAGAAGCTCGATAACACGGAGGTCACAAACGGTTGCTGGCGTACCCACGCATATGCCATTTTAACGGGCGACAATCCGTGATCCCGGGCGATTGCGACGTACCGATCGGCGATCTCAACCATACGATCGCCAAGATACATGTCTCCGTATCGGCTGAATTTTGAGAGGCGCGCTTCAGCCGGACGTTCTCCTGTGCTGTATTTGCCGGTTAGGACACCCATCGCAAGCGGCGAAAAGGCGATGAACCCAATCCGCTCCATTGCGCAGACTTCTGCCAACGCGTGTTCAGGATTTCGTTGCAGTAGGTTATAGGCAACTTGAATCGATACCACTCGCGGCAGTCCGGCAGCGTCTGCTTCTGCACAAAAGCGTGTCGTTCCCCATGCCGTATCGTTGCTGAGGCCGAAATAGCGAACCTTGCCGCTTTCGACGAGACGCGCCATCGCCGCGAGTTGTTCGGGGATCGGAATAAGTCGATCCGGCCAATGCGGCTGATACAAATCGATATAGTCAGTACCGAGGCGACGCAGCGATGCTTCGCACGCTGCAATGAGATGATGGCGGTCCAGCGCGGTATAGCCGCCGCGTATCCAGGGCAGCAAGGGCTGTCCTGGTCTGTCGCCCGCGCCGTTGAGCTTGCTGCCAACAACTACGGCATGTCGTGACTTGGTCCGCAGCCAGCGACCCAAAATCTCTTCGGATACCCCTTGTGTTTCATTTTGCGCTGGCGCCGCGTACATCTCCGCCGTATCAAAAAAATTGATACCGACATCAAATGCCTTGTCGAGCAGCCGGATAGCGTCTGGCTCCGCCATCTGACTTCCAAACGTCATGGTTCCAAGCGCTAGCCGCGAGACCTGAAGACCGCTCCTTCCTAGCCGCGCTATTTCCATCGAGAATTTCTCACCAAGTCATCAGGTGACTAGATTGATAAACTTCCGATGCAAGCTTGAGGCCAGCAGTATGAGCGCCACAAGGCACTGATAAATCAGCTATTCTCATCAATTGTGAAAGACAATTAGTTTCAGACAAGCGGCTTGCTTATTAAACAATCATTTAAATGCCTACAAATAGGCACGACACCAAATTACCAACTTAGCTTCACAACGGGACAAGTGTTTTGCCGCTCATCCCAGGCGGCGAGTGTCCCCAATAGCCCCGATGTCAAAGCAGCGCGGGTTTTGGCGCGTTTACGCTCAGCCTGCAGACGGCCTTGCCGCCGCTTTAGGCCATTGTTCAACAAGCGCTGCGCCAAGAAGCGCGCTGAGGTCTTCAACGAGCATCCCGGTCAATTTTTCACCATCCCGCGGGCTCGCCAATGTCGGCCGGCCGACGACGCCTGTCGTGGTCGTCGTCGGCATGTCGTACGAAAAGAACTTGCCAGGAGTTACGTCATCCTCGTCAACCGCAGCTTCAAATCGAACGCCTTCGGGCCGCACGTGAAGTAAAAGCGCGGTTTCTCCACGATTTGCATGAATATCTTCCGCATCGGCAAAATAATATTCTTTCACACGCGCAGAGCAGTCGAACAGCGACAAGACGCGAAATCGACAGTTTGGAAACTCATGGCGAAGTTGAATTCGCGCGCATTCAAGAGCAGGCAGGTTGGGTCCATTGCCGTTGAGCATCACAAATTTCGTAAAGCCAGAACTGACGACCCATCGTCCTATTTCGACGACGGCTTGAATAAGGGTCTGCGGCGATAGCGAGACTGTTCCAGGCCAGTGGTCTCGGTGCCCGAGTGAAATTCCATATGGCAGCGACGGCAACACAACGATTCCGGTTCGCTCGGACACTCGCCAGGCGATCTCTTCTGGTGAAATCGTGTCGCACCCCGTGGCCAGGTGAGGCCCATGTTGTTCTGTCGCCCCAACGGGTAACAACGCCAGGTCCATGCCGCTTCCCACCACATCGCCGATTTCTGTGGCTGTCATGAGATCCCACCGGCGAGCACGTGCCATGTTGTTCCCCTATCACTTGCCACGACGGCTGGAACCGGAGGCCCACCCGTCGACGTTAACTCCCAGATAGCAGAACAGAACTTCCTGGAGCTGCCGCATGGCGCGCTTCAAATCGATATCGGATCGAATGATGGCAGCAACAACAAGTCCATCAAGGTGCGTCGAAACGAAAAGAGCGGTTTTTTTGACGTCGACGGCGCGGAAACGGTCCATCTGGATTCCTTTTTCGATGGCCTTTGCAACTGTCGATATTTCCGTCTCGTAAAACCGGGCAATCAGGCGCTGCACAGACGTGGAACGCCGCTGGGAAGAGCGAAACTCAAGCATCATTCTCAGCATCTGGCCGAGCGCCTTCGAATATCTTTCGTTGGTCTCGAACCATGCCTGAATCTGGGCCACAGGATCGTCGCTCGCGTCGGTCTTTCGCCGCCCTTTCGCGCCGGCCTGGGTGCGATTCACCGCATGCTTGAGAGCAGCGATGAACAGATCTTCCTTGTTATGATAGTAATAATAGACGAGCGCCGAGTTAATTCCGCAACTCCGAGCGATGTCGCGCAGCGTGACGCTGGTATAGCCGTTCTCGGAAAATAGCTGCAGTGCCACGTCAAGAATTCTGGCAGCGCGGTCATTGCTGCCGCGGAGCGACTCCTCCGAGCTCGCCACAGTCTGCAACCCGCTGTCCATTTTTTAAGCTCCAGATCGAATTCACATCGGCTAAATCGGGCCCACAGATTTCCTCATACCGCAGTTGTCTCTACCTGTCAGCGAAAATCGGTGGACGGCCTTTAATCGTATGATTAAAATATTGGTGACTGATCTCGTGCCCGGGTCCCGATCCGTCATGTCGAAAATATGAGGTTCAATATGAATCTTTTCGATCGCGCGACCTATCAATCCGTTCGTCGACCGGTGCTTGATGCCGAGACCCTGCCTCCGGGGTGCTACACCTCGGATGAGTTCTTCAAACGAGAAGTCTCCGAGATCTTTTTGAAGTGCTGGAATCTCATCGGTCGCGCCGACTACCTCAAACAACCCGGCGACTATTTTACCCATTCGTTCGCCGGCACCTCGATTATCGTAGTAAAAGGGCAGGACGGCCGGCTACGCGCGTTTGTGAACGCGTGCCGCCATCGTGGCGCAAAATTACTGGAAGGATCTGGCAATTGCCGGACAATCGTCTGCCCATATCACAGCTGGGTATACAATCCAGATGGCAAGTTGCGCGTCGCGAACGCCATGCGCGAGACCCATGATTTCAATTCTCAGGATTATGGTCTTCTGGAAGTCCAATTGGATATCTGGTCGGGATTTATCTTTGTCAATTGTGACCCTGATGCGATGCCTCTGCGGACTTATCTCGGCAATCTCGACGATTATACGGCGTCTTATAAATTTGCCGACATGGTGACGACCAAACGTCAGGAATACAGAATCCGCACAAACTGGAAGTGTTACATCGAGAATTCACTCGAAAATCTGCATCTTCCAACTGTTCACCAGAACAGCATTGGCGGCGTCAAAGCCGAATGGATCCCCGTCGATGGAACACCTGGCAATTTCGTCATGCTGCGTTCTCGTACGAAGCAGTCGCGGGCAGTCCTAGATGGCGACACAGGCTTCTCTCCCATTACTGGGCTCAGCGGCACCGCGGCGGAAGGCGCTCAATATATCCTTATCTATCCGTGTACAGTGATTGGCGCCGATCTGGACTGTATGTGGTTCAAGCAAATGATTCCGGATGGACCCAACACTGTTCGCAATGTCGCGGCATTCTGTTTTACGAAGGAAGCTGTCGCAAGACCGGACTTTGATCGCATCGTGCAGAATTACTACCGGCGCTATGACATCGTCATTTCGGAAGATAACGGCATTTCCGAAATGCAATATGCGGGGCTTGAGAACCCCTTGGCCAAACAAGGCCGTTTCTCGATCAGCGAGCAGCTGGTCCATACAATCGACAACTGGATCCTTGACCGCGTGTTGGGCCCTGAACACGCGTGACTGTATCCGCGCGTGGCGGCTTGTGACCTAGGCATCGGCTCAAGGACTCTTCATTACGCCGGAAAATGTATAGAATACTTAGCTCGTCCAAGATCGTTTTTTGCGCTTACGATCTTTTGCAGCATTCTTAGGAAAAGCTTTCGCTCTTGCGGCACCAGGTTCTCCACGAGGCGCCGATGAGTCTGGAGCACGCGGGAATCGAGCTGTTGGACCAGTGCTTCTCCCAGCCGAGTGAGGAAAACAACCGTTGCCCGGCGATCAAGCGCGCCGCGGCGCCGCTCTATCAAGCCGGATTTTTGCATTCGTCGAAGGCTATCCGCAAGACTGGAGCGGTCTACACCAATTTGCGCGCCCAAGGTGACCTGGTCGAGGCCCGGTCTGCTTCGCAAGACAAGCAAGATACTGAATTGCACCGGGGTAACGCCCTTGCCTTTGGTTGCTTCCATGAACATGGCGACATGAATTTGCCAGATCCGGCGGACGAGAAAACCCTCGTAGTTCCAGAGCGGGTTTTCGTTGAGGTCGCTCTCTGAAGAAATCCGAGGAGGCGAGCGTTCAGATTTGCGTGGTCCCCTGAGCACATCAACACCGTTATCTTTCGTTCAGGTGCAAGGGAAAATCCGGGAACTCGGCTTCCCGAAACTCCTTCAGTTCGTCCCAGTAATGTTGGGCGTCGCTCGCAAACAGGTCTCTCGTCACCCCCTGGACGAGACGCGGGACAGCATACTTCAAAGCGCGGATGGCCGCGCCACTCAAGCCAAAGCTCAGTGTCGCGGCGAAGTTGAAGCAATGTATGTTCGCGAGTTGGGGGCAGGCATCGGGATGAAGTTCGGTAAACGCAAAGCTTGGCTGAAGATAAGGAAAACGCGCCAAGCGCTCATCATCAGTGTCATCCGGGGGCTGATAGCGGTCACCCCATGTTGCAATATGGGACGCAAAAGCAGCAAGTTCCGGCCTTGCGTGGTGGTCAACTCTCACACCCGTGCCGCAAATAATGAAATCGAAAGTCTCACGGCCGGCTTTCGTCGCGATCCGAATTACGCGGCCGTCTGTCGATAAGTCGTCGCAATCTTCACCAAGGCAGAAGCAGTAATTGTTGTGTGCCGACACGCGCGTCCAAGCGTCTTGGGTAAATGGCTCGCGCAGGTTGAGCACGTAGGACATGAAACGCCAGCGCCACGCATCATCAAGGTCGGCAAAATGGCGCATGAAACCAGCGAAACCCATCCACCGCAGCGGCTGAATATGCTGCAGCGTCATCCGCCGGCAAAATTGCCGAACGGTGCCAGCGCCAGCCTCAAGCGCCATCGCGGCATTGTCCATTGCCGAAGCGCCGGCTCCAACGACAGCAACGCGCTTGCCCGCCAACGCACCAAAATCGATAGGTTCGCTGGTGTGAGCCCACTGATGCTTGGGCAGTTCGGCGATAGCGCTTGGAACGAACCATCCGCCACCACCTTCGACACCTGTGGCTAGCACAATCTTGCGGGTGATGATCACCTCTGGCCCGTTTGGCCCAGTTACTTCCGCGGCCAGATAGTGTTCGAAAGGCTTTATTCGATCCAGCCTCACGTTGTTCCGCACAGGCAAGTCCAACGCGCGCCGCAGCCAGGAAAGGTAACGGCGCCACTCTAGCCGTGGAATTTTGTTGAGTTCCTGCCAGGCCCCCGCCCCATACTGAGTTTCGTACCACGACTGGAACGATAGACTTGGAAGTCCTGCTTCAGCTCCCGGCAACTGCTTCGGCGTGCGCAGCACGCGCATCCGCGCTATGTCCCGCCATGGGCCCTCCTCATCGCGAGGCGCTGCGTCAATAGCGAGAATATCAGTTACGTAGTCGCGCTTGAGACCCGCAAGAATCGCGATGCCGGCCTGCCCCGCCCCCACGACAAGGACGTTCAAAACCGGACGACCGTCCGATGTATGATGCGGCACGACCCACGGCCGTGCAGGAAAATCCAAGAATGCCCTGTCGCGCATGCTTTGAGCTACAAGTTCTTCAAGCCCAGCTTGCCCGTTCAGGAAACCGGCGGTCCTAGCGCTCAACCCAAGATCGTCAAGTTGCGTGCTCACCTAAAGCGTCCCGAGATATGAGGCTTTGACTTTCGGGTCCGCCATGATGCTTGTTGCCGAACCCGAAAGCGAAATGCTGCCGCTTTCCAAAACATAGGCGTAACTCGAAATCGGCAACGTCCGATAAGCGTTCTGCTCGACCAGTAGTACCGTCACTCCCGTGCGATTGATCGCGCGGATGGCCGCCAAAATACGATCCACCATAAGCGGTGCCAGTCCAAGACTGGGCTCATCGAGCAACAACATGCGCGGCTTCGCCATCAACGCACGTCCGATGGCGAGCATTTGCTGCTGGCCACCGCTTAGCATGGCCGCGGGCGTGACGCGCTTTTCGATGAGCTCCGGAAAGAGATCGTAGACTTCGGCGACCGCCGTCCTGCTGGCCGACCTTATTCCGTGAACAAAACGTCCCATGAGAAGGTTTTCTTCAACAGACATTTCGGGAAATAGCTGCCGATGCTCCGGAACGAGCGAAAGTCCGTTTCGAACAATCTTGTCCGGCGGAAAGTTCACGATCGACCGGCCATCGAGCTGGATATCCCCAGAACGGGAGCGGACAAACCCGGCAATCGCGTCCAGTACGGTCGCCTTTCCGGCCCGATTGGCACCGAGGAGCGGCACAAGACCTCCGTCCGTCGCTTCGAGCGAACCGCCGTGTAGCGCCGTGACCGCACCATAGGACGCCGTGACATTATCAAGTCGAAGCATCGGCACTGGCCTTCCCAAGATAGGCTTCGATCACAGCCGGATCTTCCGAGATCTGATTAGGCGTCCCTTCCGAGATCTTTACTCCATGGTCCAGAACGGCAATGCGGTCGGACACCTGCATCACGAGTTTCATGGTGTGCGCGATGAGGAGAATCGTTGGATTCAAGCGAACTCGGATGATATCGAGCGTCTTCATAAGGCGGTCCACTTCTTCCGAAGTCATACCGGCGGACGGCTCATCGAGAAGAATCATTTTGGGCTGCCCGGCGATACATCGCGCAAGCTCAAGCAACCGCAAATGTCCGAACGGCACAGCACCGGCATCTTCCTTCGCCATGCTGCCCAAGCCAACGATGTCCAGCGCGTCGCGCGCACGCTCCCGCATAGCGCGCTCTTCGGCTCGAGCGCTCCAAAGACCTATGGCCGACCAAACATTCGAGACATTGAAATTGCTATGCAGTCCCAGCATGACATTATCGAGAACTGTCATTCCCTTCAGCACAAGCACGTTCTGGAATGTGCGCATGATGCCTACTCCAGCGAGCTGCGCGGGGGCTAACAGCGACATGTCTTCGTTGTCGAACACAACACGTCCATCCTGGGCCACGTAAAGCCTGGTCAAAACATTGAAAAGGCTCGTTTTCCCCGCGCCATTGGGCCCGATAATAGCGAACAACTGGCCTCGATCGACATCAAAGCCCACATTGCTAAGAACGGCATTTCCGCCGAACGATAACGACACGTTCATCACCGAAAGAATGACGTCCCGGCTCATACGCTCTCCGGTGCGGGCTGCCGCGCGAGCTTTGGCATAAGGCGAGACTTCCACGATGTCAGAAGCGGCACGAGGCCACGCGGCATCAAAACAAGGAAACCGAGCAGAATGAGGCCCGAAAGAAACTCCTTGTATTCGGCGAATGGGCGAAGCAGTTCCGGAAGTATGGTCAGGATGATTGCGCCGACAACCGGACCCGCTATCGTGCCGAGACCGCCAGCCACACACATTGTAACGTACATAATCGAGATCAAGAAAATGAAGGCATCCGGATTCACATAGCCGGAGCCCAGTGCATAGAGGCTGCCGGCGAGACCGCCAAACATGGCACTCACTGCAAACGCGACTGTCTTGTAAAGTGCAATCGGAACACCCATCGACTGCGCCGCTATTTCGCTCTCGCGGATCGCGATGAAGGCGCGCCCGAGCCTCGAGCGCGAAATATTAAAGGCGACCCACAACGATCCAAAACACGCCACCGCCGTCATCAAAAAAATGCCGGTGTTGGAAAGATCGTTTCCGAAAAACGTCGGCACGGGGACCGCCATACCGTTCGGACCACCCGTAACCTCTATCCAGTTAAGGAGAATGAGGTTGACGGCTTGGCCAAAACCGAACGTCACCATTGCAATATAGAGCGGACTCAGGCGCAGCGCGGGCAATCCGATGACAACTCCCGCAATTCCAGCCGCAACAATTCCGCACAACATAGCCGGCGCGAACGAGAGCGAGGAGTATGTCATCAGCAACGTGGTTACATAGGCGCCAATTGCAACGAATCCGGCGTGACCAACCGAGACCAGACCACAGTAACCCATACTAATGTTCACGCCCGTTGTGACGATGATGTTGATCAGGGCGAGCAAACAGACAAACTGGACGTAGGAGCCCGCCAGGAAAGGAATCGCGCACACCAGTACCGCTAGCAGCAGCAACGACCGTGCATTAACCGAAATAGGCCGTTTAACCTCAGGCGAGGCAGTCGTCGGGGAGTCAGGCATTTCGCCGCGTGCCAGCAAGATCAAACCCGCTTGAGTTTCTGTGTACCCCAGAGGCCGGTAGGCCGGGCCAGCAAAACCACGATGAGGCAACCGAAGATAATGACGTCCTTGAACGCGCTTGATATGTAAACCCCAATCAGGTTTTCCATCAGTGCAAGGATAAACCCGCCCATCACGGCCCCACCCAACGAATTAAAGCCGCCAAGGATAGCCGCAATAAAACCCTTGTTCCCGATCACGCCCATGTCCGGCGTGATGATGATAAGCGGCGCCAACAAAATACCCCCAACCGCGGCGAGTCCGCCGGCGATAGCCCAAGTTTGGGAGTACACACGAGGCACGCTCACGCCGACGATGGCGGCTCCCCGCATGTTCTGAGCGGTCGCGCGCATGGCCCATCCCATGTTCGTGCGGGCGAACAGCACGAGAAAAATAATAAGCGTCAGCGCTGTGGTTGCGATGATGCCGACGCCAAGAAGCGTGAAGCGAACGCCGTAAACTTCAATGGGCGCATCGCTCCACGCTGGGGGAAATGAGGAAAGCTCTTGTCCGTAGAACGCGCGCACGCCGCTGCGGATAACCTGCGCGATAGCAACAGTCGAGAGCAGGACCGTGAAGTGCGGTGCGTGCAGCAACGGACGGAAAGCCACACGTTCGACAACGATAGCAACCGCCATCGAAATCAATACCGCGCAACCAAACGCCACAGGATATGACAGATGCAGATCGCGATAGAGCAGCAACGCGGCCATCGCGCCGAGCATCATCATTTCGCCTTGCGCAAAGTTAACCACATCCGAGGCGCGATAGATGATCGCGAACCCGAGGGCAGTCAGAGCGTAGATGCTCCCTAGCGCAAGGCTGCTGACAACGAGCTGTCCAAGCATGACTATCTTTTCACGATTTCCCAGTGATTGGCGTCGTTGACACGGACCATTGCACTTTGATCCGTGCCTTCGTGCTGGGTGGCGGTGAACGTTACAGGGAAGATCGTGCCGGCATTGAAGTCCTTCAGCGTCTCGAGCGCGGCAATGAAGCTCTCCCGTGTCGGCTCGCTGCCAGCGCGCTTAAGACCTTCCGCGAATATCTTGAGAGCCCCGTAACCCGCAAGGTCGTATTCGCTCGGACGTCCCGGTGGAGGATTGCCGGAATAGCGGGCCTTCAATTTTTCACGATAGTCCGCCACCGGCTTGAAGGAGCTTTCAGGAAGCTCCGGCGCGACATACGCCGCAACAACGCCGATACCCGCCTGACCCGCCGCTTTAGGAAACAATGGAGTTGCCGTGCCGCCGCCACCATAGATCGGCATGGTCAACCCGACTTCCCGAGCTTGCCTGACAATGATGCCGGATTCTGCTGCAAACGCCCAAACGAATAACGAGTCTGCACCGGATTGCTTGATCCGGAGGAGCTGCGCACTGAAATCCTGGTCAGTCTGGTTGTAGCGTTCGCGAGCTACGAGCGAAACTTTGGCCTGTTGAAAGCGATGAGTTACGGCTTCTTCGCCGCCGATTCCGTAGTCATTACTGGTATAAACAATGGCCGGCTTTTTGACGCCCTGCTTCAGTGCGAATTCGATAACACGATCCGCTTGCGCAACCTCGTTCGAATAAGCCCGGAAAATGTAACGGCTGAAGGGATCGAGCAGCTTGCGATTGGATGAGATCGACGCGACGAAAGGGATTTTAGCTCGGTTGATAAGAGGCACGATTGGAAGTGTGCTGCCGCTGGTGGAACCGGCAATCAGCGCGAACACGCCATCCTGATCAATAAGACGGCGTACGGCAGCCAGCGCTTCCTGCGGCGATCCTGCATCATCATAAACGATCAATTTGAGTTTACGGCCGTTGACGCCACCCCCCGCATTTACTTCGTCGATTGCGATTTCAACGGCGTCCCGCTCGGATGTCCCTAGTAGCGCAGTCGGCCCTGTCAACGGGCTCCACATTCCGATCTTTATTTCTTCCTTGGAGACGCCGGGATCCGCGGCAAGTGCGGCCGAAGCGCCAAGTCCAGTCAGAAGTCCAGCGGTCAATAATAAGCGACGAAGCATAATCATCTCCTCGTTCAAGCTAAGCAACGACGGTCCAGGAAGGCTGAGCAAACCGCGCGAGATTGCTACGTTCTGCAAGCGCCTCGGCGCGCGTCTGACTTTGCGCGAGAATTTCGGTCTCGTCACAGGATGCCAGTTTGCCGTGTTTCAGAAGTATTCGACCGTCGACGATGACGGTGTCTGCGCCGCCGCGGGAACTGAAGGCAAGATTCTGAATCGGATGGATCAACGGCACCCAATCGGCTGTCGTGCAGCGGAACAAGGTGATGTCCGCTTTCTTGCCAGCCTCAAGCGAGCCAAGGTCCGGACGGCCTAGGGCTTCAGCGGCGCGCACGGTCGCCATTTCGACCGCCGCTTCGGGTCGCGTCGCGGTCGCATCGAGACGGAAGGTCTTGTTACCCCCGGAGAAAAGATAGAGTTGTCTAGCCACGTCAACAAAATTGCTCGCCATGGCAGAGCCTGATCCGAGCGTGACGTTGGCGCCGAAAGCAAGCAATTCCGGATAACGCCCATATTCCAGCGCCCCCGTGCCTAGCCGGTGCGACATGGATGGACAGCACGCTACAGTTGCTCGGCTCCTTTGCAGCAGTGGCAGGTCGGATGGCCCCGTCCATCCCGCATGGGATACGATCGTGCCTTTGCCAAGCAAGTCCATCTGCGCAACACGCTCGACCTCGGTCTGGCCGTAGCTCATGCGGGACATCACTGCCTCATCGCGCGACGCCGCAGCGCTTACGACTATGATGACTCCTTCTCGCTTCGCGAGATCGGCAAGTGCAGCTCCTAGGTCTTGCGAGCAACCAGCGAGCCATGGGATGGCAATGCAGGGCGTAATGAGGCCACCTGCAATACGCGCCGCCTTGATCCACTTTTCAGCCCGCGCGATCACCTCGCCGACGGTCTCACGCGCAAGGTCGGAAGGACATTCCCCCATCGCCGTCTCGAAAATATCCTGACACGCCCGCCCAACGACGCCGCGCACGCCCATTTCCTTCGAAACCTCTGCGATTTCGGCAGGAAATCTGCTGCCGGTATCGACAAACGTCGTCGTGCCCGCACGGATCATTTCCAAAATGCAGTGACGCGCAGCCCAACGCGCATCATCGGACGTAAGCGCCGCCTCGTACCCGAACACGCGCTCAAGACGGTATTTTGGAAGATCGCAAAGATCGCCCAACCCGCGACCGAGTTGCTGCGCGACGGCAACAGACGTGTCGATTAGGCCGGGAACTGCCAGCAATCCGCGCCCGTCGACGATCTCGGCACCGTCCTCGCTTCCGAGGTCGCTTGTCTTTCCGACAAAGGTTAGCCCGCTATCGGTGAATGCTATTGCGCCGTCGCTGATGACACGCCTGCCCTCGTCAACGGTGATAACCCAATCAATATTCTTGATGATCGTTTTCGCCACGGCTACCTCAACAACACGGCCACGGGGAACGCAGCTTGGGAATGAGTTCAGAGCGTTGCGCAATATCCATTCCGCGCCGCTGGCATTCCCGCAGCAGCTCGCCCTCATCCACGAATAGCGCAAGACTGTTTTCGACCAACACCTTTCCGTCCACAACGACAGTATGAGCCCCGCCTCGCGAGCTATGCACCAAGTTGGACAACGGATTGAGCATGGGACGCCATTCGGGACGGCGCGTATCGAATGCCGCCAAGTCAGCTTTCTTTCCGACCTCGATCGAGCCAATTTCGTTTGCTTGGCCAACGGCGATCGCGCCGTTGAGCGTTGCCATTTCAATCATCTGTTCCGGCGGAAAGATAAAGGCACTCACCCGGACGGAGCGCATTGCGCCGGCGCCGACGTTCATTAGGCGGACCATGTCCATATAGTTGGAAGACATGGCCGAGTTGCAGCTCAGGGATACTGTGATTCCGAGCTCCGCCATTTCGGGAAATTTGCCGTGAACCTGATCACCCATCGCGATCCGGTAGGAGCTTGCAGGCGTGTGTGAAATCTTGAATCCATAGCGCCGCGCAAGTTCGATCTCCCGTGGGGTCGCCCATCCCATGTGGATCATGACCATATCAGGCCCCAGAACGCCGAGTTCCTCGAGCCGCTCCACATCACTGAAGCCCGACGTCAGGCGCGACGCCACGATCTCGTCACGCGACTCCGACGCGTGCATAACGATCGGAACGCCGTGTTTATTGGCTAGCGCTCGAATTCTGCGGCAAAGCTCGTCGGAGCAGCCTGCCAAAATCCGCAAAGCAAACCATGCCCGTACGCGGCCATCATGGGTGTTATTATGCTTGAGCACGGTGGCCTCAGCGCGCTCGACCGCTTCCTCAATAGTTTCCCGAAATGTTTTGCGCCCCGAAGGCATTTCCCCGATAGACGTCCGGTGGATATCAAAGGCAGTGCGAGAGACGATCCCCCGCATACCGTTTTCGCCGGCCGCACGCGCGGTTTCATCCGGAAAATAACTGCTCGGGTCGAGAAAACAGGTTGTTCCGGCCTTGATGAGTTCCATTTGACAGAGCTTGGCAGCCAGATAGGCGTCCTCGGAACCAAGCACCGACTCGTAACCATAGAGCCGCTCAAGAAGTTGTAGCGGAATATCGCACTCGTCTCCCAAGCCGCGGCCGAGTTGCTGTGTGTTGTGGACGTGCGTGTCGATGAACCCAGGTGTAACAAGCAGCCCTGAAGCGTCGATAACCTGATCAGGATGAAATGACGCAGGTACGTCACTCGCTTTGCCAACAAACGCGAAGCGATCTCGCTCGATGGCAATCGAGCCATTCCGGAAAATCCGGCGCTGCGGATCGACCGTGACAATCCAATCGGCGTTCTTGATCAGCAGTCGACTCATTGGGGCCCTTAAACGCTCGGTTAATTCCCGATCTTACGTGCAATGCCTGTGCCAACCATCCGTCGGCGCCGAAAAACGCGGGTGTACTGATGATTTCACATGGTCGGTGCAGGAGACCTGCGTCCGCAGATCGCACGAATGCGCAAGAACGCACCAAATTATCACGTACACTGCATATTATTTTTGCGAACAGGCCGGATATGAAGTGCACATAACGCACGAGCGCCAGTTTATCCGCGGATAAGATTGGCGCATGCGGTGAGTAGAGGGCTGTCTGGATCTCGAAATTCGCGGAGAATCGTGAAGTGGTTTGCGGCCGGGATCGAGATCAACGGACCTGGAGCATCGGACGCCGCGCGAAGTGCGTGAAATTG
>Ga0164243_10001336_pt1 | contig 41998 bp, 31 predicted proteins | sample OricompcompostOP_FD_108781 | JGI IMG/M metagenome (GOLD analysis project Ga0164243, IMG submission 108781) | Organic Plus compost microbial communities from Emeryville, California, USA - Original compost - Organic plus compost (OP) | ecosystem: Engineered > Solid waste > Mixed feedstock >... | reverse complement strand
CGGTGCGGCGCGTCGTAGGTGACGACCAGGTGGCCGCCCCGGCCCGCGGGCACGGTGAACTCCTGCTGCCACGTCGTGCCGCCGCCGTCCGCGCGCGCGAGCGGCCGCCCGTCGAGCGTCGCGCTCCAGTGGCGGTGCGCGTGCGAGGCGAGCACGAGCGTCGTCGCGGACGTGCGCGCCGGGAGGTCGAGGTCGACCTCCGCGTCGTGCGAGGCGAGCGACCGCAGGACCTTCCCGTCGCCGTCGCGCAGCGTGGCCCAGGCGCCGCTCGTGGAGGTCTGCGCCGCGCCCGCGCCGGGGAGCGCGACGCGCCACAGCACGGACGACTGCCCCTCCGTGACGCGGGCGAGACCGGGGACGGTGTCGAGCCGCGCCGTCAGCGCGGTCCGGGCGGAGCCGCGGGTCGTGCCGTCGGCGGGCAGGAGCACGCCACCCACGCCGAGGTCGGACATCGTGTCGGCGATCCCCCGCGAGGACGGCGCGACGCCGTCGCCCGCGAGCTGCGCGACCACCTGGGCCAGCTGGGCCTCGGGGCTGGTCGGCTCGGGGCTCGCGCCCTCGAGCGCCGCCCGGGCCGCGCGGCCGTCCACGACCACGGACGAGTCGACGAGCTGGGTGCCGTCCGCGCGGAGCAGCGTGTACCGGACGGTCGGGACCGCGCCCGTCGTGGGGACGGCGTCGAGCAGGAGCAGTCGCGCGCCGGAGGCCTGCATCTGCTGGCCGACGGGCGGCACGACCGGGGTGCCGGTGAGCGTGAGGTCGCCGACGGTGTGGCGGGTGGGGTCGACCTGGTGGACCACCCAGGTCCCGACGGCCGCGCACGGCACGGCGAGCGCCACCACGACGACCGCGGCGCGGGCCGCCTGCCGTCCCCGGTGCCGTTCCTCGTACCGCCCTCGCAGGACGGTCCGCTCGGGCAGCCCCAGCAGGGCGGCCGCGAGCAGGCCCGCGACGACGACGCTCGTCCCGGGCCCGGGCCAGGCCCGCACCAGCCCGGACACGCTCGTCGCGACCGTCACGTGCGGCGCGGCCGCGGCGAGCGCGACGCCGGCCGCCGCGACGAGCCATGCGACCCGGGTCGCGACGGGGCGACGGGAGCGGACGAGCGCGACGACGGCGACGAGGGCCACCGAGCCGACGAGAGCCCAGGAGACCACGGTCACCCACGCACCGGACGTCCCGAGCGCCGTCCCGGGGCGCGCGGGCCACCCGAGCGCGCTCTGCCAGGGGGCCACGGCGTCGTAGCCGGTGGGGTTGCCGGGCGACGCGAGCAGGAGGCGCCAGCCGCCGCCCTGGCGCCCCCAGGTCCGGCCGACGTGCCACAGGAACGGCCCGAGCACGACGAGCGCCGGCACCGGCACGAGCAGGAGCCGCACGTAACGACGAGGGCGCGCGGACGTCACGGCCGTCGCGAGCGCGGCGACGACGACGCCCACCACGGCGACCGCCAGCAGCGCGGGGGCGCCCGCCGCGACCGGGACCAGCAGCAGGGCCGCACCCGCGAGCGCCCCGAGCGACGGCGTGCCGAGGCGACGGGCGGGACCGCGACCGGCGGCGTCGAGCGGTCCGGACGCGGGCGAGATGCGGTCGTCGACGACGACGCCGACCCCGCGCAGGGTCGCGAGGACGAACCACGGCAGCGCCGCGTGCGCGACGAGCGCACCGAGCCGCCCCTGCCCGACCGCGAGCAGCAGCGCGGGCGAGGCCGCCCAGACGAGCGCCGCCCAGGCCCGGGCCGGGTTCCAGCGGGTCAGCGCGCCCGCCGCGAACCAGGCGCCGAGACCCGACGCGAGGAACGACGCGACGAGCAGGAGGTTGACCGCGACCTGCACGTGGCCGGCGGTCAGCACGGAGGCCCCGAGCACGACCGCGAGGACCGGGTCCGCCGGTGCGGGGTGGCCGAAGCCGGACTCGACCCAGCCGGTCGTCGTCGCGGACCAGAGCTCGCCCCACGTCGACGACGCCGGCAGGAGCGCGCCGCCCACGAGGCGCTCGCCGGACGCGAGGGCTCCCGTGAGCGAGGCGAACACGAGGCCGGTCAGCACGACGAGCGCGAGGGCGACCGCGCCGAGGGCGACCCGCCGCCGGGTCGCGAGCTGCGCGAGCTCGGCGCGCTCGAGCTCGCTCGGCGCGAACGCGGACCGACGCTGCTCGGCGGCGCTCAGCCGCCGGTCGCGCCGCTGCGCGGCGCCCTCGCGCCAGTCCTGCTGCAGCGGGCGGACGGCCCGCCGTGGGACCGTCGACGTGCGGCGGACCGACCGTCTCGCGCGGACCAGGCCGGGCACGCGCACGAGGACGAGCAGCGGGGCGAGCAGCTCGTCGCGCGCATGGCCGGGCTGCTTGAGCACGAGCCGGTACATCGCCCGGAACGGTGCGCAGAGCACCAGCCACACGACGAGCAGGGGCAGCAGCGCGAGAGGTGCGCCCACGAGCCGCAGGTAGAGCTCGCTCCGGCGGCGCGCGCCGAACGAGGCGTCCCCGCCGTCGTCGGGGTCCGGGTCCCCGGGGTGCGCGCCGTCGGTCGGGTCGACCCGGTGCAGGCTGAGCTGCGCGTGCTCGACGACGGCCCCGGGCACGACCACGACGCGGTGCCCGGCGAGCCGGGCCCTGCGGCAGAGGTCGAGGCCGTCGCCGAACGGCCCGAGCTCGGGGTCGGTGCCCCCGAGCTCGTCCCAGACGTTGCGGCGCACGAGCGCTCCGGCCAGGCCGACGCCGAGGACGTCGTCGCGCGCGTCGTGCTGGCCCTGGTCGATCTCGTGCGGCTCGACGACCGACACGCGCCGGCCGCCGCGCGACGTCGTCACCCCGACCTCGAGCAGCTCGGGGATGCGGCGGGCGTCGTCGAGGCGCGTGACGGACGAGGCGGGCGCCGTCGGCCAGCGCCGCTGCTTCGCGCCCGCGACCGCGACCGCGGACGAGTGCTCGACCGCGCGCAGGAGCGCGCCGAGCGCGCCGGGGTCCGGGGCGGAGTCGTCGTGGAGGAGCCAGAGCCACTGGCCGTCGGGCTCCTCGCGCAGGGCGGCCGCGACACCCTCGCCGAACGTGCGCGCCCGGGGGGCCGCGACGAAGCGGGCGTCGCCGAGCTGGAGGTCCGCGTAGCCGCTCGTCGCGGTGGCCGTGGCGACGTCGACCACGACCAGGCGTGTGGGGGCGCGGTGCTGCGCGCGGACCGCGGCGAGGGTCCGGCGGAACCAGGGGTTCGCGCCGCGGGTGACGATGACGGCCGTGACGCTCGCGACGACGGGGACCGTGCCCGTCACGGCGGACACGACCGACGCGCCGGCATCCGCCGGCGTCGTGGACAGAGCGCTCGCGTCGTTCATGGCTCCGCCATCATGCGACGCCTCGGAGCGGATCCGTCGGACCTCAGGAGGTCGGCGCGGCGCGCGCTCGACCCGTGCGCCGCGTGCCCGCGCGGCGACCCGGGCGTCCCGGCCCGAGCCCGGTCAGATCGCGCGGCGCTTGAGCTTGCGGCGCTCGCGCTCCGACAGCCCGCCCCAGATGCCGAACCGCTCGTCGTGGGCCAGCGCGTACTCGAGGCACTCCTGACGGACCTCGCAGCCCGAGCAGACCTTCTTGGCCTCGCGCGTCGAGCCGCCCTTCTCCGGGAAGAACGCCTCCGGGTCGGTCTGGGCGCACAGCGCCCGCTCCTGCCAGCTCAGGAGGGTGTCCTCCTCGGCGATGTCGCCGAAGAGCGAGACGACCGGGGCCAGACCCAGGTCGTGGTGGACGAGCTCGTCAGGCGCCTGCCCGGCGCCGTAGCTCGTCGTGGCGTCGGACGGGAATACCCCGCCGTCCCCGTCGAGAAGGTTCCACATGTTTCGCCCCTTTACCTGCGGTCCTCGTGAAGAAACTGCATTGGTAGAATTACACGCGTGTCATCCGTGAGCGTCAAGCCGAAATGTGGTAGCGCCACGGGGACGAGGGGTGAAGTTCACGTGCAGATCGGCGTGTCGGCGGGCGCGCGCGTCGCCGGATCACCCCCTCTAGGCTGAGGCCATGGAGCACGCCGCGACACCCCCGACCAGCACCGTCGCCCGAGGGCCGGGGATCGCCGGGAAAGACGCGTCCGCGCTGCTCGCGCGCCTGGTCGCGGGAGGCGGCGCGCCGCGCCTCACGTGGTACGCCGCCGGGGGTGAACGCATCGAGCTGTCCGGTGCCGTTCTCGGCAACTGGGTGACGAAGACGGCGAACCTCCTCGTCGAGGAATTCGACGTCGGTCCGGAAAGCACCCTCACGCTCGATCTTCCTGCGCACTGGCGGAGCATCACGTGGGCGCTCGCCGCGTGGCGTGTGGGAGCGTGCGTGGACGTGCGCGCGGGCGAGGGCGACGTCGTCGTGACCGCCGACCCCGAGCGCTGGGCCGGTGGCGGCCGCGACGTGGTCGCCGTGAGCCTCGCCCCGCTCGCGCGGAGCTTCGGTGCGCCGCTGCCCGCCGGCGTGGTCGACGCCGCGGCCTCGGTCATGACCTACGGGGACGTGCTGGGCTACGCGCCGCCGATCGATCCCGCGGCTCCCGCGCTCGTCCACGCCGACGGACCCGGTGGGACCGTCGCGCACGCCGACCTGCTCGCGTGGGCGCTCGCCGGCCCCGCGGTCGCCCTCGACGCGCGGGCGCGCACCCTCCTGGTGGCGCGCGAGCCCGCCGCCTTCCTCCGCGACTCCACCGCGACGTGGGCCCGCGAGGGGTCGGTCGTCGCGGTCACCACCGACGTCGCCGCCCTCGCCGCGTCCGACCCCGACCGCTGGGAACGGCTCGTCGCGGGAGAGCGCGTCGACGTCCGTCTGACCGACCCCGCCGGAGAGCCGCAGGCAGGATGAGCGGCAGCCGGCCCCGCGTCCTCCTGGTGGCCTTCACCCGCCACCGGGACGACGCGCGCGTCCGGCGCCTCGTCCGTGCGCTCGCCCGGCGCGCCGACGTCACCACGGCCGGCTACGGACCGGCGGTGCCCGGGCCCGTCCGCCACGTGACCCTCGGGCCGGCCGACAGCCCCCATCCGCCCGCCTCGGCGGTCGCGACCGGCTGGCTCGCGCGCGGCGTCTCGCCGCTCCTGCGCTCACCCGCCGCGCGGGTCACGGCCGACGAGCTCGCGGGCGGGCGGTGGGACGCCGTCGTCGCGGTGGGGGCCGACACGCTCCCGGTCGCACGGCACCTCGCGGACGGCGCGGCCGTCTGGGCGGACGTGCGAGCGTGGCCCGACGCCGGCGCGCACGGTCCGTTCGCGCCCCTCGAGCGGGACGCGCTGCTCCGTGTCCTCCGTGAGGACCTGCCGCGCAGCGCCGCCGTGACCGCGAGCTCCGGCGCTCTCGCCGACCTCGTCCGGCGGGAGGTGCCCGGGCTGCAGCCCGACGTCGTCGTCGTGCAGGACACCTGGCCGCGCGCCGACCTGGCGCCGACTCCCGTGGGCGAGCCCGTCCGGCTGGTGCGCGCCGGCGTCGCGCGGGCGGGCGCGGGCCTCGAGGCCACGATCGACGCGATGCGGACCCTCGGGGACGGCTGGACCCTCGACCTCCTGCTGGCCGACGGCCCCGACGGCGGCACCGTCCTGCGCCGGCTGCACGAGCGCGCCGAGGACCTCGCCCAGGTCCGGATCGCGCCCGCGCCCGACGCGGACGCGCTCCCCGCCGCGCTCCACGGCTACGACGTCGCGACGTGGTGGGTCCCGCCCACGACGACGCAGGCGTGCGCCGCGCTGCCGTCGTTCCTGCTCGCGGCCGTCCAGGCCCGGTGCGCGCTCGCGGTCGGCCCGGCGGCGCAGGCCGAGCGCCTCGTCCGGTCCTACGGGCTCGGGGCTGTGGCGGTCGACGTGTTCGCCGCGACGTGCGCCGCGTCGGTCCGGCGGCTCGGCCGGGACGGCATCGCAGCCGCCAAGCAGCGGGCCGACGCGGCCGCGGACGAGCTGTCGGCAGGGGCCGACGACACGCGGCTGACCGGGGTGCTCGACCGCCTCCACCTCCGCTGAGATGCTGGCCTCGTACACAGCAGGCCCATCTCCACAATCCCTCCACCGCACGCGCTCCCACGCCGCGCCGGGCCTGCGCAGGGCTCCGCTTAGGATCACATCCCGTGACGACGAACTCCGCCGCCGAGAAGGGCGCCCCCCGCCACGCCCGGTTCCTGCACACGCACGGCGTGGCGAAGGTGATGGGCCTGGTCCTCGTCGGCGCGCTCGCAGCGGTCAGCAGCGGCGCGTACGCGTTCGTGCACCACTACCAGGGGAACATCGACACGAACGACACGACGTTCCTCGCCGCCAAGGACAAGAAGACCAAGGACCCGAGCGACCCGGACGCGGGGCACGACCTCAACATCCTCATCCTCGGCACGGACTCGCGCGGCGGTGCCAACGCCTCGATCGTCAAGGACAACAACGAGGGCCAGCGCTCCGACACGACGATCGTCCTGCACATCTCGGCGGACCGGAAGCGCATGGAGGCCGTGTCGATCCCGCGTGACTCGATCGTCGACATCCCGACCTGCCAGATCGACGCCAAGGGCCACTCGACCGGCGCGTCGGGCAGCACCATGTTCAACGCCGCCTTCTCGTTCGGCGCGGACAAGGCCAAGGCGCTGGGCGGCGACGAGGCCGCGCAGATCGCCGGCGGCGCGGCGTGCACCTGGCAGACCGTGGAGTCGCTCACCGGCATCACGCTCGACGGGTACGTCGTGCTCGACTTCAGCGGCTTCGAGGGCATGATCAACGCGCTCGGCGGCGTGCCCATGTGCATCCCGACGGACACCAGGGTCCCCAAGGCGGACCTGGACCTCAAGGCCGGGTACCAGACCCTCAAGGGCAAGGACGCGCTGGGCTACGCACGCGCCCGCGAGGGCATCGGGGACGGCTCCGACCTCAGCCGCATCAAGCGCCAGCAGGAGCTCATGGGTGCGATCTCCAACAAGGTCTTCGCCCAGAACTTCCTCACCGACGCGCCCAAGCTCCTCAAGTTCCTCGACGCCGCGACCAAGTCGCTGCACACCTCGAAGACCGACGGAGGCCTCAACCTCGGCTCGGTGACGAGCCTCGCGGGGCTGGGCCTCAGCCTGCGTCACATGTCGGCGTCGGACATCACCTTCCTCACGATCCCGAACGGGCCGTGGGTGCAGAACCGCAACCGTGTGGCGTGGACCGAGCCGGCCGCCTCGGAGATCTGGAAGAAGCTCGCCGAGGACAAGCCGCTCACCGCGGCCGAGGAGAAGGCCGCGAAGAAGAAGTCGACCGCGACCTCCACCGCCAAGCCGACGACCGGCAGCACGTCGTCCGCGACCCCCACGAAGCCGAGCACCTCCTCCACGCCGAAGGACCGCGACAAGGACGGCATCACCGCGGCCGACGTCGTCAGCTCGAAGGCGGCCTGCACGGCATGACGCCCGATCCCCGGTCCAGGCCGCCGAGCTTCACCCCGCAGTCGGGGCGCGAGTCGCGCCCCGAGGCGGCGGACGGCGTCATCAAGGTCGGGCCTGACGGCTCCGGCGGCGGCACGCCGCCGCCCCCTCCCGCTCGGCCCGCGTCGCGCGTGACGCGGCAGTCCAGCGGTCCCCTCCCCGTCGACCGCAGCGGCGGTCGCGCGCGCACCCGCAGCGCGTCGGGGCAGCCCCCGACCATCCCCCCGGCCGGCGTCACCCGCGCCCCGCGGGCGACCGCCGACGAGCGCCGTCCCGTCACCTCCCCCACGACGCGCGCGCCCGGCCGCACGTCGGGCGGCAACGGCGGCGGGCGCGGACCCGGCGACGGCACGCGCCCCGGCACCGCGCCGGGCGGTGCGGCACCGGCCGGCACCGCTCCCGGGCGTCTGCGCCTGCGCAAGGGCAGGATCGTCGCGGTGGTCGCGAGCCTCGTCGTCGTCGGGATGATCGCCTGGCCGATCGGCCTCGTGGCCTGGGCGAACGGCAAGCTCGACCACGTGGACGCGCTGAGCGACGCGAAGGGCACCCCCGGGACCACCTACCTGATCGCCGGTTCCGACTCGCGCTCGGACGGCGTCGTCAAGGACGGCACGTCGGGCGCGCGCACGGACACGATCATGCTGCTCCAGGTCCCCGACTCCGGGACGACGTCGCTGATCTCGATCCCCCGCGACTCCTACGTGAAGATCCCCGGCCACGGCAGCAACAAGATCAACGCGGCCTACGCGTACGGCGGCGCCCCGCTGCTGGTCAAGACGGTCGAGAAGCTCACCCGCATGCACGTCGACCACTACGTCGAGGTCGGCTTCGGCGGGGTCGAGGACATCGTCGACGCGGTCGGCGGCGTCCACCTGTGCCTCGACTACGACGTGAACGACAAGAAGTCCGAGCTGAAGTGGAAGGCCGGCTGCCACGACGTCGGCGGCAAGACGGCTCTCGCGTTCTCGCGCATGCGCTACTCGGACCCCACGAGCGACTTCGGTCGTACCGACCGGCAGCGCCAGCTGGTGAACGCGATCGCCGCCAAGGCCGCCAAGCCGAGCCTGGTGTTCAAGCCGGCCACCCAGGTCAAGCTGGTCGACGCCGGCACGGCGGTCCTCCAGGTCGACGACGGGACCAACGTGGTCGACCTCGCGAAGCTGGGCATGGCCTTCAAGGCCGCGAACGGCAAGGACGGCGTGACCGGCCTGCCGCCGATCGCCGACCGCGACTACCGGCCCGGGAACGTCGGCTCGAGCGTCCTGCTCGACCCGGACAAGACCCCGACGTTCTTCGCGAACGTCATGAACGGCAAGCTCAAGGCCGGGACGGTCAACTCCGAGAGCTCGTCCTAGGGCTGAGACCCCGCCCCGGGCCGAGCCCGGCGAGCGGCCCAGGCCCGACGGGTCGCGCCCCCTCAGGCGCCGAAGCCCACCCGGCCCGACCTCGACGCGCGGAGCCGCGCACCCTTCTCTCGGGCCTGGTCACCGAGCTGCACCTGGAACGCCGCCATCCGCTCGCGCAGCGCCGCGGCGTCGTCACCGGAGCCCGCCCCGAGGATGCGCGCGGCGAGCAGGCCCGCGTTGCGCGCTCCCCCGACGGACACCGTCGCGACGGGCACCCCGGCCGGCATCTGGACGATCGACAGCAGCGAGTCCATGCCGTCGAGGTGGGCGAGCGGGACGGGGACCCCGATCACGGGCAGCGGCGTGACCGCGGCCAGCATGCCGGGCAGGTGCGCTGCCCCGCCCGCGCCGGCGACGATGACGCGCAGGCCCCGGTCCGCCGCGCTGCGCCCGTACTCGATCATCTCCGTCGGCATCCGGTGCGCCGACACGACGTCGACCTCGACGGGCACGCCGAACTCGGCGAGCGCGTCCGCGGCTGCCTGCATCACGGGCCAGTCGGAGTCCGACCCCATGACGATCCCGACGAGGGGCCCGCCGGCACGCTCTGTGCCGCTCGCCGCGCTCTGCTCGCTCATCGCTGCTCCTCCGTCGGCACGGCGTCGCCGCGCAGGACCGCCGCGGCCGCACGGGCGCGGTCGCGGGTCGCGGCGAGGTCGTCGCCGCTGACGTTGACGTGGCCGAGCTTGCGCCCGGGCCGCACCTCCTTGCCGTACAGCCACACGCGGGCGTCGCCGTCGGCGAGGACCTCCGGCAGCGCGTCCGTGAGCTCGGCGCGCTCCGACCCGAGGACGTTCGCCATGACCGTCCACGGCGCGACGGGAGCGGTGTCCCCGAGGGGGAGGTCGAGGACGGCGCGCAGGTGCTGCTCGAACTGGCTCGTAACCGAGCCGTCGATCGTCCAGTGGCCCGAGTTGTGGGGGCGCATCGCGAGCTCGTTGACGAGGACCCGCCCGGGCTCGTCCGGCGCGTCACCGGGGACCTCGAACAGCTCGACCGCGAGGACGCCGGTCACGTCGAGGCCCTCGGCGATCGTGGTCGCGACCTCCCGCGCGGCGGCCTCGAGCGCGGGGTCGAGGTCGGGGGCGGGGGCCGTGACCTCGGCGCAGACGCCGTCGCGCTGCACCGACTCCACGACGGGCCACGCCCGCACCTCGCCGGACGGCCGCCGGGCCACGAGGGCGGCGAGCTCGCGCCGGAACGGCACCTTCTCCTCGACGAGCAGCTGCGGGCCGCCCTCCTGGGCCGCGGCGAGCCAGTCGGCGACGTCGTCGGCGCCGCGCACGACGCGCACGCCCTTGCCGTCGTAGCCGCCCCGGCTCGTCTTCACGACGGCCTCTCCCCCGACCTCGTCGAGGAAGGCGGCCAGGTCGCGAGCACCCTCGGCGGCGTCGACCGCGAGCGGCGCCCAGCGGGGGCACGGCACGCCGAGCGCCGTCAGGCGGGCGCGCATGACGATCTTGTCCTGCGCGTGGCGCAGCGCCTCCGGCCCGGGGCGGATGGGGACGCCGTCGTCCTGGAGCGCCTCGAGGAGCGCCGACGGGACGTGCTCGTGCTCGAAGGTCAGCACGGCGGCGGCCGCGCCGCCCGAGGGAGCGACGAGCGCGCGGACGGCCTCTTCGTCCGCGGCGGCGCCGACCGGGGCGTCCGCGAGGACCTGGGCGGCGGAGCCATCGGGCGACTCCACGAGCACCCGCAGCCCGACGCCCAGGCGGGCGGCTGCAGGTGCCATCATGCGGGCGAGCTGCCCGCCTCCGACGACGGCCACGACTGGTGCTGACACGGTCCCCGAGCCTATCGGACGCAGGGCGAGCGCGGCGGCGCCGACCGCGGCCCGACGACACCCTTCCCGGCCTGTGGGCCACCCCGGGCGTACCCAGGCTGCTGCGCTACCGTTCGAGGAATGACCGACGTGACGCCTGCCGGCGAACCGGGCCGGCTGGGCAGCCCGGAGGCCGACCGACCGAGCCCCTTCCCGTTCGTGCTGGCCGCGTCGGAGGCGCCGGGCACCGACGTCGCCCACGTCGCCGCCGACGCCGCCGCGGCCCCCGGGGCCGGCACGTCCCGCGGACGCCGTCTCGGCCGCGCGCGCCTGTACGAGCTCGTGAAGTTCGGGTCGGTCGGCGCGGTGTCGTTCGTCGTCGACATGGGCCTGTTCAACCTGCTGCAGTTCGGGCCGGGGCACCTGCTCGACGCCAAGCCGCTGACGGCCCGCGTCGTCTCGGTCGCGGTCGCGACGCTCGTCGCCTGGGTCGGGAACCGGCTCTGGACGTTCTCGGACCGCCGCACCGAGAACCGTCCTCGCGAGCTCGCGGGCTTCATCGTGGTCAACCTCGGCGGCCTGCTCATCGGCATCGGCGTGCTCGCGCTCTTCGTCTACCCGTTGGGCCTCGACTCGCCGCTGTGGAAGAACGTCGCGAACCTGCTCGGCATCGGGCTGGGCACGATCTTCCGCTACTTCGCCTACCGGTACCTCGTGTTCACCGGCGGCGAGACCTCGACGGACTCGACCCCCACGGAGTAGCACGCGGCCCGCGCACCGCGCCGGCGGGAGCCTGGTCAGCCGTCGTCGGACTTGCGGCGCCCCTTGCGACCCCGTGCGCTCGAGACGGTCGCGCCGGCCGGGAGCACGACCCGCGGGTCGAGCGTGTGCGGCACGCCCGCGAGGAACACCGAGAAGACCGCGGGCCGGCGCTGCGAGAGCTCGAGCCGACCGCCGTCGGCGGCGGCCAGGTCACGGGCCAGCGCGAGCCCGAGACCGGTGCCCTTCCCGGACGTCACCTCGCGCTCGAAGATGTTCGGGGCCAGCTCGTCGGGCACGCCCTCGCCCTCGTCGGCGACCTCGATGACGATCGAGCCCGACCGCCCCGGCCGCGAGCGGACCGTCGTCGTGCCCCCGCCGTGCGTGAGCGAGTTCTCGACGAGCGTCGCGAGCACCTGCGCGAGCGCGCCGGGCGTGGCCAGGACGTACGTGTCGACGGGGACGTCGATCACGAGACGCCGGCCGGCCGACTCGAAGCTCGGCAGCCACTCCTCCTCCTGCTGGCGCACGACCTCGACGAGGCGCACGGCCTCCGTCGTGCCGCCCTGCGCGCGGCGCGACCGGGTCAGGAGGTCGTCGACGACCGTCACCAGGCGCTCGACCTGCTCGAGCGAGATGCGCGCCTCCTCCTGCACCGCCGGGTCCTCCGACATGAGGGAGATCTCCTCGAGCCGCATCGACAGCGCGGTCAGCGGCGTGCGGAGCTGGTGCGAGGCGTCGGCCGCGAACTGCCGCTCGGTCGCGAGACGGCTCGCCAGACGGTCCGAGGTGCGCGCGAGCTCGGCCGCGACGAGGTCCAGCTCCTCGACGCCCGACTCCTCCATCTGCGGGCGCACCTGTCCCGAGCCGAGCTGCTCCGCGGACGCCGCGAGGTACACGAGCGGCGCCGACAGCCGGTTCGCCTGGATCACCGCCATCGCGATGCCCGCGAGGATCGCCACGACGGCGGCCGCGATGACGAACAGCACGATCCGCATGGACTGCCAGTACAGCTCCCAGTACGAGACCTCGAGCGTGACGAGCGCACCCTCGGACGAGCGCACGGCCCGCTGCTCGACGCGACCCTGGATCTCGTCCCCGGCGACGAGCCGCCGGCCGTCGTAGAAGATGATGACCCGGGCCGGGACCTGGCTGTTGCCGCCGGTCGCGACCGCGACGCTCGCGGCCGACGCGAGGGCCTCGTCACCGTTGCTGATCGAGCGGTCGACCGCGCGCGCGAGCGTCTGGGTGCGGCGCTCGAGGTCGTCCAGGTCGTTGTCGTGGACGTACTGGGCCCCGAAGAACGCGAGGGGGAAGCCCAGGAGCAGCACGGCGACGGCGACCGCGGCGACGGTCGCCTGGAGCATCCGCTGTCGCACGTCTCAGACCTTCCCGACGCCGACCCGCGTCACGACCGGCAGTGTGTTCGTGTCCGTGTCTCCGACCCGGTGCTCAGTGGCCGCCGGTCTCGAACCGGAAGCCGAGCCCCCGGACGGTCGCGACGTAGCGCGGCGAGTTCGCGTCGTCGCCGAGCTTGCGGCGCAGCCACGAGACGTGCATGTCGAGCGTCTTGGTGGAGCCCGCCGGCTCCGCGCCCCAGACCTCGCGCATCAGGGTGTCGCGGACGACGACGCTGCCCGCGTTCTGCACGAGGACCCGCAGGAGGTCGAACTCCTTGGTGGTGAGGTGCAGCTCGCGGTCACCCTGGAAGGCGCGGTGCGCGGAGACGTCGACGACGACGTCCTGCGCGACGAGCTCCTCCTCGTCGGGCGCCTCGCCGCCGTGCGTGCGGCGCAGCAGCGCCCGGACCCGCGCGAGCAGCTCGGCCAGGCGGAACGGCTTGGTGACGTAGTCGTCGGCACCGGCGTCCAGCCCGACGACGAGGTCGACCTCGTCGGCGCGGGCCGTGAGGACGAGGATGGGGGTGGTCAGACCAGCGCCGCGGATCGCGCGGGCGACGTCCAGGCCGTCCATGTCCGGGAGACCCAGGTCGAGGACGACGACGTCCGCGGCCTCCGCGGAGTCGATGGCACCTTGCCCGGTGCCTTGCACGACGACGTTGTATCCCTCGCGCGTGAGCGCACGTGCCAAAGGCTCGGCAATCGCCGTGTCATCCTCGGCCAGCAATACGTTGGTCATTAGGCCATGCTAGAGCATCGCACGGACCGGAGTCTCCCGTTTCGCACGAACTCGTCCGTACCCTCGCGAGGCCCCGACGAGGCGTCCGGCACACGTGCTCGAGGCCGTCCCGCGACCCTCCGGACGACGTCCCGTCAGCCCGAGGGACGAGGGCACCGCGCCGTTCGTCGGACCGCGGGGGGACGCGCGGCCTGCCTCGCCGATCCTACGCTGAGGCGATGGGCTCGTACGAGAAGTTCACGCGGTGGACCGAGCAGCACCGGTTCGCGGTCGACGCGACCGGTGCCGCCCTCCTCGCGCTCTTCGTGGTGGCCGCGAGCGCCGCCGAGACGAGCTACCTCCACGCCGCCGTGTGGTTCGCGGTCGCGCTCTGCGTGCCGCTCGCCTGGCGCCGCACCCGCCCCGTCCCGTCGGTCGTCGCGGTCTACGCGGTCGCGCTGGTCCAGATGCTCGTCGACCAGACGGCGTCGGTCGCGTCCGTCGTGGTCGTGCCGATCTCCCTGTACTCGGTCACCGTCAGCGGCCCGCGCTGGGCGCACCGTGCCGCGATCGGCAGCGGGCTCGCGGGCGTGGTCCTCGCGTCGGTCCTCATGTCGGACCGTGGCGTCGGCTACGCGGCGACGGCTCGGCAGGCGACCGCGCTCACGATCTTCGGCGGCGTCGTCCTGCTCGCGGTGTGGGCGTTCGGCCTCGTGCGACGGTCGCGCCGCGAGACCATCGACGCCCTGCGCGACCGGGCCGAGCGGCTCGAGGTGGAGCGCGACCAGCAGGCACGGCTCGCGACGGCGGCCGAGCGGACCCGGATCGCCCGCGAGCTGCACGACATCGTCGCGCACTCGCTGTCCGTGATGATCGCGCAGGCCGACGGCGGCCGGTACGCCGCGGCCACCGACCCGACCGCGCCCGAGCGGTCGCTGACGACCATCGCGGAGACCGGCCGGGCCGCGCTCGCCGACATGCGCCGCATCCTCGGCGTCCTGCGCGCGGAGGACGCCGCCCCCGGCTCGTCCGCACCGGGCGGCGTCCCGCCGGTCGGTCGGGGCTCGGCGGCGCAGCCGGGCACCGGTGCCGGGGGCGCCGCGAGGAGCCCGGGCGGGCCCGGGTCGGAGGCGCCCGCCGCGCTCGCGCCGCAGCCGTCGGTCGAGGGGCTCGAGGCGCTCGTCGAGCAGGTCCGGGCGAGCGGCCCGCAGGTCTCGCTCGTCCGGGTCGGGACACCCCGGCAGCTGCCGCCCGGCGCCGCGCTCACGATCTTCCGGGTCGCGCAGGAGGCGCTCACCAACGTGCTCAAGCACGCCGGCCCGTCACCCCACGTGACCGTCGTGCTGCGGTGGGACCGCGACGCCGTCGTGCTCGACGTCCAGGACGACGGGCGCGGCGCGGCGGCGACCAGCGACGGCGCCGGCTACGGGCTGCTCGGCATGCGCGAGCGTGCCGCCGTGTTCGGCGGGACCGTGAGTACCGGCCCGCGGCCCGGCGGCGGGTACCGCGTGCGCCTCGAGCTGCCCTCCCGGCTCCCCGACCCGGGCCTCACCGCCGGGCCGCCCCAGGCTCCCGACGTCGTCGCCCCGGTAGAGTCCGGCACGTGAACGCGCAGGGGAACGGTCCGGCGGGCGCACCCGTGCGCGTGGCGCTCGTCGACGACCAGCAGCTCGTCCGTGCCGGCTTCCGCATGGTCATCGACTCGCAGCCCGACCTGGAGGTCGTCGTCGAGGCGGGCGACGGGGCCCAGGCGCTCCGGCTCCTCGCGTCGCACCCCGTCGACGTCGTCCTGATGGACGTGCGCATGCCGAACCTCGACGGGCTCAGCGCGACCGCGCAGCTCACCTCGAGCGCGACCGGCGACGTCCCGCGCGTCATCGTCCTCACGACGTTCGACCTCGACGAGTACGTCCTGGCCGCGATCCGCGCCGGTGCCAGCGGGTTCCTGCTCAAGGACGCGCCGCCCGAGGAGATGCTCGCCGCGATCCGCACGGTGCACGCCGGGGACGCGGTGATCGCGCCGTCGTCGACGCGGCGGCTCCTCGAGCACCTGGTGACCGCGCTGCCGGCCGACGCCCCCGCCGACCCCGCGGCGCAGCACGCGCTCGACCAGCTCACCGAGCGGGAGCGCGAGGTGCTCGTCCTCATGGCGCGCGGGCGGTCGAACCTCGAGATCGCCTCCGAGCTGTTCGTCGCGGAGGCGACCGTCAAGACGCACGTCGGGCGGATCCTCGCGAAGCTCGGCGCGCGCGACCGCGTCCAGGCCGTCGTGACCGCGTACGAGACGGGCCTCGTGCGCCCGGGCTCCCCCGACTGACGCGGCCGCGAGCGCGACGGGTGCTCGGTCGGCCGCCCACTCTGCCTTGTCAGAAGCTCACGGCAACCTGCTGCAGCCAGGTTCTGACACCGGGCCCGAGCCACGCTCGTGTCAGAAGCTCGCGGCAGCCAGCTGCCGCGAGCTTCTGACAGATCACGCCGCGAGGGCTGCGAGGTGACGACGGACGATCGCGAGGACGCGCTCCGGCTCGTGCCGCGCCGCACCGGCCGGGATCCGGATCCGCACCGTACGCGCGTCCGAACCGAGCTCCGCGTCGCGCAGCAGATCGTCGTACCACTGCTCGCGCTCCATGTGCCCGACGCCGTCCACCTCCACGACCAGCCGTCCGCCGCCCCGGAGCCGCCACTCCACATCGAGGAACCGAACCCTGCCGCGAGCGTCACGACGACGCTCCTGCCTCATCGGCTCCGGCAGCCCGGCACGGCGGCACAACCGCGCGAAGTCGATCTCCTCGAGCGACTGCGCCCCGCCGACGACGTCGAGCAGGGCGAGCTGCATCGTCCGGCGGTGGCGGATCCGGCCCGCCCGCTCGAGCTCGCCCAGCACCGCGTCCGGGGTCGTGAGTCGCTGCTGGACCACCGCGGCCATCAGGCCCGATGCCGTCCGCCAGGACGGCTGCCATGCCGCGGCGTCGATGGCTGCCCGCTCAACCCCGTGCACGGGAAGTCCGGCCCGCCAGGCGACGTCGGCGGCGGCGTGGCGGCGGGACTCGTGCACCACGAGCCACTCGAACCGTGCCGGCTTGTCACCGCGCGGCACGACGACGTGGATCGGATCCCGATGCCAGCCCTGAAGCCCGTGCAGCTCGAGCGCCGTCCAGCACGCGAGCGCCACCGGGACGGTCCCTGCGGCGAGCACCGCGGCCCAGCGCCGCGCCTCGCGGACCATCGGCCCGCGGTGCAGCACGACGACGTCGTGCGCGAGCTCTCGCCACCGGCGCGCCCGCACCTGCGAGCGGATGTGCCCCTCGGTCAGGCCGAGTCCCGCGAGCTGGCGACGCGAGCACACACCGTGCTGACGACGCGCCAGGTCGCGCAGTCCGGCGACCGACACAAGAACACCTGCTCGTCCTGTCACGACGTCAGCGTCCCTCGAGGCCGATTCTCGAACGATGCCCGGAGAGGCCCCTGTGGACGGTCTTCCTTCGTCCACAGCCCGGCGTCGGCGTCCCTCGCAGCGTCCGGGCGGGCCGCGGGCCGCAGGCCCAGAAGCCTGCGGTGAGTGCCGCCGCCGGAGCTGTCAGAAACTCACGGCAGTCTGCTCTTGCGAGCTTCTGACAACCCGTCGGCGCTCGACGCCTGTCAGAAGCTGACGGCAGTCCGCTGCCGTGATCTTCTGACACGCGCCCAGGGGTGGGCGGTCCGACGCACGCCCAGGGGTGGGGGGCGCGGCGCACCGGGTACGACCTGGGGATGACCCCCGCCTCGCGCTGACCCGACCGCCGGGCGACGCGGGCGCTCCGGGACCTTCCGTAGCGTCGAGGGCACGGCCCGCCGAGGGCCCGACCCGATCCGCGTACCGACCGAAGGAGCCACCGTGGCCCCGTCCGACCAGACCGCCCCGCCGACGACCGCACCCCCCGCCGCCGACGCCACGGGCACCGTGACCAAGCGCTCGACGGCCGTCCGCGCCCGCGCGCTCACCAAGACCTACGGCCGCGGCGAGGCGACGGTGCGCGCGCTCGACGCCGTCGACGTCGACTTCGAGGCCGGGGCCTTCACCGCGATCATGGGACCGTCGGGCTCGGGCAAGTCGACGCTCATGCACCTGCTCGCGGGCCTGGACTCGGCGACGAGCGGCAGCGCGTACCTGGGCGGCACGGAGGTCACGAGCCTGACCGACAAGGAGCTGACGCTGCTGCGGCGCGAGCGCGTCGGCTTCGTGTTCCAGTCGTTCAACCTGCTGCCGATGTTCACGGCCGAGCAGAACATCACGCTGCCCGTGGAGCTCGCGAACGGCACCGTGGACCGCGCGTGGCTCGAGATCCTCGTCGAGACGCTGGGCCTGGGTCAGCGCCTCACGCACCGGCCGTCGGAGCTGTCCGGCGGGCAGCAGCAGCGCGTCGCGATCGCGCGCGCCCTCATCACGAAGCCCGAGGTCGTCTTCGCCGACGAGCCCACGGGCAACCTGGACTCGCGCTCGGGCGCCGAGGTGCTGAGCTTCCTGCGCCGCTCGGTCCGGGAGCTCGGGCGGACCATCGTCATGGTGACGCACGACCCGTCCGCCGCCGCGTACGCGGACCGCGTCGTGCTGCTCGCGGACGGCCGGGTGGCCGGCGACATCCAGGACCCGACGCCCGAGGCGGCCCTCGCCGGCCTCGACGCCCTGCGCTCGCTCGACGACGCCGCGGTGGTCGCCCGATGATCCGGCTCACGCTCGCGCAGATGCGCCGCAGCGTCGCGCGGCTCGCCGCGGCGGGCATCGCGATCGCCCTCGGCACCGGCTTCGTCGCCGCGACCCTCGTCGCGTCGGACCTGATCCGCACCGCCACGACCGACTCGGTCGCCGCGCCGTACGCGAAGGCCGACCTGGTGGTCAACGCGGACGGCGACCAGCTGCGGCCCCAGGACCTCGAGGCCGTCGCCTCGGCCGCGGGCGTGGCCGCCGCCGCCCCGCTCGCGACGAGCTGGGAGGACGTCGCCGCGAACGGCAAGACCATCAACGCGCAGTTCACGGGCACCACGTCCGACGCGCGGCTCGAGCCCCAGCGCGTGCACGACGGCGCCTTCCCGAAGGCCGCGGACGAGGTCGCGTTCCCCGTCAAGCAGGCCGAGCGCCTCGGGGTCGCCGTCGGCGACGAGGTCACCGTGACGCCGCAGAGCGGCGCCGAGGGAGGCTCGACCCCGCGTGCCCAACGGCTGCGCGTCGTCGGGACGCTCGACGACCCGTACGGCGCCTGGACCGACGCGGGCGGCGCGGCCGTCGTGACCGCGCCGACGCTCGCCGGCTGGCAGGCCGCCGAGGTGGGCTCCCCCGCCGGCGTGACCTACCCGGACGTGCTCGTCGCGCTCGACCCGCACACCACGACGGCGCAGGCCACCGCGACCCTGAGCGCCCTGGACCTGCCCGACGGCGCCCGCGTGCTCACGCGCGACGCCCTCGCCCGCGAGCTCGCCGCGCAGGCGACCGGTGACGACGACGTCTTCACCTACGTCGTCCTCACGTTCGCCGCGATCGCGCTCGTCGTCGCCGCGCTCGTCATCGCCAACACGTTCCAGGTGCTCGTCGCGCAGCGGGCCCGCACGCTCGCGCTCCTGCGCTGCGTCGGCGCGTCGAAGGCGCAGCTCGGCCGCTCCGTCCTCTTCGAGGCGACCGTGCTCGGGTTCGTGGGGTCCGTGGTCGGGGTCGCGGCCGGGACCGCCCTCACGCAGGCCGTCCTCAGCGTCCTGCGCACCCGCACGACGACGCCGCTCCCCCACACGATCCACGTGTCCGTCGCCGCCGTCCTCGTCCCGCTCGTCGTGGGGACCCTCGTGACCGTCGTCGCGAGCCTCGCACCCGCGCGCGCCGCGACCCGCGTGGCCCCCCTGGCCGCGCTGCGCCCGACCGACGCGCCGACCCTGGCGAGCCCCGCCGGGAGGGTCCGTGGGGTCCTCGCGCTCCTCGCGACCGTCGGGGGGCTCGGCCTCCTCGGGATCGCCGTGCTCGCGGGCACGCAGGGGTCGCCCGAGATCGGGCTCGCGCTCGGCGTGCTGGGCGGCGCGGTCTCGTTCGTCGGCATCCTCGTCGGCTCGGTGTTCTGGATGCCGCGCGTCGTGCACGCCACGGGCACGTTGCTCGGCAAGGCCGGCGCGAGCTCGCGGCTCGCCTCAGCGAACACCCTGCGCAACCCCCGCCGCACCACGGCGACCAGCACGGCGCTCCTCATCGGCGTCACGCTCGTCGCCATGATGGCGACCGGCGCGGCGACCGCGCGTGTCTCGCTCGCCTCCACGCTCGACGAGCACTACCCCGTCGACGCCGTCGTCACCTCCTACGGCTCGGGCGACGCGCCCGGCGAGATGACCACGGCCCTCCAAGGTCGCCTCGACGACGTCGACGGCGTCCGCCGGGTCGTCCCGCTGAGCCGCACCAGCGCCTCGCTCAGCGCCGGGCGCGAGAGCACCGGCATCGAGCTCGACGGCATCGACCCGGCCGCGGCCCGCGACGTGGTGCGCAACCCCGCCGCGTTCGCCGGGCTCGACGACGGCGTCATCGCCGTCGACAGCCTCCAGGACACCGTGGGCACCACCACGCTCGAGGACGGCGACACCGTGACCCTCCGCGCGTCCGACGCGGACGGCAACCCCACCGGTGCGGCCGTCCGGCTGCGGGTGCATGTCGTCGACCTCGGCGAGCCCACCGCCTACGTCACCCCGGCGGTCTTCGCCCGGATCGACCCGCACGCGGTCCCCGACACGGCGTGGCTCGCGTTCGACGACCAGGCCGACGCGGCCGACACCCTCGCGGCGGTCCAGGACACCGTCGCCACCGAGGACTCCTCGATCGGCGTCGTAGGGCCCGCGGCCCAGCACGCGTCGATGGAGAAGGTCGTCGACACGATCCTCGCGATCGTCCTCGGCCTGCTCGCCGTCGCGGTCGTCATCGCGCTCGTCGGCGTCGCGAACACCTTGTCGCTGTCCGTCCTCGAACGGCGCCGCGAGTCGGCGACGCTGCGGGCCATCGGGCTCACGCGCGGGCAGCTCCGGTGGATGCTCGCCCAGGAGGGCATGCTCATCGCCGGTGTCGGCGCCGTCGTGGGGATCGTCCTCGGCGTGTTCTACGGCTGGGCTGGCGCGGCGGCCGCGCTCGGCGCGTTCGGGCCGTCGCCGCTCGTGGTGCCGTGGGCGACGCTCGGGATCGTCCTCGTCGTGGCGCTCGCCGCCGGGCTCGTCGCGTCCGTCCTGCCGGGCCGCAGCGCGGCGCGGACGCCTCCCGTCGCGGCGCTCGCCGTCGAGTAGGGGGTGGGCCCGCCCGGTCAGTCCTGGCCGGGCGGGCCGTCGCCGCGCGGCGCGCGGTCGGTCGTGAGCGCGACGACGCTCGGAACCATGAGCAGCACGAGGAGCACGACGGAGACCAGGACGAGCACCCCCGCCCACGGCGACCGGGTCTCCTGCCACCACGTCACGCCGACGAGCCCCTGGAGGATCTGCCAGGTCGCGATGGGGGCCCGGGCCCAGCGCGCTCCCCCGTGGAGCGCGCGCCCTGCCGCACCGAGCAGCGCGGCGAGCGCGAGCGCCAGGACGACCAGCGCCACGCTCGTGCCGACGGCGTCGGAGCGGCCGCGCGCCAGCTCCACGAGGACGACGACCGCGCCGACCGCGAGGCCCAGCGCCTCGAGCAGGGTGCCTCCCACGAGGCTGCGGAGGGTCCACGGTCGCGCGGGCCGGTCGGGTCCGGGGGTGGGTGTGCTCACCGGCCCATTGTCCCGCAGCGGCGCGGCCCTCGGTCGCCGCGGCCCGGCCGGCGGGGGGCCGTCGTCGGGCGAGCGGAGCACCGAGTGGGACGTGTGACCAAGATCTCGCGGTCACCCCGAAGAAACCTTGTCGTAACTCTTGTGCGCGGCGCGTCCGCCGGGGAGACTTGATTTCAGAGTCAACAACCCCCCGCAGAACCCAGAAGCGAGTTCAGCCGGACGTTCGACACGACGCGTACCCAGCGTCACCCGCACCTAGCCCCTTCGGCTTCGTCCTGTCGCGCCCGCGTGCCGCTCGCCGAGGGGTCTCCCACCGCCCACAAGGAGCGTGAGATGGACTGGCGTCACCGTGCCGCATGCCTCGACGAGGACCCGGAGCTCTTCTTCCCGATCGGCAACACCGGCCCCGCCCTGCTGCAGATCGAGGAGGCCAAGGCCGTCTGCCGTCGGTGCGAGGTCGTCGACACCTGCCTGAAGTGGGCCCTCGAGTCCGGCCAGGACGCCGGCGTCTGGGGCGGCATGTCCGAGGACGAGCGCCGCGCCCTCAAGCGCCGCACCGCCCGCGCCCGCCGCGCCGGCTGACACAGCCACCGTCGTACGAAGGCCGCCACCCCTCGGGGTGGCGGCCTTCGTCGCGTCCGGGCTACTTGCCGCCGACCCGCAGGCGCACCTCGAGCTCGACCTCGGTGCCGCCTCCCTCGCGGTCGCGCCACGTGATGGTCCCCCCGAGCTCGTTCGAGACGAGCGTGTTGACGATCTGCGTCCCGAGCCCGGACATGGGGCCCTTGCCGTCGACGAGGCCGACGCCGTCGTCGCGCACGACGACCTTGAGCGAGTTCTCCGAGCGCTCGGCCACGATCTCCACGGTGCCCGTCGGGCGGCCGGGGAAGCCGTGCTCGACGGCGTTCGTGACGAGCTCGGTGAGCACCAGCGCGAGGGGTGTCGCGTCCTGCGCCGGGACGAGCCCGAAGCCCCCCTCACGGACCGTGCGGACGTGGGTGTCGGCGGACGCGACGTCGGCGGCGAGGCGGAGCGCCCGCGACACCATGTCGTCGAACTCGACCTCCTCGTCGAGGGTCTGCGACAGGCTCTCGTGGACCATCGCGATCGTCGCGACGCGCCGCATCGCCTCCTCGAGCGCCTCGCGGGCCTCGGGCACGTCCATCCGGCGCGCCTGGAGCCGCAGCAGCGCCGCGACGGTCTGCAGGTTGTTCTTCACGCGGTGGTGGATCTCGCGGATCGTCGCGTCCTTGGTGATGAGGTCGCGCTCGCGCCGTCGCAGCTCGGTGACGTCGCGGCACAGCAGCACGGCGCCGATGCGCTGGCCGTGCTCGGTGAGCGGCAGCGCGCGGAGCGAGAGCATGACGCCGCGCGCCTCGATCTCGGTGCGCCACGGCGCCCGGCCCATGACGACGAGCGGCATCGCCTCGTCCACGGTGGTCTGGGGCTGGTGCTCGATGAGGTCGGTCGTGATCTCCACGAGCGCGCGCCCGACGAGCGGGCCGATCACGCCGAGCCGGTGGAAGCAGCTCAGGGCGTTGGGGCTCGCGTAGAGCACCTCGCCCTCGGAGTTGAGACGCAGCAGGCCGTCCCCGACGCGCGGCGCGCCGCGGCGCTGACCCGTGGCGGCACCGGGCGACGGGAACTCGCCGCGCGCGATCATCGCGACGATGTCGTCGGCCGCCTCGACGTAGTTGAGCTCCAGGCGGGACGGCGTCCGGCCCGAGCCGAGGTTGGTCTGCCGCGCCAGCACCGCGATCGCGCGGCCCTCGTGGACGACGGGGATGGCCTCCTCGCGCACCGCGTAGGCGCCCAGCCACCGCGGCTCGCGGGCCCGGTGGATCTCGCGCGTCGTGAGGGCCTTGGAGAGCTGCGGGAGCTGGCCCTCGGGCGGGCGCGTGCCCACGACGTCGTCGTAGTGCACGGTCGCCCCGGTGGACGGCCGCGCCTGGGCGATCGCCTCGAACGACCCGTCGCGCGTCGGCACCCACAGGACGAGGTCCGCGAACGCGAGGTCGGAGACGACCTGCCAGTCGCCCACGAGCAGGTGCAACCACTCGGCGTCGGCTGGCGTGAGGTCCACGTCGGAGGTGATGAGGTCGCTCATGGCTGGCACGCCCCCAGCCTACGCACGCGCGCGCGGATGCCCTTCCCCGGGCGTCCGCGCACGCGCGAGGCGGCCCGTGCGCGACCCGACAACGGTGTCGCCTGGGATAACGATTCGGACTCGCGCGCGGCGCCTCCGAAGCGCTGACCTGGGGGTTTGTGCGCGGCGCAGGTTGCAGGACGGTCACGACGACCTGAGCGGCTTGACAGGAACCGGGGTTCGGCACGACCGTTGCTCCTCGGATGGAAGCGCTCCCACCCACAGCGGTGGTAGCGCTCCCAACCCGATCTGAATGCCCCATCGACAAGGGAGTCACCGTGCTGACGCACCGTCCGTCACGCCCCGCCCGCCGCCTCATCGCGGCCGGAGCCTCTGTCGCCGCCCTGGCGCTCACGCTCACCGCCTGCAGCTCCGGCGACAGCGGCTCGGGCTCTTCGAAGACCCAGGACGCCAACGAGAAGATCACCCTCACGGTCGCCACGTTCAACAACTTCGGGTACACCGACGAGCTCCTCGCCTCGTACACGAAGACGCACCCGAACGTCACGGTCAAGCAGGAGATCGCCGCGACGTCCGACGACGCCAAGGCCAACTTCACGACCAAGCTCGCCGCCGGCGGCGCCGGCCTCGCCGACGTCCAGGCCGTCGACGTCGACTGGATGCCGACCGTCCTGCAGTACGAGGACAAGTTCACCGACCTGTCGGACGACGCGGTCAAGGACCGCTGGCTCGACTGGAAGACCAAGCAGGCCACCGCGCCCGACGGCAAGCTGCTCGGCTACGGCACCGACATCGGCCCCGAGGCCATCTGCTACCGCGCCGACCTCTTCAAGAAGTACGGCCTCCCCTCCGAGCCCGACAAGGTCGCCGAGCTGCTCGGCGGCAAGGACGCGAGCTGGGACAAGTACTTCCAGGTCGGCGAGGACTTCGTGAAGAAGTCCGGCGGCAAGGTCGCCTGGTACGACAGCCCGGACGGCACCTACCAGGCCATGGTCGGCCAGCTCGCCAACCCGTACGAGAACTCGGACGGCACGCCCAAGGACCTGGCCACCAACGCTGACATCAAGGCGCTCTTCGAGAAGGTCGCCACCGAGTCCAAGGACAAGGGCCTGTCGGCGCACCACCAGGAGTGGCAGACCGACTGGACCGCGTCGTTCCAGAAGAACGCCTTCGCCACCATGGCCTGCCCGCCGTGGATGACTGCGTCGATCGAGAGCAACTCGGGCGGCGTCAAGGGCTGGAACATCGCCAACGTCTTCCCCGGCGGCGGCGGCAACTGGGGCGGCTCGTTCCTCGTCGTCCCCGCGGCCGGCAAGCACACCGCGGCCGCCAAGGAGTTCGCGGCCTGGCTGACCGCGCCCGAGCAGCAGCTCTCGGCGTACAAGCAGGCCAACAACTACCCGAGCCAGGTCGAGGCCGAGAAGGACCCGGCCGTGGCCGACTCGAAGAACGACTTCTTCAACAACGCGCCCGTCGGCCAGATCTTCGCCGACCGTGCCGCGGCCGTGACCGTGACCCCCTTCAAGGGCCCGAACTACTTCACGATCAACAAGGCCGTGACCGACGCGCTGGTCGCCTACGACGTCCAGGGCAAGGGCACCGTCGAGAGCAACTGGAACGCCGCTGTCGACGCGTACAAGGCGCTCGGCCTCGGCTGACGCACCTCCCACGCACGGGGCCCGGTCCGGCGCACGCCGGACCGGGCCCCCGGCCCGTCGTCCGCACGTCCCAGAGGAAGCACTCATGACCGCCCTGACCACCGCACCCACGCCGCCGCGCGTCGGTCCGCCCGAGAAGCGGCGCCGGCGGGTCGGCTTCTCCCAGCGCCTGAGCCGCTGGGACGTGAAGGTCTCGCCCTACCTGTACGTCTCGCCGTTCTTCATCATCTTCGCGATCACCGGCCTGTTCCCGCTGCTGTACACGGGCTGGGTCTCGATGCACAAGTGGACGCTCATCGGCGGCGACGCCGGCTACACGGGCTTCGACAACTTCACCGCGATCTTCCAGCAGGGCGAGTTCTGGCTCTCGCTGCGCAACACCTTCATGATCTTCCTGCTGTCGAGCGTGCCGCAGGTGATCATCGCGATCGTCCTCGCGGCGATCCTCAACCAGAACATCCGCGCCAAGACGTTCTGGCGCATGGGCGTCCTGATCCCCTACATCGTCGCGCCCGTCGCGGTCGGCCTGATCTTCGGCCAGCTCTTCGCGGACCAGTACGGCGTCATCAACACCGCGCTGAGCGCCATCGGGCTCCCGAAGATCGGCTGGCACAGCAACACCTTCGCGAGCTGGACCGCGATCGCGACCATGGTGAACTTCCGCTGGATCGGCTACAACACGCTGATCTTCCTCGCCGCGATGCAGGCCGTCCCGGCGGACCTCTACGAGGCCGCCGTGATCGACGGCGCCGGGCGCATGCGCCAGTTCTTCTCGATCACGCTCCCCCAGATCCGCTCGACGATCATCTTCGTGGTCATCACGTCGACCATCGGCGGGCTGCAGATCTTCGACGAGCCGCGCACGTTCGACACGTACGGCACGGGCGGCCCGAGCCACCAGTGGGAGACCACGACGATGTACCTGTGGAACCTCGGCTGGGGCCCGCAGCAGAACCTCGGCCGCGCCGCAGCCGTCGCCTGGCTCCTCTTCGTCGTGATCGTGATCTTCGCGCTCATCAACTACTTCGTCTCCTCGCGGATCTCGACGTCCGACGCGCGCCGCGGCACGAGCAAGCAGAGCCGCGGACGACGCGGCTCGACCGACCGGAAGGGGGCCACCCGATGAGCTCCGTCCCCATGACCGCCCAGACCGCCGGCAAGGGCGCCGCCCGCGCGGCGGCACGACGCCGCGGCCACGGCGGGTTCGGCTCCAACCGCCGGCCCAAGTGGCTCACCTACGTGATCCTCGCGCTCGTGGTCGTGCTCTCGATCGCGCCGCTCTACTACACGCTGCTGCTCGGCTCGTCCGACCAGCAGACGATCTCCAAGCACGTCATCCCGCAGTGGCTGCCCGACGCGAGCATCTTCGACCGGTTCAGCGACGTCATCAACACCGACTCGTTCAACTTCACGAAGGCCCTGACGAACTCGATCATCATCTCGGTCGTCACGGCGTTCTCCGTCGTGCTGTTCTCGACTCTCGCCGGCTTCGCCTTCGCGAAGCTGCGCTTCAAGGGCCGCCGCGGGCTCCTCGTGTTCGTCATCGCGACGACCGCGGTCCCCACGCAGCTCGGCGTCATCCCGCTGTGGATCATCGTCACGGACCTGGGCTGGCAGAACAAGATCCAGGCCGTCATCATCCCGGCGCTCGTGTCCGCGTTCGGCGTGTTCTGGATGACCCAGTACCTCGAGTCCGCGCTCCCCTACGAGCTCATCGAGGCAGCCCGCGTCGACGGCGCGTCCATGATCCGCACGTTCTGGTCGGTCGCGCTGCCCGCCGCGCGCCCCGCGGCCGCGATGCTCGCGCTGTTCACGTTCATCCAGCAGTGGACGAACTTCTTCTGGCCGTCCATCGTGCTGTCCCAGGACAACGCGACGCTCCCCGTCGTCGTCAAGCTCCTGCAGGGCAGCTTCCACACCGACTACTCGCTGGTCATGGCAGGCGTGTTCCTCACGACCGTGCCGCTGATCATCGTGTTCATCCTCGCCGGGCGCCAGCTCGTGGCCGGCATCATGCAAGGAGCCGTCAAGGGATGACCCCCCGACCCACGACCACCCACCCGCTCACCTCGTCCGCCGTGCCCGGCGTGCCGCTGACCGCGGCGACCCCGCACGACGCGACCGTGCGGATGCCCGACGGGTTCCTCTGGGGCGCGGCGACCGCGGCCTACCAGATCGAGGGGGCCGCCCACGTCGACGGGCGCACCGACTCGATCTGGGACGCGTTCGCCCGCGTCCCGGGGGCGGTCGTGGACGGCGACGACGGCGAGGTCGCCTGCGACCACTACCACCGGTACGCCGACGACGTGGCCCTCATGGCCGGCCTCGGCCTCGGCACCTACCGGTTCTCGACGTCGTGGTCGCGCGTGCGGCCCGACGGCGGGCCGGTGAACCCGAAGGGCATCGACTTCTACTCGCGCCTCGTGGACGAGCTGCTCGACCACGAGATCCTCCCCTGGGTCACGCTGTACCACTGGGACCTGCCCCAGGCCCTCGAGGAGCACGGCGGGTGGACCAACCGCGACACCGCGTACCGGTTCGCCGAGTACGCCGCCGACGTGCACGACGCGCTCGGCGACCGGGTCGGGGTGTGGACGACGCTCAACGAGCCCTGGTGCTCGTCGTTCCTCAGCTACACCGCCGGCGCGCACGCCCCCGGGCGCCGCTCGCGCGAGGCGGGCCTCGCGGCCGCCCACCACCTCATGCTGGGCCACGGGCTCGCCACGGCCGAGCTGCGTCGTCGGGCGCCGGGCGCCAACCTCGGGATCACGCTCAACCTCACGGTGACCGACCCGGTCGACCCGGCGGACGAGCGCGACCGCGACGCGGCACGCCGGATCGACGCGCAGTTCAACCGGGTCTTCCTCGACCCGATCCTGCGCGGCGCGTACCCGGCGGACCTGCTCACGGACCTCGCCGAGGTCGGGCTCGACGGGGTCATCGACGACGTCGTGCACGACGGCGACCTGGCCGTGATCTCGACGCCGATCGACACCCTGGGCGTGAACTACTACCACGGCGAGGCCGTCTCCTACCGGGCGCCCGAGCGCGAGCTCCACGGCAGCGCACCGGTCTCCCGGCCGACGTCGTCCCCGTACCCGGCCGCCGACGGCGTGCAGGTGCACCCGCGCCCGCTGCCCGTCACCGCGCAGGACTGGGAGGTCCAGCCCGAGGGCCTCGCCCGCCTGCTCGTCCGCGTCCACGAGGAGTACACCGCCGAGCGCGGCATCGCCCTCTACGTGACCGAGAACGGCGCCGCGTACGACGACGTCGTCGCGGAGGACGGCTCGGTCGACGACCAGGACCGGCTCGCGTTCGTCGACCTGCACCTGCGGGCGATCCACGACGCGATCACCGCCGGGGTGGACGTGCGCGGGTACTTCGCGTGGTCGCTGCTCGACAACTACGAGTGGGCGTGGGGCTACTCCAAGCGGTTCGGCGTCGTCCGGGTCGACTACGAGACCCAGGAGCGCACCGTGAAGGCGTCCGGGCAGTGGTACGCGGAGATCGCGCGGACCGGCGTCATCCCGCCCCTGCCCGCCGCGAGCCTGGCCGCGCTGAACCACCCGTCCGACACGCAGGAATGACATCGGTTGTTCCCTGGACTCGGACGACGGGATGATGCACGGATGAGCACCGACCGCCAGACCACGGCACCGACCCTCGACGAGGTCGCGCTCGCCGCCGGCGTGTCACGCTCGACCGCGTCGCGCGCCATCAACGGCGGCGACCGCGTCTCCCCCGAGGCCCAGGCCGCGGTCGACGCCGCCGTCGCCCGGCTCGGCTACACGCCGAACCGGGCGGCGCGGTCGCTCGTGACCCGTAGGACGGGCTCGATCGCGCTCGTCATCCCCGAGCCCGACGGGCGCGTCCTCGCCGACCCGTTCCTCGCGGGCACGCTGCGCGGCGTCGGGCACGCGCTCGACCCGACCGACCTCCAGCTCGTGCTGCTCATCGCCCGGCCGGGCGAGCACGCGGGCCGGATCGCCCGCTACCTCAAGGGCGGCCACGTGGACGGCGCGATCATCGCGTCGCACCACCAGGGCGACGAGCTCGAGAACGCGATCATGGCCGCGCACCTCCCGGCCGTCTTCATCGGCCGTCCCGCGGTCGAGGCGGAGTCGCTCGTCTACGTGGACGTCGACAACGTCGCGGCCGCCCGGCGCGCGACGCAGCGCCTCGTCGAGGCCGGCCGCACGCGGATCGCCACGATCGCCGGACCGCTCGACATGTCCGTGGGCCACGACCGCCTCGAGGGCTGGCGCGCCGCGCTGGCCGACGCGGGGCTCGACGTGACCGCGAGCGCCGACGGCGACTTCACGCTCACGGGCGGCGCGATCGCGATGCAGCGCCTCCTCGACGACCACCCCGACCTCGACGCCGTGTTCGCGGCGTCCGACCTCATGGCGCAGGGCGCGCTGCGGGTCCTGCAGTCCGCGGGACGCAGCGTCCCGGGCGACGTGTCGGTGATCGGCTTCGACGACCTCGGGGTCGCCGCCGCGACGACGCCGCCGCTCACCACCCTGCGCAACCCGGTCGAGCAGATGGCGCGGACCGCGACGAACGTGCTCCTCGACGAGCTCGAGGGCCGCGGCCGCGCGACGCGGCCGATCCTCTACCCGGCCGAGCTCGTGGAGCGCGCGTCCGTCTGACGCGCCGCCGCCGCTCCCCCGGCGCCGCGGACGCTCCTGGCTGCGGACACGGCTCGCCCGCGTCGGTGGGCCTCCCTACGCTCGCGGCATGGCACAGGAGCTGACCCGCCGGGACGTCGTCGCGTTCCGGACTCGCGCGCACGGCCTCGACGCGGCCCCCGGCTCGGTCCACGACCCCGACGAGCTCCGTGTCCTCGACCTCGGGGTCCAGGACACCGGCAGCGACGGCGCGCTCTGGGCGCTCGTCGTCCGCGGGCTCGCGCTCGGTGCCGACCCGTGGGACGGGCTGGCCCTCGCCTGGACGCTCCGCGGGGCTCCGCACGCCTACCGCCGCCGCGACCTCGCGGCCGTCGCCGTCGCCACCGCGCCCCTCTCTCCAGACGACGCCGCCAAGCGCGTGTTCGACGCCGCGAAGCCGCTGCGCGAGGCCGGCGTGCCCGTCCTCGACTCGCTGCGGGAGATCGCAGCGCTCGAGCGGGAGATCGTCGCCGAGCCCACCGTGAAGGGGGACCTCTCGACACGGCTCACCGCCCACCTGCGGCCCGAGCAGCTCCGCTGGTGCGCCCCGTGCCAGGCCACGCACTCGTGGGAGCTGCCGTTCCGGCTGGCCGCCCTCCAGGCGGGCCTCGAGCTCGAGCCGGGCACGTCCCCGCCCGTGCTCCGACGCGTCCCCGGTCTCGAGCCGCCCGGCTACGCGCGTGCCGGCACCGACGCCGAGCCCCGGTTCGACGTCGTCCGGGCGTACCTGCGCGTGTTCGGCCCGGCGACGGTCCGCGAGGTGGCCGCCTACGTCGACGCGCCGGCCCGCGACGTCCAAGCCCGCTGGCCCGGCGACGCGGTCGAGGTCGAGGTGGTCGACGTCGAGCCGACGCTCCTGCGCGGTCGTCCCGAACCGCGCTACCTGCTCGCGGACGACCTCGCGGACCTCGCCGGCCGGGCAGGCACCGACACGCCCGCCCCGGCCGTCCACCTGCTCGGGCCGTTCGACCCGTACCTCCAGCTCCGCGACCGCGCGACGCTCGTCCCGGACCCCGCCACCCGGAAGGACCTGTGGCGGACGCTCGGCCGGCCGGGCGCCGTCGTCGCGGGCGGCGAGGTGCTCGGCACGTGGCGTCCCCGGACGTCCGGGAGGCGGCTGAGCGTCCAGGTGACGTCGTGGGCGCCGCTCGACCCCGCCGCGTGGGACGGGGTCGAGGCGGCCGCCGCGCGGCTGGCCGCGTTCCGGGGCGTGCCGCTGGCGGGCGTCGAGCGGGGCTGACGCCGGCCCGCGGTTCCCTCCCGGCCGGCGGTCGCGCGGGGTCCGGTCGCGGGCCTCAGCGGGGGTGCACGTGCCCGTACCGGTGCCGCGTGCGGCTCACGGCCTGCTCGCGAACCACGGTGAGCAGCTCGCGCTCGGCGCTGGCGACGACCGGCTGGTCGAGCACCGTCACGACGCCGGTCTGCTCCGCGGCGGCCTCGCGCAGCCCCGGCGCTCCCCCGACGACGCGCACCCTCCCCGTGACCTCGCCGGACGCGACCCGTGCCGCGAACGCCTCGTGGGTCTCGACCCGGCCGGAAGCCCCGGCGGCACCGCCCGGCGCCGCGCTGACGACGACCGGGACCCCCGCGGTCCGGGCCGCGTGCAGCACGCGGCGCACCTCGACGTCGCGGGCGTCGTCGCCGACGCGCACGGTCAGGACGTCGACCGGTCGGTAGCGCAGGGCGTCCTCCTCCGCGCGCAGCGCCGAGGGGTCGTGCGCGCGCGCGAACACGGTCTCCCAGGCGCGACGGTCGTCGGCCTCCGCCCAGGCGAGCCACGCCTCGGGCTCGGCCTCGCGCGCCGGGACGGGCCCGCCGTCGGCGGGGGTCCGGTCGGCCCACGCCCCGAGCTGCGCGACGTAGTGCGGTCCGCCCGCCTTCGCGCCCGGGCCGACGACGCTGGCCTTCCACCCGCCGAACGGCTGACGTCGGACGATCGCGCCCGTGATGTGGCGGTTCACGTAGACGTTGCCCGCCTCGACACGGTCCAGCCAGTGCTCGACCTCGGTGTCGTCGAGCGAGTGGATGCCCGCGGTGAGCCCGAACGCGACGGCGTTCTGCAGGTCGATCGCCTCGTCGAGGGTCTGCGCGGTCATGACGCCCAGGACGGGGCCGAAGCACTCGGTCCGGTGGAACCACGAGCCCGGCACGACGCCCTCCTTGAGGCCCGGCGTCCAGAGGCGGCCGTCGTCGAGGGTGCGGGGGCGCACGAGCCAGCGCTCGCCCTCGTCGAGCGTCGTCAGAGCACGCAGCAGCTTGCCCTCCGCGGGCTCCGTCAGCGGACCCATGACCGTGCCGAGGTCCGTGGGCAGGCCGACCGCGAGCGAGCGGACCGCGTCGACGAGCTGGCGGCGCAGGCGGGCTCCGGTCGGCGTCGTGCGGTCGCCCGCGGCCCCCACGAGGATCACGAGGGAAGCCGCCGAGCACTTCTGCCCGGCGTGCCCGAAGGCCGACCGCACGACGTCCGCGACCGCGAGGTCGGGGTCCGCCGCCGGGGTCACGACGATCGCGTTCTTGCCGGACGTCTCGGCGAGCACGTCGCGGCCGGGCCGCCAGGACGCGAAGAGCCGCGCCGTCTCGATCGAGCCCGTCAGCACGACGCGGGCCACGTCCGGGTGGGTCACGAGCCGGCGACCGGGCGTCTCGGTGCCCTCGCCGTCGGCGACGCGGACGAGCTGCACGACGTCGGGGTCGGCCCCGCACTCCGCGAGCGCCGCGCGGATCGCGTCGACCACGACCTCGAAGCAGCGGGGCGTCGGGTGGGCGGGCTTCGCGATCACGGGCGACCCGGCGGCGAGCGCGGCCAGGACGCCCCCGGCGGGGATCGAGACGGGGAAGTTCCAGGGCGGGGTCACGAGCGTGACGCCCCGCGGCGTGAACACCGCGCCCGGCACCGCCTCGGGGTGCGCGGGGTCGAGGCGCTCGGCCGAGCCGGCGTACCAGCGCGCGAAGTCGACGGCCTCGCTCACCTCGGGGTCGGCCTCGGCGACCGTCTTGCCGGGCTCGTGGACCATCGCCGCGACGAGGTCGGTGCGCGCCGCCTCGAGGTGGCGCGCCGCGGCGCGCAGCACGCGCGCCCGCTCTGCCGGCGCCGTCGCCGCCCAGGCCGCGCCGAGACGGACAGCGCGGGCCACGACCTCGTCGACCTGCGCGGTCGTCGTCAGCGGGACCGTCCGCGGGGCTCCGGCCTCCGCGGGGTCGCGCGCGACGATCTCGGCCGCCCACGCGCGCGACGCGGCGACCGCGGGGTCGGTGTCCGGTGCGTTCTCGAACGCATCCCGGTCGTCGGAGGCTCGCGCGGGCCGGGCCTCGGGTTCTGCCCGGTCGGGCGTGGTGCGGGGGCGACGGCGCGGGGTGAGGTCCTCGGCGGTCGTCGCGGCGGCGCGCGCGACCGCGGCGCGGAAGGCCCGCTCCTGCGCGTCGATCCCGACGGGCTCGGCGTCCGGTCCACCCGCCCCGGGACCGCGCACCGGTCCGGCCGCGGCCCGGTGCGCCGCGCCGTGGTCGCCCTCGGTCGACGCGGCGAACATCGCGTGCAGGAAGTTCTGCGGGGCGGCGTTCTCGTCGAGCCGCCGCACGAGGTACGAGATCGCGACGTCGAAGTCCTCGTCGCGCACGACAGGCGTGTACAGGACGACGCGGCCGCCCTGGCCGCCGCCCGGCCCGCGGTCGCGCGCGACCTCGTCGCGGACGGCGCGCGCCTCGCCGGGCGCCATGCCCTGGAGCATCTCGACGTCGAGCGCCTCGGTCACGCCGCGCGACCGCGCCAGCCCGACGGCGTACGCGACGTGGAACAGGTTGTGGCTCGCGCAGCCGATCCGGACGGCATGCGTGCGGGCCGGGTCGAGGGCGCGCACGAGGAGCCGGACGTAGTTCGCGTCGGTCTCCTCCTTGGTGTCGTAGGGCGCGGGGACCCAGTCGTGCAGCTCGGCCTCGACGTGCTCCATCGCGAGGTTCGCGCCCTTGACCAGGCGCACCTTGATGCGCGCCCCGCCCCGCTCGACGCGGCGCAGCGCGAAGGCCGTGAGCTCGTCGAGCGCGGCGACGGCGTCGGGCAGGTAGGCCTGCAGGACGATGCCCGCCTCGTACCCGAGCAGCTCGTCGCGGCCGAGGAGGTCCTCGAACACGGCGACGGTGAGGGCGAGGTCGCGGTACTCCTCCATGTCGAGGTTGACGAACGTCCCGGAGTCCCGGGCGGCCCGGAACAGCGGCAGCAGCCGCTCGACCACACGCTCGCGCGACCCGTCGAGGTCCCACGTCACCAGCTGCGACGCGACCGACGACACCTTGACGGACACGTAGTCGACCGACGGGCGCCGGACCAGCTCGATCGTCCGGTCGAGGCGCGCGCGGGCCTCGTCGTCGCCGAGGACCGCCTCGCCCAGCAGGTTGACGTTGAGGCCGAAGCCCTGGGCGCGGGTCCGGGCGAGGTGGTCGTCGAGCCCGGGGCCGGCGTCGGCGACGAGGTGCCCGACGAGCTGGCGCAGCCGGCGCCGCGCCGCCGGGACGACGACGCGCGGCGCGGCGGGCGCGAGCCGCGCCCCGGCCCGCAGCGCGAGCCGGTCGAGCGGGCCGAGGAAGCTCGACCCGTTCCGCCCGACGCCGGACGCCAGCCCGCCCAGGCGAGCGAGCCCGCGTGCGGCCACGTCCAGGTCGAGGGGGCGCGCGACGTCGTCGACGAACCGCAGCGCGAGCTCGAGGCCTGCGGGGTCGGAGACGAGGGCGCCGAGGCGGTCGGCGGTCCGCTGCTCGCGGCGGACCCCGCCGCCCGACTCGGCCCGCGCGAGCGCGAGCCACGACCGGGCGCGGCGGACGGCGTCGTCGACGAGGGGCGCAGGGGCGGGCGGGGGGACGGGTGCGGTGGCGGCGGGCGTGGACGGGCGGCCGGGGGTGGGGCCGCCGTCGCGCCCTGCCGCGCGGCCAGGGGTGCGGCCGCCGGTGGGGAGCGTCATGCGCCCAGCGTGCCGCCTCGCGGCCACGGATGCACGCCCCGCGCGGCGCAACCCGCGGGTCGGGAGAAGATGGAGGCATGGCAAGCAACCCCGCTCCGATCCCCACCGCGTCCCTCCCGGGCGGCGACATCCCGCTGCTCGGCATCGGCACGTGGCAGTCCACCGGCGACGACGCGTACCGCGCCGTCCTGCACGCCCTCGAGGCCGGGTACCGGCACGTCGACACCGCGACCGGGTACGGCAACCAGAGCCAGGTCGGTCGCGCGCTCGCGGAGTCCGCGGTCGCGCGCGACGACGTGTTCGTCACCACCAAGCTCCCGCCGAGCCAGGCGCACCGCGTGCGCGAGACGCTCGAGGAGTCGCTCGACGAGCTCGGCACCGACCACCTCGACCTGTGGCTCATCCACTGGCCCGTCGACGGCGAGGCGCGCCCCGACGTGTGGGAGCAGTTCGTGGCCGCGCGCGACGAGGGCCTCGTCCGGTCCATCGGCGTGAGCAACTACTCGGTCTCGCAGATCGACGAGCTCGTCGACGCGACCGGCGAGACCCCGGCGATCGACCAGATCCCGTGGAGCCCCACGGACTACGACGCGGACCTCGTCGCGGCGCTGCACGAGCGCGGCGTCGTGCTCGAGGGCTACTCGCCCTTCAAGCGCACCGACCTCGACGCGCCCGTGCTCGCGGAGATCGCCGCGGCGCACGGCGTGACGCCCACGCAGGTCGTCCTGCGCTGGCACCTCGACCACGGCTTCGTCGCGATCCCGAAGTCGGTGCGGCCCGAGCGCATCGACGCCAACCTCGACGTCACGGGCTTCTCGCTCGACGCGGGCGAGCTCGCGCGCATCGACGCCCTCGGCGCCTGACGCCCCGGCGGGTGTCGCACGCGCGGGACCGGCGGCGTCGGCCGCCGGTCCCGCGCGTCGGACGTCCGGCCTCCCCGCGGCGGGGACGATAGCGTGGACCCGAGCCGCAGACCCCGCGGCGCGCCACCGCGGCGCCGGCCCCGACCGGGCCGGGCCGCACCACAGGCCTCAGGAGAAGCCGCAGACATGATGACGACGACGTCACGCCCGTTCCGCTCCGACAACCCCGCCCTCGACAACGCGCTCGGCCAGCTCGCCGGTGCCGTCGAGATCCTCGGCTACCACGCGGGCATCCACGAGACGCTCGCGACCCCGCGCCGCGAGATCAACGTCGCGGTCCCGCTCCGCCGCGACGACGGCACCGTCCAGGTGTTCCGGGGCCACCGCGTCCAGCACAACGTGTCCCGCGGCCCCGGCAAGGGCGGCCTGCGGTTCCACCCGAGCGTCGACATCGACGAGGTGCGCGCGCTCGCGATGCTCATGACCTGGAAGTGTGCGGTCGTCGACCTGCCCTACGGGGGCGCGAAGGGCGGCGTCGACATCGACCCGTCCGAGCACAGCGTGTCCGAGCTCGAGCGCGTCACCCGCCGCTACACGAGCGAGATCATGCCGCTCATCGGCCCGACGCAGGACATCATGGCGCCCGACATGGGCACCGGCGAGCGCGAGATGGCGTGGGTCATGGACACCTACTCCGTGAACGTCGGGCACACCATCCCGGCCGTCGTCACCGGCAAGCCCCTGGCGATCGGCGGGTCGCGCGGGCGCGGCACCGCGACCGCGCGCGGCATCTACCACGTGGCCGACGCCGCGATGACGCACGCGGGCGACCGGCTCAAGGGCTCGCGCGTCGCCGTCCAGGGCTTCGGGAAGGTCGGCGCGAACGCGGCCAAGATCTTCGCCGACGAGGGGGCCGTCGTCACGCACGTGTCCGACGCCTTCGGGGCCGTGGCGAACGGCGACGGGCTCGACGTCGACGCGCTGCTCGCGCACGTCGCCGCGACCGGGTCGGTGGTCGGGTTCGACCGCGCCGACGTCGTCGAGGGGGCCGCCGTCCTGACGGCCGACGTCGACGTGCTCGTCCCCGCGGCCATCGACTCGGTGATCACGGTCGACAACGCGTCCGACGTGAAGGCGCGCTACGTCGTCGAGGGCGCCAACGGCCCCACCACGCAGGACGCCGACACGATCCTCGGCAAGAACGGCGTGACCGTCGTCCCCGACATCCTCGCCAACGCGGGCGGCGTCATCGTCTCGTACTTCGAGTGGGTGCAGGCCAACCAGACGTACTGGTGGACCGACGCCGAGATCGAGGACCGCCTCGCCGGGCGCATGCGCTCCGCCTACACGGAGGTCGCGCACCACGCGAGCGACCACGAGCTCACCCTGCGCGACGCCGCGCTCGTGATCGGCGTCCAGCGCGTGGCCGACGCGCACCGGCTGCGGGGTCTCTACCCCTGATCGGCGCGGTCGCCGGCGGCCGGCCCGGCGGCTCCGGCCGGGTCGGCTCGGGTCATACGAGGCTGAAGCCCTCGGGCAGGGTGCCGCGCCCGAGCAGCGCGTCGAGGACGACGTCCGCCTGGCCCGCGTCGACGGCCACCTCCGCCGCGAGGAGCGCGACGGCGCGCAGCAGCGTCGTCGGGACCGCGAGCTCGAGGCCGAGCGCCCGCGCGAGGTCGCGGCTGTGCACGACGAGCTCGAGGACGCGGGTCGGCAGGTAGTCGCGCACCCGGATGCCGCCGACGATGCTCGCCATGAGGTCGTCGGGCTCGGCGTCCGCGAGCCGCGCGAGCGTGCGCTCCCGCAGGTCGCGGACGGCGGCCAGGGGGTCGTCGCCGAGCGCACGACCGGCGGCGCGCGCCCGCTCGTCGATCGCGTCCGGGTCGCTCGACGCGAGCACGGCCGTCGTCGCGACGTAGTACGCCGACGCCGACGCGACCGCGGCTTCGGCCGGCCGCTCGTCGAGGTAGGTCAGGACCGTCACGAACGACCGGCTCGTGTGCCCGACGAGGTCCCGCACGTCCCACACGCCGAGCGCCGGACGGTGCCAGGCGTCGTCGGGCACGCGGGCGACGAGCCCGACGAACAGGGCACCCGCCTCCTCGTAGAACGCGTCGCGCACGGCTCAGGCCCCCGTCGCGGCGGGCAGCGACGTCGCGGCGTACTGGGACCAGCTGCCTGCGTAGAGCCGGCCGCGGCCGAGCCCGGCGTGCTCGAGCGCGAGCAGCGTGTGGCAGGCCGTCACCCCGGAGCCGCACATCGAGACGACCTCGCCCGCCTCCACGGCGTCCGCGGTGACCCCGGCCGCGGCGAACCGCTCCCGCAGCGTGCCCACCGGGAGGAGGTGGCCGCGCTCGTCGACGTTCTCGCGGCACGGCAGGCTCACCGCACCTGGCACGTGCCCGACGCGCGGGTCCACGTCCGCGCCCTCGCCCCGGAAGCGCTCGGCGGGCCGCGCGTCGAGGACCACGGTCGCGTCGTCGCGCGTGCCCGGCGCGACCTCGTCGATGGTCACGAGGAGGTCCGCGGGCCACGGCCGGGGCGTGAACGTCGCGGGCTCGCGCGCGACGACCTCCGTTGTGACGCCGCCCGCCCACGCCCGGACCTCGGGCGCGAAGAACCCCCCGTCGAGGAGCGCGGCGTCGTGCCCGAGCGTGCGCAGGAGCCACACGAGCCGGGCCGCGATGACACCGCCCGCGTCGTCGTACGCGACGACGGTCGTGCGGTCGCCGATGCCCAGCGCGCTCATGCCGCGCGCGAACACGTCCGGGTGGGGCAGCGGGTGGCGGCCGTCGGTCGCGGTGGGCGGACCGGCGAGCCACGCGTCGAGGTCCACGTACACCGCGCCCGGGAGGTGGCCCTCCGCGTACGCGGCGTGGGCGGCGCTGCCGTCGGGGTCGGTGAGGTACCAGCGCACGTCCGCGAGGACGACGTGCGGGCCGGTGCCACCGCCGGGCGCGTGCGCGGCGAGCCAAGCCGCGTCGACGACGGGCGGGATGCGGAGGGCGGTGCCGGGCGGGGTCACGCTCCGACCCTACGGCCCCCGGGGCCCCGCCGGCGGCGTTTCCGGCCCGCCCGCGGCTGGTGTCACGCGAGGACGGCGGCGGCCTCCTCGACCCGGACGCACCACCGCTCGGCGGCGCCCGACCCGCGGCGCTCGTACGTGACCGTCCCGCCACCCGCCCGGGGGTGCTCGGAACGCTCGAGCACCGGCGCGTCGTCGGGGGCACCGCTCCGGTACGCGGCCTCGAACAGCGCGAGCAGCGTGGCCGGGTCGACCTCGCCGCCGTGGGCGTCCGCGTGCTCCTGGACGACGCGCGCGAAGTGGAGCTGGAGCCTCCGGGGCAGCACGAACCCGTGCTCGGTCTCCATCACGTAGGCGATCCCGCCCTTGCCGGACTGCGAGTTCACGCGCACCACGGCGTCGTACCCGCGTCCGACGTCGGCCGGGTCGACAGGAAGGTACGGGACCTCCCACGGCGCGTGCGCCGGGTCGACGCCGAGCTCGCGCGCCCGCTCGGCGTGCCGCGCCATGCCCTTGCGGATCGCGTCCTGGTGCGTGCCCGAGTAGGCCGTGTGGACGAGGTCGCCCGCGTAGGGGTGCCGCGGGTGCACCTCGATCCGGTTGCACTCCTCCACGACCGCCCGGACGCGGTCGAGGTCGCGCAGGTCGACGCACGGGTCCACGCCCTGCGCGTGCAGGTTCAGCGCCAGCGTCACGAGGTCGACGTTCCCCGTGCGCTCGCCGTTGCCGAACAGGCAGCCCTCGACGCGCTGGGCTCCCGCGAGGACGGCGAGCTCCGCGCACGCCACGCCCGTCCCGCGGTCGTTGTGCGGGTGGACGGACAGGATCACGCCGTCGCGCCGGCCGACGTTGCGGTGCATGTACTCGATCTGGTCGGCGTAGACGTTCGGGGTCGCGATCTCGACGGTCGCGGGCAGGTTGAGGATCGTCGGCCGGTCCGGGGACGCGTCCCAGACCGTCGTGACGAGGTCGCACACCTCGAGCGCGAAGTCCGGCTCGGTCTGGTTGAAGACCTCGGGCGAGAACTCGAAGCGGATGCGGGGGTCGTCGCCCGCGAGCCGGGCGATCTGCTCCGCCGACGCGCGGACCATCGCCAGGAGCTCCTCGCGCCCGCGGCGCAGGACGACGTCGCGCCACACGGGCGCCGTCGCGGTGTACAGGTGCACGACGACGGGGTGCGTCGCGCCTGCGACCGACGCGAACGTCCGGGCGACCAGGTCCTCCCGCGCGGGCGTGAAGACGACGAGCGTGACGTCGTCGGGCACGCCGCCCGGCACCCGGCCGGTGACGATCTCCCGGACGCCCTCGAAGTCCGTGCGCGACGCCGAGGGGTAACCGATCTCGATCTCCTTGTAGCCGACCTCCGCGAGCATCGCGAAGAAGCGGCGCTTGCGCGCGGGGTCCATGGGCTCCGCGAGCGCCTGGTTGCCGTCGCGGAGGTCGACGGGCACCCACAGGGGCGCGCGCTCGAGGCGCGCGGAGGGCCAGCGGCGGTCGGTGAGCGGGACGTCGACGCGGGCGAAGGCGTCGCGGTAGCGGTGGGACGGCATGCCCGCCGGACGCTGCGGGTTCCAGTGCGGCGCGGGGTCCGGGGTGGCGGGGCGGGCGGGGGTGCGGACGGTCATCGGGGGTCTCCTCGCGGGGGTCGGGGTGACCGGCCGGCCGACGGCACGTCGGCGCCCCGCGGCGGGGTGCCGGTCCGGTCAGGCCCCGCCGCGGCACGCAAGGAGGAGCCCCGGGGCGGGGCGCAGGGCGCGCGGCACGTCGGCTACGCTAGGACACCTCAGGTCATCAGACAAGTGCCCAGCCCGGAGGTTCCCGCATGCCGCTCCAGCGCGCGTCCCTCGCCGACCAGGCCGCGGACGTCCTCGCCGCCCGCATCGCCGCGGGCGAGTGGCCCGTCGGCAGCCCGCTGCCCGGCGAGCACGCGCTCGCCACCGAGCTCGGCGTCGGACGCTCGACCGTCCGCGAGGCCGTGCGCGCCCTCGCCGCGCGCGGGCTCGTCCGCGCCCGCCAGGGCGCCGGCGTGTTCGTCACCGCGACCACACCGACCCCCGACTGGGACGACCTGCTGGTACGGACCCGGGTCGCCGACGTCGTCGAGGCGCGCGTCGCGATCGAGGTCCAGGCCGCGCGACTCGCGGCCGCGCGGCGCACCCCGGCCGACGTCGACGCGCTCCGGGCCGCGCTCGAGGTGCGCCACGAGGCGGAGGTCGCGGCCGCCGTCGACGACGGCGCGTACGTCGACGCGGACCTCGGCTTCCACGCCGCGGTCGTCGAGGCGTCGCACAACCCCGTGCTCGTCGAGCTGTTCGCGGCGTTCGCGCCTCGCGTGCGCACGGCCATGCTGGAGCTGCTCGCGCTCGCCGGCACGGGATCGCCGCACCACCACGACCAGGATGCGCACGTCGCGATCGCCCGCGCGGTCGAGGAGCGCGAGCCGGACGTCGCGGCCGCGGCGGCGTCCGAGCACCTGCACGGCGTCCTCGAGGCGCTCGCAGCCCACAGCCCCACGCCCGCTCCGGCGGCGCCCGCCGCCGCACCCGCACCCGACCCCGAGGAGACCCGGTGACCGACGCCGTCCTGCGCCTCGACCACGTGTTCGTGGTCCGCACGTCCAACGTCCTGCTCGACGACGTCTCGCTCGAGGTCCGTGCGGGCGAGCACTGGGCGCTCCTCGGGCCGAACGGCGCGGGCAAGTCGACCATGCTGGGGCTCGTGGGGGCCCAGACGCACCCGACGCGCGGCACGGTCGACGTGCTGGGCCGCCGGATCGGGCGGGTCGAGCTGCAGGCGCTGCGCCGCGAGATCGGTCACGTGGACCCGCGCCACCCGGTGCGCGGCCCGTTGACCGTCGAGGAGGTTGTGCTGACCGGCCTCACGGGCACGAACCTCACGATGCTGCGCTGGGAGCCGACCGACGAGCAGCGCGCGCACGTGCGGGCGCTCGTCGAGCAGCTCGGCCTGGCCGGGAAGGCCGACCGGCCCTGGGCCGTGCTGTCGCAGGGCGAGCGGGGGCGGGCGCTCATCGCCCGCGCGCTGGTCAACGACCCGCGGCTCCTCCTGCTCGACGAGCCCGCGACGGGCCTCGACGTCGCGGCGCGCGAGCAGCTCCTCGAGACCGTGGACCACCTGCACACCCTGTGGCCCGACCTGACCTCGGTCCTCGTGACCCACCACCTGGAGGAGCTCCCGGTCACGACGACGCACGCGGCGCTCCTGCGCCAGGGTCGCCTGGTCGCGGTGGGCCCGGCGGACGACGTGCTCACGACCGCGCAGGTGAGCGCGACCTTCGACCACCCGATCCGGATCGCCCGCGAGCACGGCCGGTGGCGCGCGTCGTCGGGCAGGACTCCCCTCCCCACCGCCTGACCCCCCGAAGCAGTACGGCCGCCGGTCTACCTCCCGAGGTAGACCGGCGGCCGTACTACGTCGGCTCGACGCGATCAGCCGAGCGGCTGCTGCGCCGCCCACTCGACGAGGTCGACGCGCGGCCCGGTGTAGAACGGGACCTCCTCGCGCACGTGGAGGCGCGCGTCCACGGCGCGCAGGTCGCGCATG
>Ga0164243_10001334_pt1 | contig 42065 bp, 34 predicted proteins | sample OricompcompostOP_FD_108781 | JGI IMG/M metagenome (GOLD analysis project Ga0164243, IMG submission 108781) | Organic Plus compost microbial communities from Emeryville, California, USA - Original compost - Organic plus compost (OP) | ecosystem: Engineered > Solid waste > Mixed feedstock >... | reverse complement strand
GTGGTGGTCGCGCGTGGTGGTCGCGCGTGGTGGTCGCGCGTGGTGGTCGCGCGTGGTGGTCGCGCGTGGTGGTCGCGCGTGGTGGTCGCGCGTGGACCCAGAAGATTGTCGCCGCATCGTCGATGCGGTCGTCGTCACATGGACCGCGGTTGGGTCGCGCGTCGTCGAGCGGCCGTCGTCGCGCCTCGTCGAGCGTGGGATGCTGGGATGCGTGGGACGCGCGGGACGCGCGCGACGCGTGAATCGCTCAGTGCGAGGCGCTGGCGATGTACTCGTTCATCGCGCGGCGGCGCTTGCGGGCCGACAGCTTGCGCTCCCCGGCCTCCGGGCTCTCTCCTTCCGCTTCGTGGCGTCGTTCCCGCATGCGGCGGGCCAGGAGCACCGCGCCGAGGATCGCCCCGCCCACCACGAGCACGCCGAGCAGCCCGCGCCGCGGGCCCACGCGATGCGCGATGTCGCGCGCCGAGCCACCGACGTTCCGGACGATCGCGGTCGTGCGACCTCCGCCGCGCGCGCGCAGGCGGCCCGAGCGACCACCGCCGACGAGATCGCTGAACCATTCCCCCGAGCGTCTAGGGCCGAAGCCGCGCCCGAAGCGCCTCGAGAGGTCGCGGCTGCCCAACCCGAAGTTCGACATGGTGCGTCTTGAGAACATCATGCCGCCCGAGGGCTGCATCCCGTGTGCCTCTGCGCACCCGTACGCGGTGGGGCTCTCCGCGTCCGCCGTCCGCCGATGCGCTCACCCCGCGGCGCTGGCGCTCTCCTGCCCCGCCGACGCCCCGCCGCGCGCGCCCAGCTTGTTCAGGTTCACGGAGACCAGCATCGAGACGCCCGGCTCCTTCATCGTGACGCCGTAGAGGTTGTCGCAGGACTCCATCGTGCGCTTGTTGTGCGTGATCACGATGAACTGCGAGCGGTCGGTCATCTCGCGGACGATCTCGTTGTAGCGATCGACGTTCGCCTCGTCGAGCGGGGCGTCGACCTCGTCGAGGATGCAGAACGGCGACGGCTTGATCAGGAAGATCGAGAACACGAGGGCCACGGCGGTGAGCGCCTTCTCGCCACCCGACAGCTGGTCGACCGTCGTGTTCTTCTTGCCCGGCGGCTGGGCCATGATCTCGACGCCAGCCTCGAGCAGGTCGACGTCGTCCCCACCCGACAGCGACAGCGCCGCCTGGCCGCCGCGGAACAGCCGCGGGAACACTTCCTTGAACGTCGCGTTGACCGCGGCGAACGTGTCCTTGAACAGCTTGCGGCTGGTCTTGTTGATCTTGTCGATCGCGCGCTGGAGCTGGTCCACCGCGCGCTCGAGATCGATCTTCTGCGACGACAGGAACTCGAAGCGCTGGTTGACCTCGGCGAACTCCTCGATCGCGGTGAGGTTGATGTCCGAGCCCATGCGGTCGATGAGCTCGCGGAGCTCGGCGAGCCGCTTCTCCTCGACCTCGGTGACCTGCGGGCGCTGGTGGTAGTCGTGGACGATCGACGAGACCTCGAGCTGATAGCGCTCGTCGACCTGATCCTCGACGTTCTTCTTCGTCATCGCGATCTGGCCGAAGCGCAGCTCCAGCTGGTTGACCTCCTGTGACAGCCGGTCGGCCGTGGTGCGCAGCTCGCGCGCCGCGACCTCGACATCGGTCAGGGCGGTCACTCGCGCCTGGTACGCGGCGCGGCCCTCCTCGAGCGAGCTCACGAGCGAGTCGCGCTGCTCGCGCAGGCTCGCGAGCTCGGCCGCGAGCTGGTCGCAGCCCTCGCGCAGCGTCTGGGCGCGGCGGACCGAGTCCTCGATCTCGCTGGCGAGCCGCTCGGCGCGCGTGGCGAGCTCGGCGTCGGTGCGCTGGAGCCGCAGCGCCGAGGCCTCGGCGGCCGCGCGCTTCTCGCCGAGCTGCGCGGCGCGGATCCGGACCTCGGTCAGCCCCTGCGCCATCTCGTCGAGCCGCTCGCGGTGCCCGCTGACCTCGGCGAGCGCGTCCAGCTGCGCGCGCTCGAGCTCGTCGATGCGCTGCTCGGCCGCCTGCTGGCGCTCGCGCGTCGCCTGCTCGTCGACGCCGATCGCGCGCAGCCGCTCCTCGAGCTCGAGCTGCTCCGTGCCGAGCTGACCGAGGCGATCGCGCAGGCGATCCATGTCGGAGCGTACGCGCGCCTCGTCCTTCTCGTGGCTCATGATCGCGAGGTCGCCCTCGTGGACCTGCGCGCGCAGGCCCTCGATCGCCTTCACGACCTGCTTCAGCTCGGTCTTCGCGGTGACGAGACGGGTCATCGCCTCCGCGAGGTCGTGCTCGAGGCGACCCACGATCTCTTCGAGATCCCGGATCTCGCGCTTCTGGGCGAGCACGCCCGCGCCCTGGGCGTCGCGCGAGCCGCCCGCGACGACACCGTCCTCGTCGACGATGTCACCGTCGAGCGTGACCAGCCGATCGGTGACGCCCGCGTGGTGGAGCCGGAGCGCGTGCTCGAGATCCTGGACGACGACGGTGGAGCCGAGCAGCCGCTTGCCGACGTCGGTGTAGCCGTCCTCGAACGAGACGAGATCGCTCATCCTGCCGAGCACGCCCTCGCCGCCCCCGTCCGCGAGGAGCGAGGCGTGCGCGGCCACGAGCTGGGTCCGATCATCGACCTCGATCGCGCCCCAGCTCGCCGGCCCGGCGGTGTCCGTGCCCGTGAAGCCGGCGTCGTGCACGGCGGACGCCCCGGACGCGACCGCCTCGGCGGACGCCTCCGCGCTCGCACCACTCGCACCGCTCGCATCGGTCGCACCGACAGAGAGCGGCACGAACGCGCTGCGGCCCGCGCCGTCCTGCTTGAGGAACCCGATCGCCGCGATGCCGACCTCGGGCTGGGTCACGAGCACGCCGCCCAGCCGATCGCCCAGCGCGGCCTCGACCGCGACCTCGAGCGTCTCGGGCGCGCGCACCACGTCGGCGACGACGCCGCGGATGTCGTCGGCGCCGAAGCTGCGCTCGGCCCCGGCCTCGAAGATCGCCTCGGCGCGCTGCATGACCGCGCGGGTGCCGCGCGCGAAGCCCTCGTAGCGATCCTGGATCTCCTTGAGCGACGTCAGGCGCGAGGTGCGACGGTGGAGCTCGGTGCGCAGGGTCTCGACCTCGGCCTCGCCGCGCGCGACCTCCTCCGTGAGCACCTCGCGACGCGCCTCGAAGTCCTGGTTCTGATTGCCGAGGTCGAGCCGCGTCTGGCGCAGCTGCGCGAGCGCGCCATCGACGCGCCGGCTCTCCCGCTCGAGCTCGCGCATCCGCTCGGTGTGCTGCTCGGTCTCCGACATCACGCGCTCGAGCCGGCGGGCGGCCTCGTCCTGCCGCCGCGCCAGCGCGTCGAGCTGCGCGGTCGCCGTCGCGATCTCGGTGCGCTGCCGGGCGAGCTCCGCGCGCGCCTCGTCGAGGCGCCCCTGCGCGTTCGCCAGCATCTGGCGGCCCTCGCTCGTCGCCGCCTCGCGCGCCGCGACCTCGGCCGCCTCGCGCTCGACGTCGGCCTCGAGCGCCGCGAGCTCGCTCTGCCGCGCGGCGAGCTCCTCGGCGCCGCGCTCGCGCTCGCCGGCGATCTGCTCGATCTCGGCGCGCGCGCCGGAGATCCGCGCGTCCAGCTCCTCGGCCTCGCGCCGCTCGAACCCGATCTTGCTCTCGCCGAGGCGCAGCCGGTTGTCGAGCTCGTACACCTGCTCCTGCACGCCGAGCAGGCGCCGCTCCTCGGCGGCGAGCTCCCCGCGCTCGGTGACGACGTGGGCGTCCTTCGCGCTCCACGCCGTGCGCGCCTCCTCGAGCTCGGTGCGCGCCTCCTCGAGCCGCCCCGCGACGAGCTGGCCCTCGCTCGCGAGCTCGAGCCAGCGATGCGCCGCCTTCCATAGCTCGATGTCCTTCATCTCGGCCTTGTACTTGCGGTAGCGCTCCGCCTTCTGCGCCTGCCGGCGCAGCGTGCCCATCCGCTTGTCGAGCTCCGTGACGATGTCCGAGACGCGCATCAGGTTCTGCCGCGTCTGGTCGAGCTTCTTCTCGGCCGCCTTCTTCTTGGCCTTGAACTTCGTGATGCCGGCGGCCTCCTCGATGATCGCCCGGCGATCCTGCGGCCGCGCGCTCACGATCTGGCCGATGCGGCCCTGCTCGATGATCGCGTACGCCTTGGTGCCGACGCCGGTCCCGAGGAAGAAGTCCGTGATGTCACGCAGACGGCACGGCGTCTTGTTGATGAAGTACTGCGACGTCCCGTCGCGGTACAGCCGGCGCGTGATCGTGACCTCCGTGTAGCGCGAGAAGTCGATCGCGGGCGGCTGATCGGCGAGCATCGCCGCGACCTCCTCGGTCGGCGACGGGATCGGGTTTCCCTCCGCGTCGACCCAGGTGCCCACGGGCGCCGTGTCGGCGGCCGTCTCGATCCCCGCCGCGTCGGCGGCCTGCGCTGCGGGCGCCTCCACCGACGGCTCGGTCGGAGCGGCGCTCGGTGTGGCGTCGCCGGCGTCGGCCGGTGGCTCCGGCTGCGCCTCGATCGCCGCGATCGCCTCCTCGACGGCGTGCGCCGGGGCTGCCGCCGCCGCGCCGGGATCCGCCGCCGCGTCGTCGGGCGCGAGCGCCTCGAGGGCGCGCTCCGTCTCGGCCTCGTCGCTGTGGCGGGCGAGCTCGAGCTTCTCGTGGCTGAACCCGACGTCGTCGAACGTCAGCGACACCTCCGCCATCGGCGCGGGGCCGCGGGTCTCCGAGCCCGCGAAGATCACGTCCTCCATGGCCTTGCCGCGCAGGTGCTTGGCGCTCTGCTCGCCCATGCACCAGCGGATCGCGTCGACGATGTTGGACTTGCCACACCCGTTCGGCCCGACGACGCCCGTGATCGATTCGCTGATGTTCACGACCGCTCGGTCGCAGAACGACTTGAAGCCGATGACCTCGACTCGCTTGATACGCATGGTGATCCGGGACGCAGGGTGGCCGATCCCCCTGACATCCGATCCCCCTGCCCCCACCGCGGGCCCGGCCTTTGCCCTGCCGCGCGAGCCAAGGTTATAGAATCGCTTCCGTATCCGAGGGGACGTCAGCGCACGCACGTCGTCGGAGGCGCCGCAGGGCAACCTGGCACGCCCCTTTGCGCGGGCAGATCCCGGCCGGGACGGCGTGTGCCCGAGGTGAACCGCCAACTGCCAACTGCCAACCGCCACCCGCCAACCGCGAACCCGGACGACGCACCCTGGGCAGGGCGTGTGCCCGAGGTGAACCGCCAACCGCGAAGCACGCCGCGCAGGGAACGGAGGCGGTTCGCGCCGGCGTCACGACGCTGACGTTCGATCCTGTCTGGCTCACGCGGGGCGCCGAGCCCGAGGACGAGGCGAGACTCCGCTTCACGGCTGCGAGCGGGCACGCTCTGCGACGGTGACGGCGCACGTCCCTCCGCGCGGAGCGCGCCGACCCTCCTTGGCCCCCATGGCGTCACGGCGGTTCATCCCGCTGGCACACGCTGCCCGCGATGCCGTGCGTCGCGGAGGCCGACTGCGATCGTGCCGCGCGGAGCGTCCGGTCGGCTCCTCCCGCCGGTCGGTGACACGGGCGTGCTATCACCAGGAGCGTGCGGGCACTCGTGATCGTCGTCGCGCTGGTCGCGTCCGCGACGGCGGCCCCGACGATCGACATCCGCGCGCAGACCCAGCTCGCGCTCGAGAAGGTGCAGCTCCGCGACGAGGGGCTCGCCGAGGTCTCGGGGCAGCTGATCGACAAGCTCACGGGCGACGGCCTCGCCGGTCAGAGCGTGACGATCCGCGTCGCCGGCGAGGTCGTGTCGGCGACGACCGGGCCCGACGGTCGGTTCCGCCGCGTGGTCCGGGTGCCCGCCGGCCCGCAGGCGATCGAGCTGTCGTACCAGGGTGGCGCGCTGCTCGAGCCGGCGACTCACGCGACGGTCACCGATCCGTCGCGCGCGACGGTGGTGCTGAGCCTGACGGTCGAGAAGGTCGACGCGGATCCCGATCCGCGCGTGAAGGTGTTCGCGACCGCCGACGACCAGGTCGTACCACTTCCGGTCGAGCTCTCCGTCGGTGCGCCGGCCGATCCCGCGCTGCGGCCGTGGAAGACGGTGACCACCGGCGACACGCCGCACGTCCTGACGCAGCTCGTGGCGGGTGGGCCGGGCACGCGCCGGGTCCGCGCCACGTTCGCCGGGGACACGGCGCTGCAGCCGGCGACCGCCGAGATCACCGTCGAGCTGTTCGCCGAGACCCGCACCGAGATGCGCCTGTCCTCGACGGAGCTCGCGTACGAGGACGAGCTGACGGTGACCGGGCGCGTCCTCGACGCCGCCGGCGCACCCGTGCCCCGCGCCGCGGTCACGCTCGTGTCGGGCGATCGGCGCCTCGCGCAGGGCGCCACGGCGAGCGACGGCGCGTACACGTTCGAGATCGAGGCCGAGCTCATCGGCCAGGGGCAGTACGCGATCCAGGTGCAGGCCGATCCGGGGAGCACGTACCTCCGGCCGAGCCGCGCCGATCCGATGATCGTCCAGATCGCCGCGCCGCAGCCGGTGCCGGTCAGCTACACGATCGCGGCCTTCGTGGCGACGCTGGGCGCGGCGGGTGCGTTCTTCCTCGCCCGCGGCCGCCCGTGGCGCGGGCTCCGTCGCGCCGCGCGGCCGGCCGAGACGCCCTCGACGAGCGACGAGATCGTGCCGGTGACGGGAGGCCTGGTGACAGGCAAGGCCGGCGTGATGTCCACCCTGCGCCGCCCCCACGACGACACGTTCTCCGGGGCGGTCCGCGACGCCGTGCGCGGCCGGCCGGTCCCGGGCGCGGTGGTGCGGCTGCTCCTCGGCGAGCTCGAGCGCGAGGCCCGCACCGGCGCGGATGGGAGCTTCGTGCTCGCCGGGCTCGTCGCCGGGGAGTGGCGCGCCGAGGTCGTGGCGCCGGGCCACGTCACCGAGCGCTTCGGCGTCACGATCCCGCACCGCGGCGAGCTGCGCGGGGTCCGCATCGATCTGGTCCCGGTCCGCGAGCGCGTGTTCCAGCTCTACCGGCGCGCGGCCGAGCCCGTGCTGCCCGAGCCCCGCCTGTGGGGGATCTGGTCGCCCCGGCAGATCGTCGACCACGTGCGGGCGAAGCGGCCGAGCCCCGCCCTCGTCGAGCTCACCGACTTCGTCGAGGAGATCTATTTCTCCCCGCGGCTCGCGGCGGAGGCGGTGCTCCCGCAGGCGTCCGAGCGCGTCGAGCGCGCCGTGCGCGAGCGTGCGCGGACCTGACCGCCCCGGGGCGGTCTAGGGTATAAGGCCGCCCATGCAAACCGACGAGCTGATCCAGCTCGCGATCGCGGTGGTGGTCCTCGCGATCGTCATCTTCCTGCTGCGCCGCGCCGCTGCCCGGAGTCGACAGAAGGCGGTCTCGGCGCGCGAGCGCCTCGGGGTCGCGCCCGAGCCCGAGGTCCGGCCGCGCCGCGAGCGCAAGCGTCCTCGCCCCGGTCAGGTCGCCGAGCGCGAGGCCGAGCGACGCGAGGAGGAGCGTGAGGAGCGCGAGGAGCGCGAGGAGCGCGAAGCCGCCCGCGAGGAGGCCGCCCCGATCTCCGAGGAGGCGCAGGCCTACCGCGCCGGCCTCGAGAAGACCCGCGGCGGGTTCGTCGCGCGCCTCGGCAAGCTGTTCGGCAAGAAGAAGATCGACGCGCAGACCCTCGACGAGCTCGAGGAGGTGCTGTTCACGGCCGACATCGGCCCGCGCGCCGCCGACCGGATCTTCCAGTCGGTCAAGACCGGCCTGTCGCGCGACGAGCTCGAGGATCCCGACAAGATCTGGGCGCAGATCAAGAAGACGTCCCGCGAGATCCTGTCCGTCGGCGCCGCGCCGGTCGACATGGAGGCGAAGAAGCCGTTCGTGCTGCTCGTGCTCGGCGTCAACGGCGTCGGCAAGACGACCACGATCGGCAAGCTCGCGAACAAGCTCGCGAGCGAGGGCAAGAAGGTCATCCTCGCCGCGGGCGACACCTTCCGCGCGGCCGCGACCGAGCAGCTCGAGGAGTGGGGCAAGCGCGCGGGGGCGCCGGTCGTGAAGGGCAAGCCGGGCGGTGATCCCTCGAGCGTCGTGTTCGACGCGATCAAGCGCGGGGTCGACGAGGGCTACGACGTCGTGATCTGCGATACCGCCGGCCGCCTGCACTCGAACGCGGGCCTCATGGACGAGCTCAAGAAGCTGCGCCGCGTCGCGGACAAGGCGATGGCCGGGGCCCCACACGAGACCTGGATGGTGCTGGACGCGACCACCGGCCAGAACGCGATCTCGCAGGCCAAGACCTTCAAGGCCGACATGGAGATCACCGGAATCGTGCTCACGAAGCTGGACGGTTCGGCCAAGGGCGGCGTGGTGCTCGGCATCTGTGACGAGCTCAAGGTGCCGGTCCGGTTCGTCGGAATCGGCGAGAAGATCGGGGACCTGCGCCCGTTCGACCCCGACGCGTTCGTCGAGGCCCTGTACTCCGACGAGCGCCCCGCCGGCGCGTAGCCCCCGTCACGCGCAACGTTCAGCGCCGCCCCGTGTCACCCAAACCTGCGCCAGCTTATTGAGCGCAGAAAAAGGCACGTGTTATGAAGCGTCTACGAATGCGGGCATCCCATCGATCTGTCCTGTTCATCGCCGGGCTAGCGCTTGCCGCGTCCGGCACCGCGGTCGCTCAACCCCAGGGCGGCGAGCCCGAGCCCGAGATCGAGATGGGCGGAGAGGAGGCGGCCGCTGGCGCCGAGGGAGGTGTCGAGGGCGGCGAGATCGACATGGGCGAGCCCGAACCGGAGCCCGCTGGCGATCTCGCTGCCGACATGGCGGCGTCGGAGGCAGCCAACGCCGCACCGGTCAAGGCCGGTGAGGTCACGCGCACGCCGCTGTCGTGGCAGGACATCCTCGTCGTCGTCCGCAAGCCCTTCCTCAAGGCGCGGCGCACCGAGCTGCTGCCGATGGTCGCGACGACGCTCAACGACAACATGGTCCGCCACTACGCGATCGGCGGCCAGCTGTCGTACTACCTGACCGACGTCCTCGCGATCGGCGTCGAGGGTCTCTACTACCAGCCGACGTTCCGCGAGCCGTTCGACCTCGTCGCGCGGCAGGCGCGCCGGCTACCGACGATCAACACGTACAACTGGAGCGCGTCGCTGAACTTCCACTACGTCCCCGTGTACGGGAAGTTCGCCGTGTTCGACAAGAAGCTCATCACCTGGGAGGTCGCGTTCACGGCCGGTATCGGCGCGGGTCAGAGCGTCGTCGAGGAGCGCGACAAGAAGTACCCGGGGTTCACGAACCTGCTGATCATGCCGAACGCCGGCGCGAGCTTCCGGTTCTTCTTGACCAAGTGGCTCACCGTCAACGCGGGCGTCCGCGACTACATCTTCCTCGACAAGTTCGAGCCGGTCGACCGCGCCATGTACACGTCGGCGTCGCAGGCGAAGGACCACGCCGACTCGCGCCTGATCAACAACGTGATGTTCCAGGTCGGCCTCAGCTTCTGGCTCCCGACCTCGTTCGAGTACACCACGTTCCGCTGAGCCCCGAGGAGACCAGTCCATGACCATGACCAAGTCGACCATCTCTGCTCTGGGGCTCGCACTCGTGGGCATCCTCGCTTCCGACGCGATCGTCCCGTCGGAGGCGTTCGCGGAGCGCCGCCTCAACAACCTCGCGAACGACGTCGCGGTCCGGCATCGCCGGCTGCTCGTCAAGAACCGCTTCGAGCTCACGCCGCTGTTCGAGTCGACGATCAACGCCGACTTCCGCCACATCATCGGCGGCGGCCTCAAGCTCGAGTACCACTTCTCCGACATGCTGTCGGTCGGCGTGGTCGGCGTGGGCGCCACCGCGATCAACACCGGCCTCGTGGACAAGATCGAGCCGACCCTCGAGGACATGTCCGATCCGGACACGCGCGAGCCGAGCCGCGACGAGTTCATGACGCGGCTCAACTCGATGCCGCTCCACGGCGCGGCGTACGTCAGCTTCACGCCGTGGTACGGCAAGCTCGCGGCGTTCGGCGCGGCGTTCGTCGCGTTCGACTTCTACTTCCAGGCCGGCGTCTCGTACGCGCAGCTCAAGAGCGACTGCCCGACGAACGTCTGCAACGATCCGGCGCCCGGCCAGTTCACGGGTCCGGACATGATGACGCCGCCGGACGGCAACCCGAACAACGACGACCCGCTCAACAGCGGCAGCCGCCTCGGCCTCTACCTCGGTGGCGGCATCCACGTGTTCCTGAACGACTTCATCGCGCTCGACCTCACGGTCCGCGACTACGCGTTCAGCGACAACCCCTCGGGCGCGGACTTCAACGCCGACCTCGCGGTCACCAAGGACGACAGCCGGTTCCTGCACCACCTGTTCTTCGGTGCCGGCGTCTCGATCATGTTCCCGACCACGGTGAAGCGCACGCCGTAACCGCGGGACACCCTCTACCGAGTTGACGGGCTGCCAACGAAATTGGCAGCCCGTTTTCGTAAGCGCCCGGAATCAGGTACGCTGATCTGGATCGGGCCTTGCTGTGCCCTACCCCGGATCCTCCATGCGTCGTCTGCTCGGACTGCTTGTCTTCGTCGGGGTCGCCGGGGGCTGCCTCACCCCGTCGATCCCGATCCCGCCACCCGATGCGGGACAGATGACGTTCCGGCTGTCCGGCGAACCCGGCAACACGGTCGCCACGTTCGAGTACCCGCAGCATCCCACGCTGCACGGCGCGGTCGTGTACGTGTACAACCGCGACAAGGGTAAGGGCATCATCGAGGCCGCGAACCCCGACGGCAGCGTCGGGCCGACCGAGCCCGTGCGCGCGGACCTCGGCGACCAGATCGTGGTCTCGTTCGTGCGCGACGAGCAGACCGCGTCGACCTGCATCCGCCTCCGCGACGGCGCGCAGAATCCGACGAGCTACTGCGACCCGTAGCGGTTCCGCCGCAGCGGCGGCCGGCGGTAGGGCGCACGGCAGGAGCCTCGTCGATGCGCTGTCGATGCGCTGTCGACGCGCTGTCTATGCGCTGGCGAGGGGGCTCGCGTGCACTCAGTGCACGAAGCGGGTCAGTACGAGATCGACGGCCAGGCCGCCAGCGTCGGCCGAAGCGTCCGCTGCACGCCGTCGCGCTCGATCACGATCAGCGGGCGGGCGCCCGCGTACGAGCCTTTGATCTTCGCCTGGAGCTCGGCCGAGGAGTCAATGCGGTCGCCGTTGATCGCGATCACGCGGTCACCTGGCTGCAGGTTGATCGCATCCGCCGGCGTCCCCGGGACCACGCTGTCGACCTGGACGGCGCCGTTGTGGAAGACGTACTGGATGCCGAGGAAGCCGTGATCCGGGCGCACCTCGACGGCGCTGATTTCGGCGGCGTGGTACGGGCAGCTCCGCGTCGACATCGTGTCGGCGACCTGCATCGCCATCAGCGTCGTCGCGAGCGCCAGACCCGAGGCCACACCTGCCATGGTGCATACGACGGCCACCGTACCGAGCCCGCGGTTGCGCTCGGTGGGAAGCAGCGCTTCTCGGCGGAGGACGGGGGCGACAGTCTCGGGTGAATCGTCAGACATCTACGTTCCCTCGTTTCTGGTCCTACGACTCACTATACGGGTCGACCTCGACGATGACCATGCCGAAAAGCGGGACCTCTGCGACGAGACGTGCACCAGCTCACGTCGACGCACGCCGTCGCAGCCACGTCCCGATCCTCATCGGTCGGCGACGCGAGACGGCGCGCCGCGGTGACCACGACCGAGGACCGCGACGACACCCGACCGTGAGCGCGCGTACCAGCGATCGCCTCGTGGTAGGGTCCGGAGCACACGGGTGACCTCGGCCCCTCGTCGGCGCAGACGCCGGTGGCTCGCTGCCATCGCGCTCGCGGTGCTGCTGCTTGTCGGCACCGCGTTCGCCGTCCTGCGCGTGAAGTTCGAGGGCGAGGATCTCGGAGACAGCGTCGCGTCGATCCTCAACAAGCGGATGCGCGGGAGGATCGAGATCGGGTCGATCGAGTGGCCCGTCTCGGCGCTGAAGACCGTCGTGACCGGAGGCTGGGTCCCGCTGACGCTGCGCGACGTGAAGGTGTGGGATGACTGCGCACTCAGCGCGTCGTTCGCGGGCGCCGAGGCCGACGAGATCCGCACCGGAGACCCGAACGAGGACTGCACGCCCGACGAGCGGCCGGATCCCGACCCCGACAGCAAGCGCAAGCCGCGCAAGCTGCTCCTCAGAACGAGTCTGATCACCGCCGAGATCGACATCCACGCGCTGATGTTCGGCAACCACGACTTCGTGTTCCGCAACATCTGGGTGCACGGCGGCGAGGCGCTGCTCGAGGAGACACGCGAGCCCTACCCGCTCCACGCGTACGACCGCGTGATCGTCTCGATCGTGACGGCGTTCTACCCGCGCATGAAGGCGGGGTTCCGCGCCGGCATCTACGCGGACTCGCCGCCGCCAGTCTTCGACCTGCGCGACATCCACATCAAGGATCTGAACCTCACCGTGCACATGCGGCCGTACTCGCTGCCGGCGCGGGACGGCGTCGACCGCATCGGATATGGCTTCACCGCGCGGCTCGAGGGCGTGAACGTCGACGCGGATCCGCGCGCGCGCAAGGACGACGCGTACCTCTACATGGATCCCACCGATCCGCTCGTGGCGAAGTTCTACGTGCGACTCGGCGTCCACGCGCAGCAGGGCAAGATCCGGATCCTCGACGAGGGTCCGCGGTCGGCGTTCCAGATGCCGCTGCCCGGCGTGTCGCCCGCGTCGAAGGTGTATCCGCCGCGCGAGCGCTCCGCCGAGTACGAGATCGGCCTCGTCGACGTGCGGCTGAACCGGCTCGCGCAGCTGCCGACGGAGTGGTCGCGGCACGACTTCGTCGCCAACACGCTCGAGCTCGACCTCCAGGCCCGGACGGTGCCGTGCACCGCGGCCGGCGTCGCCGGCGATCCGGCCGACGGAGCCGAGCTGCACCTCACCGGGGAGCTCGACAGCTACTGGGATCGCCCCTACGACGGCTCGTGGAACCTGCGCCTCGACGCGAAGAACCTCGGCCCGACGGTGCGCTCGTGCATCAAGTCGACCGCCGGCGGCGACGACCTCCACGGCACGATCACGCTGACGGGGCCGTTCGTCGCGTCGCCGCGCGTCGGGCTCGAGCTCAAGAACCTCGACGTCGACGTCCCACTACGCGAGACCGAGGAGCCGCTGCGGCTGACGCTCGCGGAGGTGCACGGCGCGATCGACCTCGTCAACGAGCAGGGGTTCATCGACAAGACCAAGGCGCGGATCCGTGGTGGCCAGGAGCCCGGTGAGGTCGAGCTGTCGGCGACGTTCGGCCTGAAGCCGATGAACGCGAACGCGCAGATCGACATCACCAAGGCGATCGACGTCGGGCGCTTCCTGCCCGCGAGGGTCGCGACCAGCGTCGGGCGGTTCCTCGAGGGCCGGCTGCGCGCGCGCGGCGACGTCGAGGTCGGGTTCGCGCTCGAGGACTTCGACCTGTCGCTCGGCCCCACGCCGACGTCCTCGCGCCTGCGCGTCCACAAGGGCCGCCTGTTCACCGGCGACGACTGGAACTCGATCCACATCGAGAAGGTGTTCGTCGAGGCCGGCAAGTCGCGGGCGATGTTCGACGGGACCGTCGACGTGCTGCACGAGGATATCGACCTCCGCGTCGACGGTCACTTCCCGGATCTCGACGTCTGGCTGCGGCGCTTCGATGTCCCGGCGTTCGTCAAGAGCGCGGGCGCAGGCAGCGTCATCGTGATCAAGGGCAAGCTGTCGAACCCGACGATCAACGTGAGCACCACCCTCGCCGGCGTGCCGTGCGTCGACACCCTGCGCCTGACCGACACGCGCTACGCCGACGGCGTGATCGATATCCGCCAGATGACGTCCTCCGGGCTCGGAGGCCGGCTGAGCGGCAGCGGCCGGATCCGCGTCGACGGCGCCACGCCATACATCGAGCGGCTGGCGATCGCGGGGCGCAAGATCGAGGCGAGCAAGCTGTGCGGGCTCGGCTCGCTCGCGAAGGGCACGCTCGACGTCGTCGAGGCCGAGCTGACGCGGGTGTCGGTCGACACGAAGCGCCCGCTGCTCGACTGGCTCGATCACGCCTCGGTGTACGCCAAGGCGCCCAAGCTCGCGATCGCCGGCGACCCGTACACGGACGTCGCGCTGTGCGTGAACCGCAAGGACGACGCGGCGTGCCGCCCGCGCGCGATGTACGCCTCGGCGGACGATCTCGACAAGTGCGAGACCGCGAAGAAGAGCGGCGGCGCGTGCCTCGTCGCATCCGCGAAGCGCACGACCGGCGGGGTCGTCGACGCCACGATCGCCAAGCTCCCCGGGCGGCGCTCCTCGCGCGGGACGAGCGCGCCCGCGCAGCTCGGCGGCGCGCTGTCGGTCGACCTGCCGCTCGCCGTGCTCGAGCCGCTGATCGGCACGAACGTCGTCGGTGGCGACAGCCGGATCACGCTGCACCTGTCCGGCACACCGGAGGCGCCGCAGGCCCAGGGCCACGTCACCCTGCTCCGCGCGTGGGTCGGCAACACGTTCCTCGGCGACAGCCAGCTCCGCGTCGACCCGGTGACGCTGGCGAACGGCAAGCCCGGCGTCGCGATCCACGGCCGCGCGCTCGCGGATCGCCTCGAGATCGACGGGACGCTCGGCACCACCGGGACGTACCCCGTCGAGCTCGCCGTGACCGGCCACCGCATCGAGCTCGACACCGCGCTCGACCTGACGCGCAGGCTCGGGCTGCCGGAGCCCGTGCAGGCGTGGGCCTCGGGCACCGTCACCCTCAAGACCGAGCTCGCGCGGAAGGGTGCGGCGGCCGCGCCCGAGGCGTGGGTCGAGCTGAGCGAGCTCGTCGCGATCCTCAACCACCGCCGCGCCGACGGCCGGCTGACGCCGCTGCGGCTCAGCGTCATCGACCAGCAGCCCGGCGGTCGCGCCGCGGTGTCCATGCGCGTGACGCCGACGTCGCTCGAGCTCGCGTGCAAGGATCCGAGCGCGCCCGGCGGCCGCGCGCCGTGCTCGACCCAGCTCGCGACGCCGGCTGGCAAGGTCGAGGTCCGCGGGCACGCCGCCCCGACGTCGGTCGCGATCCAGGCGCTCGGCACGCTCGATCTCGCGCTGCTCGCGTCGCTGTTCGATACGCGGTTCGACGAGATGTCGGGCCAGGTCAAGCTCGCGGCATCGGTGTCGGGCACGTTCGCCAAGCCGAGGTACGAGGCGTCGCTCGATCTCGATCCCGAGGGGACGTGGCGCACGAACCCGGCCGCCGCGAACCCGGTCCGCGTGCGCCCCGTCGGTGGCGACACGGTGCTCGAGGCACCGACGGGACTGATCAAGCTCGCGAACGGCAGCCTCGGCTTCACCGACGTGCTGCTCCAGGTCCGCGACCAGCACCTCGACGAGAAGGGGGAGCTGTACGTCAAGGGCAACATCCTCCTCGACGGCCTGACGCCGGCGAACTGGTCCGTGCTGATCTCGGGGCGGCTCGCGGGCAAGATGCTGCTCGTCGCGGTGCCGGACCTGATCTCGCAGGCCGGTGGCCTCGCGTCGATCGACGGCGACCTGATCCTGTCGGGCAAGGGAACGTTGCCGCTGATCTCGGGGAGCCTGAGCTTCGATCCGCCCGAGGGCGCCACCCGCGCGCGCGCGATCTCGTTCATGCCGCGCGGGCTCCGGCGCGAGCTGGCGCTCACGCGCGGCAGCGTCGACATCGAGACCGAGGATCGCGGCGAGCACCGGCAGTACACGCTGCAGATCAACGACGTCGGCGCGACGATCGACAGCGTCGGAACGCTGTCGCAGATCAACGGCGCGATCGAGCTGCGCGACAGCACCCTGACCTCGCTACGCGCGTCGCTCGACGCCGACAACATCCCGTTCCGGCTGCCGGGCACGCTCGACCTCGTGCTGTCCGCGCGCGACGTCTCGATCGAGCAGGCGACGGAGCACTCGAACCTGGAGGTCCGCGGCAACGTGTCGATCATCCACGGTGAGTACCAGCGCGACTTCGAGCTCACGGACCAGCTCCGCTCGATCGGCACGACGTCCGCCGCGGACAAGCCGTTCTGGGAGGAGTACCCGATGCTGGGCAACGCCGAGCTGCACCTCGCGCTCGACGTGCGTCGGTTCAGCGTCAAGAACAACATCGCGACGATCGATCTCGTCGGGCCGATGATCGAGATCACGAACACGCCGCGCGATCCGCGGATGAGCGGCTCGATCCGCGTGCAGCGCGGAGAGTTCCGGATCCCGGGTACGCGTGCGCGGTTCATGCGCACCGCCGGCTCGGTCGACTTCGCCGAGAACCAGAAGGCCGGCGACCCGATGCTCGCGATCACGAGCGAGGCCGACTACCGCGACCTCTCGGGGCAGGAGCACCAGATCACGCTCTCGATCTCGGGCCTCCTGTCGAACCCGCAGTGGGATCTCAAGACCTCGACCGGCTACAACAAGAGCCAGACGCTGTCGCTGCTCGTGCTCGGCCGGAACCAGGAGTCGCTGCGTCGCTCGCTCGGCGATCAGAGCCTCGGGACGATCGACCCCACGCGCGATCCGACGACGAACCCCACGCAGGGCTTCGCGGACCAGATCGTGAAGGACCTCGCCGGTGACTGGGTCTCGGGCCTGCTCGGCGACTCGCTCCAGCAGCTCACGCAGATGGACGTGCTGCGGATCGACATCGGCTTCGGCTCGATCGGGGTCCGCGTCGAGAAGAACGTCGTCGAGAACGTGCGGCTCCTGTTCGACGCCGAGCAGACCGTGCGCGGCTTCACGATCAACCCGCGCGGCGAGCTCCGCACGCCCTCCAAGTACAACTTCAGCGTCCAGGCCGGTTACCTCCGCAAGAACTTCTACGACCCGGCCGAGCAGGACATCACCGACCGTAACGTGAAGTTCGTGTTCCGGTTGTTCATCCCGTGATGCGCGCGCCCGCCGTCCTGCTCGTACTCGCGCTCGCCGTCGTCCTCGGCGCGAGGAGCGCGCGCGCCGAGACGTTCGATCCGAGCACGTGCATGCGCGCGGAGGCGGGCTCGCGCTCGGCAGCCGGCGGGCTCGCACCGCCGCCGGAGACGTGGAGCGCGTTCGACGTCGAGGGCGACAAGCTCGCCGACGAGCCCGACGTCGTGCGCGCGCTGTTCGAGCCCACGATGCGCCGTCACCGCGCCCTGACCGATGCCGCGCGCGACGACATCGCGAAGGTGAGCCGCGCGTTCGGCTACCACCTGGTCGCCGTCGAGACCCGCCCCGCGCCCGACGGCACGCGCGCGGTGATCCGGCTCGAGCCGCTGCCGATGGTGCGGCGCGTCGACATCGACCTCGACATCCCGGTGCTCGACATGCTGTTCAGCCCGATCCTCGACGACGAGGTCCGGCGGCGCATGCGCGTGCGGGCCGGGAGCTACATGCCGTCCTCGGAGCACGCCCGCGCGTGCGAGCTGTACGAGGAGCGGCTGCGGATCGAGGAGTACCTGCGCGAGGAGGGCTACCACGAGGGCGCGGTGTCGATCACCGACGAGCTCCGAGGCGGCGGCCTGGTGCTCGCCGTGAAGGTCAAGCTCGGCCCGAAGTACTCGACCGGGAAGATCGACATCGCACCGCGCGAGCCCAACAACGTCACCGACGACGAGATCCGACGCGCCTTCGAGCACACCGGGACCTGCATCGTCCGCGGCTGGTGCCCCGGCAGCGCGCGGTTCCGTCGCGAGCAGCACCAGCAGGACATCCAGAAGGTCGTCGATCTGTTCCGCCACCGCGGCTACCCCGGCGTCCGCGTGCGGACGGACTACGACCCCGCGATCTCCGTCAACCGCCGGACCAAGACCATCGACTTCACCGTGTTCGTCGACCAGCGCCGGCAGGTCGACGTCACGTTCGAGTGGGTCACGACGCCCGCGGCCTCCGACGACGCGCTGCGCAAGCAGCTCACGTTCGACGAGGCGGCGAGCTCGGATGACTTCGAGGCCAACGAGTCCGCGCGTGCGATCACCGCGTACCTGCAGAGCCGCGGCTACTTCGATGCGCGCGTGACCTGGAGCCGCGAGCGCTTCGATCGCTTCGACCGGCTGATCTACCGGATCGATCAGGGGCGGAGCCGCCCCGTCCGCTCGGTCGAGTTCGTCGGCAACTACGCGCTGTCCGACGCGCGGCTCGCCGGCGTGGTCGCGACGAAGGTCGCCGGTGGGCTGTCGTCGAGCCTGTTCGGCGCGAGCACCGCGGCGACCTCCGCGCAGCTCGCCGCGGACGTCGATCGCCTCGTCCAGGCGTACCGGCAAGCGGGGTACCGGGACGCTCGCGTCCGCGTCAGCGCGGCGACCACGCGCGCCGCGCTCGGTAACGCCGCGCTCACCGGGGCGCTCGCGGCCGCCGAGCACGGCGACGGCCTGCACGTGCGGTTCTCGATCTTCGAGGGCCAGCCCACCCTGCTCGCGCAGGTGCACGTGGACATCGGCGACGGGACGGACGGTGCGCTCGTCACCGAGGATCAGCGCGCGCTGTGCGCGCTCGTGCTCGCCGAGCTCGCGGAGTTCCACGACGAGCCGCAGCTCGCGCGCCCGGCCGCACCCGATCGCTGCGTCGCGACCGCGGCCAACCTCAAGTTCCGCGAGGCGGCGGCGCTCGAGACGATCGATCGGGTGCGCGATCGGCTGTACAGCCACGGCCGCCCGCGCGCGCGCGTCACGTACGAGGCGAGGCCGCTCGGGACGCGCCGGGTCGCCGCGCACTACACGCTGAGCGACCTGCAGCCGCTGCGCATCGGCAAGATCGTGATCCGCGGCCACTTCCGCACCGACGTCGCCGTGATCCGCGATCAGCTCGGGCTGCGCGAGGACCAGCTCCTCACGAGCGACGCGGTGGCGGAGGCCGCGCGCCGCCTGCGCAGCACCGGCCTGTTCGACGCCGTCAACATCGCGTTCCCCGATCTCGAGACGATCCGCGAGGGCGAGGTCAACGCGGTCGTCGAGGTCATCGAGCGCTACGATCGTCGCGGCCACGTCGACCTGGAGCTCGGCTACTCGTCGTACAACGGCCTGTTCCTCCGGGCGGTCCCGGCGCTCCGCAACCTGTTCGGCCACGGCATCTCCGTCGACGTCGCCGTCACGGGCGGTCTCGATCTCGACGAGTACCTGTCCACCGGCGACGTCAAGTGGCGGCAGCGGGGGCTCGAGGGCACGCTCCGGTTCCCGCAGTGGCTGTCGGGGCTCGCGCTCGGCGTCCCGGACTCGCTCGAGTTCGGCACCGAGATCACGGCGTTCTGGCGGCAGCAGGACACGCCGCGGTTCGGCATGCTCGACACCCGGGGCTTCACGTTCGCCCTGTCGCGCTCGTGGCCGCGCGCGCGCTCGGCCACCCACCCTGCCCGCGCGCTCACCGTCGGCCTCCACTACGACTTCCGCCGCCGCGAGCGGCTCGTCGACGTCGTGCGCCCGATCGGCGCGGACGACAGCGAGACCCAGGTGCCGATCGCGACGCGCACCGGCTCGGTCGGCGTCATCTTCGAGTGGGAGCAGCGCGTGGATCGAGACGGCACGCTCGCCCCGCTCGCGCCGCAGGGCGGGTTCCGGCTCGAGGCCCAGGCCTCGATCGCGAGCCCCATGCTCGGCGGCCAGGCCACGTTCGCGAAGCTGTCGGGCGCGGCCTCGAAGTTCTGGTCCGCGGGCCCCAACCTGGTGCTGCGCGCGGACCTCCGCTACGACCACGGCATCCCGCTCGGCGGCTCGGTGCTGCTCCCCGAGGTCGAGCGGTTCTTCGCGGGCGGCGACACGACGGTGCGCGGCTACGAGGACGACCGGCTCGCGACCGAGATCATCCGGTTCGGCGTCCCGCCGTACGACAACCTCCAGCAGATCCGCGTGCTGCCCGCCGGCGGCAACATCCGCGCGATGGCCTCGGTCGACGCGCAGCTCCGGGTCTGGAAGGTGCTCGCGACGGCGCTGTTCGTCGACGCCGGCTTGATCACGAACGACTGGTCGACGGTCACCGAGGACGACATCCGCCCCGCGGCGGGGATCGCGCTCGTCCGCATCGTGACGCCGTTCGGGATCGGCGCCCTCGAGCGCGCGATTCCCCTGCGTCCTCAGCTGGGCGACGACCCGCGCGGCCGCTGGCACCTCTCGTTCGCGGCGCGCGCGCAGTTCTGATCGCGGGGCGGAGCACGTCGAGGGAGCCGATCGTCGGGCGTCGCCGGAGATCGCGACGAGCGCGGCACAGGCAGGCCGCTTGCAAGATCGGTCGTCGAGGAGACCGCCATGCAAGCAGAGCCACGACAGCGCAACGGGATCGCGATCGACGAGCTCGCCGAGACGATCCGGATGGTGCGCGCGCAGCCCGAGCTCGCCGACTTCGAGTTCCGCGTCCGCAACGAGTGGGAGCGCGGGGGGCACAGCAAGACGACGATCGAGTCGTTCCACGGCGTCAACCAGGAGAACGAGCACGTCCAGACGTTCTCGCTCGAGGCCGACGAGCCGGCCGTCCTCCTCGGGCGCGATCTCGGCCCGAACCCGGTCGAGCACCTGCTCAACGCGCTCGTCACGTGTCTGACGGGCGCGCTCGTGTACCACGCCGCCGCGCGCGGCATCGAGATCCACGCGCTCGAGTCGCACGTGGAGGGCACGCTCGATCTGCGCGGGTTCCTCGGGATCTCGCCGGAGGTCCCGCGCGGCTTCCAGGACATCCGGGTGACGTTCCGGGTGCGCTCGGATGCCCCCGAGGAGACGCTGCGCGAGTGCGCCGAGTACTCGCCCGTGTACAACACGCTCCTGCAGCCGCCGAGGATCGACCTCCGGTTCGAGAAGACCTGAGCGCCCGCGTGATCGCGCCGCGCCGCTCCGCTCCGCGCGCTCGCGTGTCGCGCGTCGGGCGTGCGCGTGCCCGGCGGTCGCGTCGTGCGCGAGCGCGCGCCGTGCAGACGGCGCGTCGGCGACCTGCACCCTACGTAGGCGGTCCGAGGCGTGCACGGTCGGCGCAGGCATGCGCCACCCGGTCCCGACGACTCCTCCCCGCCGGTATCACGCCGCGTCCGTGGATCCGGACTCCCGCGCCTTCTCGCCGGCGTGGGAGGCCCTCACCCGCGCCCAGTCTCCGCTCGCCGACGTGACGTGGATCCGCTGTTTCCTCGACGCGTTCGGAGGTCGCGCCGAGCTCCACACCGTGTACGACGCCGAGCGTCCGGTCGCGAGCATCCCGCTCGTTCGCACGCAGGGGCTCGCGCGCACCCTGGTCTCCCTCGACAACGAGCACAACCCGTACTGGCTCGTCACCGGTGATCTCGACGTCGACGGTGCCGAGCACCTCCTCGACCACGCGCTCGCGCACGCGGAGTGCGTGTTCCTCCGCCGCCTGCCGATGGAGAGCCCCGCGTGCGGTGCGCTCGTCGCGGCGGCGGGCCGGATGCGACTACCGGTCGTGCAGATCGAGAGCGAGGCCGGGGACGCGCGGATGGTGCTCCGCGGCACGTGGGATGCGTTCCGCGCGAAGCTCCCGAAGAACTTCCAGCGCGACCTCCCGCGCAAGCAGCGCCAGCTCGAGAAGCGCGGACGGCTCGCGTTCGCCGAGCTCGACGAGCCGGGGCCGGCGCTCGACGCGGCGCTCGCGGAGTGCTTCGCGCTCGAGACCCGGGGCTGGAAGGGCGAGCGCGGCTCGCCGATCGCGGCGGACCGTCGGACCCTGCGCTTCTACGGCGAGCTCGCGCGCGCGCTCGCCGCGCGTGACCGGTTCGTGCTGTACACGCTCTCGCTCGACGATCGGATCATCGCCTTCGAGTACTGCCTGCGCGGCGGTGGCCACTGCGAGATGCTCAAGCTCAGCTTCGATCCGGCGTTCGAGAAGCAGAGCCCCGGCCAGGTGCTCCGCATGCGGATCCTCGAGCGCGAGCTCGAGCGCGGCGACGTGCGCTACTACCACCTCGGCCGGCCGTCGGGCTGGAAGCTGCGATGGGCGACCGAGGTCGCACCGCTCTGCACGCTCAGGATCTACGCCCGCACGCCCCGCGCCCGGGCGGCCCACCTGCTCGGCCCCGTCTTGCGAGCGCGGCTCAAGGCGTCCCCGCTCGCCGTCCGGATCCGCGATCGGGTCCAGCGGTTGCGGCCGCACGGGGGGGTGGCGTCGGCTCCTGGCTCCTGATACAAGGAGCGCCCACCAAGGAGTCAGCAATGGGTCGTAACGACAACCGCCGCACGGCGAAGATGCGTCGCAGGAAGAGCCAGCAGAAGCTGAAGGCGCGGACCAAGCGCAAGATCGAGGCGGCGAAGGCCGCGAAGAAGCCCGCCACCCCGGCGAAGAAGAAGTAAGGTTTCGGGCGTGACGCCCGAATCCGTTTGTCGCGACACGCCCGCGGCCGGGACGCTCCGGGACGCTCTTCGTGCGTCCAGGTCGCCGCGCACGGCCCGAGGAGCATCGCCATGCCCGTGACCGTCGATCGTACCTCGTGGGGTCGCCTGCGCGTCAGCGGCGCCGACCGCGTGCGGTTCCTCCAGGGACTCACGACCGTCAACGTCGAGGGTCTCGCCGACGGCGGCCACGGCTGGGGAGCGATCCTGAACCCGAAGGGCCGCGTTCTCACCGTCATCGATGTCGCGCGCGTCGGCGACGCGTTCGTGCTCGCCTGCGAGGGCGACCTCCTCGACAAGACGCGCGCGCTGCTCGAGCGCTACGCGGTGATGGACGACGTGACGTTCGAGACGATCACCGGGCCCGCGCACCAGGTCTGGGACGACCCGGTCGACGTGTGGCGCGCGCCGATCCAGCCCGGCCCGAGCCCCGACGGGGTCGCGCGCGACGAGCGCGATCCCGAGGTCGAGCGCCTGCGCATCCGCGCCGGCTTCCTGCGCTACGGCGTCGACGTCGACGAGGATCACTTCCCGTTCGAGACGCCGCTCGTGCAGTTCCTCGATTACGGCAAGGGCTGCTACGTCGGCCAGGAGCCGGTGTTCCGGGTCCACGCCCAGGGCAACGCCGCACGCACGCTGCGCGGGCTCGTCGTCGAGGGCGCCGAGCCGCTCGCCGCGGGCGCCGCGATCAAGCACCCCGCGAAGGAGAACGCGGGCAAGGTCACGTCGTCGATCGTCGACGGAGAGCAGACGCTCGCGCTCGGCTATCTCCACCGCACGTGCTGGACGCCCGGCGACACGGTCGAGATCGCGGGGCGGCGGGCGGTGATCCGCGAGCTGCCGTGGCAGTGAGCGCGCGCGCGGGCCTGCTGGGGGCGGTGATCGCCCTCGGTGCCGGCTGCAGCTTGATCACGGACAGCTTCGTCACCAACGACTTCTCCGGGGACGAGTTCCCGATCGAGGTCGACCGCCAGAGCGGTGGCATCGTCGTCGGGGTGCGCGAGCCCGGCGGTCCCGATCTCACGGCGGTGATCGACCTGTTCTCGCCGGCGACCCTGATCGATCCAGGGCCGGGGACGCCGGTGTCGATCTCGAGCTCGACGCTGGTCGTGCTCGGCGAGAACGGCCCCGGTGGCCCGCTCGATCTACCGCGCGCGCGACTCGACACCTCCGTCGTCGCGCTGCACCCGTGCGCCGAGGATACGTGCGCGATCGGCCCCGCCGGCGCGCTCCAGCCGTTCGATGCGGTCATCGGCGCCGACGCGCTCGCCGGGGATGCGGTGCGGCTGCGGCTCGGCGACGACCAGATCTTCCTGCTCGCGGACATCGGCGGCGGCGAGCTCCACCGGTCGCGCGCCTGTGACGGGGTGTTCCCCGCGCCCTATCGCGGCGGCGGCACCCTCGTGATCGCCGGGACCGAGCGGAGCTTCAACGGGCGCCGGATCGCGCTCCAGGCCTGCCTCGGCGCGACGCCGTTCGAGCAGGTCCCGCAGGGCCGGCGCGGGGCCGACGCCCTGTTCGTGCTGTCGACGAGCATCGGGATCACGATCCTCGGAGAGAGCGCCTACGCGCGGTACCGCGAGGCGCAGCCGCTGGCCCCCGAGCTCGCGACGATGCCGGAGGACACGGTGTACCTGCCCTCCGGGCCCGTCACCGGCCGCCGCGTGAAGATCGACAACATCTCCCTCGTGGCGGCGTCGTCGTCCTCTCCCCGCGCGCCCTGCCGGCAGGTCTACGCGAGCCACCTCCTGATCGAGCGTGACTGCGACGGCGACGACGACTGTCCGTGCGAGGGTGGCGATCGGTTCTGCAGCGTCCCGGCGGTCGTCGAGCTCGGCGTGCTCGGCGTGCCCGAGCTCGAGCCGACGACCCCGCCGGCGGAGATCATCGACGTGCTCGTGGTCTCCGACGCGACCCAGGTGCTCCAGAACGTGCGCACGGAGCTGCGGCCGAACCAGGCCGAGGTCGACGGCATCCTCGGCACCGACGTGCTCCGCACGGTGGAGCTCGACGCCGACTACCCGCACAACCGCGTGCTCGCGCGCTGCACGCACGACGGCTGCGTCACGCGCCCTTCCCTCACGGATCGCGACGACCGCGCGCAGATCCAGGGCTGCCTGCCGGAGCCCGACGCCGGGCCGATCCGCTGAGCGCCCACCGCTCGCTTCGGCGGAGCCCCCATCCACTGCGCGTGCCGCGCTCGGGTGCGCGCGACGAGAGCGACGCTAGTCGTCGAGCGCGGTGACGCCGGCGAGCACCTCGGCCGGTGCGCCACGCGCGACGATCTCGCCGCGCTCGATCCGGATCACCTGATCCGCGAGCTGGCGGGCCTCGGCGACCGAGTGCGTGACGTGGACGAGCGGTACGCCGAGCTCGGCCACGAGCTCGCGCACGAGCGTGATGAGCTGGACGCGGAGCTCGCGGTCGAGCGCGGAGAACGGCTCGTCGAGGAGCACGAGCCGCGGCCGCCGGGCGATCGCGCGCGCGAGCGCGACGCGCTGGGCCTCCCCGCCGGAGAACGTCCGCGGCCGGCGGTGGGCCAGGTGCGCGACCCCGAGTCGCTCGAGCAGCGCCCGCGCCCTGGGCGTGCGCTCGGCGCGCGGGAGATCGTGCATGCCGTACTCGACGTTGGCGAGCGCCGTCATGTGCGGGAACAGCGCGAGCCCCTGGAACATGTATGACAGCCGCCGCGCGTGGACCGCGACCTCGATCGAGCGCTCGAGATCGAGCCACACCTCCCCGCCGAGCACCACGCGGCCGCGGTCGGGACGCGCGAGCCCGGCGATCACCGCGAGGATCGTGCTCTTGCCGGAGCCCGACGGCCCCATCACGCAGGTGACGCCCGGCGGGCACGCGAGCTCGACGTCGATCTCGAGCTCGCCGCGGCGCAGAGCGATCGTCGCCTCCAGACCACCGGCGCCGCTAGACATGGACGCCCTTGGAGAACCGGTGCAGGACGACGTTCGACGCGTACAGGAGCGTGACGCCGACGATCGTCGTCGCGATCGACATGTTGCGCGCCTCCTCCTCCCTGCCGCCGTACAAGGCGTTCATGACGTGGATCGAGGCGGTCTCGGTGCCGTCGATCATCTGCCCCGCGACCATCTGCGTGATCCCGTAGTCGCCGAGCGAGCGGGCGAACGCGAGCATGGCACCGGCGAAGATCGCGGGCGCGGCGAGCGGCAGCACGACCGTGAACAGCACGCGCACCGGTCCGGCCCCGAGCGTGCGCGCCGCGTTCTTCAGGTTCGGATCGACGGACTCGAGCCCGATCCGCACCGAGCGCACCACGAGCGGCAGCGAGCCCACGGCGGCGGCGATCACGGCCCCCGTGAACGAGAACACGATCGTCGAGCCGGTGACGCTCTCCCACGCGCGCCCGAGCGCGCTCTCGGTCCCGAGCGCCACGAGCAGGTAGTAGCCGAGCACCGTCGGCGGCAAGATCATCGGCGCGACGACGATCGAGTAGAACAGCTCGCGCCCCGGCAGCCTGCGCCAGTCGAGCACCACCGCCAGCGCGGTGCCGGCGACGAGCGCCAGCACCATCGCGAGCACTGCCACCTTCAGCGACAGGAGGAGCGGAGCCCAGTTCACGCGCGCTACTCCGGGATCCGGACGACGAACACCGCGCCGAGCTCGCCGCGCTGCTCGACGTGGATCGTCCCGCCGTGCGCCTCGACGGCGAGCTTGCAGAAGTAGAGCCCGAGCCCCCGGTTCGCGCGCGCCGCCGCGCGCCGCGCCTCGACCTGGAAGTAGCGCCCGAAGATCCGCTCGCGCTCGCTCTCGGGCACCGGCGGCCCGCTGTTGCCGATCGCGACCTCCACGCCGCGCGCGTCGCGGTGGACGCGAATCGCGACCAGGCCGCGGCGCGGTGCATAGCGGGTGGCGTTGTCGATCAGGTTCTCGATCACGCGCCCGAACAGCTCGCGATCGATGCGGACGACGAGATCGGGATCGACGTCGACGTCGACGCGCAGCTCGCGCACCTCGAGCTGGGCCGCGTTCCCGGCGCGCGCGCGATCGACGAGCTCTGCGAGGCGCACCGGCGCCGGCTGAGCGCGCAGGATGCCGTCCTCGAGCTCGTCGACGTCGAGGATCGTCGCGACGAGCCCGAGCGCCCTGTCGACCAGCGTGGCCGCGTCGTCGACGTAGGAGAGCGCCTGGCGCGGCGTCCCGCGCTCCGAGGTCAGCTCCTCGCGGAGCAGCTGGAGATAGCCCTGGATCGCCGCGAGCGGGCTCCGCAGATCGTGGACCACGAGCGCTGCGAGCACCCGCTTCTTCTCGCGCAGCTCGCGCGCGCTGTCGGGCTCCGCGGTGATCGAAGGTGGAGGCGAGGACGCGCGCAGGCCCATCAGCCCTTGACCTGGTTCCGGCCGTTCTCCTTCGCGGCGAACAGGTGCGCGTCGGCCTCCTTGATGAACTCGAGCGCGTCCTCGATCTCGCCGCGCAGGCTCGCCACGCCGATCGACACCGTCACCGGGATGATCGCGTCCTCGAACTTGAACTCCGCGGCCTCGACGAGCTTGCGGATCTTCTCCGCGAACTGCATCGCGTTGTGGTGATCGATCTCGGGCAGGATGATCGCGAACTCCTCGCCGCCGTAGCGCGCGAGCACGTCCTCGCGACGGATCCGCGTCTTGATCACCGACGCGAGGTGCTTGAGCACGTGGTCACCGGCGAGGTGCCCGAAGCTGTCGTTCACCCCCTTGAACCGGTCGATGTCGAACATGATCAGCGACAGGTCGCGGCGGTAACGCAGGGCGCGCCCGATCTCGCGCTCGAGCGTCTCGACGAAGTAGCGGCGGTTGAACACCTGGGTGAGGCCGTCCACCGTCGTCAGCCGGTAGATCTCCTCGTGGTACGCGTTCTCGATGTTGTTGCCGCTGAGGAACTTGAAGATGCAACGGCCGACCTTGATGAAGTCACCGTCGCGCAGCACGTACTCGTCGATCATCTCGTCGTTGACGTAGGTGCCGTTGGTCGACCCCATGTCGCGGAGCATGATCGCGTTGCCGGTGTTGATGATCTTGCAGTGGTTGCGCGAGACGGCTTCCTGGTCGATCTGGATGTCGGCCTTCGATGACCGGCCGATGATGATCTGCGGCCGGTTCAGGTTGAACTTCTTGCCGAGCTCGAGGCCGTAGATCACGACCAGACAGGCCTCTTTGGCCACCGGTCGATCGCTGATCTTCGAGATCGCGGTGACGACGGTCTTGTTCCGGCCGGTATCGCTCACCCGGTGTTGATCGTAACAGAAATCGCGGGTTTCAGCGACCTGCCCGCCCGGTGTCACTGCAATCGAGCTGGTCGTCGGAGGCCCGCCGGCACAGGAGCGCATCGACGATCTCGTAGCCCCCGCGCACGAACCGGTACGACTGGAGCAGCAGCCTGCCCCCCTGTAGGTTCCAGTAGCCGCGGACGTCGCTCATGTTGTCTTCGCCGCGCGCGCTGAGGGGCTCGAGGGCCGCGCCAGCGAACGTCCCGGCGTACCGGATGCAGTCGCCGGTCGCCTCGGATGGCGGGCGGAACACGTTCCAGTAGCAATTTCCCTCGGGCGTACACAGGGCCCGATCGACGGTGATGCGCTCGGCGGTGCCGTCGCCGTCGAGGTCGCGGTCCGCGCGATCGAGCCTCGGGGATTGCCCGATCACGCCGTCGCGGCTCGGCTCGGCGCACGCGCCGACCTGGACCGACGGCATCGGCATCTCCTTCGGGGTGGTGACGCGCGGCTTGCGCGCGCAGCCCGCGAGGGCGATCCCGGCGAGCACGAGGGGCAGGAGCGGGTGGAGCGCCCGTGAGAGCGACCTCGTGCGGGGGGAACGCCACATGGAGAAGGGATCGATACGGCGGGGCGCCGGGGGCCGCGGTCGCGTCCAGCGATCGTACACGTGCACGTGACACGAGCACGCGCACGGCGCACGGCGCGAACGCAGGATCGGGGCGCGGGTCTCCACGCGATCCGCACGCGGGCTCCCCCGCCGCGTCCCCGGTTCGCGCACGGGACACGAGCCCGTACACGGGTGAGTGGATGGGTCAGAGCACATAGGCGGGATCGGGGCCGGGGGCCTTGTCCATCTCGGTGCGCAGCTCCTCGTAGCCGGGCCGGCCGAGCGCGGCGAACGCGAGCCGCTTGGCCTCCTCGACGCCGGGCTGATCGAACGGGTCGACGCCGTAGAGCGGCCCCGCCAGCGCCGTCGCCGCCTCGAGCAGCATCAACAGCTCGCCCACCGCCTCGGCAGAGACGCGTTCGAGCGCGAGCTGCGCGACGGGGCGCTTGCGGCGGATCAGCGACGACGTGGTGCCGAGGAGCTCGGCGTCGAGCAGCTCGCCCATGCCGCGGCCCGCGAGGTAGCTGTACTCGGCCTGGCTCTCGGCGAGCGGCCCGCCGGGCATCGTGAGCTCGACGCCGCGGTGCTTCGTGCCGAGCATCAGGAACACCTTGTCGTCGGGGCCCTCGGCGTAGAGCTGGAGCTGGCTGTGCTGGTCGGTCGCGCCGCGCGCCGCCACCGGCGTCGGGCCCACGTTCACCGTGCGCCCGTCGGTCGCCTTCTCCTTGCCGAGGCTCTCGGCCCACAGCTGGCGGAACCAGTCCGCCGTGTCGTACAGCCCGTCGACGTACGACATCATCACGTGGATCGGTCGCCCGCGCGTCAGGTGGTGGTGATGCAGGAGCGTCGCGAGAAGGAGCGCGGGGTTCTTCGCGAGATCGGGGACGAGCGCGCGGTCGCGCATGCGACGCGCACCGTCGAGGAGGCCCATGACATCGAGCCCCGCGAGCGCGGCGGGGAGGAGGCCGACGGGCGAGAGCACGCTGAACCGCCCACCGACGTTCGGCGGGATGTCGAACGCCGCGAGCCCGCGCGCCTTCGCGGTCGCGCGCAGCGCGCCCTTGGCCGGATCCGTCGTGCACACGACGTGGCGCTTCGCGCGCTCGGCGCCGAGGTGCTTCTCGAGGCGATCCATGACGACGAGCAGCTGCGCCGCGGTCTCGGCGGTCCCGCCGGACTTCGTGACCACGTTCCACAGCGTCTTGTCGAGCGAGACGCGGTCGAGCAGCGCCGCGAAGGTCACCGGATCGATGTTGTCGGGGAAGAACAACCTCCGCGGCATCCCGGGGCTGCGCGGCGCGAGCTGATCGAACGGCCGCGCGAGCGCCGAGTACAGCGCGCGCGGGCCCAGGCTCGAGCCGCCGATGCCGAGCACGACGACCGTGTCGATGTCCGCATCGAGGTTGCGCGCGTAGTCCATGCACGCGCGCGCCGTCGCACGGTCATCGGGGAGATCGAGAAACCCGATCTCCCCACGCGAGCGCCGATCGAGCGTGGTGTCGAGAGCGCGGCGGGCTGGCTCCGCGAGCATCGCGAGCGTGGCCGCATCCGGTCCAGCGTCCCCGATCCCCGACGCGGTGAGCGCGGTCACGTCGATCACGAGCTGGTTCTGCGAGGTCGACATTGCGAGTGAACGTACCTCCAGTACCCCCGCACCGCTACGCGACGAAGAGGCGAAAGAATCTTGTGCCGGCGATCCGTTGGGGCTACATCGAGGTCGATGCGACGAGCCTTCATCCTGCTCGCCGGCGCGGCCGTGATTGCCGGGGGAGCCGCGGTGATGGGAGACGAGCGCGCACCCGCTGCGTCGATCCACGGAGCGCCTCTCGTGGCAGCGCCCGCCGCCGGCCCGAGCGCCCCTGCCACACCGAGCGCCGCGGCTCCGCTCGGGACGCTGCTCGATCTGGATCGCATGGAGCGCGTGGGCGAGCGCTACGAAGCGCCGCTCTCCGATGGTCGACGCGCGGTGCTCACGCTCGACCCGGAGCTCCAGACGCTCGCGGAGAAGCTCCTGCAGCAGTCGCGCGCGCCGCGCGGCGGCATCGTCGTGATGGCCCCCGACGGGCGCATCCTGGCCCTCGCGGGCCGTCGCACCGAGGATCCCAACGGGGGGCTCGACGGGATCTACGACTGGCGGCTCGCGACCGACGTGTGGGCGCCCGCGGCGTCGATCTTCAAGATCGTGACGGCGAGCGCGCTCGTCGGCGCGGGCGTCGGCGCCCACGATCGCGTCTGCTACCACGGCGGCGTTCGCTCGGTGATGGAGTCGAACCTCACCGACTCGAAGCGGGACTCCCGGTGCGAGGACCTCTCGTACGGCGTCGCGCACTCGAACAACGCGATCCTCGGCAAGCTCGCGTACCAGAAGCTCACACCCGATCGCCTCGAGGAGATGGCGCGCAAGCTCGGCTTCGTCGGCGCCCTGCCCGGCCGCGAGCTCCCCGGCAACGCGGGCAAGGTCGAGCTCCCCGCGACGCGCGACCTCGAGTTCGCGAAGGCCGCGGCCGGGTTCCTCGGCACGCACCTGTCCGCCGCCGGGGGCGCGCTGCTCGCGACGACGTTCGCGAACGAGGGCGAGCAGCCGGTGCCGCGGCTGATCGCGTCGATCGACGGCACCCCGCAGCCGGTGCCGGAGGCGAAGCGCGTGCTCCCGCGCTCGATCGCGCAAGAGGTCAACAAGATGCTGGTCGGCACGTGCGAGTCCGGCAGCGCGGCACGGACGTTCCGCCGTCATCGCACGGTCACCGTCGCCGGCAAGACCGGCACGCTGTCGACGAACGAGCCGTTCTACATGCAGCACTCGTGGTTCGTCGGCTTCGCGCCCGCCGAGGAGCCCGAGGTCATCGTCTCGGTCGTGCTGGGCAACCCGATGAGCTGGCACATCCGCGGCCACGAGGCGGCGAAGCGCTTGATCGATCTCGCGCTGCGCGATGCCACCTCGCGTGAAAAAGATCGCACGGCCTCGGTCACGCGAAGCCCGCGCAAGCAGTGGTAGAATCATCTCTCGCCTGTTCCGTCCGACAGGTGCCCGTCCGGGGAGGAAGAGATGACTAGGTTCACTTGGATCGCGGCTCTCGCCGCGTCGCTCGCCGTTGCCGCACCCGCCGCTGCCGAGAGTCAGCAGGAGATCGCGGCGCGCCTCAATGACGAGGGCAAGGCGCTGATGTACCAGGGCAAGCCCGCCGAGGCCGCGGCCAAGTTCGCGGACGCTGCCGCCCGGATCCCCGACGCCAAGTACTTCTTCAACCTGTGCACCGCGCGCTACCAGGAGGGCAAGTTCGGTGCGGCGCTCACCGCGTGCAACGCGGCCGAGACGCACTCGCCCGACCCGGCCCTCCTGGACAAGGTCCAGAAGGTCAGCCAGCGCATCAAGGACGACGCCCAGGCCCAGGGCATCGAGATCCAGGCGGTCGGCGGCGGCAGCGGCCCGAACGAGCCCGGCCCCGACCCGGGCCTGGGCGAGGACCCGAACGTCGCCCCCGACCCGCAGCAGCCCACGCAGCAGCCGCCTTCTGCCCAGCCCACGTACACGTCGGCCACGGGACGGCCGTCGATGCAGCAGGGGCTGTTCACCGCGACGAAGCCGGACAACAGCTACACGTGGACGTTCGGCGCCGACGTGTTCGGCGGCGGCGGCGACATCGGTCGCGAGGGCGCCTTCGGCTCCGCGGGCCTCGGCCTCCGGCTCAAGGGTGACTACCTGCTCAACCGCGCCCAGCGGTTCGGCGCGCAGGCGTACCTGCAGCTGACCTCGTTCACGAAGGGCGAGGATCAGATGGGCACCGATCCCGCCAGCCTGAGCGTCGTGGACTTCGGCATCGCGGCGTACAAGCACTTCTGCCTCGCCGAGCGGCTGTGCCTGACGCCGCTCGCTGGCGTGCAGCTCGCGCTGATGTCGCCCGGCAACTCGCAGAACAGCTACGGGGAGACGGTGTTCAACTACACGAGCCTCGGGGCGCGGCTCGAGGTCGGCGCCCACTACGCGTTCGGCACGCGCCTCGAGCACGTGCTCGGCGTTGGTTTGGGTACCAACCTTTATTCGGCCGTGGTCTCGGAGTCGATGGACGCGGACCGCACGGCGGCATCGTGGGGCCTCGACAAGGGCGGCGTCGCTGGATACCTGAGCGTCGGTTACACGTACCGGTTCAACACGCCGCTCACCCGCACGCCCTTCATCACGCTCGAGTAGGCCGCAGCCTCGGAGATTCGTCGGCGACGCGCGACATTTTTGCGCAGCGCGGCGTCATGGATCGCCGACTTCAGGGTATGGTCTCGCCGCTGCAATTTTGCACTGTGACCAGGAGACCCTAATGGCCGGCCCCGAGACGAACCAGAGCGCCAAACTCATCCTGCCCGGCGGCAAGGAAGCCACGCTTCCCGTCGTCGTGGGAACGGAAAACGAACACGCGGTCGACATCAGGAGCTTACGCAGCGAGACCGGCTACGTCACCCTCGACACCGGGTACATGAACACCGGCTCGACCTCGAGCTCGATCACGTACCTCGACGGCGAGAAAGGCATCCTCCGCTACCGCGGCTACCCGATCGAAGAGCTCGCGGAGCGCAGCGACTTCGTCGAGGTCAGCTACCTGCTCATCAACGGCAAGCTGCCCTCGAAGCAGGAGCGCCAGCAGTTCGGCGTGATGCTCACGCGGCACAGCCTCATCCACGAGGACATGCACCACTTCTTCGCGGGCTACCCGCCGACCGCGCACCCGATGGCGGTGCTCTCGGCGATGGTGACGTCGCTGTCGGCGTACTACCCGGATAGTCTCGACCGCAGCTCGCCGCAGGATCTGCACATCGCGCGGCTGCTCTCGAAGGTCCGCACGATCGCAGCGTTCTCGTACAAGAAGAGCATCGGCCAGCCGCTCATGTACCCGAAGAACTCGCTGAAGTATTGCGGGAACTTCCTCCACATGATGTTCGCGGTGCCGAGCGAGGAGTACGAGGTCAACCCGATCCTCGAGAAGGCGCTGAACCAGCTGCTGATCCTCCACGCCGACCACGAGCAGAACTGCTCGACGTCGACCGTGCGCATGGTCGGCAGCTCGGGCGCGAACCTCTACGCGTCGATCGCCGCCGGCATCCTCGCGCTGTGGGGCCCGCTCCACGGCGGCGCGAACCAGGCCGTGATCGAGATGCTCGAGGAGATCCGCGCGTCGGGCGACGACTACAAGAAGTTCATCGACGACGTGAAGAACAAGCGGAGCAACCGCCGCCTCATGGGCTTCGGGCACCGCGTGTACAAGAACTTCGATCCGCGCGCGAAGATCCTCAAGAAGATGTGCGACGAGGTCCTGAGCCACCTCGGCATCAAGGATCCGCTCCTCGACCTCGCGAAGGGCATGGAGGAGATCGCGCTCAAGGACGACTACTTCATCTCGAAGAAGCTGTACCCGAACGTCGACTTCTACTCGGGCATCCTGTACCGCGCGCTCGGCATCCCGACGAACATGTTCACGGTGATGTTCGCGCTCGGCCGCCTCCCCGGCTGGATCGCCCACTGGAAGGAGATGGTCGACGATCCGACGTCGAAGATCGGCCGCCCGCGCCAGATCTACACGGGTGAGCAGCTCCGCCACTACGTGCCGATCGACGAGCGCTGAGCCGCTCCTCGGACGAGCGACGAGGGCGCGCGGGCCCACCGCGCGCCTTTTTCGTTCCGTCGCCGGGCGCCGACGACCGCGACCGCGGCGTCAACGCTTGCAGGTGCTGGGGAGCACGTGCTCGCGATAACGACCTTCCCAGTTGCCGGGCGGATCGTACTCGCAGACCCAGATGTCCATGCCCTTGCACTGGGTCATCGCGCAGCCGAGCCGCTGGGTGCCGCGCCAGACCACCTGCGTGAAGTGGCCGGTCTGCGTCGAGAACGCGGGCTTCGCGAACGAGTAGTCCGCGATCTCGTCGTACCACATGGCGACGACCGACCGCGGATCGAGCGCCCCGGTCGTCCCGGCGGCGAGGTTCTCGCCGTACGTGCCGCGGCTGTGCTCGAACGCGCAGCCCTTGTCGCGGAGCGTGTTCGCCCACCGCTGTGCGAACGCGGCGAGCTCGGGCGACCACGTCAGCGGCGGCGCGCAGTGCTCGGCGCGATAGCGGTTGTGCGCGTCGAGCAGGAGCTGAGCCTCGGCCGACGGCGCGCGAGCGCCACGGCCGCCCGCGGCGGGGACGTTGCCTGGGCGCGCGGAGCCGGCGGGCTCGCTCGCGGGGAGCGACTCCGTGGGTCCCGCACCGCGCCACGGATCGTCGACCGGGTCCGGGCCCGACGTGGTCCCCGGCGGCCCCGAGCTCCCCTGCGCCCGCGCGGGCGGTGGCTCGGGTGCGCCGTGCATCGGGCCACAGCCCGCGATGGCGAGCGAGGTCATCGCGGCGACGAGCCCGGCGCGACGCCCCGTGGCGAGGAGAGATCGACCGTGCGTGCAGACCTGGACGGAGCGCGTCACCTCACGAGCATGACACGGGTCGTGCGGCGTCGTGTCGGGCGCCCGTCCTCGCCGCGATGACTTGCAACGGATCGCACGCCGGGCCAGATTCCACGGCCATGCGTCCCACGGTGGCAGAGCCCACGTCGATGTCGGTCACCGACGGCATCCGCGTGCGCGTGCAGTCGCACTACCTCGCGGACCAGTCGTCGCCGCGCGATGATCGGTACGTCTTCGCGTACACGATCACGATCTCGAACGAGGGCACGCGCTCCGCGCAGCTGCGGACGCGCCACTGGATCATCACCGACGCCCGCGGCACGGTCGAGGAGGTCCGCGGCGACGGCGTCGTCGGCGAGCAGCCGCGGCTCGCGCCCGGGCAGAGCTTCCAGTACACGTCGGGGTGCGTGCTCGCGACGCCGATCGGGACGATGCAGGGCTCGTATCGGATGTGGCGCGACGACGGGAGCTTCTTCGACGCGCAGATCGCGGCCTTCTCGCTGGTCGCGCCGTCGTCGGTGCGGCTCGCGGACGAAGCCAACTGATCCTCGTCACTTGCCCTGCCCCGCCGGGCGCGATGTAGGTGGTTCGGGCACCGGGCCGAAACAATTCTCAAAGCCTTGGCGTAGGCTATGCGTCTAACCCGTCAAGCGCGTGCCCGAGCCCCCACCGATGACCCACGCAGAGCGCGAAGCGGCCACCGCGACCGCGCTCGTCACGGCCGCCAAGGCCGGCGACCAGCGTGCGTTCGAGGCGCTCGTGCGGCGCTACCGCAAGCGCATCTTCGCGCTCGCCTTGCACCTCATCGGCTCGGCGAGCGAGGCCGATGACATCACCCAGGACGTGTTCCTGAACGCGTACCGCGCGCTGCCCGCGTTCGAGGGGCGGAGCCAGTTCTTCACGTGGGTGTACCGGATGACGGTCAACCGCTCGCTCAACGCGCGCCGCGATCGCGCCCGCCGCAGCGAGGACGGTGACGATCCGCGCCTCGAGCTCGCGGTCGCCGTCGACGCGCACTCCAACCCCGGCCGCGCGGCCGAGCTGCGCCAGACCTACGCGCGCCTGCTCCGCGCGCTCGACGCCCTGCCCGCCGACATGCGGACCACCGTGATCCTCGTGTCGCTGCAGGGCATGTCGCACGGCGAGGTCGCGGTCGTCCAGAACGTCCGCGAGGGCACGATCGCGTGGCGCATGCACGAGGCCCGGCGCCGGCTGAACGAGGCGATGGCGCCCGAGAAGCTGCAGCGCCGGCGCGAGCTGTCGGCGGAGCTCCGTCGCGTCCTCGGCGAGCACGGCCTGTTCGTCCCCGCGCTCAAGCCGCGCGCGTGATCCGTCAGCCTGCGACCGCGGGCTGCCCCCCGCGGGACAGCGCCCGCTGGTACGCGGGCCGCGCCTGGATGCGCTTGACGTAGTCGAACAGGCGCGGCGGCACCTCGACGGCGCGCACGCGCGCGACGATCGTCTCGAGCGCGTAGCTCATCTGGATGTCCGCGCACGACAGCTCGTCGCCGGCGAAGTACGGGTGCGCCGCGAGGTGGGCGTCGAGGAACGCGATGTGACGCGCGAGGTTCGGGTTCACGTACTGCGCCGCGAGCATCCCGCCGATCTTGCGCGACACCGGCTTGATGAAGAACGGCACCGGCGCCGCCCGGATCTTGTCGCAGATCATGTCGAGCACGAGGAACGGCGCGAGCGAGCCCTCGGCGTAGTGCATGAAGTAGCGGTAGTGGCGATACGCGGGCGTGCCGGCGGGCGGGACGAAGCGCTCGCCGCCGTAGGTCTCGACGAGGTACTCGAGGATGGCCGCCGACTCGGCGATCGTCTGGTCGCCGTCGACGATCACGGGCGACTTGCCGAGCGGGTGCACCTCCTGGAGCGCGCGGGGCGCGAGCGAGGTCGCCGGATCGCGCTCGTAGCGGACGAGCTCGTACGGAACATCGAGCTCCTCGAGGAGCCACAGCACCCGCTGCGAGCGGGATTGATCGAGATGGTGGACGACGATCACGGGCGCAGTCTCCCACGGTCCGGCGGCCCGCACGCGGTTTCCGGGCGCCCCGCTTGCAGGGCTCGGGAAGCTCCGCGAGGATTGCCCCATGCGCTTCGTCCTCGCTGCCATCCTGGTCGCCGGCTCGGGTTGCGCGAGCCTGATGCCGGCGGCGAAACAGCCGCCGTTCCCGGTCATGGAGGTCACGGCGACGCGCCCTCCGCCGGGACCCGATCGCGTCGTGCTCACGCCCTCGAACATCGCGATCCTGGACAAGGTCCAGTTCGAGACCGGCAAGGCCGATCTCAAGCCGGTCTCGCACGCGCTGCTCGACGAGGTCGTGCAGGTCCTGAAGGACAACCCGCAGATCGAGCTCGTCCAGGTCGAGGGCCACACCGACTCGACGGGCTCGGCGGACTTCAACCGCAAGCTGTCGCGGCAGCGCGCCGAGTCCGTCGTGAGGTACATGCTCGGCAAGGGGATCAAGAAGAGCCGGCTCGAGCCGAAGGGCTACGGCCCCGATCGACCGATCGCGGACAACGCGTTCGACGACGGCCGCGAGGCCAACCGACGCGTCGAGTTCGTCATCGCCAAGCAGGGCCCGAAGAAGGTCATCATCAAGGACGAGTGAGCGATGAGCACCCACCTCGCACTCCGCTGCGTTTCCCGTCTGCTCCCCGGCCTGGTCCTGGGGCTCGGCGTCACCTCGCTCGCCGCGGGCTGCCGGACCGGCGCCGACCCCGCGCTGCGCGCCGACATCAGCGCCAAGCTGCAGAGCGCGCAGGCGCCGATCCAGGCCTGCTACCAGAAGTCGCTGACGACGAACCGCAAGCTGCGCGGGATGTACGTCGTGTCGCTCGCCGCCAACGCGGAGACCGGTCAGTTCCAGGACATCGCGCTGCGCCGCGACGAGCCGGGCGATCCCGTGCTCCGCTACTGCGTGATCGGCGAGCTCGCGAAGCTCAAGCTCGACAAGCCACCGGGCGCGCGGGTCGAGGTCGAGAGCATCCCGATCAAGTTCGAGTGGGCGAACCCGTGACGAAGACACCGACGCGCTCTCCGACCCACGAAGACGTCCCGCTCGGGCGCCTGTCGGCGATGGGCCTCGAGCTCGAGGAGATCGCGGACGACGACCAGGTCGAGCTCACCGCGCTCGTCGAGCTCGCCGAGGATCGCGGCCGCCCGCCGAGCCACTACCTCGCGGCGCTCCCGCTCGCGACCGAGCTCCGCCTCGCGTCCGCGCCGGACGCGGCGCTCACGGTGAAGGTCTGCGCCGGCACGTGCCAGCGCTGGGGCTCGCTCGACCTCCTCGACCACCTCGTCGACAAGGCGCGGGCCTCGTCGCGCCTCGCGATCGTCCCCGTCGAGTGTCTCGATCGCTGCGACCACGCGCCGTCATGTGAGATCCATGGCGCGCACGGCCAGCTCGTCCTCGCGCCGGCCACGACCGCCTCGCTCGACGAGTCGCTCGACGAGCTCGCCCGCTGAGATCCCGGCCTCAGCGCTGTCGCACGCTGTCGCAGCCGCGCGCGGGCGTACGCGCGGCTGGCCCCGGGCATCCTCGCGCGCTAGCCTCGCCGGGGTCCGATGCTGCGCCTGTCCAAGGTCAACAAGTACTACCAGGCCGGGACGCACAGCCTCCACGTCCTGCGCGACGTCGACCTCGAGGTCGCTGACGGCGAGTTCGTCGCGATCATGGGCGCGTCGGGCTCGGGCAAGTCGACGCTGCTCAACATCCTCGGCATCCTCGACGACTACGACTCCGGCGAGTACTGGCTCGCCGACACGCTGATCCGCCGGCTCTCCGAGGCCCGCGCCGCCGAGTACCGCAACCGGTTCATCGGCTTCGTGTTCCAGTCGTTCAACCTGCTGCCGTTCAAGACCGCGCTCGAGAACGTCGCCCTGCCCCTCTACTACCAGGGCGTCACGCGCCGGAAGCGCAATCAGATCGCGGCGCAGTACCTCGAGCGCGTGGGCCTGCGCGACTGGGCCGACCACCTGCCCTCGCAGATGTCGGGTGGGCAGAAGCAGCGCGTCGCGATCGCGCGCGCGCTGATCGCGAAGCCGCGCCTGATCCTCGCCGACGAGCCCACGGGCGCGCTCGACACCGCCACGAGCCGCCAGATCATGGATCTCATGGCGGAGATCCATCAGTCCGGGATCACCGTGCTGATCGTGACGCACGATCCGGAGGTCGCGGCGCGCTGCCAGCGGACGATCCGGCTGCGCGACGGCAAGGTCGTGGGAGCCGACGAGCCCGCGAGCGCGGCGGTCAGCCACTCCTCGCTGCCGGCGGCGACGACCTAGGAGCACCCGGAGACGAGATGGCGGTCCTGCTCCTCAAGGCGATCCTGTTCGGCGCGCTCGGGACGATCGCGGTCGGGAGCCTGATCGCGGTCGTGTTCCTCCTCGTCGCGCTCGTGATCATGGTCGGGATCTCGCTCCTGCAGTGGCGCGACCTGGTGTCGCTCGACCGCTGGCGAGAGGTGCTGTCGACGATCGGCCGCAACAAGCTGCGGACGTTCCTCACGACGATCAGCGTCGCGTGGGGCATCTTCATCCTCGTCATGCTGCTCGGGATGGGGAACGGGCTCGAGGAGGGCATGCGCAGGACGTTCGCGCGCCGCGCGACGAACGCCGTCTGGATCAGCGCGAACAAGACCAGCATCCCGTACGGCGGCTACGACATCGGTCGCCGGCTGATGTTCGAGAACGCCGACTACGAGCGCGCGAAGAAGGTCGAGGGCGTGGAGCACATCTCGGGCGCCCACTGGATCGGTGGGTCGCGCTGGGGCGGGCTCCCCGTCCGCCGCGGCGCGAAGACGAACACGTTCGAGATCGAGGCGGTCCAGCCGGCGGCGCTCCATCTCCAGCTCCACACGATCACGCAGGGCCGGTTCCTCAGCGAGGCCGACGTCCTCGAGCGCCGCAAGTCGGCGGTGATCGGGCAGTCGGTCTCGTGGTTCCTGTTCGGCGGCGCGCCACCGATCGGCGAGTGGATCACGATCGGCGGCGTCGCGTTCCAGATCGTCGGCGTGTTCAGCGATCCCAACGGCGCCGAGGAGGAGCGCCGGATCTACATCCCGGTGTCGACCGCGCAGCTCGTCTACAACGGTGGCGAGAAGATCGGCACGTTCGAGCTCACGGTCGGCGACGCCGACGTCGAGGAGTCCCAGGCGATCATCGACACGATCGTCGGCCAGCTCGCCGATCGCTATGACTTCGACCCGACGGACCGGCAGGCCGTGCGGGTGTTCAACACCGTCGAGCACGCCACCCGGTTCCGGACCATGTTCATGATGATCTCGGTGTTCGTCACCGTGATCGGGCTCGGCTCGCTCGCGGCGGGCGTCGTCGGCGTCTCGAACATCATGATGATCGCGGTCAAGGAGCGCACGAAGGAGATCGGCGTGCGCAAGGCGCTGGGCGCGACCCCGCGGTCGATCGTGTTCATGGTCATCCAGGAGGCGGTGTTCCTCACCGGCATCGCGGGCCTGCTGGGCCTCGCGAGCGGCGTCGCCGGGCTCGAGCTGTTCAACTGGTGGCAGCCGACGGACAAGATCCACAACCCGAGCATCGACATCGGCATCGGGGTCGGCGCCACGGTGTTCCTGATCGTCGCGGGCGCCCTCGCCGGCTACTTCCCCGCGCGCGCCGCGGCGAAGGTCAACCCGATCCACGCGCTGAGGGACCAGTAATGCTCGACCTCGACAAGTGGAAGGAGATCTGGGCGACGCTGCGGTCCAACCGCGTGCGGACGTTCCTCACCGCCTTCGGCGTGTTCTGGGGGATCCTGATGCTGGTGCTGATGCTCGCGTTCGGCTCTTCCTTGCAGGAAGGCATGCGGCGCCAGTTCGCGGGCCTCGCGACGAACCTCCTCTACGTGTGGGGCCAGCAGACGACCGAGGCCTACGACGGCCGCCCACCCGGCCGCTGGGTGCAGTTCCAGACCCGCGATGTCGAGGAGCTCTCCCGGCTGCCCGGGATCGAGCACCTCGCGCCGCGGCTCCAGCTCGGCGGCTGGGGTGGCAACTTCACCGTCGGGTACGGCACCAAGACCGGGTCGTTCACGGTGATGGGCGACTACCCCACGTTCGCGAAGATCGCGACGTTCGAGTACGACGCCGGCCGGTTCATCAATGACCGCGACATCGCCGAGCGCCGCAAGGTCGCGGTGATCGGGACCGGCGTTCGCGATCAGATGTTCGGCCCCGAGGACCCGATCGGCAAGTACATCAGGATCAGCGGCGTGTACTTCCAGGTCGTGGGGGTGAGCCGCACGTTGCGCACCGGCCGCGAAGGCGAGCGCGAGGCGAACACGCTGTTCGTCCCGTTCACCACCATGAAGACCGCGTTCAACATGGGAGACCGCGTCGGGTTCTTCGCGATGACGGCGAAGCCCGGGGTCGACGGGCCCGAGCTCGAGCGGCAGGTCCGCGAGGCGCTGTCGCGGCAGCACCAGATCTCGCCGACCGACAAGCTCGCGATCGGCTCGTTCAACATGTTCGAGTTCTACAGCGAGATCGAGTCGGTGTTCGTCGTGCTGTTCTGGGTGAGCTGGGTCGTCGGCGGCGCGACGCTGCTGGCGGGCGTCGTCGGCGTCTCGAACATCATGCTGATCACGGTCAAGGAGCGCACGAAGGAGATCGGCGTCCGCAAGGCGCTCGGCGCGACGCCGACGTCGATCATCTCGATGGTGATGAAGGAGTCGGTCGTGCTGACGACGATCGCGGGGCTCGCGGGGGTCGCCGCCGGGGTCGGCGTGATCGCGCTCGCGGATGCCGCGCTCCGCAACCCCGCGCTCGAGCTCCCGTTCGGACCGCCCCAGGTCGGCCTGTCCACCGTCCTGATCGCGGTCGCCGTCCTGGTCGGCGCCGGCATGCTCGCCGGCGTCATGCCCGCCTCTCACGCCGCGTCGATCAAGCCGATCGAGGCGCTGCGCGCCGAGTGATTCCGAGGTTCCTCATGAAACGCATCCTCACGTACTTGCTCGCCCTGGTGTTCGTCGGAATCGTGGTCGCCGCGTTCTGGTACCTGTACAAGAAGTCGCAGGCCAAGCCGGTCGTGTTCCAGACCGAGACCGCGACCATCGCCGACATCGTCAAGAAGACCGTCGCGACCGGCTCGATCGTCCCGCGCCGCGAGGTCGAGGTGAAGCCGAAGGTCACCGGCGTGCTGAGCGAGCTCTACGTCGAGCCCGGCGCGCGCGTCAAAGAAGGCGACCCGCTCGGCAAGATCGCGATCATCCCCGACGCGGTCCAGATCAACCAGGCCGAGGCGGGCGTTCGGACCGCGCAGATCAGCTACGACAACGCCAAGCGCGAGCTCGACCGCAACGAGCAGCTGTACCGCAGCGGCGTGGTCGCCGACGCCGAGCTCCAGCGATACCGCACCGAGTTCGCGCTCGCCAAGCAGCAGCTCGCGACGGCGAAGTCGAACCTCCAGCTCGCGCGCGAGGGCGCCACCCGGGGCCAGGGCAAGACGTCGACGCTGATCGTGACGTCGACCGCGACGGGCATGGTGAT